>QMCD01001169.1_pt1 | contig 16534 bp, 15 predicted proteins | sample 1821841 | NCBI WGS metagenome assembly QMCD01 (sample SAMN01991225, study PRJNA193472) | Termite gut metagenome, whole genome shotgun sequencing project. | isolation source: worker | host: Macrotermes natalensis | reverse complement strand
CTGAAGAACCAAAAGAACCTGAGCAGTCGCTTGAGCCCGAAAAACCTGTCGTTCCGGTCATGCCGGAAAGTCCAACAGAACCTACACCATCGGCAGAGACAATCGTGCACGAAGTTGTCCAGACACCCGAAGCACCGGTAGCGCCAAAGGCACCGGAGATTACAAAAGATCCTGCAGCAGATATCGAACAAGCGTCTCCTGTAATTCCTAGCGCTCCTGCTGTTGCCGACAAAGAAAAGCCCGAAGTTTTGCCGGGTAATCAAGATGTGGCAAGCACAACCATTAAACAAGAAGAGTCAATGACCGCAACATCTACCAACACACCTGCAAACGTAACTGTGCCCGCAACTCAAACCATCTATGTTCCTGGGCAAGCATCGCAAGTATTTGTGACTGTTGAGCCTGCAGAAAGTGCAGGGGAGCCTAACATAAGTGTTACTACAACAACAAAAGACGCGGCTCAAGAAGAAGTTACAACTCAGCGCTTGAGCGAATCGGTCACACCATTAGCCACAGGCAATACAAATTCTGCGGTTTGGGCATTCACAAATCTGATACTGGTCTTAGTGGGAATCCTATTTGCAATGGTCACGCTTGCAATAGTTATTCCGGTTAAAAAACAACGCGACGATGAGGAAGACTTCCAAGACAATGAAACATTCAGCAGCAAATATCGTCCAAGATATATATTGTTTGGCATAGTTGCTCTGCTGGCAGTAGCCGGACTTGTAAGCTTCTTCGTTACCGAGAATATGAGTTTGATGATGGTTTTAACAGACGAGTGGACAGTGCTTAATGCAACAATCCTGATCATTGAGACCATAGTAATGATAGGCACACTCACCTTGGTGCTCAGACAAAGAGAAGAAACCGGCAACACCCAAGAGCCGAGAACCGAAGGAGCAATAAGGATTCTTTAATAAGCCATTACTATGCCTTCTCTGTCGGCATAAACAGAACTGAGTCCGCCGGTCGGAACAATAAGTATCTCGCTAAAATCATAACTGCTACGAATGTGATCAGCCAAGTCTTCGGCAAGACTTGGATTGTCACAATGGCTGATAACAAGCAATTCTCCGGCAGTTTTTCGCCCACTATTAGCTATGGTGTTGGCAAGCTTGATAATTGTTTGTTTGCGAGAACGAGTTTGACCAAATAGCTTGATCTGACCATGCCCATCCGAACCCATCAAAGGCTTGATATGAAGCAGGGTAGTAAGTTTGCCGGCAACGCGAGGCAAGCGTCCGTTTTTAAGCAAATTATCAATATTTTCTAAAACAAAATAAGTCTTCATTCCCTTGATAAAGCCCTCGATGCGCTCCACAATATCAAGATGCGGCAAGCGTTCATCTATCAACTGACGAAGCTTGAGCGCAATAAGGGTTTCTCCTGCAGTAGCACTAAGTGAATCAAAAACGTGCACCTTAGACAAGGGGTTGTCTGATCTAAGCAAATTCACGGCAAGATGTGCATTGTCATTAGAGGCCGAGAGTTTTCCGGAAATGGTCAAGCAAAAAGCCGCCCCTGTCTTTTTAAGCGCCTCATAAAAACTGTGTGGAGTGGGTGCGGCGGTTCCAATACGTCCTTGCCATTTAGCCATCGCTTCTTTGAACTTAGGAAGATCCAGCAATTCGTCATCAGCGTACTTATCCTCACCAAGATCCATCTCAAAAGGAACGGTCATAATGCCTAAGCGCTGTTTTAGATCATCGTCCATGTCACAACAGCTGTCAGCGATTATATGAATAGAGTCTGTGTTGGTCATAAGAGACATCCTTTTAACAATAAATCTAGGGTGGAGTAAGGGATTTGCAAAGCAGGAGCATTATACCGAATATTGTTACAAAACATGAGAGAGCCTTATATAAAAAACAGTACTCCTCCAAAAGAGCAATGTAAATGACAGGCGGTAAACAGCACACTACATGTGATAGCCTTGTACCATGACTGTTTTAATTAATTGCAAAGATATCTTTTTGGAATATCTCGGCGCAAAAGTTTTATCCGGGGTTACTCTTGGTGTTGATGAAGGTGACCGTATTGGCATCGTTGGTATAAACGGTAGCGGAAAATCGTCGTTGCTCAAGGTGCTTGCGAGTTTGGTGCAACCGGATACAGGCGAGGTCACCTTGCGAAGTGGCACAACTGTAGGCATGCTTTCGCAAAGCGATGACTTATCTGATGCCGACAGTGTTGTCTCGGCAGTTACCGGCGGCCTAGCGGAACATGAGTGGGCATCTGATAGACGAATTCGCGAGATCATCGATACGCTTATAGGTGACATTTTTGGCGACACTTTGGTTGGTTCGCTCTCCGGCGGTCAACGACGAAGAGTAGATCTGGCGCGTCTGCTAATTGGCAACTGGGATGTATTGATGATGGATGAGCCTACCAATCATTTGGACATGGCGGCAATTTCTTGGTTGGCAGAGCATCTGAAACATCGCTGGCCAAGCGGTAAAGGCACGCTGCTTTTGATCACTCATGATCGCTGGTTTTTAGACGAAGTTGCCGAGAATATGTGGGAGGTAGCTTTAGGACGAGTACGTGCTTTTGAGGGAGGTTACTCCGCGTATATTCAACAGCGCGTTGAGCGCGAGATGGCAGATGAACGAGCTGAGCAGCGAAGACAGAACTTGGCTCGTAAAGAACTAGCTTGGCTTTCACGTGGAGCACAAGCTCGCTCTACAAAACCTAAGTTTAGAGTGCAAGCGGCACGCGAATTGATTGCTGACATTCCGCTTCCACGCAACGAGTTGGAACTAAAACGAGTAGCAATGCAGCGCCTAGGCAAACAGGTAGTAGATCTCATAGGCGTTACAAAAAGTTATGAAAAAGATGAATCTTACAACTATGAACAATCCAACTGTCATCTCAGCGACCCTAGCCGTCATTCCCGCGAAGGCGGCAGTCCACCGTCGCAGCAAGGTATCGCTATAGATTCCCGCCTTCGCGGGAATGACAAGAGCGGTAGCATAAATGGTAAAACTTGCGCAATGGAAAAGCAGGTTATTAAGAAGCTGGACTGGATCATCGGTCCGGGTGAGCGAATTGGTATCTTAGGTGCAAACGGCGAGGGAAAATCCACATTGCTGGGCTTGATAGATGGCAGTTTGATTCCCACATCCGGACGTGTGAAGATCGGTGCCAGTGTACGCTTTGGACACCTAACTCAGCGTCTTGCTGAGCTTGCTCCATATGAAGACGAAACAGTCTATGCGGTTTTAAAGCAATGCAAAGGTTACTACCGTGTGGACGGTAAGGATTTAAGTCCGGCGCGGCTGCTAGAGCGCTTGGGTTTTGTGCGAACGCAACTGCAAAATCGAGTTTGTGATCTTTCCGGCGGTCAGCGTCGTCGCTTACAGTTATTGATAACTTTGCTGGAAGAGCCAAACGTCTTGATCTTGGATGAGCCGGGAAACGATTTAGACACCGATATGCTGGCAGTAATGGAAGACCTGCTGGACAACTGGCCGGGCACGCTGCTTTTGGTTAGTCATGATCGTTATTTAACGGAGCGCGTGACCGACAATCAATATGCTTTGATAGATGGGCAGCTAAGGCATATGCCCGGTGGTGTGGAGCAGTACCTAAAGACAATCGTTGAAGCTTCTGCGGAAAACGACTCCAAGCAAGTGAGCCAAAGCACCGCACCTGCTCCACAAGAAAAACCAAACCAAACTGCGGCGCAGCGACACGCGGCTCGTAAACAACTGGCATCACTGGAACGTAAAATGTCCACGCTGCAAAACAAACTTACAACTTTAACAGCGCAGATGCACGACACAGATCCATCTGACTATGCAGAACTTATAAGGCTAGGCGAAGAAGATAAGTCCCTCAAACAGCAGTTGAGGGACTTAGAAGATGAATGGTTGGAGTTGAGCGAGAGCTAGCGAATTTGTATGGCATGAAGCTAAGATCTAAGAAGTGCAAATGGTATCACCAAGACCCCGTCTTCTCGTCTATATGCATGTGAGCCTACAGTTACAATAACTTTCACAAAGCGTTTTGTGTCATCTAGTTTAGACTCTAACCAATTTAGTTGGCTAACATCAGCTTTCAATATTTGAGTTGCAAGTTTAACCTCAAGCGCAATCAAGGTTTCCTCGTGTTCGATAATGAAATCAATCTCATGTCTGCCATCAGAAGATCTAAAATGATAGAGCTGTCCACCCATTTTTTGTGTATAAACTTTGAGCGAACTTGCAACTAGACTTTCAAATAGTCTGCCAAGCACCGAGTTGTCGCGGCTGTTGCCAACATCAGTAGTTTTGCCACCTGTGATAAGACTGTTAGTGCTATAACCTAGCAGAGACAACGCTATAGCCGGGTCAACCAAATAGTGCTTTTGTGAGCGCCCAAGAGCAGTTAACGTATTGCTGCTTGGTAACCACGGGTCAACGCGGTCGGTTAAATAGAGCCGATCCAGTGCATCGCGATAAACAAGCGTAGTTTCTTCAGCCGGTTGTTTTTCTTCTCCGGGTGTTGCTGCTCTTAATATCTTTGCATAAGAGACGGTGGTTGCACTGGCGGCAGCATAAGCAGTTAGCCAAGACCTTAAAACACCAGGCTTACGCACACGAATACCCAGTTCTTCAAATTCTTTGTTGAGCATAGTATCTACATAGCCTCGAAGAAGCTCTTTGATGCCGCGATCAGAATAGCCACGAATACCGGGAAATCCTGAAGCAAAAATCTCGTGGGCGTAATCAATGATCTCGGCATCAGATTTCTCATAAATGCCAATATATTCCTCGCCATCAACCATTTCTTGCAAAGATATTCTGGAGTCACATAACTTGCGTTCTTCCCAAGAAAGAGGACGCATAAAAATCTGTACTATACGTCCGGCTCCACTATGGATATTTAACCCGGTGTTAGAGGCACTTCCGGTTAAGATAAAATGCCCGGGACTCGAGTCCTCGTCAACAATACGCCGTACGACATCCCAACTGATTGGCTCTCTAGCCCACTCATCGATTAGGATTGGTCGCTTTCGCAGTGCTTGCAAATCATTTTTGCTACTAACTAAGGCACGAGCTGCCATATCAATATCTAGATCTAGAACAAGCTTCGCAAGGCGCTTGGCAGTTTCAGTTTTGCCAACACCTTTTGCTCCTGTCACGACTAGAGCAGGTAATTCTCTAGATAATTCCAAAAGAGAACTGTCAATAATGCGATCTTGATACTCCATATCCTAATTATGACATAAACAAGGCAAAACGTCTACTAACCGGGTATTTCTGCAGCTTGAAACCGGGTATTTCTGTACTTAAAAACCGGGTATTTATGCAGTTTTAAAGGCAGCTTTATTTGCGATTAGGTTTCTTGCAAATAAGATAAGTCCCTCAAACAGCAGCTGAGGGACTTATAAGACGAATGGTTGGAGCTAAGCGAGTAGCTAACGAATGCGTGCGGTTGTTTTTATTGCGCTCCAGGCGCTGAAATACTTGACCTTATTTACAACCTTGTAGCTTCGCACCTGTACTTGATACTGCTTGCCTTTCTTTAGCCCTTTGATGGTTGCAGAAATATTTCCTGCAGGCTTGCTCTTTGCTGTGATAATCTTTGTTTTCCAAACAGAGGTTCCTTTAACTTTATAGCGTATTTGATACTTGGTTATCTTTTGAGTGGGGGAGAGCTTCTTCCACGTTAGTTTCAATGACTTCTTGCCTGTCACTGATTTTACGATAGCAGTCTTTTTGGGAAGAATCTTAAAGGTCACAGTTTTTGTGCCGGTAAATTTACCCTTACCGGTGAGTTTAACTGTACCTTTACCAATGTTTTTGTTGGTGCCGTACTTAACGGTGGCGTTAGCTTTGATGCTGTAGGACTTGCCGTTGTAGGTGAACTTTGTGGGCTTACGCTGCTTGCCCGTCCAACTCATGCTGGCTATAGTCAGCTTGGCTTTTGAGATGTCTATCAGTTCATCTGCCGGGTCATCAGCAGGGTTGTCTCCTGGATTATCAGCCGGATTGTCTGCCGGGTCATCCGCAGGGCTGTCCGCAGGATCATCACCCGGGTCGTTAGCCGGGTCTTCCACCGGATCGGCAGCCGCTTGAACTGTAATAGCACATTTAGCTGTCTTGCCGCCCTCGGTAGTTGTAGCTGTTATAGTTGCCTTGCCGGCTTTCTTAGCAGTGACTTTTCCGGTTGCATCAACTGTTGCTATACCGGTGTTGCTGGACTTCCAAGTAACTGATTTGTCCTCGGCAGTATATGGAGTTACACCGGCAGTGAGTTGCTGCTGATCGTTGATGCCCATCGTTAGTTCAGAGCTGGAAAGGGTAACGCCGTTTACAGGTGTTTTGGTGTAGGGGATCTTGTATACGCCGTAGTTGTTAAGGTTCAGTTTTGTTGCATAATAGATGTTTCCGGCAGCATCTTTGGTAATACCCTCATAGTAACCGCCAGGGCTAGCAACAAAACTGGTTTTATAAGTTTGTCCATCAGCACTAGTGGGCGAAAACTTGAAGATACCGGTGTTGCGAAAACCGGCATAAACATTACCTACATGGTCTACCTCTATGCTATGCGGAAAAGATCCGGAAAGAATGCCGCCTCCCAAGTAGACCTTTCCCCACTCTCCTGATGCTGCATCTCGTTTATAAATGTAAGAAAACGACAGTGAAGCTGTCGAGCTGTTTTGCGCGATAATATAGATGTTTCCTGCCCTGTCTACGCCAATATCATTAGGAACTTCCTTAGTTGCGTTTTCGTAAATATCCAGCTTCTCTACGACTTTGTATGAGCTTGCATCAACCTTATAGATAAAGAACTTTGTGGCAAGGTAAATGAACTTACCAGTTGAATCATAAGAAAACCCACGTATTTCAGGTATTTCAGAAGTAGAGCCACCTTTAGGAAGATCGTTAAAGGTTGTGTCTGTTGGACCTTTTCCCAGCCCACCATCATAGAAATAAAGATAGTTTGAATTGTAGTTACTTTTAACAACAACACCGGAGGGATTTATTGCTAAGTGCGGATGATCATATTCACCAATAGAAGTAATAGAGGTTTCTAAGACTGTGCCACTCTCATCGAATTTAATCAGCTTCTTGCCCTGGTAAGAGTAAAAAGTTTTTCCGTCAGGTGTGACACAAAGATCTTCGCCTATACCACTAATCGGAATATTCGCGGTATTTGCCATCGCTGTTGCCGGAAAGAACGAGGCAGCAAGAACAAATGCCAATACAAAAGCAGTTAGTCGTTTAGTGATTTTCATGAAATCCCTACCCTTCTTTAAAGCTCCCAATCATTCGCAGTACTTGAGTAAAACAAGTCATTTGCGCTGCAAAAACAATGTGAAACCAGTATACGCGCATTATCTGCGTAATCAAGAGAATCTGCATAAAGAAGCAGCATTTTGCATAGGAGTTATTGGGGTGGGATAATATATAAATCTTAATGAATTGTCAGACTTAATATCACAGTATAGCTAATATATAGTATACTAACAATGTATCTGTGAAGTTCTTCGGGCGGTGCTTCCCAAGCGAGTACAGCAATCTGCACAATTCTCAGAAGCGAAGAATCTTTCCCCTGAACTGCGTTAACGCTCTCGTGAGTAAAAGATTCTTCACTGCGCTTAGGGATGACAAGCATTAAACCGGTGTTTCCCTATGCAACAACTGATATGCCCAACTTCTCATCAACCGCTTCACGTATAAAATCTGAGCGCGACACTCCTGCTTTTGAAGTCGCATCGTCTAACAGTGAAAGTCTGGACTTACGTATTCTGAATGTGATATTTTCTAGCTCATCGTCTTCAAATATCTTCGGTCTTCCTGGACCTGTCTCAGTTTTAAGTAGAGTCCCTGGAAGCTTGCCAGCTTCTGCAGCTGCGGCGATAGTATCCATCCATTCTTCAGTAACTACCGTCTTATCCTTTTTTGTGTAATCCATTGCCGCCTCCTTAAACTATTCCAAGTTCATCCATCATTTTCCTGCTTGCTTTCATGGCGTGAAATATAATCATTTCTCCATCGTCTTCAAACGCTATTATCTCTATTAGCCTTCCTTTTGTTGATATGCCGATGGCTACCGCATATGGCTTGTCTCCATCAAGGCGAAACTGCGTCTTTAGGCGGCATTTCCAAGCGCTTAAAACTTCCTTATCCACCATCTCTGGATGCTTATCAGCTACACGCTTGAGTATTTTTACCATCGAACCCCTCCCTTGTTTGTACAACGAATATTGTATTGCAATATTCTTCTTAGCACAAAAAAAAATAATAATTGACGCGCCCTACATGCTCATATACAATTTGAGGGTTCGTTTTCGAAGCCCCGTGAAACTTTGAAAATGTGACCTTTAGAGAAGCTAAATAGGGACGAACTCATCGATTGTCCAGGTTGATGACCCAAATCTTCTCGACATAACAAATATACGGAGGCAATAAGTGGGTACTTATTACGCCAAAACTGGCGAAGTGCCGCGCGAATGGGTTTTGATCGATGCTGCTGATCAGGTGCTCGGACGTGTGGCTTCAGAAGCCGCTCAGATCCTCAAGGGTAAGCGTAAACCGCAATACACCCCCCATGTGGATACAGGCGACTTTGTTGTAATTGTAAATGCTGACAAGATCAAGGTGACCGGCGCAAAGGCTACCGATAAGGTCTATTATCGTCATAGCGGTTTTCCGGGCGGACTTAAGTCTGAGACTTTTGAAGAGGCTATGGAAAGACATCCGGAGCGCGTAATTGAACGCGCCGTTAAGGGCATGCTTCCCAAGAACACCTTGGGTCGCGCCATGGGCAAGAAGCTTAAGGTCTACGCTGGACCGGATCATCCGCATAAAGCGCAAAACCCGCGCGAGATCAAGTTGGAGGCATAATCGATGGCAGATAAAACCAACAACGAAGCCATCTACACAGGCACCGGTCGTCGCAAGAACGCAATTGTGCGTGTGCGCATTATGCCGGGTAGTGGCAAGGTCACGGTAAACGGTCGTGATGGCAAAGACTACTTTGGTCGTGCCGAGCTCTTAGAGTATGCAGTAGCACCCTTTAAGGTTACCGATACAGTAGATCATTTTGATGTTATAGCGCTCGGTAACGGCGGAGGAATCTCCGGTCAAGCCGGCGCACTGCGTCATGGTATCGCTCGTGCTTTGCTGGAGGCCGGCGATTATCGCGCCGAGCTTAAGAAAGCCGGATATCTTACACGCGATCCTCGTATGGTAGAGCGTAAGAAATACGGTCTCAAAAAGGCCAGGAAGCGTCCGCAGTTCTCCAAGCGTTAAGATTTGCTTTTGCAGAACGCACTCGCTTTTAAAGGCGCTAAACACGAATCAACACATGAAGAGACCTGCATTAGCGGGTCTCTTTGTATATCATGGAAGGCTACAAAAAATATTAGTAGAAAGGCTTCTTAGATGAGATACTTTGGGACAGATGGGGTGCGAGGAGTTGCCAACAAGAAGCTTACTTGTGAGATGGCATTTGCTCTTGGAAAATTGGCAGTCGACATCTTGGGTTCAACTTTTGTGCTTGGTAGAGACACGCGTCAGAGTGGTGTGATGTTGGAGGCAGCGCTCGTGGCCGGTATTACTTCTGCAGGGGGAAGCGTCAGGTTAGCAGGCATCATTCCAACACCGGCTGTAGCTATGCTCACAAGGAAAGAAAATGCTGATGGGGGCATTGTGGTTTCTGCTTCTCACAATCCGCCGGAGCATAACGGTATTAAGTTTTTTGACGCACAAGGTTACAAGCTGACTAAAGAGATGGAAGATGCCTTTGAGGGTGGGCTTCAGGCATATGTGAAAACTATTGACGAAGCGCTTAAAAGCGAAACTCTGGAGATTCCCGAAGCGATACTTAAGGCCATGAAAGATCCGGTCATTGGCAGCAAGGTAGGTACTGCTGCACAAATTGGCGATGAGCAAATGATAAGCCCGGCAGCCGAATTATATATAGATTTCGCTACAGGAATAATGACAGATCAAGGCGTAGACCTAAAGGGCATGAAGATCGCTGTAGACACAGGACATGGTGCAGCCGGCGTTACCGCGCCCGAGACCCTTAAACGGCTGGGCGCAGAAGTTGTGGCTATCAACAACGATTTTGACGGCAACAATATAAATGTAGGTTGTGGCTCTACAAAACTGGAGCAACTTATTAAACTGGTAAAGCAGTCCGGTGCCGATATGGGCTTTGCTCATGACGGTGACGCGGACAGAGTGCTTGCAGTAGACGAGCAAGGCAACGAAGTAGACGGCGACGTAATAGAGGCAATCTGCGCTCTTGACCTCAAAGAACAGGGCAAACTCACCAATGATACCGTTGTTACAACAGTAATGTGCAACCTAGGTTTCGTAAAATCTATGGAGAAGAACGGCATTAACGTAATCCAAACAGCTGTTGGCGATAGCAACGTTTTGGCCGCCATGCGTGAAGGCAATTACACAATAGGCGGCGAGCAGTCCGGTCACATGATATTTCTAGAACACAACAGTACCGGAGATGGAATGGTTACAGCCTTGCAGCTTTTAGCGGCGATGAGACGAAGCGGAAAATCGCTAAGCGATCTCTCAAAAGTTATGGAGCGTTATCCTCAAGTGCTTATAAATGTTGATGTCGCAAGCAAAGAAGGCTTTGAGACCTCAGAGGCGATAAAAGCAGCTATCATGCAAAGCGAGCAGCGTCTTGGCAACGATGGTCGTGTGTTGGTTCGTGTTTCCGGAACCGAATCGCTTATCCGTGTAATGACCGAGGCAAAAGATATTCAAAGCGCCAAAAAAGAAGCAGATCTACTTGTGGACTGCGTTAAACAAGAGCTGGGGTAAAACAACATGTCTGCCGCAAGTCACTCTGATCAAGCCATAACAGATAGCACCAAGGCAGCCGCGATTGCGGCAGAAGCTACAGCAAATGCTGTGGCAGAAATGGCCGGCGAAGACAAAGAGCCGATAATGCCGGTGGCTGGTCTAGGTGTGGACATTATCGAAATTGATCGCATGGAGCAAGCGATCAAGCGCACTCCGCGTATGGTCACGAGGATGTTTTCTGCTGCTGAGCAAACCTATGCAAAGAAAAAAGCCAGACCTGCGGTACAGTATGCATTATTCTTTGCTGCAAAAGAGGCAGTATTAAAAGCACTGGGCTGTGGGTTTGCCGGAATGGATGCTTTTACAGATGTTGAGGTTAGTCACGACAGATACGGAAAACCGGTGCCTGTGCTAAGCGGCAAAACAAAAGAGTTAGCGAGAGAGCAAGGGATTATTGACATGCAACTTTCGCTATCTTACACAAGATCTGTCGGTGTGGCTTCAGCGGTGGCGATAAAAGAGCAAAACCGCCCACGTCGTGCAGAAAAGATAGACCAAAAGGCTGAATTGGCAAAGAAGTTCAAAGAACTAAGGGCTTTATTAGACGAAATGGATCCAACAGGGGAAGCAGGAGAGACAAGTGGAGACAAGGGGGGTGGGGGCACTTTGTCTTCAGTAAACCACCCTTTACCTCCAAATACAGGTGCTAAAGAGGAGGTCGTGGATGAATGATAAAGAATTATTAGAGTTGTTGCCGCCCATAGCTCAAAATGCCAATAAGTACTCACGAGGAAGCTTGCTTGTGCTTGCCGGATCTGTACGTTATCCGGGCGCTGCTGTTCTTGCTGCAAAGGCCGCACAACGCGCCGGAGCCGGTTATGTAACACTGGCAATACCTAAATCAGCAGCATTTATCGCTCAATCTCACCTGCTTTCTGTTCCGGTCATTGCAACGGCAGAATCAAATGGTGCTTTTGCTGCCGATGCCTGGTTTGCTTTAAGCAGCGAGATAAATCATGTCAACGCTGTTGTTATTGGACCGGGAATCACTACAACATCTACAACGCGTGAACTCACAATGCAGGTTTTGAGAGCCTGCAAAGTTCCGGTTCTCGTTGATGCCGATGCCTTAAATGTTTTAGCAGAGCCGGAGTTTATGGGCATACGTTTAAGCGAACAGCACATACTCACTCCCCATGCAGGCGAGTTAAGTAGGCTAAACGCAGCGATGGGCACAAATAGTGCCCAAGAACTTGCAACAAGGATGGGTGCTATTGTTGTCGAGAAAGGCCCGCAGACCAACATCTTTTCACCTACTCAATATATAAGCTCAACATCAGGAACCCCGGCGCTGGCAACTGCCGGAACAGGAGATGTCTTGTCCGGAATCATAGGTGCCTTACTTGCTCAGGGAATGAATCCTTTTGCTGCCGCGTATGCAGGTGTTGAGATACACAGCCGAGCCGGTTGTTTGGCCGAGCAAAAGCAAGGTACCAGAAGCGTAATTGCACAAGATGTTATAAACTCAATACCTGACGTATTAAAAGCGTAATTATTGAAAGGTTGATTAATGAGCCTTCAAGGCAACTCAGAGAACTACTTTGGAGGGCAAGACCAAGGAAAGCAGGGAGAGGAATATATGGAGGGGGAGAAACGTTACGCGTGGGTAGAGGTAAATCTCGAAGCCGTGCGCCAAAATCTCAAGCGCTTTAGAAAACATGTTGGTCCGGACGTAAGGATCATGGCTGTTGTCAAGGCTGATGGTTATGGGCATGGTGCGCCACAGTGTGCCAGAGCTGCGCTGTCTACGGGGGCGACAATGCTTGGAGTTGCCACCGTTGATGAGGGTGTAGCACTAAGGCATGCGGGAATTGCAGCACCTATTCTTGTTCTTGCAGAGCCGCCTATGGAGGCAATTCCGCTGATTTTGCAGCATCAACTGCTAACGGCTGCGCACAGCACCGAGTTTGTTCTTGCGCTTGGAGAAGCTGCTGATGCTCGCGGTACCGTAGCGGGATATCATCTTAAAGTAGATACCGGCATGAATCGCGTGGGCATACACTACAGCGATGCCGGAGATTTTTTGCGCACAATCTCTTTTCATCGAGGGTTAAACCTGCAAGGCGTATTTACACATTTTGCAACTGCCGACGATGTTGATACATATGATTTTGGCGTTCAGATGCGCCGTTTTGAAGAATCGTTGCATAATATTCGATATATGGGGTATAACCCCGGTATGGTGCATGCTGCCAATACTGCTGCCACTATCCGATACAAGCAGTCGCATTTTAATATGGTGCGCATCGGTATTGGTATGTATGGTTTGCATCCCAGTGAGATCACCAAATCGATGGTGGAGCTGCACCCGGCGATGAGCGTAAAAGCTAAGGTAAGCCTGTTAAAATCGGTGCCGGTAGGTGAGGGTGTTAGTTACTCGTTTACATATCGTTCTCCGGGAAATGTTTTAATCGCAACCTTGCCTTTAGGTTATGCGGATGGAGTATCAAGGGCGTTATCTAATCGCATGGATGTGCTTATAAATGGGCAGCGACTGCCCCAGGTTGGCAACATCTGTATGGATATGTTGATGGTGGAGGCAAACATGCGAGGCTCAATGTTAAAGCCACGCGCCAACATCGAACTTGGAGATGAGGCAGTAATAGTAGGGCGTAGCGGTAATGAGGCCATTACCCTTGACGACATGGCGCGAGTACTTGGAACTATCAACTATGAGATAGCGTGTCGTTTTGGCATGCGTCTGGGACGCGTTTATTTGGACTAACTATGCATAAGACTTTAGATGAAGTAAAAGTTGATCTTGGAGACTGCAAACGCTGCACACTTTGTGAGACGCGCACCAATCTTGTCTTTGGTGTTGGCAACCCAAATGCTGAGGTAATGTTTATTGGTGAAGCGCCCGGAAAGCAAGAAGACTTGGGGGCAGAGCCATTTATTGGCGCAGCCGGAAAGTATCTCAACTCTTTGTTGGAACTTGCCGGGCTAAAGCGCGAGGAGATATATATAGCAAACGTGCTCAAGTGTCGTCCGCCGGAAAACCGCGATCCCAAAGTAGACGAGATCGAGGTCTGCTCGCCATTTTTGCGCAATCAAGTGCGTGCGATCAACCCGGAGATCTTAGTAACTTTGGGAAATTTTTCTACACGCTTTATACTAAAGACTGATCGTGGAATCACAGGGCTTAGAGGTCAAGTGCATATCACCGGACGCTTTTCTGTTCTACCGATATTTCACCCTGCGGCGGCTATTTATGATCGCAGCAAGGAACCCATAATGGAAGCAGACTTTAAGTTGTTGGGGCGCTTGATAGAAAAGCGCCGTGAGGAGCGCGCTCAAAGGGCAAATGACAGCGGACAGGATAATTAATGGAGGCAGAGCGTTTTGTTATATCCTCTGCTGAGCCAAAAAATACTGTGGAAATTGGTAGAGTCGTTGGTCGCTTGCTTAAACCCGGCAACATTGTGTTGCTCTCCGGAGATCTAGGTGCCGGCAAAACGCAGCTAACAAAGGGTGTAGCTGAGGTTTTGGGCGTGGACGAGGTCATCACCAGTCCTACATTTAACATCATGTTTGAACATGTCTCCAAAAGTGGAGTTTTACTTAGGCATTTTGACTTATATCGTTTAAACGATGAAGTTGAGCTTGAAGACATCGACTACTTTGGCTTACTTGAAAGCGATGCTATCAGCGTGGTGGAGTGGGGCGATAAATATGCCGATTCGCTGCCACTGGATTATCTTAAAGTAGAATTTAAATATGATGAGGGTGTGGATACTTCAAGAATGCTGGAGCTTAGCGCTGTGGGCGAAAATAGCACAAGACTGCTGAAAGATTTGAAAAAGGCTTTGCATAACCAAATCCTGGAGAACACCGATGTCATCTAATCTGATTCTTGCATTTGACACAGCCAGCGACAATATAGCTTTGGCTGTAGGACGATCCGACGGCTTGACAGCTTCAAACGACCACCCGGCAATGCGTCAAGCAAATGTACAGCTTGTACCGTCAATAAACGTTCTCTTTGAGCAAGATGGGTTATCTAAGGCAAATATTTCAACGGTTGTTTGTGGGCTTGGACCGGGATCTTTTACCGGTGTGCGTATTGGGGTAGCTACGGCAAAAGGTATTGCACGTGGTTTGTCGGTGCCGCTATATGGAGTCTCAACATTGGATGCAGTGGCGTGGAGTGCCTGGAAAGCCGGCATTCGCGGCAAACTAGGTGTTGTTGCGGATGCAATGCGCGGCGAAGTTTATCCCGCTCGTTTTGATCTTACAGATGCCGGAGCGGCAAGGTTGGATTCTCACACAGTAGCTAAAGCCGATGTTGTCGCCGAGTCGTGGTTACATGAAAATGAACAGATGTTGCTTGTCGGAGACGGTTTAAAAAAATACGCAGAGCTCTTTTCCGATGCAGAGTCATCTCAGTTTGAACTGGGCGATCCTGAACTTTGGGTTCCAAAAGGCGAGGGTCTTTTGCTTGCTTTTGAGGATGACTGCGTAAAAGGCAAGCAAGGAACTGGTGACGCAGCTACACTGTTGCCCATTTATACAAGGCTCTCTGATGCCGAAGAAAACGAACGCAAGCGCTTAGCAAGCGGAGGGCAAATTGCTCAAGGAGCGTTAGTCGATGTGCCAAAAAGCGGAGTAGCTGACCCGGCAAGACTAGATGAAATCAGCTACAGACCAATGGCTATGGCTGATGTGACGCTGGTGGCACTACTGGAATCAGCCTCATTTTCAGCTACTTCAGCAATATCAGGAGAATGTTGGTCTGAGAGTTTGTTTGCCGATGAGCTTGGCAAAAAAGATCGCACTTGGTGGGTAGCGTATGTTGGCGATCAACTGGTTGGGTTTGCCGGAGGCTGGGTTGTGGATGGTGACATACAAATACTGGATGTGGCTATAGCGGCAACGCACAAAAGACGCGGCATTGCCTACGAGCTGCTTGAGCGCGTAATGAAAGACGGACAAGACCTGGGTGCCCTAACAGCATCTTTAGAGGTGCGCGAGTCAAACAAAGCAGCGATAGCTCTATACGAACAGCTGGGATTTGATCGTTTGGGGCTGCGACCAAACTACTATTCGCCAGCCACAGCCGGCGATGATACCCAACGCGAAGCAGCTGTCGTAATGCAGAAAAGCCTAACAGCAGAGCTCTCCCCTTGTCACGGTACCACGATAATTCCCGCAAAAGCGGGAAACCATGATTGCATGAATCATGCAGCAATGGATTCCCGCCTTTGCGGGAATGACAGGGAGGGATATGTTGATGGCAAAAATGGCCACCCCGCACCTCCTGACGATGTCGCTGCGCATTATCACCCAACTATCTTAGGCATTGAGACCTCTTGCGACGAGACTGCTGCTGCGGTCATAAACGGAGAAGGCAAGCTGCTCTCTAACACCATAGCCAGCCAGATTGATTTTCATGCGCGTTTTGGTGGAGTTGTTCCCGAGATTGCCTCGCGCAAACACACCGAAGCCATTGTTGGCGTAGTAGACACTGCGCTTGAGCAGGCAAGCATAAGCAGTTGGCAGCAACTCGATGCTTTGGCAGTGACTTACGCGCCGGGGCTGATAGGAGCCTTAGTGGTAGGCGTAGCTTTTGCTAAGGGTCTTTCATGGGCGACCGATTTGCCATTAATTCGTGTAAACCACCTGGAAGGGCATATCTATGCCAACCAGTTTGTGCCGCACAAAGGCTCGTATCGGATTGACAGGGACAGGGTGCGCCCTCCCTT
>QMCD01004616.1_pt1 | contig 16563 bp, 11 predicted proteins | sample 1821841 | NCBI WGS metagenome assembly QMCD01 (sample SAMN01991225, study PRJNA193472) | Termite gut metagenome, whole genome shotgun sequencing project. | isolation source: worker | host: Macrotermes natalensis | reverse complement strand
GCGAGCAGATTGCGAACGAGTACATCCGGTTTATTGCGGGGAATGGGTTTGAGTTGGGTTTTCGGTGAATACTTTTCCTCTTCTTCCGAACCCGGCGCAAATCCTGGTGTCCCCCCGACAAAAGAGCTGATCGGTTCGGCAGACGATGAAGAGGTTTTCGGTTTTGTATTTGGAATCCAGATCGAAAGTGAACTCCTTATTTACTGTCTGGCCGGCAGTCATTGCGCCAAGGCTGTCGCCGAAGAGGTTGGAAACACCCATTTGGCGTGCTACGTTGGTGTGGTCGTACTTGCTACCGCCGCCATTCTGAGATGCTGTGATGTGGTCTTCAACAAGGAAAGCGCCTATGTAGTATTCTCCCGCCTCTTTAGCGCCAACCGTCACGGAGGCACTTATCTTATCGGTTATATTGGAATTGACCGATACTCCTGTTTTGGGAGCATTGCCGATATATGCAGTGTATGCCGAGCGGATATTGGCCTCCGTGGGAACCAAAGGCTTGCCGTCGACAAGGTCTTTCCTCAGGTCCGCAATGGAAGTAGGCCAACCGCCTATCTTGAAACGGCCTTCCACTTTTAGCTGGTTGTCTACGTTGTTCAATGAGGCATGTGGCTCAAGTCCTGACTTTTTGGGGTTGTGTATATCGTCGGGCTGATTGGCAACGTAAGCTGTATGGAGATTTACCTGAACGATATTGTCGCTGAGAGTCTTAAGAACGTTCTTCATATAGGTCTTGTAACCATAGCAAGGCCCACACCATGTGGCCGTCCATGTGAAGAACGCTACATTTTTGTGAATGTCTTTGCTTGCATCGAATGCCGGCCCTGTTACATCTACGTAGATGTAATCGCTCTTTAAGTCGCCATAAGATGCGTAGAAAGAGTACTCTTTGGTTTCTGCAGGGGTCCATTCGTTACCCATAAGGCACATACCGTCCGGATCGCATATCTGCGAATCTGCCGTAACATCCTTGTCACCGAGTTTGACGGTAAAAGTGACTTTTTCGCCCACAGCAACAACGTCATTGTCTGCCGTCAGTTTGAGTTCGGGTGTGGTGGTCTCTGTCGGCCCACATGCCGTGAAAACGCCAGCAAAGAGCGCTGCGGTCAGGAATAATCCTAAAACTTTTTTCATAATTTAAATTTTAATTATATCTTAATAGTAAAAAAACACTTTGTCGGATGCAAATATACGAAACAATTACGAAAATTGTTCCGCGCCGGTTAAAAAAAATATATATGGAGAACCGACATGCCATATGGTAAACAAATTAAGTTTAGGCTTATGTGTCAGGGAATAAAACACATAAGCTATTGAACCACTCTGCGGCCATTATTTTTATAACGTTTTTATAAGTGCGTGCGCAATATTTGTAGAAAATTGTTTACCTTTGCATAAGTTGTATGCCATAATTATGGCTTTCAAGGAGCATTTATTATTTGTTTAACTATATTAATTATTATTGCATTATGCAAAAATTTTACAAAACACTCACGATAGCGCTCGCATGCGTTATTATGGCAGGATTCGCGTCCTGCAATGATCCGGATTTAGCTCGCGAGTACAACGCTAGTCCTCGAGAACTCGAATTTTCTGCGACAGGCGGCACCCAAACAGTATATGTTTCGGGCGATAAATGGGAAGCGACTTCTAATGACGAATGGATCGACATCGAAATGGGTGAAGGCAAGATCATTGTCTCGGTCGGTGCTAACGAAACTACAGAAGCCAAAAGCGGTTCGATAACAGTAGAAATTACCGTGGATTCCGAGACCACCGACACCAAGACCATCAATGTAAAGCAGAGAGCCCACGGTGCTCCTGCATTGACTGTCGAGAAAGAAAGGGTGGTAATTTTCGATGCCGGCGGAATAGAGATGGTGAAAGTTACAAGCGAACTCGAATGGACGGCAACAACAGAAGACGAATGGATCTCTATCGCAAAAGCAGGCAACAGTTTTAGAATTAACATAGCTGCTTATGAGAACACAGGTTCCCGCACTGGTAGTGTTATTGTCGATAATGGAGAGAACAGTAAGACTATTGTAATATCACAGATCGAGTTAGTAGAGGTAGTGTTTGCAAGTGGGGATATTGAATTCATTGCTGATGACGACCAAAAAAATATAAGTAATTTTGCACTTGATTTCGCAGATGCCGCAGGAGACAATGCCGTATATCTCGATGTTATTACTGCATTAATAGAAGCAGAATCGGGTGAGGCAAAAGAGTTTCCTGCCGGAACTTACACTTACAATGCAACCAACGATCGTGGTCGAACCACATTTATGACCGGCACTCAAGCGCAGACAAAATATACAGATAAAGAGGATGTAGTGCACACCGCTTCGATAGTTGATGGAAAGTTCATTGTAGCCAAACAAGAGGCAATCTATACAATAGAGTTTGAGCTTGAGTTTAACGATGCACTGATGAGAGGCTCTTATATAGGTTCATTAGCTCTACCTATAGAACCATAGTATAGTGTATAGGGAGGAATCATGAAATTCTAAAAACAGGCAGGATTCCTGCACAAATCGAACAGGTTGTCCTACATTGTGAGACAACCTGTTTGTTTTATGCTCTTACCATATTTTATACCATATATTATTATGAGAAAAATTTACAGAATACTCGCGATAGTGCTCGTGTGCATTATTACAGCAGGTATCTTATCCTGCAATGAACCGTACAGATCTTTTGGCGTTAGTCCTCGAAGTCTCGAATTTAAGGTGTTGGGAGGGAGTCAAACTGTATATGTTGTGGGAGATAATTGGGAGCTTATAACAGAGGACGAATGGATCCAAACAAAAGTTGTTAATGACAAGATTACAGTTACTGTCGGTATAAACAACACTAAAAAAGTAAGGCATGGTTCGATAATAATTAAAACCCCCTACGACTCCAAGACAGTAAAAGTAAAAGATGTTGTAAAACTGGAAAGCTCAAATTATATATTCCTTTATCTGGATCTTACAAATGCACAGCCGGAGAAATTTGATATTATCTTGCAACAAGGTAAAGATAAAAAAGTTGTACCATACGAAATAAAAGAACGTAAAGCCGGTTCATCAGACAGAGTCGGATTCAATTCAAGCGATGTCTTATACCTGATTATGCCAGACCGTTTTGCAAATGGTGATCCATCAAATGATGTAATACCAGGTATGCGCGAATCGAAAGTAGACCGTGATCAACAATATGCACGTCATGGTGGCGACTTCAAAGGAATAAGCAATCACTTAGACTACATCCATGATCTTGGAGTAACTGCTATCTGGTTCAATCCTGTTCTCGAAAATGATATGCCCGAAGGTTCTTATCATGGCTATGCCACAACAGACTATTATAAAGTAGATCGTCGATTTGGCTCTAATGAAGAGTTTGTAGACCTAGTAAATAAAACGCACGCAAAAGGAATGAAAGTGGTTATGGATATGATTTTCAATCACTGCGGAAGCGAGCATTTCTTTTTTACTGACAGGCCTTCAAAGGACTGGTTCAATTATCCTGAAAAATATGTACAAACATCCTATAAAACAACGACTCAACACGACCCATATGCATCGGCAACTGACAAAAAACTGGCAATCGACGGGTGGTTTGTAGAAAGTATGCCTGACTTAAACCAGCGCAATCCACATGTAGCAAAATACCTGATCCAAAACAGCATCTGGTGGATAGAATATAGTGGATTGGATGGCATCCGCCAAGACACGCATCCTTATGCTGATTTTGATATGATGTCACGCTGGTGTAAAGAAGTAGCTGAAGAATACCCTGACTTTAATATTGTAGGTGAAACATGGCTGAATAATAATGTTGCTATTGCATTCTGGCAAAAAGACAGTAAACTGGCTGCGCCGAGAAATTCAAATCTACGTTGCGTGATGGACTTCCCCCTGATGGGTGTGATGGAAAATGCTTTCGATGAAGAAACCAATCCATGGGATAAAGGAATGGCCCGTATTTACGAGTATCTGGGACAGGACATTGTTTACGAGAATCCACTGGAATTGCTAATATTTTTAGATAACCATGATACATCACGTTTTTATAGAAATATAGAGCAAACATCAAATCTAAACCGCTACAAGCAGGCAATAGCCTTTTTATTAACAACACGTGGCATACCTGAAATATATTATGGTACAGAAATACTTATGGCTGCCGATAAAAGTGAAGGGGATGGATACCTGCGTCGTAATTTTCCGGGAGGGTGGTCTGGAGATCCTGTAAATGCCTTCAATGCTAGTGAAAGAACTGCTCATCAAAATGAAGCTTTCGATTACATAAAAAAGATATTGAACTGGCGTAAGGGTAATGAAGCTATTGCAAAAGGTACATTAAAACATTTTGCACCTACAAACGGAGTTTATGTATATGAACGAAAATACAATGACAAATCGGTAGTGGTTATTCTTAGTGGTTCCGACAGTGAAAAAACAATAGACTTAGCTACTTACAAAGAAATATTACCGAAAAATCAAGCCAAAGATATTATCAGTGAAAATACTATAAACTTAGATGGCCAAACATTAACTATTAAACCTAGAAGTGTCTTTATATTAGAATTTTGATTACTTTTATAGAAAGTAAAATCAAAATTCATGTCCATGAAAAAAGGGCCCCTTACCATCAAAGACATTGCTAAAGATCTTAATATATCGCCCTCGACAGTATCGAGGGCATTAAAAGACAATCCTGACATCAGTCCCGAAACGCGGAAATTGGTGCAGGATTATGCAAAGAAGCACAAGTATAAGCCAAATGCGTTGGCTTTAGGTCTGAGGACTCAACATAATAATATCATCGGCGTAATTGTCCCTGAACTGGCAAATCATTTCTTTTCGGGAGTATTATCCGGAATGGAAACTGTTGCCGAAGACAAAGACTATCACGTAATTGTTTGTCAATCACTTGAGGATTATAAAAAGGAAGTACGTAATGTGCAAACACTGATAAAGGCCCGGGTATGTGGTGTATTGATTTCACAATCGAAAACAACAACCCAATATGAGCATTTTCAGGAATTACTGGATAATGATATTCCGGTTATCTTCTTTGACAGGATATGTACCGGAATTGACTCCGATAAGGTTGTTGTCGACGATTACAGTGGAACATTAACGGCTGTAGAATACATGATAAAAACCGGCTGTAAGCGAATAGCCTTTTTCTCAGCGCCTTCACATCTTGAAATATCGAAAAACCGTAAAAACGGCTATCTGGATGCTCTCAGAAAACATCAGATACCTGTTGATGAGCAGCTTATTCGCACAGCAGATACAAAGCAACTGGGATATGAAAGAGCTATGGAAATTTTGCAGGAACCTAACCGTCCGGACGCATTTATGGCAATGAACGATTATACGGCATCAGGGATATTACTGGCATGTAAAAAACTGGGTTTGAAAGTACCTGAAGAAATCTCTATCTGTGGCTTTTCCAATTTTTCCCAGGATACCGATCCTATGCTGACAACAATGGATCAACATCCCAAAGAAGTAGGTGAAGAAGCAATGAAATTAATATTAGAGAAAGTTGAAGGGCCCGAAAATGTATCGAGGAAAAATAAAATAATAAAAACATCATTGATAATCAGGCAAACAACACGCAATTTGCCTGATGACAAAGACTAAAGATTTATAATAAATCATTTACGTACCATGAAGCAAAAACCGACACTAACCTTTTGGCAAATATGGAATCTCAGTTTTGGATTCCTGGGAATACAAATTGGGTATTCATTACAAAGTTCTCAAACAAGCCGGATATTGTCGGCATTAGGAGCCGACCCACATCATCTTCCTTTATTTTGGTTAGCTGCCCCAATAGCAGGTTTAATCGTTCAGCCAATCATTGGTATGTCAAGTGACCGCACCTGGACTCGTTTAGGACGCCGTATTCCTTTCATCTTAGGGGGAGCCATAGTTTCTGCAATTGCAATGTTTTTCATGCCAAATTCCGAGTTTGTAGCAGCCATCATGCCTCCTGTATTTTTTGGTGCAGGAATGCTCCTGTTCATGGACTGTGCTTTTAATGTATCCATGCAACCATTTCGCTCACTCGTAGGCGATATGGTAAACGATAAACAGCGAAACCTCGGATATTCTACACAGAGTTTTCTTACCAATGTAGGAGCCGTTGTAGGTTCTTTCTTACCTTTTATATTAACCTGGATAGGGATTCAAAATATACCTGAAGCAGGCGAAAAAGTTGCACCCTCTGTTATCTGGTCATTCTATATTGGAGGTACAGCACTTCTATTGACCGTCTTATGGACCAGTTTCAAGGTCAGGGAATACCCTCCAAAAGAGTACGAGGAATACAACAATATAACAGAAGAAGAGAAGCAGAAAAAGTCATTCTTTGAAATACTGAAAAGTACGCCTAAAACTATGCTTCAGTTGGCCATTGTACAATTCTTCTCATGGTTTGCCCTATTCCTTATGTGGGTATATGGTATAGGAGGAATCGCCGAAAATGTATGGCATACAACAGATCCTTTGTCTGAAGCCTATAATGAAGCTGGAAACTGGAATGGAGTATTAAGTGGTGTATAATTCGCGGCTGTATTCTCTATATTCATGGCTAAAATAGCTGACAGACTGGGACGTAAAAAAGTGTATTCTTTCTCATTACTACTTGGGGCACTGGGACTTGCATCCATGTTTGTCTTTGAAGATAAATACATGCTCTTAATATCTATGATTGGTGTAGGTATTGCCTGGGCAAGCATTCTCGCCATGCCATATGCAATCTTATCAGCTGCACTACCGGCCAGTAAAATGGGAGTCTATATGGGTATATTCAATGCTACCATTACAATTCCTCAGATAGTAGCAGGACTAACGGGAGGACTTCTGTTGAAATACATTGCCGGAGGAAGTTCTATTATCATGCTGATAGTAGCAGGTGTATCGATGTTACTGGCAGCTATATCTGTCGCATTTGTACAGGATAAGAATTCAGAATTAGAACCAAATCAATAAGAATTTATTACCAAATTATATTTTATGAGAAATAAATTATTCATTATCATTGCTGCCGTAGCACTGATTGGTTATTCATGTAAACCGAAAGGACAAGCGGAAAGTAGTGACCCGCAGCCTGAAGAAAAGTGTACTGTAAAACATCTGGATTGGACACGAAATGCAGTTATCTATGAAGTAAATGTAAGACAATATACCAAAGAGGGTACCTTCGCCGCTTTTGAACAACATCTTCCACGCTTGAAGGAATTAGGAGTAGATGTACTTTGGTTTATGCCTATACACCCAATATCCGAAAAGAATAGAAAGGGAACCTTGGGCAGCTATTATGCTGTAAAAGATTACAAGGCGGTGAACCCTGAATTCGGAACAAAAGAAGACTTTAAGCATGTAGTAGATAAAGCTCATGAGATGGGATTTAAAGTAATTCTCGATTGGGTAGCTAATCATACAGGAGGTGATAATGCATGGACTACCGAGCATCCGGACTGGTATATGAAGGATAGTCTAGGTAATATCAAGAGTCCTTATGACTGGACAGATACCTATGAACTGAACTACGACAATAAGGATATGCGTGCAGCTATGACTGATGCGCTTAAATATTGGATAACCGATTTCGGTATTGATGGATACCGCTGTGATATGGCACATGAAGTTCCTACTGATTTCTGGAATGATGTACGTAAAACCTTAGACAGTATTAAACCAGTGTTTATGTTGGCTGAGTCAGAGAACTACGATTTGTTGGAACATGCCTTCGATGCAAATTATTCGTGGGAACTGATGCATATGATGGCCGATGTAAATAAAGGCACAAAAACAGCTGATGACATCGCTGCATATATTCAGAAACTGGATACGATCATGTGCCCTGATGCATATAAAATGGTATTCCTTACAAATCATGACGAAAACTCATGGAATGGCACTGAATTTGAACGTTACGGAAAGGGTGTTGATGCATTTGCGGTATTAACCTATACATTAAATGGAATGCCAATGATATATACCGGACAAGAAGTTGGGTTGAAAAAACGGCTATCATTTTTTGAGAAAGATATGGTTCCTTCATGGACAGAGAATAACATCACCCAATTCTATAAAAAGCTGAATGAGTTAAAACATACCCATCCGGCATTAAAAGCGGGTGAAGGTGGCACATTCAAGAGATACAACACTTCTGCCAATAAGGAACTATTGATTTATTCCAGAGAAAGAGCAGGCCAGGAAATCGTTGTTATGCTCAACTTATCCAACAAGAATATCAACTATACTACAAACGATGCCTTAGGCCGTGGTAGCTATACAGACTATTTTGCAGGTAAGAACATAGATGAACTACCAATGAACCTGAAAGCATGGGAATATAAGGTATTTGTAAGACCAAAATAAAGATCATATATTCTATAGAAGAGCTTAAGAGGAAACTTTTAAGCTCTTTTTATTTTATCACTTTTTGCCTTGCGGTATACCGCTGTAAATAAGCATGTTGAATAATTTATAGCTCAAAAGGTGACAAAAGTAACACTTATTTGGCTTTCTTTATTGTTACTTTATTATGATCTCAACGCATTCGGTCAAGAAATGCTTTATTCCTCAGAATAGCAGTGATAGGTATGACTAGGACTGTGACAAAGGTAACACCTTTTGGCGTATTTCTTATTGTAACTTTTATTGCTTACCGATTATGTCAAAGAGCTTTTATATTAGATAATTATTACACATAAAATAGAAAAAGGTTGGCTATAATACGCCAACCTTTTTCTTATATCATATATATGTTTCTTTTAATTCTCGTGATGAGCTGTTGCAATTGCATCGAAACGCGATTGTACAAAATCAAGTTCAGATTCGATACGTTGACGCTCTTTAGCAAGACTTTCAGGAGTAGTGAAGTATTTACCCAGATCTCTCATACCTACACGGTATATACATCCTCTGTAATATCTGTTTCTAAATATATCAAAGATAGAAGCATTACTCAATACAGGAGAGATATTAGCTACAGCAACCGGAGAGATAGCTCTCGCTGCATATACACTGATATCGTCAAACATTACCCAGAATGCAGGGAACTGTCTTCCTCTATCACAGATAACCGGACAGAGAGCTTCTACGCGCACATCACCTTTACCTGTTTTGATATCATAATACCATTTTTCTTTTACAAGATAACCGATAACCTGGATATTAGCCAGATCTTCTCTTTTAATAGACAATGTACGATTATTGGTTTCAGTATAACCGATCTTATTCTGATCCATTACTTCCTTTGTAGTCAAAGCACTGTCATCATTGAAATCAGGTTGGTCTTCGAACTTATAAGCCTGAATTGTATTATCAGACAAAAGATTTATAATCAATGAAAACAGGTTAGCACGTTTTTCTGTAGATACGGTTGGATAGAATAATGATTCATTACCTTCTACATCGTATATTTCTCTGTAAATGTCTCTTGTCCATGTAGAAGAAGAGTAATCGTTCATAGATTTTTCCACAAGGAAAAGCTCTCTGGACGAGATTTCAGTTACCATATCTTCCGTAGTAGATGTGATTGGCGCACCATTCATCATCCTGTACCCATTATTCGCCGAGTTTTGTGCCATAAGTGAACTTGTTATCAACAATCCACCCAACATTAATGAAACGATATATTTCATAACATGTATATTTTGTGTTATTTTGTGTTAAATTAATTAATTCTTACTTCCATTGGATACACATCCCTTTCTATACCATCCGGTCCTTTGACTTTTATACCTGATATATAAAATAGCGTACCTCGTGTCATTCTTCTTATCTGATCCATCTGACGTGATGAAAAATTAGCTCCACTCGACATTTCAGGTGTCACATTTCCCATAGCATCAATAGACATTGTTCTAAAACTTAATACCTGAAACGGAATATTCAATATACCATCATCGATAGATGCTTTTATTCCTGATGTATTTAAAATAATGGATCTAGCTAAAGCTCCTTTTCTAAATACCTTAGGGCTACCATTCTGATCGGTATATTCAATAAATGCCAATGGTTCGGGAAGAGGACGAATCCTTAATTCCCTGCGTGCAATAAATTGTTGTTTGCCATTCACCTTTGCAGAAACAGAAATAACAAACTTCTGACCTATCTGTGAAGGTGATGGTACAGCTACCCAGTCTTTACCGGAAGATGACAATGTTCCCCCGCTCACAACTGTAGCCTGTACATCCTGACTGGCAACTCCGGGAACGGAAATTGTCAACATATTTTGTACACCGGCATACAATACATCCATCCAATGTGGAGCAACTGTAGCCATTGGTTCCATTACAGTAAATTCTTGTGAAAAGTCTCTTTTGACAGGCATTCCGGTTCTATCCATCAATTCAATGAATCCATTGAACTTGTATGTTCCAGGAGATCCGGTAGCTCTCTCATACAGACCATTCTTATCCAGTGACAACTCTTTGCCATCTATTACTATACGAGGACGTTGTGTTGTATCTACTGCTGCCATTATAATATTAGCCCTGTAAGGAACTCCCTGCATTACCATATTTGACTGTGGTACAACAAACGCACTCAATTCGTTTACACGTATATCTTTCAAGTCAATGTTTTTTGCCAGATCATTCAAGACTTCGCCTTCAGCCTGTTTCACATTTACCTGCAATTCGGATAAATAAGTCACTACTGCTATACTAGGCATATTCTCAAAAGAAGCAGTTACCCAAGACTTATTGTCTTTTTTTGCCCTCGGAGAAGGTTCGGTAGATAATGTACTGCTTACAATCTTACGTCTGGCATCATCAGGTATCTGAGCTGTCATAGCCTCCCGATAATTATCCAACATTTCTTTCAATCTTTTTCCATGACCACCCACCGGTGAAATCATTACTTCCGAAGAAGCGTCCAGGTTATCTTTCGATTCCAGATTATTCACATCCGCTTTGGCACCATCACTCTTCTTTGCTATTTCCAATTTAAGATATTGGATATAATTATAGATAGAATCAGTTTTAGCTTTTACGCTATTAGCCCTGTTATACGAATCCTGTGTTTTTTCCGGATTGCTTTCAAAAGAAGCATTTATATCAGCATATATTTGTTTATTACGCTCGTCTGTGACCTCTATCGATTCCTGAAGATTGTCATTAATCATAACAAATCCGTCCAACACCTCTGTAGAAACATTTAAAGCTAGCATCGCAATAAAAACCAGATACATCAGATTTATCATCTTCTGCCTTGTCAATTGCCCTTTACTTAATGCCATTTTTCTTTTTCTTTTAGTTTCTTATTCAGTTTTTCTTAGAATTTAGGTTGGTTTGGATTATTATTAGTTGTCATAGCTTGTAATAAACGAGCATATACATTGTTCAAAGCTTCGATATGTTTAGTCATCTTAGCAGACTCCTCTCTGAACATGTAACTATCACCAATAGCTCCATCATATAAATTCTTCATTCTGCTCAAACTATCATTAATATACCTGATAGCCGACATTTGTTCAGTTATAGTCTGTAATTGTGCGTTGAAAACATCATTCAATCCACTGACATTCTGATTTAGCGTAGTTAAGTTATCTACAAAACCATTTGTTTCAGTAACTTGATTATATGCCTTTAATAGCTTTTGAGAAGCTTCGTTCAATGATTGTATAGTAGTTGAAAACTCTTCCAGATTTTGAGCTGTATCGGATACGCTCTGTCCATAGTCAGTACTTCCCGAACGTACTGTCGAAGATTGTCCACCTACAGAAGATGCAGCATTAGATGAAGGAGTAACTGTAGAAGCTACATTTCCCACAACCCTGCTTCCTCCCTGGATAACACCTCCTCCAGAGCCTCCAATAACAACAACAGAACCGGAACCAGTGCCTTTCTGTCCACTAACAGAAGCAGCTACACCTGTTGATGAAGTTCCGATAGTGCCCCCTCCAACAATCACACCTGCTCCAGAAGCCACTGCATCAGTAGAAAGTGTAGGATCGTCATTAGAAGAGTTGTCAAAACCTGCGATGAAGAAGACCAATGCCTCGGTCAACATCCCAACTACCAATATTGTATTTCCATAAGGAAAATGAGTAATCTTACATAAAGCTCCTATGATTACTACAGCAGCACCCCAACTATAGAAAAGGTTAAATACTTTTTTCCCTTTTTCGCTAGCGAGAAAACGCTCCAATTTACTCATCTTCCCCATTGTATAATACTTCTTATTAAGATTATAGAATTACCGTACTTCTTTAAGATTCCAAGCTCTTACGCATCTGAAACCTATGAAAGAACGACCTTTATCTTGGAATTCCACAGAACGATCACCTGACTTAACAGTAGAATCTTTCCATGAACCTCCTTTTACAATTTTACGTTTCAATACCTGTGGATCTGCAAGAACTGCTCTATAGCTGAAATCAGGGTTAGCTTCATCAGCCATACGGTCTACAGACTCAGTAAATGTTGTTGTTGTCCATTCAGCAGCGTTACCAGCCATATCGTACAAACCGAAACGGTTAGGTAAGAATGTTGCTACCGGAGACATTAAATCTTTCAAATCTTTTGATGCTCTGAAGTTAGCGTGAGCTAAACCATCAGTTGTATGCGTTTTGTCTGAATACCATGGGTATGCTAACTCTGAACGTCCGTTTCTGGCTGCAAATTCCCATTCTGCTTCAGTAGGCAGACGATATCCGTCAAAACCATCGATATTACATTTCTTTTCAGCAATCATACGATCTGTACGCCAAGCACAGAAAGCATCAGCTTGCTCCCAAGACACTCCCACTACAGGGTGGTTGTTATATGCTTTATCATAAAAGTATTTCTCAACATATTGTTCACTCTTAGCATTCGAGAAGTCGGTAACCCAAGCCATTACATCAGGATGAATATTTACAATGTAAGTATTTGTAAAATCGATCTTATCTCCATGAGATGTTCTAGCCAATGTTTCGCGAATAATATCACCTCTAAGGTTTACATACGCTGTATCTTTAGATATAACTATAGAACGAGCATCTCCTTCTTTTAGTTTAGCTAAGAATGCAAAATAGCTTTTAGAATCAAACCAGTCATATTTATAATTCAAAGACGTATTTACTAAACCTGATTTATCAGCCGCATAAGGGTTTCCACCAACAACACTGGCAATAGCTCCAGATTCTCTTGGTGTAGGATTTTTCCAAGGAATAGGTTTATTCCAGTTTATGCGTTGTCCCACTGCACTATTTTGATCACCCGGTTTTACTAAAACTTTAAATGTAGGGTCACCACCATAAGCAGGGTCTGATAAACGCTCTCTGATAATAGAGTCACGAACCCAGTATACAAATTCACGATATTGTTTGTTTGTCACCTCTGTTTCATCCATCCAGAACGGGCTCACTGCCACTAGCTTACGAGGCACTTCGTCTCCCCAAAGAGGATCAACACCAGTTCCTAGTTCAATATTACCCCCTGGTACTAACACCATATTATCACAAGCACGTGCAATATTATAAGGTAAAAGCAAACGAGTTTCGATAGCCGGATCAATATATTTAGGTTCTCCAAATTTATAAGTTACACCTAGTGTTGCCTGAGCAATACCATTACTACTCTTATCGCCTCTTTGTCCGTCGAATGCATCATCAATAAGAATTACACGACCTTCACCGAATATCTGCCAGTTTCTGGTAAAGTTATATCCTAGATTCAAACCTCCACTTCCGCCGAAGAATGTTCCTACCAGATTACCTCTGTGAGCTAGACGTTGATAAAGTCCAACACCCACAAAAGGATTCACTTCAAATTTACGAAGTGGCTTGTATCCGCTTATAAGATTAAGTAAATTCACTTGCACATCTCCAGTTATACTTAAATAACGTAAATGTTGCATATAATATTGTTGATTTGGATATTCTCCTTTTGAACCGATTGGATGATATACAGCGATACCGCTTTCATCAACAGCGCTATATTCGTAGTCAACTCCTTCTACCCAGCCCATATAGTCCCATGCAGGGTCTTTGGTTATTTGTTTAAATCCATCACCGTTAGTTCCATGTTTCCACCATGTGGTATACGTTCCACTCCAACCATCGTTGAAGCCATGCAAACTACCTCCGGATAATTGTGCACGCAGCGTGACGATATTACTCATCCTGCGTCCCACAGTCAATGTTGGCGCAAGGGTTAATCTACTAGTAAATGATGTGCGATTACCCGCAACTCCATTATCATCTTCGCCGATATACATCTGCGCTCCTCCTCCAATGGATATAAACCACACTGGATCTTTTAATAAATATTCATTTCGGGAAGGAACCGAATACTGCTCAGCATTTCCGCTCTGAGCATAAGAAACTATTGACACACAGAGCAATAGTAGTGAAGTCAGTAAAGTCTTTTTGTTCATATGTTTTGTATCAGTTATAGTAACTATATATCGAATGAGGCAAAGATAATACATTTTTTTTAATTTATTATTTATTTTTCGCGTAAATAATCCCTTTTAGGGAAACTAACAATATTTTAATAACATAAAAAAGAGGGATTCTGTTCAGAGTCCCTCTTTTTTAACAATTTTATTTGGTTTAATTCTGCAATTCAGATGATTCGTCAAACTTATCGAAACTACTATTAGCCAAACGCATATAGCTATTATACCGCCACTGCGCATTGTTTTGAGCTGCTGAATACAGATCTGTAGCTTCAGTAGGATTCGACTTTTGAAGAGAGGTATAACGCACCTCATTTCCTAAGAATTCCTGGAATTTAGTCCAATCCGGTTCTTTGCTATCCATTGTAAACGGATTCTTACCTTCTTCTTCCAACATAGGGTTGTAACGCCACAAATGCCAGTATCCACATGCAACAGCTGCTTTTTCTTCATCCTGAGCATGTCCCATACCTTTTCTCAAACCATGGCTGATACAAGGAGAATAAGCAATAACCAATGATGGCCCTTTATATTCTTCAGCTTCTTTTATAGCTTTCAGACATTGTCCCTGGTTAGCTCCCATAGCTACTTGCGCTACATATACATATCCGTATGTAGTAGCGATCATACCAAGGTCTTTCTTACGAATCTTCTTACCTGCGGCAGCAAATTTAGCAACAGCTGCTATCGGTGTAGATTTAGAAGACTGTCCTCCGGTATTAGAGTAAACTTCAGTATCGAGAACTAGGATATTTACATCTTCGCCTGTAGCTATAACGTGGTCGAGACCACCAAAACCTATATCATATGCCCAACCGTCACCACCAAAGATCCAGATAGAACGTTTGATCAGATATTGTTTCAAAGAATAGATTTCTTTACAATATTCACAATTTTCTTTTTCTTTTTCTAGTAATGGCAATATCTGAGCAGTAAGCTCTTTTGTCTTTTCAGATTCATCTTTATTAGTTATCCATTCTGCATATAATGCTTTCAGTTCAGAAGAACATTTATCACAATCCTGAACCTGAGTCATTAGTTTAGCTAATCTATCACGCATCGTAATATTAGCTAAAGCAAAACCTAAACCATACTCAGCATTATCTTCGAACAATGAGTTTGCCCAAGCTGGTCCTTTACCTTCTTCATTCTTACGATAAGGAGTAGAAGGAGCAGAACCACCATATATAGATGTACAACCTGTAGCGTTAGCGATCAACATACGATCACCAAATAATTGAGTTACAAGTTTGATATATGGAGTTTCGCCACAACCGGAACAAGCTCCGGAGAATTCAAATAATGGTGTTGCAAACTGAGAGTTTTTCACATTCAATTTAGTATCTACAAGGTGAGCCTTGCTTGTTACATTTTTGATCATGAAATCCCAATTATTTTGTTCAGGGAACTGGGTTCCGATCTCGACCATTTTAAGGGCTGAGTTACCTTTTTTACCCGGACAAATATCAGCACAGTTACCACAACCAAGACAGTCTAATACGTCTACCTGGATACGGAATGCCATACCATCAAATTGCTTACCCTGAGCTTTTAGTAAAGTTACATCAGCTGGTGCTTTTTCCTGTTCTACCGCATCCAGTACAAACGGACGGATAGTTGCATGAGGACAAACATAGGCACACTGGTTACACTGTATACAGTTTTCGGCATCCCATACAGGAACAAATGCTGCTACTCCGCGTTTTTCATACTCGGTAGTACCATGATCCCATGTACCATCTTCACGACCAACGAATACAGAAACCGGAAGGTCATATCCACGTTGTGCATTCACCGGACGAACTACTTTCTTGATAAATTCAGGAGCATCGTCTTCTACCGGTTTGCCGACAACAATGTCAGCCCATTCTGCTGGAACTTCCACTTTTTCGATTTCGATACCACGATCTACAGCCGCATAGTTTTTCTTTATCACATCTTCTCCTTTACGGCCATATGATTTTACAATGAATTTCTTCATTTGCTCTACAGCCAGATCGTAAGGAATTACATTGGATATTTTGAAGAATGCCGACTGTAAAATAGTATTCGTACGTCCGCCAAGACCTATTTCGGAAGCTATCTTAGTCGCATTGATTATATAAAAATTGATGTTGTTTACAGCCAAATATTTCTTCACATTATCAGGCAGATAATT
>QMCD01001875.1_pt1 | contig 16564 bp, 16 predicted proteins | sample 1821841 | NCBI WGS metagenome assembly QMCD01 (sample SAMN01991225, study PRJNA193472) | Termite gut metagenome, whole genome shotgun sequencing project. | isolation source: worker | host: Macrotermes natalensis | reverse complement strand
CGTTGGGCAAGTAGGTTTGAGCAAAATTGGTTTCAGGCAAGGCGCGCAAACGCAGGCATATCGGCACATATGGCAAGTTTGCGTAACGCGGCATGAAGTCAATTTTGCCAAAGAAACTGCTCTATGCTAAGTTAATTTGCTCTAGGGGGGCGAAGGGTGGAAATTCCGAATCCCCTGCCCCCCTTGACGCCCAGCGGCAGCGTCATACCTATCCTCGGTGGAAATTGTTGCCGTTTCACTAACAGCGCAGGGGCGGGTTCAAACCTCACCTCCCTATCCAGAGAAATTACGAACACATTTTTACGAACTATATGGTATAATAACGGAGTAGAATAATGGCAGCGAAAACCGGGGGAAAAGGGTATGGTCAAATCATCGTCCATGGAGTCCGCATATAAAGTGCTGAAGGCACTCGCAAAAGCGCGAAACGGCATGGCTCAAGGCGCGCTAAAGCGCCGGTTTCCACTCCTGGATATTGACGCTATTATTCTGAAGCTGGAAATGCCAGGGTACATTTCCCATAAAATCACCGGCTATAAGACAAGGACGACAAAAATCAGCCACGATTACAATACCCTGTGGTATCCGACCGACCTCGGGATTGCCGCGCTTGAGCAATACCTGGAGGACCGGCCGCCCACGGGCAGTAAAAGGCTGCCGATATTGCTGGCTATTGTATGCGGGGCCTGCGTGATTGTTTTCTATATGATATTCAGCTCGCCGCCCGCGTGAGCGATACGAAACACAGGAGAAACGATGCACTTTTCATTTGAGATAGAGAAAAAAGCGGGCGGTTCGCGCGCGCGCGCGGGCGTGTTCGGTACGCCGCACGGGCAGATAAAAACACCGGTTTTTATGCCGGTGGGTACGCAGGCGACTGTAAAAGCGATGACGTCCCGGCAGGTTCTTGAGACGGGCGCGCAAATCATATTGGGCAACACCTATCATTTGTATCTGCGGCCGGGCCACGAGCTGATCCGCGAGGCGGGCGGCCTGCACAAGTTTATGGACTGGCATAAGCCTATTTTGACAGACAGCGGGGGCTTTCAGGTGTTCAGCCTGTCCGAACTGCGCAAGCTAAGCGAGGAGGGCGCGGCGTTCCAGTCGCACCTGGACGGTTCACGGCATCTTTTCACGCCGGAGAGCGTGGTGGGGGTGCAGGAGGCGCTCGGGTCGGATGTCATGATGGTGCTGGATGAATGCACGCCGTATCCCGCAGACTTCGCCTATACGAAAAACTCTATGGAACGCACACATCGCTGGGCCGAAAGGGCGCGGCGGGCGTGGAAAAACGAGCGGCAGGCGCTTTTTGGCATTGTGCAGGGGGGAATGTACCCTGCATTGCGCAAACAGAGCGCGCAGGCGGTCAGTGAAATGGGTTTCACCGGCAACGCCATAGGCGGGCTTTCGGTAGGCGAGCCAAAATCCGTGATGTATGAAATGCTGGACGCCGTAGTGGACATTCTGCCGGAGGAAAAACCGCGTTACCTGATGGGTGTGGGCAGCATGGACTGCCTTGTGGAGGGCGTGCACCGGGGGATAGACATGTTTGACTGCGTGCTGCAAACGCGCGTGGCGCGAAACGGCACCGCGCTTACCAGAACAGGCAGGCTGGTCGTAAGAAACGCGCAGTACGCACGGGATTTCCGCCCGATTGAGGAAGGGTGCGACTGCTACGCGTGCACCCACCATACGCGGGCGTATATCCGGCATTTGCTTAAAGCGGACGAGATACTGGGCGCAACGCTTCTTTCTATACACAACACCCGCGCGACCATCCGCCTTATGGAGGAAATGCGCGGGCATATTGCCGCGGGGACGTTCAGCGAATTCAGGGATGCGTTTTGGCGGGCGTATAAAGGGTAAATATATCGTATAACCATGCGAAAAATCTATTACAAAACCGTGTAGGAATCGTTACAAAAGAATAAATAATGATTGACTAAAACGCAATAAGCGGGTATGATAATGAAAGCATCGGAAAATGGGCGGGTAAGAAATCCGTTGCATTTTGAAGATAGATGATAACAGTTAAGTATTGAAAGGCGGTGGATATATGCCATCAGATTTGTTCTCTTGCGGTGGGGCAGCCGCTACCGGTACTGCAGCTACAGGCGCCGCGGGCGCTGGGGCGAGCGCGCTTACATGGTTGTTCCCCATTCTGTTGATCGTGATCTTTATCATCATGATCATCGTTCCGAACAAGAGGCGTGAGAAAAAGTTCAAGCAGATGATGGACAGCATAAAAACAGGCGATCAGATCAAAACGATCGGCGGTTTTTATGGCAAAGTTGTTTCAATAAAAGAGGACCTTGTCACGATGGAGTGCGGGCCGGATAATACAAAACTGGTGATCTCTAAAAGCGCGATCGCTTCTGTGGAAAGTTTTGAAGGCGGCGCGGAAGTGAATCCTAAATAACCGAGAGGTGACTAATGATAATGAAGCATATTAAAACAGTTACTAAAAATAACTTGAAGGATACGCTGATTTCAGGGGGCTGCGGGGAATGCCAGACATCTTGCCAGTCCGCATGCAAGACATCTTGTACGCTGGGCAACCAGCAGTGTGAAAGAAAAGAAAAGTAAAATTTTTGAAATTTGGAAGAGGGGCGGTATAATACCGTTCCTTTTTTTGTCGGAGTGAAGAAAACATGGTTCATTTAATAGAATTTTGCGGAAAGTACGCGGCGCTGGATGTGGAATCCGGTTCCGTGCACGCGATAGACCGGGAAGCGATGCGCGTGCTTACGTTTAAAAACGCGGGCAAAACCAATAAGCAGATCAGAAACGACCTTGGCGAAGGTGTGAGCGAGGTTCTGCGGGAGATAGAGGAACTGGAGGAGCAGGGGTTGCTGTATTCGCCGCCCGCGAAAAACCTCTCACAGATGAAATTCAACGCGCCTGTTATTAAGGCGCTGTGCTTTCTTGTGGCGCAGGATTGCAATTTACGGTGTTCGTATTGCTTTGCGGAGACGGGCGAATACCACCAAAAACGCGCGCTGATGAGCCTTGATACGGCGAAGAAAGCGTTCGATTTCCTGGTGCGCAATTCGGGAAACCGGCAAAACCTGGAGGTGGATTTTTTTGGCGGGGAGCCGCTGATGAACTTTGACGTGGTGAAGCAGGCTGTGGCATATGGGCGCGGGCTTCAAAAAGAGCACGGCAAGGTGTTTCGTTTTACGCTCACCACGAATGCGTACCATGTGACGGATGAGATGGCGGATTTCCTGAACAGGGAAATGAAAAATGTGGTCATCAGCATAGACGGCCGCAAGGAAGTGCACGACAAGATGCGCAGGAACGCCGCCGGCGGTGAAACGTATGACCGGGTGGTGCAAAACGCGAAAAAAATCGTGGACGGGCGCGGCGGGAAGGAATACTATATCCGGGGCACGTTTACGCGCGAAAACCTTGATTTTGGCGGCGATGTGATTGCCATTGCGGAGGCGGGGTTCGACCAGATATCGCTTGAGCCGGTGGTGACAAACAAGGAATACGCCATACGGGAGGAAGACCTGCCGCAGCTAAAGCACGAATATGAAATGCTGGCGCGCGATTATACGAAGCGGCGCAAAAACGGAAAGGGATACAATTTCTTTCATTTTGTTGTGGACCTGAATTCCGGGCCGTGCCTGAACAAGCGCCTGCGCGGCTGCGGTGCGGGCAGCGAATATCTGGCGGTGGCGGCGGACGGCAGCTTATACCCCTGCCACCAGTTCGCCGGGATAGACGGGTTTTATATGGGCAATGTGCGGGATGGCGAGGTGGACACGCGCATCAAACAAATGTTTTGCGACACGCACATCTTTACGAAAAAGGGCTGCGAGGATTGCTGGGCAAAATATTACTGCTCGGGCGGATGCGCGGCAAACGCGTGGTTTGCGAACGGCACGATCAACGTGCCGTATAAAATAGGCTGTGAAATGGAAAAAAAGCGTATTGAAGCGGCGATCGCGATACAGACGTTCGCGGAGGAGCTTGTGTAGGTAACCGCTTATTAGATTTCCGGGCAATTTTTTTTGTGGCAGTGTCGGCAGATTCTGTTTTCAGACATGTCCGCCCAAATACGAACCCATACTTTGTTGCGCAAATATCTTGCGGTTGCTTTTGGGTATTCCTATGTGGTCAAGGAGCCTGCGGCGCATTATATGCCTCCGGCGGTTTAGAACCTACGGTTCTAAAAACTCCCTTAAAGGTAACGGCGCGAACAATTTAGGAAACCATCTTCTACAACCATACAAACCCATCTCATACATTCCGTACTCTGGTCTACATTGCTGAACTACAAGCCTTTCCAGATTATAAGGGACCTTAGTCGGCTTCAATGGGTTAAGGGGGATTGTCAAGGGGGGCTAAGGGAGAAATTCCGAATCTTCCTGCCCCCCTTGACGCCCAGCGGCAGCGTTCTAACTATCGGAGGTGGAAAATCGTTGCCGTTTTAGCAACAGCGCAGGGGCGGGTTCAAATCTTGTTCCCCTACGGCATAAGGATACGAACTCTCTTGAATCAGCACTTACTTAGAGCAGACTAACTTGTGGCGGCACTGGCAGGTCTGTGTAGATTAGTATGACCACCGACTACTTACAAAGCACAGCGGCGCGGCTGCCCGTCATGGTGTCAAGGAACGTCTGCGGTGCGCGCGAGGGCGTAGGAATATCAGTAGATGTGGTCTACCCGCTTGAGCCATATAAGCGTGGATTTTTACCACGCAATGTCGTTTTTGGTGAACCAGTTGAAATACCTGCGCCCGTCCAGCGGATACAGGTTCACATCACCTTTTTTCCAATTCACTTAAAGTGATGCGGGTAGACATCAACCTGTATTTTTTCTTCATATCCAAATACATTTCCTCAATGACGTCTTCAGAACCGGTGAAACTGCATTTGACACAGTAATACCCGCCCTCGTTTTTTTGAGGCGTAACACAACATCGTTTTCGCGGGCAAAACACACCGGGCAACGGTAGACTATTTGCTTCTTTCCACTTGCAGCCATGAGCAAATCTCCTTTCCAGGCGCAACCCGTGCGTCGAGCGTACCGCGCCGCCGGTGACGCCGACAATAATTTTTTTTGAAAGGAACACGTACAGTATAAATGTGGGTAGGAATACCAGCACCACGCCGGAAAATAGCCCCGCCCAGTCGCCGGCATATTGCATGGCCTGTATGATGGATTGCAGCTCGGTAGATACGGTGCGCAGCTCGACCTTGTTGGCAAAGATCCGCGCCATGAAATACTTGTTCCAAATGTTGATGAAGTTAAAAATAATCAGCGTGATGATGCCCGACTGCGCCAGCGGGAACATAATGCGCCAAAATGCTTTCGCGGGCGTACAGTCGTCAATTTCGGCGGCTTCCTCCAGTTCTTTGGGCAAATTCTTGAAGAACCCCGCCAAAAAGTAGACGCCAAAGGGCACATTTGTACAAATATATAGCAGGATCAGCACCCGCCTTGAACCGATGAGGTTCGCGCTCACCGCCATTTGATACAGCGGTAGCACCAGCAGAACGATTGGTGCGGACAGCGCCATGATAAACGTGCGGTTCAACAGCTTCTTGCCGGCAAATTTAAAGTGGCCTAAAACGTACGCGGCCGACGCGGTGATAAGAATGATGCCGAGGCGACCGGAAATCGCGTCGATCAAGCTGTTCCCAAAGTAAACCCCGAGCTTGTTTTCCTCCAGCACACGCTGGTAATTCTCAAAATGCGGGCCGCTGCTCAGCACCCCGCCCGAGAAGATTTCCGTTCCCGGATGGTCTGCCATGAACTTGTCCGCGGCGGATTGAATCACGGCGCCCTGTGCTTCCGCATCCAGCCACTGTGTCCAGAACACCAGCTTGCCGGTCATTTCCGATCCGCCGTCAGCCGGGGCTTCGCTCGCGGGGGCTTCACTTGCGGGCGCTTCCGAGGCCGGTGTTTCTGTCGCCGGCGCCGTGCAGGCTACCAGCGTGAACACAAGCAAAACAGCTACAATCGTTACTAAAACTTTCTTCATTTTTTCCGTCCTTACAGTCCTTTTCATGTTTTACAGGAATAATGATTTTCATCCTGCATTGCATTCATTAAGGAAAGTACCAAACACGCGGCGGGGTAATCCCCTCCGCTGTCCATGCACTCATTATAATTTCCGGCAAACCGATAGAACATGGCAAATAGCGTACTGTGGCTATGGAAAATCGCAAACCTGATGTTAGATAAGCCGGGGGCGCACATAAAAACAGCGAACCGTTTTCGGTTCGCTGTGAGAATATAAAAAACTTGGAGCATGACGAATTATCGACACTCTGTCGAGGCTGTCAAGAAAGGTCCAGGTGCACGGAAAATTGCCCCGGGCCTTGTATAACGGTCAAGCTATCGCCATGATACGGCATAGCCATCAAAGAAAGCTCGATATCCGGATTCGCCGGCAGCGCGTCGTGGATAAAAAATCCCCCGGTAATATACATGGCGGCGTTTTCCCCGGCCATCTCTGTAACGGCGCTTTCGCATGTGGCGTCCATGTAGTCCGCGTTTGTAAAACCGTCAAACCGCAACGCCGCCATCGTATCCGGCACCGTGACAAACTCCGGCACATCCGCCCAGCGCACCCGGTTGCTTTGAATATCCTGCCACACCCCGGCAGGAACCGCTTGCGGGGCGGCTGAATCAAACCCGAACTGCGCGGTCCACGCGTCTTTATCCGAGACGTAAAGCGGCACAATGCCGTGCTGCTTAAGCACGCGGCACACCTCGCGGAACGCCTTCATGAACTGCCTGATCAACTCCTGAAAAAAATCCTTATGATGCGTTTGGGGCATCATAAAGCTCAGGGTGACGGCTTCGGGCTGCGCCTCCGTGCCATCGGCCAAGCCTTCCTGCGCCGCGCAGCCGGATAGCACCGCCCCTATCGTAAACAGCTTGCTGTTCAACAAAATGTTTCTGCAAATTATGAAGGGAGAAGAGTCTTCCATATATTATAATATTATACGGATAACAGTAAATATGTCCTCAACAGCTTTGTGAGGTTGGATGCGCCGCTGTTTCTTACGCACCGCATCATCGCTTTCAATAATGTGGCTTACTACAATTTTGGAAAACCGCGGAAAACCAGAGCTTTATAAAAGAGGCGCTGCAAACCTATCCGTGGGAGGAACAAGTTGCTCTGGCCGACGGGCAAAAGGTGATTTTGCCGGTGCACCAGGATACCTTCAACCTCTGCCCGTCGCTGGTCTATTCTGTCGCAAGGAGCATTACGGACGGAAAAAGCCAGCATGGGTTTATTGAGGTACAAAACCGTTACGAGCAGCTAGAGGATTTTTGCGCGCTCGACCCGCAGCTCGGTTCCGTGGCTTTGTTTTCTGTCGAAGGCGAGATACTGTATCCGCAGGGCGCGGCGGGGCAAGACCTTTCGTTTTTGCAAGGGCTGTACGCAACCATCGAAAGCAAAAACAAACCTGCCGACGTATTCACCGAAAAAGGGCAGGTCGTTTCATACCAGCGGTCGGAATATTCTGGGTGGCTCACTGTGCTCTATAACTCAACCACCGCGATCGTACCCTTTGGTTTCCAGTTCATTGCGGTGGCGGTTTTGCTGTTTTTGGCGCTGACACTGGGCACGCTTGTGGTGCTCCGCTACCTGACAAACCGCCTTACAGCCCCTTTGGTGAACCTGAACAAGGCGCTCAGTGAAGTGTCGCTGGATAACCTTTCCCTTGCGCTGCCCGACTCCGGCGATACTGTGGAAATACAAAACATCAACAAATCTTTTCAAATGATGTTTTCGCAGCTTCGGGTCGCCATTGCGCATAGCGTGCAATCGCGGGCAAACGAAGAGCGCGCGAACTATCTCGCGCTGCAATCGCAGCTGAACCCGCACACCATATACAATACTATTGGTATGATCGAATCGGTGAGCTATATGCATGGAGGCGAGGTTGTGGCGAAATTGTGCCGCCAATTTTCCCAAATGCTGCGGTATATTTCGGACTATTCGGAACGCCAATACATCGTGCGGGATGAGCTTCAATATTTGCAAAATTATACCGCGCTCATTGAAAGGCGTTATGACGGCAAATTGGGCGTGGAAATCACCGTGGAAGAATCCCTGCTTCAAAAGGCGATATCAGCGCCGCCATTGCAGAGGATAACCTAGCCGCAGGACAGTATCAGTGTAAGGCCATTCCGATTTTTTGGGAGCGTGACGGTATATTCCGGCTGGGCTTGTCTACAGGACCGGGACAAAAATGGAAGCTGAACGCTTTATTTCTGAATAAGGAATATGCGCTTTGAGTATGGCATCGATGTGAATGTGTGTACAATTCATTCGTTTTGGATGTAGGCAGCGCCCATACTGGGCTGCCGACATGCAAGCCCGCCGCCAAAACAGGCGTGCGTAAAACAGTTGGATGAAAGAAGTTAATAAGTACCGTAATACGATAAATGGAAATATACCCTGTGCAAGACTGCGTGGTAAAAGGTAATTGGCACTATGCGGGAAACTTTTCACTTTTTATCCATATATACCCTGATCGCGCCAAAGGTTTCCTGGCTTAGAATGTGCTCGATGCGGCACGCGTCCTGGTCGGCCGTTTCATCGCTGATATGAAGCGTATCCCGCAAAAACGCGGTAATGATGCGGTGGCGCTCATAAATGTTTTCCGCCGCTTTTTTCCCGTCCGGGGTAAATGTGATATAACCGCTCTGGTCCATCTCAATCAGCTTTGAATCTTTTAAGATACCCATGGCGCGGCTGATGCTTGGCTTGCTGTAGCCCAGTTTATTCGCAATATCTATGGAGCGCACATGCTCCTGTTCCTGGCTCAAAACCAAAATTGTTTCCAGATAATTCTCACCCGATTCCTGCACGGATATCCCTCCCTTTCAGATTTGCTCTATTGTAGCATAATGAGAATAAAGTGGCAACTTCACGCGAAGATCAGGGAATAATTAATGCGCATCGATTTCTCTATTTCACTCACGGCAACGTGCCCTTTGATGTACCCTTGCCCCGCCGGGTGCCTCTCCACTTCCTCTATTTTTCCCCGTTCGGCGCGCGGGTGGGTGGTGAAGAATGGATTAGAAAAAACGTGCCTTCCTGTTTGTGGATTTATTCTACTATGAGGGAACGTTTTTTCTCATAGCGGAGTACTCTTCCTGCTTCGCCCTTGACGGAGCGCCTGATGAGCCCCTCAACATAAGAAGTCTGTACCGCCCGGCGAATCAACACACATGCCGTTCATACCGCGGATAAAGGCGCGAATAAAATAATGTACGCAAAACGGTCGCTTTCCGGAAATTATAAGCGCCAACCATACAAAGGGACACCGGTATATGGTATACTGTTACATAACGTTGAATTGCCCTGAAACAAGGATAAGATTATCCAAAACATCGCAATATTTTCCAATAAAGTTGTTTTGTTCGGGTATACTCTATAAGTGAGGTTATAAAGTTGGCAAACATGATGGAATCCGCGCGGCGAATTATGAAGGCATTTGAAGCGGTAAGCGGGCTTTGCTGCGGTATAATCGATCTTTCCGCCCTTGACGCGCAGCAATATTTCAGCCCGTTTTGCAAGCTATGTTACGCTACGCAGCAGCAGCGGTTTTCGCGGGTCTTTTGTAAGGATATGATTTCGTACGCGTGCTATGAATCCGAACGCTGGGGCGGAAAATACGAATGGCTTTGCCCCGCAGGGCTTACCTTTATCAACGCGATGCTTTCTCATGACAGGGAGCGGCTCGGCGTGGTGGCCGGCCCGCTATTGATGACGGACAGGGATGAGTTTATGGCCGACGCGCTCGTGGTTTTCTTTGATGGCAAGCCGGGCGGGGAGCTTCTTAAACTGGCGGAAGAGATCCCGTATGTGGAATGCGGGCGTGTGAGCTCGTTTGCGGATGTGTTGTATATGCTTACCGCTTACGCGGCGGAGCGCGACAGCATAGAACTGCGCATTATGGAACAGCTTACGGAGAGCGGCAGTGAGCAGTTCCGCTATATCGAAGAAATGAAAAATGAAGCGGCGCAGACGTACCGCTACCCGATTGAGGCGGAAAAAGCGCTGCAAAACTATATTGCGCAGGGCGACAGGAATGCGGCGCAAAAGGCGCTGAACGAAATATTGGGCAATGTGTTCTTTTGTTCGGGTGGCGATTTTGAAGTAATAAAAGCGCGCACGACGGAATTGATCGTGCTGCTTTCACGGGCGGCGATAGAAGGCGGCGCGGATGTGGTGCAGGTGTTTGGCCTAAACTACGATTTTCTGAAAGACATCGGCGGCTTTAAAACGATGGATGAACTGAACGCGTGGCTGGCAAATGTGTTGATCCGCTTTACAAACAGCGTGTTTGACTTAAAGGCGGTGAAGCATTCGGATATCATATTGAACATCATAACGTATATCCGGCGGAATTATATGCGCAAGATCACGCTCAACGATATCGCAGACTGTGTGAATTTTTCGATCTCGTACATCAGCCGCATATTTAAAGAGGAAATGGGCGTGTCCATCACATCGTTTGTAAACCGGGTGCGGGTGGACAGCGCAAAGATGCTGCTTTTGCAAAAGGAGATACCGCTGGTGGAGGTCGCCTATCTATGCGGGTTTGAAGACCAAACTTATTTTAACAAGGTGTTTAAGCGCACCGCTGGTACGTCACCCGGAAAATTCCGCGATAAGCGCGGCAAACTATAAATATGAAATGGTTTTGGCGGGAGCCGAATGAAAATAAGAGCAAGTATATGGAGGGAAAAGTATGAGCGTGTATGATGAGTTGAGCGCCTTTGTGCAGCAGGGCCGCGCGAAGAATGTGAAGGAGCTGGTTGCGGCGGCTTTGGAAGAAGGAAAACCCGCAAAAGAGATCTTGAGCGATGGTCTTTTGGCGGGGATGTCCATCATCGGTGAAAAGTTTAAGAACAACGAGGTGTACGTTCCTGAAGTGCTGATCGCCGCGCGCGCCATGAACGCGGGCATTGAAATCTTAAAACCCGCGATGGCCGAAGGTGATGTGGACGCCAAGGGGAAAGTGATCCTGGGCACAGTGAAAGGTGATTTGCACGACATTGGAAAAAATCTTGTGAAAATCATGATGGAAGGCAAAGGGATCACGGTTATCGACCTTGGCGTAGACGTGCCGCCGGAGAAATTTGTGGAAGCGGCAATCGCGGAAAACGCGGGGGTTATCGCCTGCTCCGCGCTTCTTACCACAACGATGAGCGTGATGAAAGACGTTGTGGAAGAAGTGGAAAAGCAAGGTATGAAGGGGAAAATCAAAGTAATGGTGGGCGGCGCGCCTGTAACGCAGAATTTCTGCGATACGATCGGCGCGGATTGCTTTACGGCGGACGCCGCCTCGGCGAGTGACGCCGCGCTTGCCATACTGGGCGCATAATATAATACTACAAAATAATACTACAAACAACGTTATAAAATACAAAAGGGAGCCCTGCCAGGCTCCCTTTGCGCTATATACTTCTCAATAATTCGTTGCCCTGATTGCAAAATATGCCTGCGGATGCGCGCATACCGGGCATACGTCGGGCGCTTCCACGCCTACATAAATATGGCCGCAATTTGCGCAGTGCCATTCCACTTCCGGCTGGCGGGCAAACACTTTGCCGCTCTTGAGGTTTTCCAAAAGCTCGCGATACCGCGCCTCGTGCTCTTTTTCGATCGCGCCCACTTTTTCAAACAACCCGGCAATGTGGTCAAACCCCTCCGCCTTTGCTTCTTCGGCAAACTGTTTATACATATCCGTCCACTCGTAATTCTCACCTGCCGCGGCGGCAAGCAGGTTTTCCTCCGTTTTGGGAACGCCTTGATGCAGCAGTTTAAACCAGATCTTCGCGTGTTCTTTTTCGTTATTCGCCGTCTCGATAAAAAAATCCGCGATCTGCTCGTACCCTTCTTTTTTTGCCTGCGACGCAAAATAAGTGTATTTGTTTCTCGCCTGCGATTCCCCCGCAAACGCCGCCTCCAGGTTTTTTTCCGTCTTACTTCCTTTTAATTCTGCCATACCCATACTCCTTTTCGCTTGTTTTTCGGTTTTTCCGGGCAAACTTCCCATAAAACCCTATTCTATATTTATAATGCAACCGCGCCCGCTTGTAAACAGATTTTTGCTGGCTGGCGCTATGAAAATCATAATGTATCCCCGCTCACGGAATGGCTACCCCGCTCCCCACCTCATATTTAGGCGCGATCGGGTCGTAGGTGGATGTGGTTATCAGCGTTTCTTCCTCAAGCAGCGTGCCGTCATAGCTTTTCTTTTCCCGGTACACTTCCCATGTTTCACCCTTTTGCCCCGGCCGTACCAGTTTTTTCTCAAACTCGCCGAGGGAAGGGTTAACCTCGTAGATGGGCGCGGGCATTTCCTGTTCGCTGGCAAGCTCGCTCCAGAATGCCAGCTCATAATCACGCGCGCGCGTGCCGTAGATTTCTACCTGCACCCAGCTTTTCGGGCCGTTGCACGTTACGATCACATACATATTCGTGTCGAGTATATTTTTTACCTTGAAGTCCGGCCCGCCGGTGGAGATGGTCGCGTCCATCCCTTTGGGAACGTAGCTTGCCGCGATCGTATGGGGCACGCGGGCGGTGGGTTCCATTTCAGCGCGCAACGTTGCGTTGTAAAATGTGGAGGAAACCTGGCAGATGCCGCCGCCATATTGCTCGGTGTACACGCCGTCTTCTATGCCATAAGCTACGGCCCAGCCGTTTTCTTCATTCCGCTCGCCCACATGGTCGTTTACCGAAAACACTTTACCCGCAAAAAGCTTGGCGCCGTTCAGTTTTTCGCTTATCTTCCATATGTTGTACCGCCGCCCCTCGCCGGAGTCGTCGTAATGGGTGCGGTAACGCCCCATAAGGATCATCTCGCCCACCGCCGCCGCTTCGTCGTTCCCCTCGAGGTGGTTTACAGGCGCTTCAAAATCACTGAAATCACGCGCGTGTATTTTCGACACAATGGCGGAGGCAAGCCCGGCGATGTCGACTTCATAACCGTCCTCCGGTTCGGAACGCTTGAGCACGCCGCCCGTCGTAAGGTTTTCTTCGTTGGAATAGGTCTCCACATAGTAAGAGGAGGAAACGGGCGCAAGGCCCCAGCCTTCTTCTTCGCGCATCGCTTCCAGCAAACCGCAGATATAGTCCTCATCCATTTGCAGCTCCAGCGGAAAATCGGCGGGCTGCCCGGCTGTGTTTTTGTATGTAAACGCTTGCTGAATCAGGGGTCCGGGGTCCGCCGTAACGCCGAGGTTTTTAAGCCGGTATGAATAGGTGAGCGGTGTTCCCGGCGTTTCCACTGTGAATGTGATACGCGTTTCCAGCAATTGCTCCAGCACGTCCATCGCTTTTTCCGTGCCCTCCGCGAGCGAAAGGCCGGACACATCTGTCCCTTCGATAAAAACGCCCGTATCAAACACCTGTGGCGAAACGGACACATCCACGACCTTTTGGGAGACGGGTTCCTCAGCCCGTGCGCAGCAAATAAAAAGCAGGCAAACGATTACCGGCAGCAGCGCAGCCCATATATATTTTAGTTGTAATACTCTCTCTTTTTTCAATATTTTGTGAGGTAACGCTCGCGCTCCCATTCATGCACATCGGTGGAATAATCAAACCACTCCGATTGCTTGCCCTTTAAGTATTTTCTGTAAGCGCTTTCGCCCAAAACCTCTTTCATAAGCGGGTCGGCCATAAACGCTTCTATCGCGTCCAGCATGTTCTGCGGCATACGTTTTACATTGTGCCTGCTCTTTTCTTCCTCGGTCAGCGTGTAAATGTTTTTGTCTACCGGCGGCGGCGGCGTCATTTCCTCCGCGACGCCCTCCAGCCCGGCCGCCAGCACGCCCGCAAAAGCGAGGTACGGGTTGGCGGAGGAGTCCGGGTTCCTAAGCTCGAGCCGCGTGGCGGAACCGCTCGCGTGCGGCACGCGCACCAGCGGGCTTCTGTTTTTTGCAGACCACGCGATGTAGCAGGGCGCTTCAAAACCGGGAACGAGGCGCTTGTAGGAATTTACCGTCGGGTTTGTAAGCAGCGAAAGCCCGCGCGCATGCCGCATGAGCCCGGCCATAAAGCCATACGCCTCCTTGGAAAGCCCCCATTCGTCCTGCTCGCTGCAAAACGCGTTGCCCGTGTCTGTACATAGCGACATATTGATGTGCATACCGCTGCCCGCCACGCCGTAGATTGGTTTAGGCATAAATGTGGCGTGCAGGTCATGTGTCTGCGCGATACGCTTAACCACGATCTTGAATGTCATCACGTCGTCCGCCATTTTAAGCGCGTCTCCATATTTAAAATCTATCTCGTGCTGCCCGGCGGCGCATTCGTGGTGGGCCGCTTCGATTTGAAACCCCATCTCCTCGAGCGCAAGGCAGATATCCCGCCGCGCCCCGCCGCCCGTGTCGAGCGGGGCCAGGTCAAAATAGCCGCCCTCATCGTTTGTATCAAGGGTGGGTTTGCCTTTTTCATCCCGCTGGAACAAAAAAAACTCGCATTCCGGGCCGACATTTAAGCTGAATCCCATTTCGGCGGCGCGTTTTAGCTGGCGCTTTAGTATGCCGCGCGGGCAGGAGGCGTATGGTGTGCCGTCCGTCGTAAACACGTCGCATATAAACCGCGCGGTGCGGCCTTTTGGGTTGGACCAGGGAAAGACCTCGAACGTATCGATATCCGGCATCAGCATCATGTCCGATTCTTCTATGCGCGCAAAGCCGTCGATTGAAGAGCCGTCGAACATACAGCCCTCCTCCATCACTTTGTCCGCCGAGGGCGCCATCACCGTGATGTTTTTCAGGATACCGAATACATCCGTAAATTGCAGGCGCAGGAACTTGATGTCCCGCTTTTCTATAATGTCGCGAATATCCTGTTTACTGTATTTCGCCATTGTAAGCTCCTTTATTTAAGATAAACCTTATTAATTATATACGACAAGGTGGCGGGCAGGCAAGTATTTCCGGTTGGGGGCGTGGCTATGGTGCGTTCCCAGCCGGTAAGGGATGGGCGCAACTCCAAAAACCGCTATGGCTGCAAGCAGATAAAATCGGTTTACCTTTGTTTTTGGGTTGTCAATTTGTTTACATATAGTGTATGATAACAGTAACCGATATTATACGCTTTCGTAGGCAAACAATAGCTGATTGGAGGGTGTTTTTATGGAAAACAGAAGAACTTTTTCGGGTGATACATTTAAATTGATCGTAAATATCGTTCTTTTAGTATTTGGCCTCATACTTATCGCGCGTCCCACTGAGGCGATGCAGGGTATCGTGATCGTCCTCGGCGTCATATTGCTTGTGGTTGGCGGCGTTATGATGGCGGTTCACATCGTCAAACGGCAGCGGGGCAGCGAAGCGGGCAGCCTGACCGCGCCCGTCATCGGGGTGATTTTAGGAATTATACTTCTGATCTTCAACGGTTTTTTCGCGAATATACTGCTGCCACTCGTTATTGGCATCTGGATACTCATCGTGGGTATCATGAATCTGTATGCTTCCACCGCGCTGAAGCACGCGGGCGGTTCTTTTTGGAAAGTATCCACCGTGCTGGCGCTTGCGGCGGTCGCCCTGGGGATCATCATGCTGATCGGCGTATTCGCGGGCGGCAACGTAGTGGGCGTATTGCTGGGCGTGTGTATGCTGCTGTTCGGCATCATTTCGATCGTACACTGGGCCATGCTGCGCGACAGGCGCTGAACTGGCCGGGTATCCGCGGTGCGCGGCGGCCTGTAAACTTTTTAGAACTATAAGAATCCCCGTGAAAGTAGGGCGGGGATTCTTATTGGCAAAACTTAGGGAATTACTGATCAAAATGGGTTTGTATCCCCAGTCCATAGGTAACCACTGATCAAATAGCGCGGCCATCTTTGCGGCCTGTTTTTCCAATCCTGGCATTTTCAGAACCCACTGATAGCGCTGCTAGCAGCGGAACCTGAAAACGCCAATCTTGAAAAAATAGTCTCGCAAATCCGACCACGATTTAATCATCGCTTACCTAGAGCAAATCAACTTAGCGTCGGGTAAATTAGGTTTGAGCAAAATTGGTTTCAGGCAAGGCGCGTAAACGCAGGCATATCGGCACATATGGCAAGTTTGCGCAACGCGGCATGAAACTAATTTTGCCAAAGATAATTCCCTATGTTAAGTTAATTTGCTCTAAACTATTGCTAATGAAAATCTGTCTGCATAAGCCTGTCATAGAAGAACGCGATGATATCTTCCGGCGTCAGTTGATCGCCTTCGTGCGGAAAAGACTCCCACACCGCCCAGACGTTTGGGTCGGGGTTCTCTCTCGCCTCGTCTATCGCAAGTTGAATGCCACGGCGCGCCTCTTCCGGCGTGCAACTTTTCCTGTTGGCAATTTGTTGTAATGCTTCCGTTATTTCTTTCTGGTTCACAGCGTACCCCTCCTGTTTTTGGAAAGGGGACTCGCCCACCCAAATACAAAAAACGCGCTAAGAGGCGGCGCTTTCGCGCTTTTCCCCCTTGCGCGCTTATGATGCGCTTGAACAATCCAGACCACTAGTGCTATAATAAACACGCGTGGTGTCTTTGGATTGCGAGGGGTGCCTTGTTCACCTCA
>QMCD01002267.1_pt1 | contig 16565 bp, 15 predicted proteins | sample 1821841 | NCBI WGS metagenome assembly QMCD01 (sample SAMN01991225, study PRJNA193472) | Termite gut metagenome, whole genome shotgun sequencing project. | isolation source: worker | host: Macrotermes natalensis | reverse complement strand
CGGGGGTGAGGTTGCCTGAGTAGGTTAATGAACCTCATCCGATGGCATTACACCACCGGTCATCTCGACCATTTCTAAAAAGTCCTTCGCTCGCTCACGAAGATTGGTGCGGGCTATACACTTTTCATAAATCTCATCGAGGACGTTTTGAATCTCGTCGTAGAATGATTCAGCCATGACCATACCGTGTGGCTTTGTCGACATATTAATGTAATCGAAAATTGAGCGAGAGTAGCCCCGAAACATTCCGATAACAGCCGTGGCCATGTAGGGTTGGACGTTGATCACTACGTCTTCCCGTTTTGATACGTCGTCGGTTTTTGCCAATATACCTTCCATATTCACAAGTATTTGTACGAGGTTAGTTCTCTTCCAATGACGGCATCATACCTCCGGTCAGTTCTTCCAATTCGATCATATTTTGCACCCGCTCCGGGATATTCGTCTGGGCGATACACTTGTCAAAGACCTCACTGATAATGCTGTGCATATCATCTCGAATGGAGTCATCAAATGGCATATCGGGGTCTGCCATTTCGTTCTGCACAAAATCGAAAAACGTATCAAGATAACCACTCAGTAAACCCATAGCCAATACAGCCCTTTCGGGGGCAACGGTAATGACTACATCCATTTTCTCGGAACTCAGTTTGGCCATAATCTTTATTTGAGGGTATTATTTGCCACAAAGATAACACATTCATAATCCCTGCAATGCGCCAGCCTCTATTCTTTGGCAAACAATATCACGACAAAGATGAAACTACTTGTCAAACGCATCTTCAAGGGCGACAGCTACACCATCGGCAAACTCTACATCGACGGGGTGTATTTCTGCGACACGATCGAGGATGTGGTCCGGGAACTGCCGGCTACCTGCCCGAACACTCCGCGAGGCATCCCGTGTACTTGCAAGGAGAAGGTCTATGCCGAGACCGCCATCCCAGCCGGGACCTACAAGGTCACGATGGAGTACAGCCCACGATTCAAACGGAAGCTCCCGTATCTCCACAACGTACAGCATTTCATAGGCATTCTCATCCACAGCGGCAACGATCAGGGGCATAGTGCTGGGTGCCTGATTGTGGGCAAAAACAAGGTCAAAGGTAAGGTTCTGGAGTCGCAGGTGACACTCAATGCGCTTCTCGCAAAGATCGGGAACGAGAAGAGTCTGACCATAACAATTTGTTGAGGTATGGCTGTGTCGATATCTGAATTGAGTCCCGCTGCCCTTTCCTCGCTTTCTGTCGATGAGCTTTCCACGGTCTCACTCGAAGACATTTCGCGCTACTTCAGACTGCATAAAAACACTTATCTGGGTATTATTTACAGCTACACCAACAAGATAGATGGGAGAAAATATATCGGACAAACGACCAGTCCCTACCAGCGTGACTATTGCCATCGTGCCTGTCTAAAGTCGGGAAGCAAGCGTAAAGAAGTCAATTCGAGTATATGTAACGCATTTCGTACAGTTGGTTTTGGTGCATTTGAATATAACGTGCTCACCCTATGTTGCTCCTCAGACAGTATAACTCTAAGACTTGATCTTGATCACTTCGAAGAGCATTTTATTGGGCTATATGACACTATAAACCCTGAAAAGGGGTATAACATCAGGATTGGAGGAGCATCAACTCTCATTGGAGGGAATAGCTATAATGCTCGTCCTGTTCATCAGTATTCGCTAACCGGAGAGTTCATAGCCAGATATGAGTCAACTGCCGATGCTGCAAGAGCCGCAAAATGCCGTAGCACCGGTATCCGCCAGGCCTGTAATCATATCAAGGGCTCAGTATCATCGGGGGGATTTCTATGGACTTATGTTGATGCAGGACTTATCCCAGGCTCTACCGCGATACATACTCGCGGTACAGTGCACAGATATTCTCTCGATGGAGACTACATAGATACTTTTGAAAGATATACCGATGCCGCAAAAGCCGTAGATGGTGATAGTACCAGAATTCAACGTCGAGCTTTTTCCCATCCTACCTATACTGCCTACGGTTTCAGATGGAGTAAGGAAAAATATGATAAGTTACCTGGTGTGGCTGTCAAGCAGACCGTTGAGGTTCACTGTTATAACACTAATGGCTTTTATGTGTGTTCTTATGCGTCCATGAATGATGCCACGAGGAGGGTAAATAGAATCGGATCATCCCATCTTATCCGTTGTCTTCGAGAACCTTGGCGAAAAGCAGGTGGATATTATTGGCGTAAGGAGCGATTAGACCGAATAGAAGTACCTGTCAACGAAAGGAGGGATTATGGCGAGTAAAAAGCTAATAGCCCCTGAGAGCCTTAATATTGAGTTCGCTCCCTCGCCAAAGCAGTTCGAGTTATGGAAATTACTCCAACCAGAATGCCATATTTGTGGAGGTGAGATACAACAAAAACTCATCGGTCTTGACCGGATGGGTAACCAACAATATCATCCATTCTGTGCTCATTGCGGCAATGAAAACATCCCGCAGCTAATCCTCGGCGGCGGGAGTGCGGGCGGCGGAAAAACTTTTGTATCAAGCACTTGGCTAATAAGTAGCTGCCTTCGGTTCTCCGGTTTAAGAGCAATCGTTGCTCGTAAGACATTAAAAAGTCTCAAAGAATCAATCTGGCGGACGATCAGAGTGATTCTCAATAAGTACGGCTTGGTGGAGGATGTACACTATAAGATTAATAATCTGGCTGGGAGCATTAGGTTTTGGAACGAATCTCTGATTCTAATGCTTGACCTTGCGACACTTCCGAGCGATCCGAATTTTGAACGATTTGGTTCTCTTGAGGCAACAATCGCAGCCGTCGAAGAGGCTTCCGAAGTGGAGGCCAGAGCTGTTGAAGTGCTGTTTTCACGTCTGAGATGGAAGACTCACGAGACATTCAAGGTCCCCAAGATGCTTCTCACCACAAACCACTACAAACTGGATTCGCCCGCGCTTTGTGCAGGACGATGACGGCAACAAGGTGATCCCTCGTGAGGGAGAGTTTTACGTTCCCTTCAGTGTGTTCGATAACCCCGACATCGCATTTCGTCAGACCTATGAGGCCGCACTCCACAAGATCAGCGATCCGGCGACCAAAGAGCGACTTCTGTACGGGAACTGGGACTTCGTTGAGGCAAACGACATGGCAATCTACAACCGCTTCGATGGAGCGCGGCACTTGGTAACGAATCTCAAGGAGCAGGTGTACGACCCCTCGAAACCGATCATCACGATCTGGGACTTCACAGATGTCGGTGCTGACCGCCCAACTCGACTACGACAACAAGCGGGTCTATGTTCTCGACGAGGTTCTCGGCAAGCCCGAAGACAAGGAGAACAACACGCCGGCGCTCAGCCGCAAACTTCGTGGCCGACTATATCGGGACAAGCACATAGGGGGAGTGGATGTTACGGGCGACCCGTCCGGCCTGCAACGCTCGACCACCAGCGAGGACGGCGTGAACAACTTCACCGTCATCCTCGATACGCTCGGCCAAGGAGTTCTCCGGCCAAAGCTACGACTGCTCAAGAAACAGCCGCCCCAGGTGACGCGGTGCGATTTCGTTAACCAAGTGTTCGAGGGCTACAACGGCTGGGAGTTGCGTATAGATATGCGGTGCCGAAGGCTCACAGAAGACCTCATATACCAGCTTCGCAACGACGACGGCACGAAGTCCAAGCGCAAGGTGATGGACGCAAAAACGGGCGTGAAATACGAGAAATACGGCCATCTCTCGGACTGTCTCGACTACCTGCTCTGTTTCTATCTTCGGGAGAGCTGGCACCGCTTCAAGAATGGCGAGGATAGCTCTGTGGCCGTGCTTTCGACCACGACACTTCACGAAGGATTTTCATACTGAGTGTGGAAACTCACTCCGCAACTATTTCGCAGACTGTTTGGACAAATCTCTCCGGCTCTTCCATATTGGGCGAATGGGCGGAATTCTCGAAGGTGATAAACTTTTTCTCCGGCGCGTCGATGATGTCGAACCACTTGCTAACCAGAGCGTGGGATGTCTGATAGTCGTACCGTCCCTGAACGATGTACACCGGAATCGTAAACGAAAGATCGCTTTCGAACAGATTGCCGTACATAAAGATGTCCGACAGCAAATTCAGCGACGACATCGAGCCACGAGGGTAGCTTATCTTTTCTCCGAATGTGTACCCCTTGAATAGCAGCACATCGCCGACGAACGCTAACATTGGGGCGCCTTCGTGCATCATCCCTATGCCGTATTTGTTCATAAGCAACGTGCGTGGCCCAAGCAGGTAATCGAGACTGGGGAAGTCGGCGGCGGCGTTGTCGAACTTTTCGAGCTGCTCCACCGCTTTTTTGTCGCCGATCTCGGTCGCGTGTGCCAGCATATAATCGTATGCCAATTTTTCCGATTCGAGTTGGTTGGTCACCTGGCCGATTCCAATGTACGCGGAGTAGAGTTCGGGGTATTTTTCGATCGTTTTGATGCCCAGATACGAGCCCCACGAGTGTCCCATAAGTACGATTTTTTGCTGCCCGAAACGCTCACGCAGATATTCGCTCATCTGGCGCGTGTCCTCCACCATCCGCTCGACGGTCATGGTCGAGGGGTCGATATTCTTGTTGTAACTCATTCCCGAGCCGCGCTGATCCCAATAACAGACCGTGAAATATTTCTCCAGTCGCTCGCTGGTTTCACTCGCTTCGAGTATCGGCAATTCGGGGCTGCCGGGGCCGCCATGCAGGAACAGTATCACCGGGTTTTCCGGGTTTTCGCCGCGCAGGAAGAATCCCTGATCGATGCCGCCAATAGTTATGAACGTTTTCTCGGCCACGGCGCCCGCAATTTCTCTCCCTTCACCGTCTTTGAGAGGATTAAGTTTCCCAGGGCTGTTTATCCAAATAACACCCAACCCGATCAGTATAATCCCTACAATCGACAAAACTGCAATACCGGCTATTTTTAACACTTTCTTCATCATTTGCACCTATTATTTAGTGTGTCAAAGGTACAAAACATTCCGGTGTGCCAAAATATGCAACCGCGCACTGTGCACACAACAATTTTAACGATAAACCTATCCTTGTATGTACAGACGCTTTCTTAACGACAATGATTACCACAGCATCATCACCCCGGATGCTCTCGCGCAGATTACCCGTGGCAACACCGAGCGGATGATCCAGGCCGAGGAATCTGCCGAAATGAGTATTGTCGAATACCTCAGTGAGAACTATGAGGTCGAAAAGGAACTCTGGAAGGGGAAATACATCGCCGACTATGACCGCCGCATCTCGTTCCCAGTCGGCGTTCACTTCTACCACGACGGGCAGATATGCGAGGTTACGCGCCATATCAGCGGGTATAAGGCTCCGGCGTTGGTCGCCTATTGGGAAGAATCGTCAGACCCGAATATCATTGTGGAGAACGTTGCCCTCTACTCGCAATTCAAGACCTACTATCCGGGCGAGATGGTCGCCTACAACGGGGTCTGCTATGCGTGTCTTGCCGAGAACGGCTACGACTTCGGGAACATCCGTCTGCCGTTGGTATCGGGATGGTTGGAGGTGCTGCCGGAGCAGTGGCAACCAGTCCATCACGCACAGTGGGATGTGGTGGCGCACAACGGGCTTTTCTACACGCTCACCGACATAGACGGATACGATGAGACCATCACTCCTGACGTGTCGCCCAACTGGGGCGAGATTGCCGACTACGACCCAGGCTACAACGACTATGAACTTTCTGCTCACGAATATGTCGTGTATTGCGGCAGAGTGTGGCATCCTGAAACCGACGTGAACTCCGACACGCCGCAGCCCGGCATCAACATCGTCGCCCGCGACCCGCGTAACTACAACCTCAAAAAGCACATGGTTCGTCTGGCCGTCTATGAACTCACCAAACTGATTGCCCCGAACAATGTCAGCACCGCCCGCGTGAAAGATCACGAGGACTCTATGAAGTGGCTCTACGACGCATCCAAGCTGCGTATCAACCCACAGATACCGCGCAAGGTGGCCGACGATAAAAAAGCGGTGATGGATTGGCAGCTTGCCACGTTCCAGGCAGATTACAACCCGTGGAATAATCCGTGGCTGACGTAAATATGATGTACCTGATGGGTGACTAATTATTTATCGTGTTCATCGTCAAGAACGAGGCTTAATCTCGCTTTTTCTCCTATTCTTAAATACGGATTTCCATATAGGTGAAGACATGCCCATGCGGAGGGAGCAACAAATTCATCCTTAACGACCATGTTCGCATTGAAAACTGCGTCAACAACATAATCTCCCGCATCCATACTGACAAGAAACGAAGATAACCATGTTGATAGGATTGTTGTGGGTAGACTCCACATCGGAGCGACTACCGAGCTATAGCCCATCTGTAAATAACGTTTAACAATGGTGTGCATCGCGTTATCGTGCTCATTACGGGTTATAGTTCCCGCATGACAAACGAACAAGATTAGTAGTTTTCCTTTCGTAACAATTCTGTCGGATTCTATCAAGGGGGTTTCATTTGCATAAAACCACTCTGTTTCACTTATATTTCTCCCTCCATGCGCACAGATGACATTAAGGTCTGAGTGAAGAGGATATGCAGGGGTTATCTCGCAATGGACGTCAAACGAATAGTCTTGAAAGATCGTGTCTAAACACGCCAATATGCTCGAAAATGTTAATTCCCCGCTATCTACGGGACTCCAGAATGATTTTGAATAATCTTTCGGTAATGGCTCTTCAAAGTTTGTCTTGATAAAGAGTTCCGTAGAAATGATGTTCGCAGAGGGCAGTATTTCTCCAATAAATTGTTCTGATCGGGAATCAATTATTAATTGATGAGGGAAAGCTGATATTTCCAAGTCTTTGACGAAAAATAAACGAGAAGCGACTGTTGGTATTTGTAGAGTGCACTTTTCCAAAGATTGAAGCAAGGCCAAACTTTCTTGTTCCAAGTCGGTTTTGGACTTCACATAGACAGATTCTCCTTTTGCATAGGTCTCTTTAATGAAACGAAGCCCACTTATAACATCCAACTGTAATTGCATAACATCGATTTCGTGCCACCCCTCAAGAGTCTCGATGGAATATCCATCCCTAAGAAGTATCATGCAGGAGTAATGATGGCTCCCTTTGCCCACCCACATCACTGCGTCAGAGTCATCCGTTTGTAGAAGCAATTTTAGCATCTCAATGTCCAGATATGGCATACTCAATTCTTCACCATCAACATCTTCTACCTCGACTTTTCGATACATTCGTGTTTCGATATTTTTGGGGATAACGAACGTAAAATCGGATTTAGGTTGCATTGCCAAAAGGTAATCTTCTGGGTTTTCTTGCTCAGTTGCTTGTGATAATAATCGTTTGGCATAAACAAGAGCCATCCGATTATCTTTTGAGTAATCACCTCTCTCTCTGGTTGATTGAAGTTTTGCAAGCAATTCTTTCAAATGTGAGGAAAGATTGCGGTTTTCGATCAGGTCAAGAAGTAGTTCATTTCCATCTCTTTCGATATTGGCAAGGAATGCTCTTTCATAGAAACGCAGACTCGAATGATCCGCATCAGGAAATTGGGTTTTTAAGGCATCAATTAAGGTTAGCCAGGGCATTGCACTATGCTCAATATTCCTAAAAACCATTTCCCTATTCTTGTCCAAAAAATCAGCAATGCTATCCATAATCGATCTATCATTGGAAGTGGCCCTGGTAGAAAAGGCTGTGTGGTAGATTGACAATTTATCGTAGTCGTGGCAATCGAGCTTATCGAATTCGTCAGTTATGACCGTTATATAATCAGGCGACCAACAGCCATGTTCTCGCATTATCTTCAGCATCTGCCAAAGAATTTCGTATGCAAAACGCTGAGGTATAGGATTTTTTCTTTGCTTCAAGTTTTCCAGGGCAATATTTAGATACAATAGCCCAGCTATATTGTTGTTAGCTAACGTATAGGCACGACAAGCCCCAAAATAACTCTCCGGAATTGCATCCTCGTTATGTCCGATCATCAAAAGGCTTTCTGCAAAATCTCTGGCCAGTTGATGTTCTCCCGATCCATTAAGTCGATCAAGCACGTTGTAACAGAAAAAAAAGAATAGATCCATTACGCAATCCTTCTTGCAGATGGGATATAGGATACTGCAATTAAATAGGTGATGATCTATTGTAGCCTTGTCCCATAAGGTTTGAATACCAAAATGTTGAACAGAATCAAGGATAAAGCTGACAATGAGGCGACGTTCATCTGATGTCAGAATATCTGCAATTTCCATTTTGGGAGAACAAATGAGGTGCCCCCCTGATAGACATGGTGCTAATCGTTCAAGTAAACATCTTACAGAAGGTCCATCCCACGCTACATTTTGATAATCAAGAGACTTCGAAGGATGATTTCCAAATAATGGAGAAACGGATTGCAGTTTATCCATAGCCAAGGCTAACTGAATCACCCCCGAAACATTACTGATTCGTTGAAATTGACCGATGCAAAACTGTATAATATCACGGCTGTTTTCATAACTGGCCTGAAGGTAAGGAATTATCAGCGAATAGCATTGTTGAATATGAAGGAGAGTCTCATTGACATCCCCTTCGATACAAGCATCAATCTCTTTTTTTATCAGTTCTTTAATCATAGTCCTATATTCTGTTGGGGTTCATTCTGACCAATGGTACAACTATAAACCTTACCTCTCGATTTTGTGTTGTCGCAAATTTACTAAAACAACTTGATGATGGATCAATTACTAATTATCATTTTTCTCACCACAACTCATTGACGTTGGATTTTGTGTATATTTGTGACGTGATAATCAGTTTAAGAGCTTAATTATGGCTAAGAAAGTTTCCTTTGACACCCTCCCGAAAATGGTCGAGAAGATTTTGGAAATCCTCACATCAGAGGGCTCAGATCAGACTGCTCTGCCCGAACTCGCACAGCGTGTTGCGGTGACGGAGAAACGCCTCGACAAAATCGAGCAACTGTTATCTCCAAACCGCCCTGTGATGGATAAACATACGGTATTGCGGGTGCTGAAAATCCGTCCGAAAATGCTCAGTGAATTGGAGTCTTCGGGAGTGTTGCTTTCTCACACCGAAGGGCGCAGAACCTTCTACTACGAGGACGATGTGGTTAAGTGCTTTATGAATCAGTCTTCATGGAAGTCGGCAATGGAGGAGGCTACGAAGGTGAAATCCGTAGAGCCAGCTTCAGATTCTCCGGTGTCTGACGATTCCGAGCCCGCTCCGGTAAACGACGGACTGATTGATATCGAGGCCGCAGCCGTGATGATCGGTAGAACGAAATTGACCATCTACAAACTCACATCAAAGGACAAGATACCTTTCATAAGGCAGGGGCGAAAACTGTTGTTCGAAGTCGAGGCTTTGGAGAAGTGGAAGGAAAATAATACTACTCGAAAACGCAAGCAACAGAGTGAAGTAACTGAGAACCTCGAACCGGAGAGTCCCGAGGTGTCTCCGTCTGTCGCAGAAGCAACCGGGCGAATTGACATCAAAGTAGCTTGTGAGATTGTTGGCCGGAATCCGGCTGCTATCTACCAACTTATCAAGACCAAGACCATACCCAATTACAAAGAGGGTAAGAAAGTATATTTTAACGCCGAAGAATTGAAGGAGTGGGTCAAAACTCACCCACCACGCAAATATACACGAAAAAATGAAACAGAAACCGCCTAAAGACCCGTTGAAGGCCGCCAGGAAAGGCAGTCGAGAGGCAGAGATCGGGATGTTCGACCACCCACTGCCCAAGCACAAAGTGCATAAGTCGAAGAAACAGTATAACAGAAAGACCGTCAAGGCTTGCCTCAAAAAGGGTGAGCCTTTGTTTTGATGGATAGTTCAGGAATGGGATCAATGTCATAATGGCATCGCATGGTATATTTTCCCTTTTAGGAGCTTGCCGTTGGCCTTTTTATTCCTCTTAATCCCATCACTTCCCCAAGTGCCCCATTGTTTGAAGAAAAAAGCGACACCCTGTTCATCAGCTTGATTTTTGATATGTAATACCCACTCTTCTTTCATTGGACGCGCTCGACCACCACTTTCCCCACCAACGATTACCCAATCTATACCGTCAAAGTTAAGTTCGTCCAAATCCTCTATAAGCGGTTCACACGACAGGAATTTTACAGTTGCGCTCAGTGGCCGCAAATATTCTATTCGAGCTTTGGATTCCCGCGCATCAACAGTAACTCCTACCCACGCATTCGCAGGGATAATCTTACCATCAAAATACTTTGCCATTCGATCTGCCCGCTTGGTTAGAATCTGATAGTTGTGGCGAGGAGTTGCCCTGATGACCTCAATGACCTTATCGATGAAACTGAATGGAACATCCTTGTGGAAAAGATCACTCATCGAGCAAACGAAGACCGTATGGGGTTTCCCCCATTTCAAAGGCTCTGACAGGCATTCGGGGTGGATGGTGGGAATGAAACCTTGTTTATATTTGTCCTGTCCCATCGCACATAACCGACGCGACATAACTTCGGCATAGCAGTTAGCACATCCTGCCGAAATTTTTGTACAGCCAGTTACCGGATTCCACGTTTTATCTGTCCACTCTATTTTAGTCGTCTTAGACATTGGCAAATTCTAATATGCAACTCGGAATAAGCAGAACACTTACCCTATGCTCTTTGTTATCGTTGAAACTCGACCTAAGTAATTTCTGTTCCTCCAATCTTCGTAACGCATCCCGGTAGTGAGTGCCACAGTATTTTCCACCTTTTTGATGTTCGTCGAAGAGTGTCTTCGCATCAATAGTTCTACCTTTATATACCTGTAATAGTTGTTTCCCCAAAGTATCAGCATTGTCTTCTCCGAAATCGAATAGAGAATTTGAATTGTCTCCCATCCGTTTCGCGTCAAATGTATAAGTTCCATCCTTTTCAAGGGTTGCACCTATGTTATCAAATTCGTGATAAATCTGTTTTACCAACTCATAGCCTTTGGGGTGCTTTGTGAAGTGGATGATGTAATGACTTGTGGTGGCTCTATCATCTTCTTGAAACTTAAACGCACAGTGATAAACTCCCGGAACTATCGCCTTAAACTCATCTGCAAGATTCTCTATGATAAGACCGAGACGTTGCTCAACGTTGAGTGAGTATTTCCTGTCATTACGAATTTTGTCAATGGTCGTGGGAAAAATCTCCGCCATGAGTTCATCAAACTTGTCATTCTCAATTGCTGCATGGATACGTTTTATGTTGAAGAACAAGAATATTTCGTTGCCAAATTTGGTCATAAATTTTGCCAATATCTTGCTATTGATTCCCTTGTATCCAAATGGATCAAAAAAAAGAAGAGTTGGGGTATTTACTTGACCTTTGGGTAAATCACGGTTAAGATGATTGTCTATTCCCGCATCCGCTCCAACAGTTTTGTCAGTAAAATAAGGCTTCCTGGAAAAGGTCCCCTCTGGGAATGCTTCTTCAAAATTCTGCCTTAAGGCATCACGATGTTCATTGTCATTGAATACTAAAAAGACCCTATTTTTTAGCAACTCGTCGTTGGCACAAGCCTCCCCAATGAGGATAGGGGTCGATTTATTACCATCACCATATATACCCGGCCCTGCGAATAAATCGAGATACATTATCCAGCCTTTGTGCTTTTTGAGGAGTATCTTGCAGTACTTCGGAAAGTAATTGGCAACAATATTAGCTTTTACCCTTGAATGGACTTTCTGTTCGGCGAAAAAATCATTTTCCATAATAATGCAATTCTAAATTTCTTTCTATGATGGCTATTTCCTCGTGAGTTAGGCCATAGAGGTCATAGACCATCTGATCAATTTCGGATTCGAGGGCGGAGGTATCGGTTGCGGGATTTGCAGCTTTAATAGTAAGTATCTCGTCCACCTTCTCTATAAACATTTGTTGTTCTGTATCTTTAATGGGCACTCTATCAGTAACAACACTATCAAAGTGCATCGTCCTAATCGCTTTTCCCATCACAAAGAGGTATGTGTACCAACAGATCAACTTGGAATTAAGCAAGGCCCATAAGTACCTATTGCTATATTTCGATTCGGAAATGGTTAGTTGATTGATTGTATCAGAAATAATACAATCAATATTATCCCCTATACAAGCGATGATTTTTATCTGATCGTAGGGCTTAGTAATATGAGCAACAATATTTTGTGCCAATACTGAATTTGGGTGAATCTGGCTTTTGGGCGATACTTGGATCGTACTTGGAATGTATCCTTTGGGCTTCCTCATGCCAAAACGGTCAATTTCTTTCCCGCCTATCACAGGGACATCACCATCATCAACTATGTATTTTTGGAGCAAATCTCCTCTACTATTTCTAAAAACACTTTGCCCCTGACGACTTTGGTTGATGATTTTGAGCCCAATGGAAATTTCATCCTCAATAACTCCATTGAGGTACAGTCCAAACACATCTTTGTATTTCTTCTCTATGTTTCCGATATTCTTAAATTCATAGTCCTCAAAGAGGACATTTTTATAATTATGATTGACAGATTTCTTGTTTAATAGAATGATACAAGCCTCTAACTTCACCCTTTCGAATGCTTTGCCACAATCAACAAGTAGTTCTAACGGTTCTTTCACATAGTCGCGTAAGGTGGCATAATTTGAGGCATACGCAAATGATTTGGGAATGATGAAAGACTGTGTGCCGCTTGAAGACAGTAATGATAATCCTCTCTCAACAAACATTATCGCAGTTTCAGATGTCTTGATTTTGTACTGCTTTTTATATTCTAATACCTTTTCTTTCGTTAGACTGGCTCCATACGGAGGATTTCCGATCACAATATCAAATCCGCCGGCTACGCCGAACATCCATTCGGGGTCGAACCAATCGGATTTATCGTTTGTAAATGGATTCCATTCGCTGATAAGGTATTCGCGGCTCTTCTTATCGACACCGGAATCCGCAGAATGCGAACTGCACAATTGGAATAGGGTTGTCAAATAATCCCGTTTGATGCGCGTCTTTTCCTTGCCGTAACTTTGCAGGTAGTCAATCCGCAGTTGACGCAACTTTTCCGTAAGCTCGTATGCCGAATCTCGCCCAAAGAGTCCCCCGAAGTCCGAAACAGGCGGCAGCTTGAGTAAAGAATCAGCAGTTATAAACTTAAACTCAAGGTTTGGTAGCGGTTCCACACCACGGTTGGATTTTGTGTCATCCACGTTCTCATCCACGATAAGGGTTAGAAAACAGCGCAGTTTCGAGATTTCTGCGGCGATGGGTTGGATGTCCACCCCGTAGAGCGTATTTTGAATGATACCGATTTTCCGTGCATACTCGACTGTGGCAGTGTCGAATTTCTCCTGCATCGCTTGCCGTACAGCCGCGTTTTCGATACGCTCTATCTGCCGCTTCTTCCACCAAACGGCATCCTTATCAAGAACTTGAAGAGCACCCGTAATTTTCGCTAAAACACCCATAGGGAATGCTCCCGATCCACAAGCGGGGTCGAGAATCTTTAACTCATCGAGTGCCACGAGCAAATTTTCTCGTTGTGTCGTTGAAAACTCTGCCGTCCCGGTCGATTTGAAGAGCGGATAAATATCGTCCTTATCTATGCCGGTTTTGCGGTTGAGATAATAGACAAGGCTCTCGACGGCCATATAGTCCACAATCTCGCGGGGCGTGTAGAAGCTACCCGTCGCTTTACGCGCCGTTTCACCGCTATCGGGGTCTATTTCGGCGAGCAGGTTCTCGAAGATACGTCCCAACATTTCGGGATCGACACTCACTTCGATATCGTCGGGCGAGTTCTCGTCAATGGTAAAGTTGTACTGCTCCAACTCCTCGAAAAGCAACTTAAACCATTCATCGGGTATTTGCAACTCGTTCAGGTACTTCGACAGTCCATCATCTTCCGGCGTATAAAAATCGTGCGGACGATAATCGAACAGACCACCATTGAGGAACGGAATTAACTCACAACCCTTGGGCAACACGATCCTTGTTGGTGTTCGGTGTGTTGAGGGTTTGGAAAAATATCCGCTCAAGTACTGTGTGGTAGTAGTCGTTATATTCATTCAACGCCTTGGAAGACAATAATGAGTGCGGCAACAACGGCACTCCGTCTTTGGATTTTTTCTCTTTCAGGAACCAACAGAACACGGTGCGCCCGATGAGCCGGACGGCAAATTCTTGATAAACGAGGTTATCCTGCTCGCCAGGCAATCGCATAATCCGTTTGTATTCGGTCTTGTTTTTCCCAGCGCCTGTTGTTGCGCCGACAAGTTCATAGAATCGACCTGCTATAAACTTATAGAAGTCTTTATTGAGAGCTTCAACCGAGAATGCTTCGTGGATGACCTCTTTTGATGCCCCTTTTGATTTTATGTATTCGAACCGGCTAACGGGAGTGCGGTATGATTTCTCTTCATCGCCAAAGACGTATGTAAATCGCTTGGGCGCGGTTTTACTGTCTTTCAAATCGCAGATGAACGACAGTCGCCATTGCTCCTTGTTATGAAAAACAACCAATGCAGCATCGTCTTGATACTTTACCAGCCCCTTAACCAGACCGCGCAACCCCACGCGGTTCATAGCGATTTTGTGGCCGGTCTTAATCTCGAATTCATAGATACCGATATGGTAGCCATCCGAAGTATCGAGCCTCCCGACCTCGAAGCCATCAACCTTGTCGTTGGACTGGTTCTCCAACTGGCGTGGCTCATGGCGGATTTCCGTTACACCGAAGACATCAATCAAAACCTGCTGCCAAGCCGTGCGGTCGAAAGGTCTGCTAAATAACTCTTGGAGTTGCGATTTTTCCATACTATATAAATGTTTCCGATAGAATTATCTGGGTTGCGATATCTTCCGGCTCTTTCGAGTAGGATTTGCGGGAGTTGTGGTACTTGACCACCAAAGCGCGAAGCTGGGCTTCGACGGCTTCAGGAGTCAGTTCAGCCTTGCGATACTTGCGCTCCATCTTGGCTATATCCCGCGACAGGCGTGTGTAGGTTCCTAACTCGATATACTTTGTGAGTGTGTCGCAGTTGCGGCGGTTGCGAGTATCGGGGATTTTGCGCCAGATTTCGCGTAACAGCCACTTCGCCCTTTCGGAGTAGCTGTCCTTTTCGGATGAAGTGGGCATACTGTCATCGAGCATCTTTGTAACATCGTTGTCAAATTTGCTCTGCCCGGCTGCGACATCCTTGAAGTGGCTCGAAGGAATGGTGTATGGTTTCTCCTCCGGCTCGGCGCGAAACAACTCGACGGCATCCAAGAAACCAATGTCGGCGGCTACGCCGTTCTCGACCTGATAAAACTCCTGTTTGAACGAGGACGAGATATAAACAAGCGTCGTTCCGGCTTTAATTTCCTTTCCCGATTCGGAAACCTCGCGTGCCGTGCGCGACTTAACCGGCAGATTCTTGATACGCTCGTATGCTTCGGGGTCGCCCGCGTAGAGTTTTCGCGCCTCATCCAACAGCAAACGGATTTTATCCTCATAGTCGCCAAGTTTGGGATTGAACAACTCGAACTGGCCGACGATCTCTTCGCGTGAGAAAATTTGGGAGTCTTCGCCGAGAGCGGAGTGGAAGCCCTGCAATTTCGCCAATGCGTTCTTGTAGAGCCGGATTTGCGCATCGCCCTCTGCCGACGGGTAGAACATATAGTTCACGATAACCCCGGCGACGCTACCGATACGGTTCACACGACCTATGCGCTGCATCAGGCGCGAAGCGTTCCACGGCGTGTCATAGTTTACGATAACATTAGCACGGTGGAGGTTCACACCTTCGGCCAACACGTCGGTAGCGATGATAATGTTGATGTCGTTTTTGCGCGTGCCGGAGAAGTTGGCATCGAAATTCGCCTGTATCTTGGCAAACTGCCCCTTACGGTCTTCGGACGATACACTCATTATATCTTTGCGCCCCAATCTCTCTTTCAACTGTTCCGACAGATAGGTAATCGTGTCCTTGCTCTCGGAAAAAACAACCAACTTGCCTGTCGGGTTTTCGCCCTTGTCGAACAGTTTGGTTTCGAGATATTCGATAAAGCGGTCAAGTTTTGGGTCAATCTTAACTTCGCCCCACTCAGCAATCAAGCCGTCCAATAGGGCAATATCATCGTTCAGGCTATCCAAAAATTCGGGTTTGAACGCCGATCTTTCATAAACGAAATCGTCCTTCGTTACACCGACCATCTTCTCGATGCCCCTTGCGATAATATCGTCCAACTCCATCCCCTTGTCCTGCAACTCCTTCACTTTGAGGTCGGGGGCTATAATAACCTTGTCGGCGGGTCGCCCGACGCAGGTTACCCAGTGATTTGCGGAACGCCTCGAAACTGCTCTCCAGTCGCTTGACCATGTGGGTACGGTAAATCGTCGCCAATGAACGAGAGGTCTGTTCCGCATTTTGATAACGACCTATGAACTCCTCTGTCAGATTCTCGATTGCCCGGTATCGTGCGTATCTCAATCCTTCTTCACCCTCCTTCGGAACAAGGATTGACATCGTTTTCTCGAACAGCAACTTCAAATCTGGTGGCAGTACATATTCCACCTCACGAGGTTTTTCTATCTTCGGGAATTTGATGCCCTGCTTTTT
>QMCD01002704.1_pt1 | contig 16617 bp, 15 predicted proteins | sample 1821841 | NCBI WGS metagenome assembly QMCD01 (sample SAMN01991225, study PRJNA193472) | Termite gut metagenome, whole genome shotgun sequencing project. | isolation source: worker | host: Macrotermes natalensis | reverse complement strand
GCACCGGTCAATCTACGCAGATAAACATCCGAAATTACAATTTCTTCGGCGGTATGCCAACCGGCGGCTGCACCCCAAGACCGCAAGGTATGGGTTTCTTCGGTGGTATGATGAATTTTATGGGCATGTTCTCGTTTGGCAAGATGTTTGCTGACATGTTCCGCGTCCAACAGAATTTTTATCGGCAGCAGGTGTTCCAAGAGCCCTCAACCCACACCAAAATCTTCACCTATTGGCGCGACCCGGTTGAGGACGACAAAGAAGTCAAAGCTAATGTGCCTGAAAAAGAGATTAAGGTAAATGTTCCGCCTGAGGAAGATGAGAAACCTGATGAAAAACGAACCCCTCCGTCAAAACCGAGTGAGTATATGCCGCCTGTCGGTGATATAAAAGTTGCCGGCAAAATAACAACCCGCACAGAAAAGGCCGAAACGCAAGTTGGCAGCAAATACTCGAATGAAAAATCCCCGATTGAAGTGCCATGGGAAAACCTGGACTCCGGATACGGCCTGGATACAAAAGCCTTTCAATCGTATGCCAAAACCCCCGAATTTCCGTTTGATGTAGAATTAAATGCAGACAAGAGTCGTGATATAAACGGAAGACCGGGCAATTCTCCGGCCGCGGCAGAGGACAACATAAGGGCAATATTGAACGACTCTACAAAAACTGATACTGAGAAGATAGATGCTATAATAAAGCGGGTAGAAGAAGCTGCCGTCGGCGGGAAATTAGACCCTAATACAAAAACCTTATTACGTACAAGATTAGAAGCTTCCGGTGATGATGTTGACAAAATAAACAGCGCAATAATGGCAACAGTACGAAGACCAATCTTCACCTTAACGCCGAAAGAAGGTGTCGATATCACAAAAGTCAAATTTGGCAACAGCATTATAACCGTTGAACCAAGCGCGATAGATGCTGACGGCAAAATAAAAGACTCCACCCAAATCAATATGCAAACCAACCCTTATGAAAATTGCAGGCACAATTTTGATATTAACGCTGCAGTTGAGAAATACTTTGGCGACAAAACACCGGAAGAAAAGAACGATTTGTATAACCAAATACTTATGATGCTCGTTAAACAAGACGCAGTTGCAAACGGTGTGGCTCCGGCAGCGGTTGAAAAATGGACGACATTCAAAGAAGCAGAAAATACCTATGAAATATCCAATGCCAACGGCCGCGAAATGAAGCTGCCGACAACAAATGCGCAATTAGATATTGGCGGCGTCAAAATAACAGTTCCGCTAAACGATCCGCCTGCAAATCATTACACAATATACGGCCGCGGCGGCGGCGAATCTGCGGCAGTAAGCGATGGACCTGTCGATATAAAAAATATAGTCATTGAAGAGATTCAGGTGCCTGTCTACGAGGGCCACGTAACAATCACAACAGGCGAAGGTGACGACGCGATTGAGACTGCGCTGTCTATAAATCTTGTGGTGTCTGACGAATCCACACTTGAAAGTATGCACAACACCATCAAAGACAATGTAGATAAACTGCTGGATGATTATATAATCAACGACTTCTTGAAACAAGAAGGCAATGAAAAGGCAACGAATGAGGACATACAAGCTGCCAAAATAGAGTATTTCAAAGGTCTCAACCTTGCTTCAATGTTCCAGCTTGCAAGCCTTGCCGTTGATGCCGGCTATTCAATGGTTTAAATCTCCGCGATAATCTCCACCTGCGCGTTGCAGCCGATTTCTTCGCGAGAGAGTACGGTCACGTCAATCGTGTAGTTTGACAAAAGCATAAACATCAAATGCCGCATCTCCATCGGCACAATCAGCCGCGGCTCGCTCACCTTTGACATCGCTTTTTGCAGCTTATTCACAAATTTTTCGGCCGCATCCGCGTCAATCTTGACCACATCGCCGTCCTCAAAATCAGGTGACAAATCTTTAAGCGACTTTTCCGAAATCTCAAACGCCTCAATAACGCCGTCCTCGTTCATATTTGCCTGACAAATCCGGCGTGACAAAGCCAGCCGTAGCTTGTTGAGCAAGTCAAATCGCGTCGCCTCCTGCGCAAAATCGTTCAGTTTTTCAAAAATATATGAGATGTCTTTTACGCAAACGCGCTCTCTGATTAAGTTTGTCAACACAAACCGCAAATCCGCGGCTGTGACAAAATCCGGTATCACGTTTTCAACCAAAAACGCGTTCTTGCGGCTGACAACCTCAATATATTTGTCCAATTCCTCGTAGTCCAAAAGTTCGTCAACGTATTTTATCGCGGCGTGTTCAAGCGCTCTTGCGATATACTCGGCAGCCGTCAAACCCTGGCTCCAAAAGGATTTGCACTGCTCCATTTCAATCCACACAACGTCTTTGCCCGTGATTATATCAACATCACAGACGGAATTTTTCAGGGTTTTGTCAAGCTTCAACTCGTCTGCAAAATACATTTTATGCTCGGGATAAACAAACCCTTTGACCGCATCACCGCCGCGCACTTTTATGCTGAACTCGCCAGGCAGCAGCCCTTCATCATCGCAAAACAAAATCCGCGGGACAACATAGCCCAATTCCTCGGTCAGTTTAAGCCGCAGTTTGACCGTCTGCGCGATAAGATCGTCGGTGCTGCGCGTAATCTCACCGCTCAAACAGACCGCCAGTTTTTCTTCGGTCAGTTTTTCGTACATTTGATCAGGGGAGGTCACCTTGGCAAGCTTTCCTCTCAGCTCTTCCAGCTCTTTTAGACCCGCCGAAATCTTGTCGTTTAATTTTTTTCTGTTCGGGTGCGCCTCGTTTTCCAGCTCAGATTTGGTAAGGTTAATCATCTGTTCTTTGAGCCGGATTTTGTTCTGGATATCAAGGCACAGCTCGTAACTGTCAAGCTCGGGCGAGAGCATCTTTTCCATCTGCGAGCGAAACGTTGTTATATCAACTTTATCGGCGCTTCTGCTCTCGCCGGTCATCTCGGACATAAAAATACAATTGCAAACAAACCCGTCGTCTGTCTCAACCTCGTGCATGCTGTACAGTTCCCAGCCGTTCATTGACATTTCGTTGAGCAGGTTTTGCAGCTCCTGCGTGTTCTCACCGTTAACCGTCTTTATTACATATTGCATCTTTTTAAACATAAGACCAGTATACCACACAAACGCGTTCTTGAAAAGGTTAATAGTTGCCGATTAGCAGCACGGGCAGATTGTGCTGTTTTGCAAAATTTGTTATGTATTCGGGCACCTCGTCAGCGGAGTTTGTTTTGCACGCAATAGCCTTGATTTTCGGGTTGTAGACAACGACCTCGTTCGGGGTATTCTCCTTGCACAGAGCCTCCTGCGCAGAAACCAATGCCTTTTTCAAATCGTCTTTGCTGATTGTTTTCTCGCCGACTTTTACCTCGTCAATTTGGCTTATGTATTTTTTTGGCAACAGCTGCTCGTACAATTCCCGGTAATTAAACATGTTGTACTTTTCTTCCAGCGCTTTTATGATGTTGTCGCTGACAAATCTGTGTGTGCCGCTCTTTTGTCTCTGGTCGTTCAACAATTCCACAAATGTTTTGAAAGACTTTTCATAGCCGGAGCCAATAAAGTATGGGTACGCATCCGAGATATTTTCGTTCCCGGCATCAACGACCAGCCCAAAGTGCCTGTTTCCCGCCGGCACCCGATGATATGCTGTCAGCAGCGAGGTGCTTAATACGCCGCGTGTGGTTACATCCGATAGTTTGACGTTGGTATCCAAAAGTTCTTCTGTTTTTTCCTCCGGTAAAAAGTGGACCAAAAATCTTGTATCTTCTTTGCGCGTTCCATTGACAAACCCGTACTCGCCCATATCGTCATCTTTGTTGATTTTTGTAAAATCTATCACGCGGTAGCCGCCTTTGACTATCGGCGTTGTCGGCAGGATAATACCGGTGTTTTGTACTTTTTGCATGGCATCAACAATCGGCTGCTGGCGTTCGGGCGACAGCGCGCCGCCGTATTTTTCGTAGAAATAATCGTTCACCGATTTCAAATCCGCCTCGGCAAAAATCTTTGCCATCAAATAATCCTGCGGTGTTCTGAACATCGCCGCAACCTCTTGCGCCCTGATTTTATAGGTATTGTAATCGGCCAGCCAATGGTGGTTGCGTACATGTTCAATGATTTTGTCCTTCATCCCTTGCGAGATTTTGAAATCCTTCAACAAATCCCGCGCTTGCAGTGCGCCTGTGATTGGGTGGTCTTTGTCCACCACGCCCTCTTCTTTTGTCATATCGTGCAGCAGCACAGCGATTTTCAAGATGGTTTTGTTCGGTTGGGAAAGCTTTTGGTAATCAGGGTTGTTCAGGCATTCTTGCAAAACCTTGAACGTATGAACGTCCACCGTATGGTCGTGCGTCTCGTGCTGGCGGCGGCCAATCACATTTGCAAACTCGGGGATTCCGGCAAGAATCGCGGGCACCAACGCCTCAAAGTCGCCTGTTTTTATCGCGTACTCGTTGTTCACAAACCCTTTGAAAAAATCTGCGCGCGCGCTGTCGCTGACTGCGACCGGCTCAATAAACGGTCTGACCGTTTTGTTCAGCTTGCTTATTTTTTCCGTGTCAATACCAAGGTTCAGCAATTCCTCCGGTGCGATATATTCTTTTACAAGCTCTATGTCTTGTTTTGTTTGTTTCATATCGGCATGCGGTTCCTTGTCAAATTTTAACAGGTTTTCGGTGTGACTGAACAAATTTCTCATCGCGGCGTACGAAGGAAAATCGCCGTTGGTCTTGACAACCGCATCAAATATTTTAATCCGCGTACCGACATTTTTTTCGGATATACCAAGCAAAAAATGTGTTAACCAGCCGTTGGTCAAATCAGCGTCTGCGTGGTCGTGAAACTTTATCATCGCCTCAACATCTTCGGCGGTGGCAAACGAGGCCACATGTGCAGCATACTCGGGAGGTAGTTTGCCCGCAGCGTGAGTTTTGTCATAAAACATTTTTGCCGCGCCCAAATCCTGAGGTTTTGTTCTGTAAAAAATCTTGTTGACACCGGCAAGGTTTTCGCCGGTATCTTGCGAAACTTTTTTGAAAAATTCCTGCCTGCCGTTTTCGGACATGCCAAATGTGGTAAAATTTATCGGATTTATTCGCATAACTATTTAAGCATGCTGAACCAAAAAATTGCCTTTTTTGTTAAGAATTTATAAGCATCGGTTAATTTAGCCGTTTTTTATCGCATATTAGTTGTCGCAACGCACGCACAAATTTCCGCCGCGCGAACTTCAACCGGTTTTTCCTTTTCTTTCAAGCTGTCAATGAATTTATAAACCCTATCCAAACCCGATTGCATCCGGTTGTGGATGTGGCGTTTTTCGTCCGGCATGGCACGGATTTGGCCAATCAAATTTTGCGCCTGTTCAAGCGTTTTGGGAAAATATCGCAGCAAAACATTTTTGGAAGCGCAATCACCTGTCATCAAAAGCGAGTAGCATTCGGCAAACATCTCCTGTTCGCTGCGTGTGCAGTAGTTTGCATTTTGGATATTAGCGATTCTGCGGTCTTTTATAATAACCTTGTATCTGCTGTTGCCGGCTGCCTCGTAGGCTTCCACCTCTTGCTTAAAAGCGGCCTTGAATTTTTCGTCCCTCGTGCTTAAAGAATCACGCATGCCGTCGTCAAAACGAATATTATCCAGAGCATGCCCCAATTCGTGAACCAAAATCTTGTGGTTTGAAATCGTGCCCAGCCTGTCTTTTTGAGGATGATACCCGCCTGCGGTGCCGGATATAATGTCGGAAACAGTATCTTTGGCGTGGGTTATGTGGGTTGTCTCAATGGACAAATCTTCCAGCACCTCACCGGAAAGCCCTGTTAATATCGTCTTTAACCCGGGTTTGTTTTTCGCGTCAACCAGCTCCAAAAGCTCGTCCAGATTAATATCAAAATTCCGGCCGGTATGGCTGTTGGTGCCGCGCATAAAACTGTCCTCCAGCTCAACATAATACGGCACGCCCGCATAGTGTTCGTTTTTCACTTGCGACACCTCGCTCCTGAAATACAAATTAATCGGTGATACTTCCATACTATCTTAAATCCTCTGAATAAAAATTTTGCGCCTTTGTGAAAAATTTATAATTTTTTACTTCCGCTCGTTTGCTTTTAATTGTGCCCATTTTTCTTTTAGCTCATCAATTGTTTTTATATCGGCATCACCAAACACGTGCGGATGCCGGTAAATAAGCTTTTCTTTCAGCCGTTTTGCAATATCTTCAAGCGTGTATTCGCCGGTCTCGGAGGCGATTTGCGCGTGGACAAGCACCTGCAAAAGTACATCCCCGAGCTCTTCTTTCAAGTGCTCCGGGTCGCCCTCATCAATTGCTTCAACGGCCTCGTGCGCTTCTTCAAGCATGTACGGCCGCAGCGACTCGTGCGTTTGAACCTTGTCCCACGGGCATTCGCGCCGCAAAATCTGTATCACTTCCATTAATTCGTCAAATACCTTCATCTGTTCACCCCCAAACCAAATATAGCAAAATCATACCTCACCGGATCGTTTTCGTCAAACCCGCGCAGGCACTCGGTCAGTTCAATCACGGATTTCATATCGTTTGAGGTGCGTTTTAAAAGCCCCATCTCGCGCGAAACCCGCGCAACGTGGACATCAAGCGGGATGAGCAGTTCACTCGGTTTTGCAAAATCCCACACGCCCAAATCCACGGGCCCTTTTCTTATCATCCAGCGCAAAAACATGTTCTGCCGCTTCATCGCGCTGCCGCCGTTCGGGTGCGGCAGCATCGGAAAATAATCGTTTGCCGCGCCCTGCGCAAACAGCTCTTCCAGATTCCCGCCGCCGCGGTAAAGCTCGCGCAGTTTGTCAAAAACGCACACAAAAAAATCTGTTTTGTAAAACCGGTAATTAAAATCCCCGAGCATACCGGCCTCAAAATTCAGCACAAAATCGTGGGGTGAGCCGGTCAACAGCTCGTTGAGCTTTTTTATAAAAAGCCAAACGCCATTACTGACGCGATAAATCCGGCGATTTCAATATCTTCTTTGCGGCTGTACCGGTGCGGAAATTGCACCGGATCGTCTTTTATGAACTCTTTTGTTTCGTATTTTGCAACAAGTGCATCCAACTCCTGTTTAGTACAGCAAGGCACCCCGCATTTATCCCCTTTTTTCAGCAAAAAACACCTCCAAAAGCGCGCCGCATTCATCTTCTTGTATCCCGCCGTAGACCTGCAGGTTTGAGATAGCGTTTTTGCGCAAATCCATAGCCGACCCCAGCGCCCCGTATTGCAAATCATATGAGCCAAAATAAACCGATTTGATTCTCGCGTTAATAATCGCCCATGCGCACATCGGGCAAGGCTCAAGCGTCACGTACATTTCGCAATCATTCAGCCGCCAGTTTTTGCACTGCACCGCCGCCTCGCGCAGGGCAAGGATTTCCGCGTGCGCTGTCACATCATGCAGCGCCTCTTTTTGGTTGTGCGCGGATGCGATAATTTCGCCATCTTTGACAATCACCGCACCGACAGGGATTTCGCCCGCGGCACCCCTGGCTTCCTTGATTGCTAAATTCATCCACCCCATACCATTTACCCCTCAGACTGCCCTCAACTTGATTTTCACACAGAACCCGCAATCTTTTGACGATGAGATTGAAATCTCGCCGCCCATGGCTTTGACCAGCCCGTTTACAATAAACAAACCAAGCCCTGTGCCCCGCGTGGTGCGCGTTGTGTCATTATCCAGCCGCACAAATTTTTCCATTAATTTTTTAAGTTTTTTGGCCGGAATAACGTCATAATCGTTTTTCACAAGTATTGTCGCAACTTCACCCGATTCTGACGCCTCAACCGTTATGCCGCCTTTGGAGTATTTAACCGCGTTTTCAAGCAGGTTCACAAACACCTGCCCGAGCCGGCCTTTGTCCGCAAAAACCTCAATATCAGGCACATCCAAAACAATTTTTTTGTCCTCTTTGTTGCGCACAAGCAGTTGCGCCTTTTCCAAAACCTGCTGCAAATTCACCGGATGCAGGTCAAGAAACATGTTTTTGTTTTCAATATCCGGGATAACCAAAAGGTCGTCTATAAGCCGTTTTAACACCTCAGTTTGTTCTTTTATAATCCGCAGTGATTTTTCGCGCGTGGCATCGTCAATTTCAATATCCGTGCGCATAAGCCGGGAGGTGTACCCTTGAATACTTGTCAGCGGCGTGCGCAGCTCGTGGCTTACGGTATCAATCAGGTTTGAGCGGAACTCATCTAATTGTTTTAGAGTGCTGTATGATTTATTGATTTCTTTTGCCATACGGTTAAACTCGGAGGCAAGAAAAATCATCTCATACGGCGTAAACGATGTGGTGAGCAGCTTTATCCGGCGCGAATAATTACCTTTGGAAAGCGAGTTTATCCCTCTAAAAAGCTGGCGGATGTTGATGTACAGGTAATAAGTATACAACCCTGTGACAAACAAAATCGTCACAAGCGCGGTGACAAGCGACAGGATTATTTTGAAACTGTTGTTGTCAATTGCGCGGCGGCTGATTTGCGCTGTCGTATCAACAACAATGGTGATTGCAGGGTCGTCCTTGCTCACATAAACAAGCGGCCTGTTCTTAACGTCGCCAAAAATAACGGGCTTGTTTTTTTGCAAATGTTTCGGCAGCTGCGTTTGTATGTAGGCAAATTCTTCCTTCTTATAATTGTGCGCGGTAAGCAGCGCGTTGTTTTGCGAAAGCACATAAATCTGCCGTTTTTCGCTTGAAACCGAGCGAAAAAGTATGTCCTTGGGGACTTGTTCCAGCCCGCCGGGGTAATTTTCGTCCAAAAACGCAACGCCTTCGGCGACAACGTTTGCAATCAGGATAGCGGATTCTTTCAGCTGGCCGCGCATTGACTGCTGGTTGATGTTATTCACAATGAACCCGCTCACCGTCATCGGGACAAGCACCGCAAAAAACAACAGTATCCCGATTTGTTCAACGATTTTTTTGTGCTTAACCATCTATTCGCCTCCGGCAAACGGTGTGAGTTTGTAGCCTACATTTGTCACGGTGTGGAGGTATTTGGGATGTTTTGCATCGGGCTCAATTTTGTTGCGCAAACCCCCGACGTGAACCCGCAGCATCCGCACATCCTCGTTGCTGTCATAACCCCAAACCTCGTCCAGCAGCACGGCAAGCGTCACCGGGTTGTTAAAATGCTGCATAAGACAATAAAGTATCTCAAACTCTGTCGGGGTAAGCTTTATACGCTTGTTCACAATGATACATTCAAGCGTATCGGGAAAAATTCGGATATCGCCCGCATCCAAAACCTCATCCTGAAACGTTTTTGGCTCAGGTGCCGCGTTGCGGCGCAGCAGCGCGCGGATATGCAGCAAAACCTCCTGGATATCAAACGGTTTGACCAGATAATCGTCCGCCCCGCAGTCAAACCCTTCTGTCTTATCGTCAATCGTACCTTTTGCGGTCAGCATCAATACGGGGATATTGGGTTTTGCGCGTTTAATATTTGCGCACACGTCAAACCCGTTCATTTTCGGCATCATAACATCAAGTATAATCAGGTCGTAAACGTTATCAAGCGCCTTGTTCAACCCTTCCAGCCCGTCGCGCGCACTGTCAACAAAATAACCGCTTTGCGCTATGTCAAATTCAAGCAGTTCGCGGATTTGTTCTTCATCATCAACAATAAGAATTCTATCCATGTCTTATATTTTAGCATAAAAACAATTATGCCACCGCGATGCCTTTTTTCTCTGCGGTGCCTGCGATACCGGGTTCAAGGCATGAACCGGTGACCGCTTTTCTGAACGCAAACTGTGCTTTTGGCAGGCAGTATGCGAGCAAAAAGCTGCTCAACCCTATGTTTGCCAGAATGTTGAAGTATTTGGCGCCTTTCATGCGCTTGACTATTTTGTCAAAGTCCGGTGCGTCGGCGGTTTTTGTGAACTCGGCAATTTTGTCGTAGAATTTGCCCAGCTTTTTTGTGTCAACAAACGCGCGCGGGTCGCGGATATCGGTGTCTTTGAGCAGTGTGATTTTTCCGGTTTTTGCCGCGAACTTTGTAAACAAACTGCTGCCGTTATCATCAACAAAATCCACCAAATCCTTTGCATCCGCGGATTTTGGCAGCGGGAGGGATTTTGATTTGACCGCCTGCAAAAACTCTTTGTCCGCAAGCATCACAGGGTCAAGGTAGGTGCCTGTCATTTTGTTCAGCAGCGGCTCAATAACAAACCCCGGCGCGATAAAGTTCAAAAACATCATCCCGAGGTATTTGAACCCGAGCTCCATCCGGGCCTCTTTTGTGCGCTCCATTGAGGTGCAGCCGGCCGCATAACCGCCGTCCATAATGAACATCCGCTGCAAATTGCTTCTGTTTGCAAGCCATGACGCAGCACCGCCAAACGATATGTTACCTTTGAAGTTTGCTATCTCGTTTTTGACCTGCTGCGGGGTTTGGATTGTTTTTTGGCCACACAGCTTTTTCGCAGTAGAGTCAAAAATAATTTTCGGGAAAACCCAGCCCATCAGCGCCATTGGGATGAAAGTCGTTGCGGCGAATTTTCCCGCTGCGATGCGCTCAAACGCGCCGCGCTTGCTCTGCGCTTTGACAAGGTCTGCAACCGCCTCGGGCGCTTTGGTTTTGAACTTCTCTATGTTGCGAGCGATACCTTGCACGGCGTCTTCTTTGAACAGCGCTATGTTTACCTCGGGCCCGAACCCTGCCTTGCGGATAAGCACATCTGCCAGCTTGCTGATAACGGGAATCCCGCCTAGCCACACGGCAGAGTTTGAGTATTCCTGCAAAAACCGCTCGCGAGCAGCCAGCCGCGCCATTTTTGCGGACTCTTTGTTGTTTTCTTTGTAAGTCAGTGCAACCTTTGCTACGTTTTCAATCCCGCAATCCCTTACCAGCAGCGGGTATATACTGCTGTTGTTGCCTATCGCGGACATTATATTTGCTATTGTCATTGTTTTAAAATCTCCATTTAATTACTAACCAATCGCGCGGGGTACCGCAGACCGGTTGCGCAAACCAGTCCTTATGCGTGATGGTGATGATGGAGTTTTGTAACAATATTTGTAATCATATTTTTATTCTATCCATAAAATTCTGCTATGTCAACCATAAAACCCGTGAATTTATTTTTTTGCCAGTACGTGATACAATTATTTACATAAAGGTTCACATGAGTACAAAAGAGGCAAAACAAACGATATTTTTGGTGACGGTTATCGGGAATTTCATCGCGATGCTGGACTCAACCTCGGTGAATTTGGCACTTTTCCCGATATCAGAGGATTTGGGGGTGACGATTGCGCAGTCGCAATGGATAATTATTGCCTATATGCTTGTGATGACGGCGTTTTTGCCGTTTTTTGGCAGACTCGGGGACAAGATCCCCAAAAACAAGCTGTATTCAGGCGGGTTTTTGGTGTTTGCGCTCGGTGCCATGCTGAACATCCTTGCCGCAAGCCTCCCTGCGCTGGTTTTGTCACGGTGCGTGCAGGCGCTGGGCGCATCCGCGATGCTTTCAAATGCCGCGGCGATAATCGCATCAATTTTTCACGACAAGAACCGCGGCAGAGCGCTCGGTATGAACAGCGCAATAATCGCGATAAGCGCGATGCTCGGGCCCGCGCTGGGCGGGATTTTGATTTATTATTTCGGCTGGAAATCAATATTTTTGCCGTCTGTTCCGATTGCGCTTGCGGGTGCGTATTTTGCCTACCGGTATCTGCCGCATTACCTGCCGCGGCGCAGGGTTGCGCAAGCCTCCACCCGCGAAATCCTTAAAAACAGGCTCTTTACGCTGGGAAATCTTGCTGTCATAGCGGCCTATATGTGCACGTTCACAAACGGAATCCTGCTGCCGATATTTTTGCAGGACTTAAAAGGGTTTAACTCAATGATTGCGGGTGTTTTGGTGCTGCCGTATGCGCTGAGTGTATCGTTTACCGCGCCGTTCAGCGGAAACTTCGCCGGAAAACACGGCAGCAAATCCATTACCCTGATTGGCGCGGTCATGATGATTTTTGCACTTTTAATTGCGCTGACATTTGATGAAACCAGCCGGATACCAATCATAATCATCGCATCGGTGATAATGGGGTTTGGCAGCGGACTGTTCCAATCACCGTCAAACACCGCGATTATCAGCAGCGTCAAGCGCTCCGAGCTTGGCAGGGCAAGCGGAATCCTTGCACTGTCAAGGAATTTGGGCAACATATTCGGCGTAACATTTACTGTTATGATGTTCACCCGGCTGCGCGAGGTGTTCGCCGCATTGGGCTACCAGCGGGCGTTTTTGCAGTCATACCACCTGACAATGGGTGCGGGAATCCTCTTTGGGCTTACGTGCCTGGTACTGGCTTATTTTGCGTACCGGGACAACCGGACGTACCGGTAGACTTTGGAGTACAACTGACGATACGATAAAAAACATCCCGGCCCAAAACGCGAGCCCCAGCTGCTGCGCCTCACCCAAAAATAAAATCGCCGCGGCTATCCCGTAAAGCGGCTCCAAATTGCCGCTGAGGCTGACCGTGAACGCCGAAAGGCTTTGCAGCGCCTGAATATGCAAGACATACTGCCCGATTGTAAACACAATAGCAAGCACAAACAGCCAGCCCCAGTCGGAAAGGCTCGGTACAATTGTTGCCACAGGGTTGAACAACAAATAAACCGGCATCAGCGCGGTCATAAACCCGAGCGCACCCGCAAATTCGTAAAAAACCATCGTTAGCGAGGATTTTTGGGCGCCCACAACCTTGTTCATAATATTAAACAGCGCGCCAAACGACGATGCGATAACGCCCAGGATTATCCCGAACCGGAAACTTGTGTCAAAATTGAATATCAAAAGGATTCCGGCGACAGCAAGCAAGCTGTACAGGAGCTCTTTTTTATTGAATTTGCGCCGCACAATCATCGGCTCAAAAATGCACGCAAAAAAGCCCACAAGCGAATAGCAGACAACGCCGATTGCGACGTTGGCGTATTTTATACTGCCGTAAAAAAACAAAAAATGCAGCGCCAAAAGCATGCCAACACCTGTTATTTTAAAAAAATCTGATTTGTTGACCTGCGGCACCTTGTTGACGAATAAAAGCCCCGCATACAGTACCAGAAACGAAATCAAGACGCGGTACCAGACCAAAAGCCCTTCGTTGAGCGCGATTATGCTGCCAAACAGGCCGGTAAACCCCGCCAGTAGTACAGATGTGTGCAATTTTATCAAATCGGTTTTCATTATGTGCCTTTTTCCTGAATTTTGTGCGGGACAGCCTTGCATTTACCCCTGCCAACAATATGGCACATTTTTGGGATTCGTCAAATAAAAAACCCCGCCAACGGCAGGGTTCAACTTTTTTTGGAAGTTAGAAATAGGAAGTTGCTCTCTTCTTTTCAAACGGTTTTTTATTTGCTCTCTCGTATATATAAAGTATATAGTTTCGGCCATATTTCAAGGGGTGCAAATTTTGTTACAAAACTTCACGGGGCGAATGATTGACATTCGCGGGCAGGAGAGTTATAATGAGCGTATAGTAGTAGGAGTCTCTTTAATGTTAGTATCAATGATGGCGAGATTGAATGCGGCGGCGATGTCGACAAATGCGGCTTATGCAGGGATGCAGGGCAAACAGGCGTTGTTGTCGTTGACAAATCAATCGTCTCACGTTGCTAATGCATCGTTTGGTAACGAGTTTCAGCAAATCAGAGACCTTAAAAACCTGCTTCGTCAAGAACAAAATATAACATTTGGTATGCGCCAGAACGAATTACTGTACAAAATAAGCGAGTTACAGTATCAGGCTTGGAAAAAAGTCCAAGATGAAAACATCAAACGTTCTTTCTCTACATTTGCGTAAGCCGGAGTTTTTAAAAAAAGATTACTATTTCCTCTAATGTTTTTTAACGTCAGCGGGGTTATGATGATAACGTAAATCCTCAACTCTTCTGATTGCTCAGTATTGCCTCTGTAACACAGGGGCTTTTTCTTTGCGCAAACGATACAATTGTGGTATCCTAAAACAATGAGCATTGACGGCAAAAAATTAGAATCTGTTTTATTTCACACAGTTTGCATTTTTATTTTGGTTGTATTTTTTGATATTTTTATTTTCAGGCATCTTTTGGGTTTTGGCAGCGTGTACACCAAAATGAATTATAATGAGTTTGACAAAGTTGCGCAGCCGTACGCGTATTTTGTGCATCCTGATGTCGCAAGAGCGACAAAGGGAAATATTTTATATGACGGCAGTTCGCTCTGGTATCCGGAGCCGCCGGGTGAAAAAACGTTGAAAATCGCTTTGTTTGGCGGTTCAACAGCGGGGTATCCCGATTTCGGGACCCCGGGCAGCAAAACCATGCCGCAATACCTTGCGGACAGGTTGAACGAAAAATTTAACGGTAATGTAGCGATTGCAAATTTTGGGTCTTCCGGCGGGCATCACAGGCAGCATTTGCATATGTTGTTTGAGTTTTTGCCCGAATACAAGCCCGATATTGTGCTTTATTACGGCGGCAACAATGAAACGGCCTTGTATATAGACGGTTACGACCCGCGGCCCGGTTATCCTATAAACTTTTTTTACAAAGAAGAATTCTCAACATGGAAAAAATTCCTGTTGGAAAATTCCGCAATCATAGGGGCGTGGTATGACAGGTTTGGTTCTTCATCAGATATCGCCAAATTGAGGGAGAAAGCCGGTTTTGAAAGCCCTGAATGGAACCAAGAGATGGTTGATAAATATTTTGAGTCTTTGGAGTTTTCTCAATTTGTGTCAACCTCTTTTAAGTCCGAATACTTTAAAGGTAACACCCGATTTGTTGCGTTTTTCCAGCCTTTTAAACCGTTGGATGAGGCAAATGAATGGCAGATAAAAGAGATAAGAAAGCAAATCCCGTCGTATAAATATTTGCACGATATCCACGATGCCTACGATGGTTTGGGCGAGTCGATATATTACGACAATTGCCACGTCAACGATGAGGCGAACCGGCATATGGCGGAATTACTTGCCGAAAAAATAATGGGATTAATCCCGTAAAAAAGGAGGAGGTGGGATTCGAACCCACGGTACGCTCGCACGTACGACAGTTTTCAAGACTGCTCCAATCAACCGCTCTGGCACTCCTCCGAGTACTTTTATTATATTTGTTAAAAATAAAAAGTCAAACAAACGGATGATTTCATATCAGCCGACCACTGCTAATATGTAACTATACTCCTTAGAGACATACACATATCCCTAATCAACAGCTATGGAACCTCCATAGCTTTTCTTTTGTGTTATCATGGGGCTATGAAAAAGGTTTTGCTGGTAAGATTATCCTCTCTTGGGGACGTTATATTTAACATCCCGCTGGCCAATGTGTTGAAACGCAGCGGGTTTGAGGTCCACTGGCTGGTCGGGCCAAAGGGGATTGCCGTCATCAAAGACAACCCGTGCGTGGATAAGGCCGTTTTTGCGCAAAAAGGTGAGTATTTTAAGACGCTGCGCCGGTTGCGTGCCGAAAAATACGATATTGTAATGGATACCCACGGGATGATAAAAAGCGCTGTATATACCTTGTTTTGCGGTGCAAAACGGCGGGTTATGGGCACAGATGCGCGCGAGTGCGCATGGATTGCCGCAACCGAGCTTGTTAAAATCCCGAAAGACCGCGACTTCAAGGACCATATCTCAAAAAAATACCTGAAATACGCTCAGCATCTGGGGCTTGATATTGAAAACGCGCCGGTAACGCTGCCTGCGGTATCCGCAGACGTGACGCTGCCGGAAGGCAAACCGGTTGCGGTTCTTTGCCCAGCGACAACGTGGGATAACAAGCATTGGAACAAGGGCAACTGGAAAGTGCTCGCAGCTGAGCTTTCAAAAAAATACAACCTCGTGTTCACGGGCACCGCGGGCGATTCGGGCTTGATTGAATACATCGGCGGCGGCATCCCACACCTGAACCTTGCCGGCAAAACAAGTCTGCACGAGCTGATACAAATCTTTCGGCGCGCGGATTTGGTGGTATCGCTTGACAGCGGCAGCACGCATCTGGCGTGGGGTTCGGGCGCGAAAAAAATCGTTGCGATTTTCTGCGCGACACCAAAAGTCTTTTACACGCCGCCCGGCCACACCAGCGCCGCAGGTAATCTGCCATGCCAGCCGTGCCACAAAAGAAGATGCCCGCTGAAACACATGGATTGCACAAATTTCCCGACCGCGCAAGAGGTAATTGAGTTATGCAAATAAACGTGTGTATTTCGTGCGATGACAATTATGCACGCTACGCAGGTGTTGTGATAGCGTCGGTTTTGGACAACGCAGCACCAACGGATGAGCTGACGTTTTATGTTTTGGACGGCGGGGTTTCGCGGGAGAATAAGGACAAAATCCTTTCGTTGAAGTCAATTAAAGACTGTGTGATAAATTTTGTTGCGGTGGACGAGAGTATTTTTGCGCCTTACAAAGACATAAAAACCCACGAGTACATCTCTTTGCCGGCATATTTCCGGCTGAAACTCACCGAGCTTTTGCCGGGTGTTGAAAAGATAATTTATTTTGACTGCGACATTGCGGTCAACGCGAGTCTGGCGGATTTGTTTGCGCAAGATACCGGAGATTGCCCGATAGCGGGGGTTTTGGACTTGGAC
>QMCD01001166.1_pt1 | contig 16621 bp, 14 predicted proteins | sample 1821841 | NCBI WGS metagenome assembly QMCD01 (sample SAMN01991225, study PRJNA193472) | Termite gut metagenome, whole genome shotgun sequencing project. | isolation source: worker | host: Macrotermes natalensis | reverse complement strand
ACAAAAACCTCAACCTTACCCGCGGTACCACCCCGCTTCGCCGCTCCTCGACGGAGGGCGCGCTCGACGCCATTATCGTAGGCAGCCGGCTCCAGTTAGTGAGCAGCAAACTCTTAGAGTTTGCCCCGTTCCCCGGAGCAGCTCAGGAGGGGTTTTCACAATCTCTTAAACCGGCACGCTCTCAGCCGCGGCTGCGCCTCTCTCGTGGTTCAGTGTGAAAGTTACTCGTCTCCTTCAACGCTTATGAAGATAAATCTCCTCGTTTTTGCAGGAATAGTCAAGAGGTGAGAAAGTTATAAACTAATACTTTATGATATAGTAAATAACATAGACCCAGCTGAATATGCCGTGCAGAATTGCCCAAAAGATGGACTTCCAGGCCGTATATGAAATAATCATAGCCAGGCAGGAACCAAAGGTTATTCCTGTCTTTACAGAACTTGATATAAATCCGCCTTTCGCTTTTTCATCGCCTACTATTATCAATATTGTCCTCCGGAAATAATCTAATTGTTTTGTCGGTTTTTAACAAGATGGAGAGACGGCTCTGTGATTTTGACACAGAGGAACACACAAATTACACAGAGGAACAATACGTTTTACACAGAGGAAGAAATTACACAGAGGAAGAATTGTTATTCACTGTATGAAATATTGCTGTCCGATTACACAGAGGAGCATGATCATCTTAATTTTTGGGTCGGTGTTTACTAAATCAGTCTTATTGGGTTAGAATAGCAGAGGCAGGAGTAATCCTAATATATAATTCATATTGATGATATTGGAGTTTTTTGATGAAAAGAAAAATCGCTTTTTGTGCTGTTTTTGCGGTAATGGCCGCGATGGTTTTTGCCGGCGGCAATAGGGATGCTTCCGGTGAGGATTTGTCTTTAAAGAAGGTGCTGGATAAAGGCGTTTTCGTCATGGGCTTGGACGATTCCTTTCCGCCCATGGGTTTTCGTAACGAGAACAATGAAATCGTAGGATACGATATTGATCTTGCCAGAGAAGCTGCAAAACGATTGGGCGTAGAACTTGTTTGTCAGCCTATTGATTGGGCCGCAAAAGAACAGGAGCTCAATACCGGCAACATCGACTGTATTTGGAACGGGTTTACCATGACCCCCGAACGGGAAGCGATGCTGAATTTCTCCGAGCCCTATCTTGATAATGCCCAGGTTGTTATCGTCCGCGGTGATGCGGGGATTACAACGCTGGCCGGTCTTGCGGGGAAAAATATCGGGCTTCAGGCAGGTTCCAGCGCCGCCGACGCGCTTGATTCTAACGCGGCCTTCAAAGCAAGTGTGAGGGAAGTTGTTGAGTTCAAGGATAATTTGACCGCGTTTATGGATTTGGAAATCGGCGGCGTTGACGGCGTTATCGTAGATATTGTTGTCGGGAGCTACAGCATCCGTACAACGGGGAAAAACTTTATCGTTCTTAATGAACATCTTTCCACGGAAAAGTACGGCATCGGTTTCCGCAAAAATGACTCCGCTCTCCGGAACCGTGTGCAGGAAATCCTTAAAGAAATGGCCGCCGACGGAACCGTTGCGTCTATATCGGCAAAGTGGTTTGGTTCCGATATTTCTGTTATTGCAAAGTAGCAGTTATCAGTGATCAGAATCGGCAAATCTCAATTTTGCCGATTATTCCCTGCCGGCCGCTGTTTCATTGGAGATTGCTGTGAGCGGAATGCTTATTGCCATGACAAAGGGGACTTTGGTTTCTTTCCAGGTCTTCTTTTTCACATTGCTGTTTTCTCTTCCTCTTGGCTTGCTTATCGCGCTGGGACGCATGTCTCAAAAGCCGATTATCAGCACGCCGGTAAAGCTGTTCATTCTTATTATCCGGGGGACTCCGCTCATTCTCCAGCTTATCTTTGTGTATTTTGCCCCGTATTATCTCTTTGGGGCTTCGTGGAACCGCTTTACCGCGGCGATTGTCGCTTTTTCCGTGAATTACGCGGCTTATTTCGCGGAGATATACCGGGGCGGAATTGAATCGATCTCCCTTGGACAGTATGAAGCGGCAAAAGTTTTGGGTTTTACGAAAGTTCAAACTTTTTTCCGAATCATATTGCCGCAGGTTTTTAAACGCATCCTTCCCGCTTCCGGCAATGAAGTGATTACGCTTGTAAAAGATACCGCTCTTGCTCAGGTTATCGGGGTGGCGGAACTTTTCCGGGCGGCCCAGAACGCGGCAAGCCGTGAGTTTTCTACCATGCCCATCTTCGTCGCCGGTCTGTTTTATTTCGTGATGAACTGGGCGGTTTCCGCGGTTTTTATCCGAATGGAAAGAAAACTCGATTATTACCGGTGATAGGATATAGAATAATTGATGGAAATTATCAATGTTGAACATGTCCGTAAAAATTTTGGGACAGTCAAGGTTTTAAAAGATATTTCTTTTTCGGTGCACAGAGGAGAGGTGCTCGGCATCATCGGTCCGTCGGGCTCCGGAAAATCCACGCTTCTCCGCTGTGTTGCCCAACTGGAACATGTTTCCGGCGGAAGCATCCGCGTCTGCGGAGATATAATGGTGAAAGACAATCCCGATGCAAATATGCCTCAATATTCCGACAAGAATACCCTCCGCAGAATTGGGCTCAAGGTAGGACTTGTCTTTCAAAACTTCAATCTTTTTCCCCATCTTTCTGTCTCGCAAAATATTACCGAAGCTCCAATCAGAGTGCTGAAAAAACCGTCTTCCGAAGCTCAAAAAAATGCCGCGCTTTTGCTTGAAAAGATGGGCCTGTCCGATAAGGCTTCCGCGTACCCTTGGCAGTTATCTGGCGGACAGCAGCAGCGTGTTTCCATCGCCCGCGCCCTCGCGCTCGACCCGGAGGTTCTCTTTTTTGATGAACCCACAAGCGCCCTGGACCCAGAGCTTACCGGAGAGATCCTCAAGGTAATCCGTTCCCTCGCGGAAGAAAAGATGACCATGGTTGTCGTAACCCACGAAATGGCCTTTGCGCGCGATCTCGCGGATCATATTATTTTTATGGATCAGGGAGTGATTGTTGAATCGGGCAGGGCAGAAGATCTTATCAATAATCCTCAAAATGAGCGGACTCAGGCTTTTTTAAGCAGATTTGCGGCGGAGTGATGCTTGCGGGGAATCCGGTAAGAATGTTCCAAATGAGAAATTGCTGGGATTCTTCATTTTTTTTCTTGCATGAAACGTTTCATTCATGTTATAATTATATAATTATATGGATTCCCCATTATTGAGAGTTCTTCTTTTTTTGACTGCTCCTGACTGTTTAACGGCTTGAGTCTTTATTTTTTTTGCCATATTCATCAAAACAAGATGAATAATTTTTGGAGATTATCTTTATGGATCAGGACAAACTGCAAGATATAGAAAAGTTGCTTCAATATATTTATGATGATGGAACCGCGAATGCTATTTGGGATGACTTTGTATCTCTTCTCGAAACATGCAGTCCCGGTAAAAGTCAATCTGTTTTTACAAATAAAGATGCCCTTCTTATTTCTTACGGAGATATGCTTGGCCCTGCTCCCGATGATAAAGAATCCACAGGTCTTGAAAGGTTGAAATGTTTCCTCAAAAAGTGGAATGGTAACGCCTTTTCTTATATACATATTCTGCCCTTCCATCCTTATTCGTCGGATGATGGTTTTTCGGTCATCGATTATCGAAAAGTAGATGAACAGTTTGGTTCCTGGGAAAATCTGGAAGATATCGGTAAAGAGGTGAATCTGGCTTTTGATTTTGTACTGAACCATGGCAGCATAAAAAGCGAGTGGTTTAAGCAATTCCTCAATAATGATAAACAATATCAGAATTGGTACATCACAAAACCTTGGAATTTTGATTGTTCTCAGGTTGTCAGGCCGAGGACGCATCCTCTTTTGACTCTTTTCTCAAAGGCCGATGGATGTATTGCCTACGTATGGACCACATTCAGCACAGACCAGGCGGATTACGATTTTTCAAATCCGGCTGTTTTGCTGGAATTCATTGCTATCTTTTTAAGTTATTACCAACGGGGAGCGAAAATTGTCAGACTCGATGCCATTGCGTATCTTTGGAAAGAAGACGGAACGCCTTGTCTGCATCACCCGAAAACTCATGCCGTTGTAAAATTGTTTCGGGCTATTATCGATGCCCTGCACTTGGACTTAAAAATCATTACGGAAACCAATGTCCCCCATGATCAAAATGTTTCCTATTTCGGCAATAATGATGAAGCCCACATGGTATACAACTTTGCGCTTCCTCCCTTGGTGCTTCATGCCGCGATTTCGGGAGACGCTGTCCCTCTGCGGAATTGGGCAAAGAATTTGCGGCTTCCCAAAGAAGGACAATTATTCCTCAATTTTTTGGCCAGTCATGACGGGGTAGGGCTGACGCCCGCGAAAGGCCTCATCGATGACGATGCGTTTAAGGCAAGTTTAACTGAAGCAAAAAAACGCGGCGCCCTCATTTCCTATAAAACCACGCCGGATGGTCACATCCCCTATGAACTCAATTGCGCGTATCTCAGTATTGTTGCTCCTGTCGTCATGGGGAGCCTTGAACTTCGGGTCAGGGCTGTTATGGCAACCCAGGCTATTCTCTTGGCGATTCCCGGTTTACCGGCAGTATATTTTCACAGTTTAATCGGGTCGGAATCCTGGACGAAGGGGCCGGAACTAATGGGTTACAACCGCGCAATCAACCGGGAAAAGCCCCGTATTGATGAAGTAGAAAAGGATTTGGAAAATCCCCAATCGTTCAGGTCATTGGTATATGGGGCTTTTCAAAAGTTCTTTGAGTTCCGCCGGAATGAAGAATCTTTTCTTCCTGACGCGGGCTTTACCGTTCTTGATGGGGATGACGCGGTGTTTGCGGTAATAAGAGGACCGGACAGCGGCGGCCGCCATGTACTTTGCGCTCAAAATCTTTCCGGAAAAGAAGCGTCCTTTGCAATTCCCGCGGGATTTCATTTCGGCGGAGAAACACTTTCTTTGCAGCCTTGGGAAACTTTATGGACCGCCGTGGGCGGAAAAGAGGAAGCGCGGACACTTTCTACAGCCATGAAGCAATGAATTCCGGGGTTGAAATAGCATTCGCCGCTTCCAGAATTGCCAGAATCCCAAAAACAAGCGCGATAATCAGCAAGATAAGTCCGGCGTTTTTCGGTTCTTGTCCTGCCGCTTTTAATTTCTTTCTTTTCTTGATTCTCAACGATACGAATCCCAGAAAAATGGCCGCATAGATGAGCGAAAACAGTGCATCGCTTAGAAATGGATTATTTTGCGCAAAAAGTTCCAATGTAGACTCCCATACCGTCAAATATATGCATATTTTCGTAAATGGGGAAGTGTGAACATGTATTTTTTATTCGTTAGGTTCAAAACTCATATACAATGCTGTTTTTACTTTTCCCCATAATGCTGAACCGCTTCCGCCGCCAGGAATGACGCGATTGATTCGTCGTTTTTAGAATAATGTTTTTCAGCGGAACGCCCTTTACCGCCTTCCATACGCTTTTTTTTGGCTTCCCGGTCTTCAATAGCAAGTTTTACCGCGGCCCGGACCGCCCTTGCGGTCTGTTCACTCATGCCGCAGCGTTCGGCTATATCGGAAAAATCCGCCGCCGCGATGGCTTCCAGCGTTTCATAGTTTTTCATGATGGCGGCAGCTCTCGCGGGGCCGACTCCTTCAACCGATTCCAAAATCGGGAAGGATAGGTCTTTAGACCGTAGTTTTTTATTAAAAGTAACGGCGAAACGGTGGGTTTCGTCGCGGACATGCTGGAGAACTTTTAAGGCTTCCGACCGTTTTGACAATTTGATGGGCTCCTTTGCGTTTGGGAGCCACAGTTCTTCATCACGTTCGGCGAGGCCGACTACATCGGTATCCAGACCAAGATCATCCAGCATGGCCTGCGCCGCATTGACTTGGCCGATGCCGCCGTCTATCAAAATTAAATCCGGCAGTTCCTTGCCTTCGCGAATCAATCTGGAATAACGGCGGTGAACCGCTTCCCGCATCGACGCGAAATCATCAACAATGCCGACAGTCGATTTCAGTTTAAAATGCCGATAGTTTTTCCTGTCGGGAACGCCGTTTTTAAAGGAAATGAGCGATGCCACAGGATGTTTCCCATCGAGCTGGGAAATGTCGAATCCTTCGATTCTTTCGGGACGCAGGGAGAGCTTCAAGACGCGGGCGAGTTCATCCAGGGCAGGGCCCGCTCCCCGTTCACGGAGGCGTTTGCGGATATCTTCCCGGGCGTTTTGGAGCGCCATCATCAGCACGGCCTCGTGGTGTTTTTCATTTGGGGCGATTAATTGCGGTTCATAACCGAATTGTTCCCGAAACCAGCGTTGAATGCCGGAAAAATCGCCCTGCAAGGAAAGATATATCCGGGGCGGCGGCGGAAAGGACGGATTGTAATAGCTTGTAATAAAAGTCGCGAGGGAATCATCTTCATCGGCGGCCGAGCGGGTGGGAAAAAGATCACGTCCTGTCATCTTTCCGCCCCGCATAGAAAATACCGTAAAGGTAGAAAAGATGCCTTCGCTTGCCCACGCGATATAATCCCGGCTTTCGGTATCAAAATCCACGACGGTGGCGGTTTCGTACAGTTCATCCATTGCCGCTATCGCGTTGCGGAAAAGAACCGCCCGTTCAAAATTGAGTTCGGTCGCCGCTTCGTGCATCAATGTGGTGAATTCCAGTTTGATCGATGCATTTTGCCCAACGCCCGAAAGCATCGACTTTACCCGGTCAATCTGAACGGCATAATCTTCCTTGTTGATTTTTCCGCAGCAGGGAGCCTTGCATCTTCCTATGTGAAAATACATGCAGGGATGCTTCCGCTTGTGCAGAACCCGGCATTTGCGCAGAGGAAAGAGCTTATCAACCAGTTCCAAAAGGGCATCAACGGCGGGAATATTGGGAAAAGGTCCGAAATAGCTCGATCCGTCTTCGATAATCGTCCGGGTTCTGAACACTCTGGGGAATTGTTCGCAGGTAATTCTTACCACCGGATAGGTTTTTCCGTCTTTTAAGCTGATGTTGTATTTTGGGTAATGCTGCTTTATCAAGGTCAGTTCCAAAAGCAGCGCTTCGTATTCGTTGGGGACAATAATATTTTCTATACTGTGAACATGTTTCATGAGCGTCCGGGTTTTCGCGTCTTTCTGCCCGGAAAAATAAGACGTTACCCGGCTGCGCAGAATTTTTGCCTTGCCGACATAAATAACATCGCCTTCTTCGTCCCGCATAATATACACGCCCGGTTCTTGGGGAAAATCTTTTACTAATTCTTTTAACGCCAGGTAATTGTCCGAATAATTATCATGTTCCATAAGCATTTATGCCGATACTTTAAAAGGTGCTGTCCTTTGTGTTTAGAAGCCCTTTACCCATAATTTTTACCAGGATGATCATTCATTATGAGAAAAGATGCCGTCATTTTATTTACATTATATACACTTTTTATCATTTCCGGTAGTCATGTCTTTGCGGACGGGTTTTTACAAAACAGTGAAAAAGTTCTTCTCTTGGGCGGCTCGGCAGGCTGGGAAGCGGCGGAAGAATATCAGGGAGTAGGCGTGTACGAGAATATCCGTCCTTACCGGGTTGTGGCTTTGTCGTCATCGGCAAATGTTGATGATCCGGCTTTGGATTTGCTTCTCTCTTTTGATGAAGCGTCTCCTCTGCGGTTTCAGGATAAAACCGGAAATTACCGGCTTGAAACAGGTCCTTCTCTTTCTTCGGCGGGCCGGAATTTGGCGCGGATTGGAAACGGAGCCGCCCGTTTTTTCGGAACTCAGTCAGCTTACGGCAAAAGTCCCTTAGAGCTTGTTCCGGCATCGCCTGACGCTCTTTTGTTTCCCGGACAAACCTTTAAGGATTTCAGCATTGGTTTTTGGCTCTACCCCATGAACGCCCAGAACGGCGAACAGATTATGTCATGGTCGGCTTCGAGGCGGAACACAGAGGACGAAAGCGTTCTTCAGCGGATTCAGTGTGCGATTGTGAAGAACCGGCTTCAATGGGATTTTATCGATTTTTTTTCATCTCCCGATGACCGCGGACGGATGACGGTTTCCCTTGCTTCATTGAATCCGCTGATTCCCGAAACCTGGAGCCATCATCTTATCCGTTTTGATTCTGATACGGGACGGATGGAATATCTGGTAAACGGCGAAATTGAAGGCATCGTGTATGTGAGTTCCGCCGGGCGCGAAGGCGGCGATGTGTATCTTCCCAGGAGCGGAAACAACGGGCATCTGACTCTTGGAAACCGTTACACGGGATTGCTCGATGAATTCCGCATCTATAACATATATCTTGAACATGCCGATACGGCAAAATTCGCGGCGCGGGGCGGAAATTTCAGAACCAGGCCTCTTAACCTGGGCGGCACAAACAGCCGGGTAAAGAGAATCGATGTAAGCGGCGGAATCACTTCAAGCGGAAGCGTGTCCGCCGGAATGACCGCCGGAATGACCGCCGGAATGACCGCCGGATCAGCGCCGGTCAGGAACACGTATTTAGGAGACCGAATAACACAATTCACCAATCATGAAGCATTGCAGTTTTTTATCCGCGCCGGAGATAATCCCTATGCGTGGGACCATGATGATTCAGGATGGGTTTCCTTTGTTCCCGGCGCGGACCTGCCGGACGAAACCCGCGGTAAATGGATGCAGCTTATGGTTACCATGTATCCCGGAAGCGACAGGGAAAGTTCTCCGTACATCGATGAAATGAAGATAAGCTATTTTGAAGACCGCGCTCCGCCGCCGCCTTCCATGATTCATGCCGCCGCGAGGGACGGAGCCGTTGATCTTTCCTGGAAAGCCTCCTCCGATCCTGATTTAGGGGGATATTTGGTCTATTATGGTACCGCGAGAGGTGAATATTTTGGAGAAAATGCTATAATAGGAGTATCGCCCATCGATGTAGGAAACAGCACATCGATCCATTTGGACGGATTGGAAAACGGAACGCTGTATTATTTTGCTGTGGCAGCTTATGATAAGGCCCGTGAACCTCATATTGGCGAATTTTCTCAAGAAGCCGCGGCCCGGCCTTTACGGGTGTTTTTTCCTGCATCATACTGATATACTGATGTGAGGATGTTATTCTTCTTAATGTAAGGGAGTATTATGAGTCAGGTAGACTTGCGGGATGTTTTGGAGCGCGCGAAGGGATCGGCCAGAGTCGGCGATCATGAAGCCGCGGAACGCCTTTTAAAAACCTATATCGCGAAAAATCCCGATGACCGGGATGCCCGGATTCTTTTGGGAACAACGCTGGCCAAGGCCGGAAAACTGGACGAAGCTAAAGATGATTTTATGTACCTTCTGGGCAAAGATCCTCTGGATGTCGAGGCTTTAAATAATGTAGCGGTTATTTACCGCCGCCAGGATAAACTCCACGAGGCATTGGAAGCGCTCCAACAGGCTATCGATATTGATCCCACAAGAGCGGAATTTTATTACAATCTTGGAAATACGTACAAACATCTTTCCAACGATAAAGCCGCCGGCATGGCCTATGCCAAGGTGGTAGAGTTGGATCCCCGTTATGTTCCGGCTTACAATAATTTGGGAACGATTCATGAACGCTTGGGAGAATATACCAAGGCTTTTAACATATTCAAAAAAGGGCTGGCTCTGGACAGGAATAATCCTACGCTGCATTTTAACTACGGCGTTGCCCTCGAAGCAAAAGGACAGCTGGAAGATGCCGCCGAGGAATATGAGGCCGCAATCCGCTCAAGGCCGGGTTGGATTGAAGCCATGAACAATCTGGGGATTGTTCAATTTAAGCGCGGCCGCCATGCAAAAGCTATGGAGACATTTAACCGTGTTCTGGACATCGATCCTTTCAACGCGGAAGCCAGAAACAATATCGGCGTTGTTCATGCCGATCAGGGCAGAACCAAAGAAGCGATACAAAATTACCGCCAGGCCATTGAATCGAACCCAAAATATGTTAACGCGGTCGTGAATCTTGAACGTTCTTTGGAAGACGCGGGAGATTTTTCGGATGCTTTGTTGGAATTGGAAAAACTGGTTAAATTGGTGCCGAACAGCGCGGAAGTAAGAACAAGACTTGCGTCGTTATACCTGAAACTGGAACGCTATCCTGAAGCGCAGGAACAAGTAAAAACGGCCCTTGAATGGGACCCCGACAACATCCAGGCCCTCCACATTTTAGGAATTGCCTATCGTTTAATGGGAGATGACGCGGAAGCTCAGGCAGTTTTTGAACAAATCCTTCGTTTGGATCCGAACAACAACGCCTTTCAATTGGATTTGGCGGATATTCATTTTAAACGCAAAGAGTATAAGGAAGCTGAAGAACGCATTACGGCATTCCTCTCAAGAAAACCCAATGACAGAAACGCAAAATTGATGCTGGGAAAACTGTACGCGGAAATGGGAAACCAGACTCACGCCATACAAATTTTTGAAGAACTCGCCGCAGCCGATCCTAACGACACAGAGGCTTTGACCGCTTCCGCCGAACTTCACAAGGATGCCGGGCAGTTTGAAAAAGCCGTTCGTACCGCGGATACGCTTGTCAATCTTCAAGGCCGAAGAGCTACGCCGGATGATTTGAGCGACTTAAATGATTCTTTACGTTTTTATGAAGGCGCGGTAAATGCCTATTCATCATCCGTCCGGGAAATGTGGGATCGGAATCTGAAATTGCTGAGAGCCGAAACATCGGAAGATGAGCAGAAATCGGAAGAAGACGCGTCGCTTTTCATGGATTCCGTCGAGATTTCCCCGGAAAATAACGAAGAAACCGAAGAACTGTTCATAGAAGATATTGAAAATTTTGAAGAAGAGGAATTTTACGACGAAGATTTTTTTCAAGAAGAAGAGGAACAGTATCAGTCACTGCTGAATGAAGCCGAAAATAATTCACTTGAAAATCTTGCGGAAAAAGATGATGCCGACAGCGCGTATGTTCCGCCTAAACCGCACATCGATAATGAGCCTTCACCGGAACTTGCTCCTCCTAAAGCTCCGCTTCCTGAACCGGAAGAAGCCCCTCCCAAAACTCCAAGGCCGAAACCAAAACCGCCTGTTGTTCCCCCGCCGGAACCGGAAGATGACGAGCCTTTAGAGGAAGAATCAGAAGGGGAATTTACGCCTCTCGAAACAGAAGAAGAACCGGCGGCAAATGACCCGATAGAAGATGCGTCAGAGGAAGATGAAGCGGCGGAAGAAGTCGTTCTTGAAGAAGATGAAGATGAACATCCAAACGAAGATGAGGATGATGAGCTTTTGGTTAAGGATGACGAAAACGATGCGGCTCAAGATGAGGAAGAACCGGGCCAGGAATCTTCTGCTGAAAATGAAGATCATGAAAAGCCGGAAGGTTTGATTGACCTTGCCGACGAAAAATCCGAAAAAATCACGCCTAAAAACATGATCGATTTGATGAATTACCTCAAAGATATGGTGGAAGAACTTCCCCAGAAAGATCAGGAAATGTTTAGAGAAAGTGATATCCGGCTGAGCATAGAATACATCATCGGTACATTGTCAGGTCAAAAGGGCTTATTCAAGGAAATTGAGGAAAAATCTTCTGCTTACGCTGAACTTCCCGAAAAAGAGCCCGCTATGGATGATAAAAGCGTTTCCAGGCCGGAGAAAGTTGCCGGAACACTTTCTTATTTAGGTTCCCTGGCTTCCGGTCTGCCCGATCAGGGGCTTACAACGGCAATTCAACGGAAGCTAGGTACGATTCTTTCCGAACTTCAACAGCGTACCCCCCAAAAAGAAGGCAGCGAATGAGCATGAGCTCCGAAGGTAATTTACAGGCTATTGAAAAATATATTGCCGCTATGCCCAGTCTGCCGACCACGGTTTCCAAGGTTCTGGAAATTTGTAATAACCCGAACATCAGCCCCGCGGACCTGAACCATGTTATTTCTCTGGATCCGGTTCTTGTGGGACGTGTTCTTAAATTGATCAATTCCGCTTATTACGGCTTGGGACAGCAGGTTACGAGTCTGGTCCGGGCAATTATCATGCTTGGAATAAATACGGTAAAGAATTTGGCTTTATCCACCGCGGTACTGGGGAAGTTTTCTTCAAGAAATCAGTATCAAGCTCTCAACATGGAAGGATTTTGGCGGCATTCGCTTTGTGTCGGGGTTGCGGCCAAGATGATCGCAAAAAAGCGGAATATGGACCAGAGACTGCTGGAAGAGTATTTTACTGCCGGACTTCTGCACGATATCGGGAAGATTCCTATCAATGCCGTTTTTCCGCAGGAATATGTCATGGCTATCAGCGTTTCCGACCGGGAAAGGATCGCTTTGTTCCAGGCCGAAGAGAAAGTTTTGGAGATGAATCACTGTATTTCAGGTGAAAAGATCGTGTCCGCCTGGAAATTGGAAGGCGCTGTCGGGGATAGTGTCCGGTTTCATCATACCTATACTGATTATGACGGGGTTCACAAGGATGTGCTTTTCAGCGTAATAGCCGCAAATTGGTTCGCCAATATAATGGACATCGGATTTTCCGGTGAACGGCATCTTGAAAAACTGCGCCCCATTATTTGGGAATATCTGCATATTGATAAATATTTTTTTGACGGCATCGAACAGAGTGTTATCGATGAAATCGAAAAAGCGAAAATTTTTCTCAATATATAAATTAAGAAGGAAGGGAAGCGTTTTCATTACCGGACTTTCCCATTTCTTCGCTAAACACCTACAAATGGATTTTTTGCACTAGTATTTTAAGATAAATGATGATATAATTATACTAACTATGTGTAGGGGAGTCTGCCCAAAAGTATTTTTTATCTCATGTATAATCATTTTGTTTGTTTCATGCGGCGAAATGAACACGATATTCCCATCAGGAACCTCTAACTACCAAGTGGGCGCTTATGTCATAAGTCCTGTCAAAACAAGCGAAACACCATTAAGCATGTCGAGTTATCGGGGAAGCGGTTCCTCAGACAGCAAATTGATAAAAGATTATTCGATTGTTAAAGCCGGTGATGTTATCAGGCCCGCTTTCTTGCATCATGTTGCGGGTGATCCGGATCTTACAGGCTTGCAAGTCTACATGGAAGATGCTGAGGGAAACAGGGTTAATGAACCGGTACATTATTCTTTACCCGGGAAAAACGCGGAAGGGATCAGCGGGGTTCTGGTTCCGGTACATGATTTAAACGAGGGTCTCACCGATTTTTCAATACCTGAGGGTTTGAATGCGGGTCAATATACGCTGTTTTTCAATGTGCTTGGCGGAAGCAATATTCTGTATCAGTCAAGGCAGGCACTGTATTATATATCGGACTCCGATTTTTCTGTTGGTGGTTTGAGAACGTATATGCCCGGCGTGTCCGACGGGCCGCAGCTTATTCCGCCCGGTACCACTATTCTTTTGGAAGCGCCCATAATATCCGGTAAAGAACTTGATCCTTATGTTGTTTGGTATAATGGTGACAGGAAGATCGGCGAAGGCAAGTTATCGGAACATTACCATCATCTTTTATGGACTGTTCCCGAAATAAACGGGATGCAAACAATGAAGGTGGAAGTGTTTCCTTTTCTCGCAGGCAATATGCCTGCCGCAAATACCAGGGGGATTGTGAAAGAAATGTCCCTCCCTGTATCCGATAAGGCTTCTTTTCCGCGTAGTTTCGGCGATGCCGGCGGGGACGCGCTTTACTGGTATCAGTTTGCGGGTAATGTAAATCCGGCCGAAAAAGCTCTTAAAAATAACGCGGTGTTGGTGAAAACCCAGGAGAGTCCTCCCCGGTGGGCGCCTTTATCGAGCGTGTACGGCCTTGTGATCGGTGAAGACGATATTTACCGCATCCCCGATTTTTCCGCAGCATTGAATACTGAAAGTAATACGGAATATGATTTCTACGCGCTGCATATAAGGTTTGCTCCAAAAAATGAGGGAACGCTTTTTCAAGGTCAATTTAAAACCGCCGGTTCCGATCTTTTAAGTTTGAATCTTGCGGTTTTGCTGGAAAAGGACGGGATTGTTTTTCATATTCAAAATGGCCAGAATATGTATACTGAAATAATCCCCGTGGATTTATTTGCGGCTGAGGATTTTTTGACCGCGTCTCTCAATTTTTATAGTTTTAAGAACAAATTTTCAGCCTTTTTGGAACTTCAAAATCCTCCGTCAAGCACACAAGAAGTTTCCATCTCTTACGGAGGAACACTAAGCGGGGGGGGGACCTTCAGTTTTGGAGCGAAACGAAGCTCCGCAGAGGAACCCGTAACCGATGAAAATGTGCCGGACACGAAAAGCCCGGATATCGCAATTATTGATGAATTTTTCCTGGAACATATCAGAAAAACCGCGGACATATAAGGGATAAACATTTTCGTGCCAGGCATAATCGGTGCGTTTTTTGCTGATGTTTGTATATCCCGCAACAAATGAATTTCCACGCATAAAATATTGTTTTTTTCTTTATGTGCGATAATATGTATAATAGATTTGTTGTCCGCGAAGGAGATTCCGTATGAAACGTATGTTCATTTTCTTACTTGCCGCCGCCGTCATATTGTTGGTTTCTTGTTCCAGCGATCCCGCGGCAGCCCTTTTGGGGCCGGCTCCCGAATATCGGGAGGAGACCGACACATACGTAGTAGTTGATCATAAAACGAAGGCTATAGGCGAAGATGTGCCCGAATGGGTAAGCCGTTATATTGCCGACGGCGTCGCGGGAGTTGAGGCCATGCCCCTGTATACGGACAGCTATGTGTTTATTGCAGAGGATATTGGTACCAATTTGAACGCCCTCCGTCAGTGGGCTTCCGGATTTACGGTGGCTCAGGATTTAGCCCGAATGGTTTCAACCAGAGTTCAGCTCCGTTTTGAAAACGCCGCGTCCGGCAGTCCTGACGACGCTTACGGCCGCTATTTTGAAAATGTTGTGAGAACGGTTACCAATACCAGTTTTTCCGGCGCCAGAAAGGAAACGGATTTCTGGATTTTAAAACGGTATTTCAAAGCCGACGGAAAAACCATAGACCGGGAAGCGTATGAATATTATCTTCTTGTATCAATTGATAAAGAACTGCTCCAGCGGCAGATTAATATTATCCTGAATCGTGTAACTGCCGACACTGTTTCTGCCAGAAACGAAGCGGCGGCTGTAGAACGGGTAACGGAATCCTTTTACGAAGGTTTCTAAAGCGGCGCCGATTAATTTCGGTCGGCCTGAAATTTTGAGTGCTGTATTGCCGAAAATTTTTTCCACTCTGTTGAAAAACAGCGCGTCATTTACCACTGTAACGTTTTACTGTCCAGGTAGTTAAGCGTAAATTCAGCCCAACTGTAATTTGACATATACTCTCCCATATAAGCATTAACCGCTTTTGTTTCTCCCTGCAAAAAACGGTAATAGTCGCAGTCTGCTTTTGAAGGATCCACCGCAATGTTATTATAACTTTTTATAATAAGCTTTTGTGCGCCTTCCGTTTTTAGAACCTTCATCATGTCGGAAATAATAACCTGTATTTGTTTTTGCAGAAGGGAGGAGTCTTCTTTGCTTTCAAATAAAACAGCCGCGATTTCCTTTATGGTACAGCTTGTTCCCCGTTTGTGAATAAGATACGCCAACAGTTCCTTTGATTTTCTGCGGGGAAAATGGAGCGGTCTGCCGCCTTTAAAAACATCAAAATTGCCAAAACATTGAACGGTAAGCAGGTTTGCTGCCGGTTCCTCCGAAACCGCGGTCTCCGGGGGAAACCTGAGCGTATCAATTGTTTTAAGAATCATGTCCTTGTTCACAGGCTTTAAAAGGTAATCACTTGCCTGAAGAGAGTATGCGCTCAGGGCATATTCTGAGTGTATGGTGGCAAAAATGATGTTGGTTTTGGCGTGTATGTCTTTAAGGCGCTTAGCAAGTTCCAGCCCGTTCATACCGCCCATTTCGATGTCAAGGAACGCAATGTCTATGCGGTTTGCCGCCGCATAGATAAGAGCGTCATCGGGATTGTCAAAGCACCGGATATGATAATCTGGAAACACGTTCCTTATAATGCTTTCAGTGTGTCTTAGTATATGTATTTCATCATCCACAATGATACTGTTCATGTTGTTCCCCCTTTGGGAATGGTGATTACCGCCGTAGTACCGAACCCCGGCTTGCTGTGAATTACGAGCGTTCCGCCGTACATGGAAACAAGCCGGCTGCGGACATTTTTAATTCCCACATGAACGCGCCCGTCCTGTTGGAATTGATGTATGTCAAAACCAACGCCGTCATCGGTAACGGTGATGGTATATTCATGTTCCGTTTCCGCGGTACTGATGCTGACAGTGCCGCCTTTTGAACGCCTGGTGACTCCGTGGCGCACGGCGTTTTCGACAATAGGCTGTAAAGAAAGAGCAGGAAGCAGGAAATCACGGACTTTTATATCATAGACAATACGCAGTTTGTAATCAAACCGCTGTTTCTCCAGCGCTAGGTAGTGTTCCGCGTGCCGCAGTTCGTCTTCAAACGGTATTGGATTTGTAATGGACAATGAATCGATATTACCCCGCAGGTACAGGGAAAAGTCTTCCATCGCTTTGCTTGCGGCTTTTGGATCCTCAAGGCAGAGCTGCTGGATAGAAAGCATGGAACTGTAGAAAAA
>QMCD01001165.1_pt1 | contig 16622 bp, 12 predicted proteins | sample 1821841 | NCBI WGS metagenome assembly QMCD01 (sample SAMN01991225, study PRJNA193472) | Termite gut metagenome, whole genome shotgun sequencing project. | isolation source: worker | host: Macrotermes natalensis | reverse complement strand
GGCGGCGCGCGCGGGGCAGCACGGCAAGGGCTTCGCGGTCGTAGCCGAAGAAGTCCGGAATCTTTCGGCGAAGAGCGCACAAGCGGCGAAGGATACCGAAAGCCTGATAGAAGACTCTATGCAAAAGGCGCAGCACGGCGTGAATATCGCAGGAGAGACGGCGCAAAGTCTATCTGAAATCGTATCGGGCATCAACCAGTCGACGGCGCTGATAACAGAGATAGCGAGAGCTTCGGAGGAACAGTCTTCAAGCATCTCGCAAATCAATACCGGTATAGATCAGGTCGCTAAGGTCGTACAATCAAACAGCGCGACGGCGGAGGAATCTGCGGCGGCTTCGGAAGAGATGTCCAGCCAGTCCGCCATGCTGCGTGAGCTGATATCGCAGTTCAAGCTGAAAAACGACAGCGGCCAGAAGCGCGCCTCGTTAAAAGGCGGTTCCGCGCCAAAGCGCCTCCCGGCCGCAGAAGAAGATTTCTCGGGCCAAAACAGCGGGAATTTCGGTAAGTACTAGGAGGATTCTAATCCTGTAGGGGCGAACATTGTTCGCCCGCCTGTGATACGTGAAATCCGTGTTACAGGATGCCACACAGGGCATCCCTACATTACACAAACAGCGCCGGCTGAAAGCAGCAGGCGCTGTTTTGCGCTCATTAAACACAGATATGGAGGAATTTGGATTTAAACGGCGAAAAGAATATTGACAGCAAATGACATAATCTTCATGGAGGCCAGGCTATGGATTCTTTTTTCTTATTCGAGCTTACGCTTATCCTTCTCGCAACAAAAATATTCGGCTTGTTTTCACGGAAAATTCATTTGCCCCAAGTTGTGGGGGCGCTCTTTGCAGGTATTTTGTTGGGGCCTGCCGTATTGAAGCTTGTCGTTAAGAGCGACGTGATAACGACGCTGGCGGAGGTAGGAGTAATCCTGCTAATGTTTTCTGCGGGCTTGGAAACCGATTTCAAACAGCTTCGCGGCTCTCTAAAGGCGTCGCTGATCATCGCGGCTATAGGCGTGGTTGTACCGCTTGCGGGCGGCTTCGCGCTCGCGCACTTTTTCGGACAGGATATCTTAAAAAGTATATTCATCGGCGTAATATTAACAGCGACGTCGGTCAGCATAACCGTCGAAGCGCTTCAGGAAATGGGCAAGCTGAAAACTAAGGCCGGGACGGCTATCTTGGGCGCGGCTGTGATAGACGATATACTGGGGATCATTATTCTTTCCGTTATCATGGGCATGGGGACGGAAGGCGGCGCGCCCGTTGCCGCCGCCATAGGGCTTACGTTGCTGAAAATCGTAGGCTTTTTCGCCCTTGCCCTCGCCTGTGGATTCGGAGCCTATAAGCTATTTCAATTTCTAAGCGTAAAGCTTGGCCGTAAGCGGCGCTTATCAATTTTTGCCCTAGCGTTCTGCTTTTTATTGGCTTATTTAGCAGAACAATTTGGAGTCGCCGATATAACAGGTGCCTATATAGCGGGGTTAGTACTATGTAATTGTAACGCGGAAGAATATATCGAAGAAAAGAATATCGTGTTGTCATATATGTTTTTTTCGCCGATATTCTTCGTGAGCGTCGGACTTATGACGTCGTTTGATGGCATCACGGGGGAAACCGTATTGTTTATCGTGCTGCTGCTCGTAGTGGCGGCGGCGACAAAATTTGTCGGCTGCGGTATAGGCGCGCTGCTAAACAAATTCACAAGGGAAGAGAGCATACAAGTCGGCGTGGGCATGATTTCGCGCGGGGAGGTTGCGATCATAGTTGCGACAAAGGGAATAGCGGCGGGTATTATGGATTCGAGCTTATTTTCAGGCGTAATAGTCGTCGTCATTATAACGACGCTAATAACGCCCGTGCTTTTGAAGATGGCTTTTAGGAAAGAGAAAATAGAGCTTAGAGATTAGTAACGCTGTCGGTTTTTTCAACGCCTCTTTGGACGCGCGAAAATACGACTTGTAGCAGCAGTATACCAAGCGTCGAAACAATATAGAGTAAACGGATGCCCGGGAATTGCATCGCGCTAGCAAGCGCGGCGTTCGACTCAAGCCCGCTCTTGATAACGCCGCCGAGCAAGGGCCCCAATATAGTCGCTACGCCTATTGCGGCGGTGTAGAAATTGTCGTATATGATGCGATTGGCTTCGGGCATGAGCTCGTACCGCCTATTGAAGACGGCTACAACAAATCCTGCGTTTGCGATAGCGGCGAATATGAAAGCGGCGGGTATGAAGACTTGATAGCTGTTTGACGTTGCGAATACCATTAGTAACGTCTCGCCGGCAAAGAACCAAATCGACGCCTTTAGCGCGAAAGCGTGTCCGCGCTTGTCGCTAATCCTGCCCCAAACGCCTAATAGAACTATCTGCGGCAGCTTAATAATCATGCTTAGAGCCGTAGTAAGCTGATATGGCAAAGCAAGGTAGCGCATCATGTATACCATCGTAAAGCTGTCCGCGACAGTCAGCATCAGGTAAAATACGGCGATATACGCGACGAAAATCAAGTACGGCCTGTCTTTTAGCGGTATTATTATGGCGCTAATAAATTTGCGCTGTTTGGCGGGCGCGGCGGGCGCGATGTGATCCGGTATGCGCGATAACAGGACGACTTCCACGGCTCCAGCGGCAAAGGCGACCAGGAAAATCAGCAAGAAGCCGGCGTATTCGCCTTGCCTCGTGTCCAGAAAGTAGCCGCCGCCTATGGATAAGGTTACCGTTACGATTAATGCGAGGGTTTCGCGCAGCGATATATAGCGTCCGCGCTTTTTTCCGTCTATGAAGGAGATCATCCAGTTGTTGAGCGCGACTGTAGCTTGCGCTTGCAATGTAAACGCCGCGAAGACGACGGGAACAAAGGCCATCAGGCGCAGCTGTGGAGGAAGGAACGCCGGAATGGCCGCGACAAGGAGCGTAGCCAGTTTTGTGAGTATAGTAAGCCAAATGGTCAGTTTTTTTCTTGAGCGGAAGCGTTCGAAAAAAGACGCGAGTGCGAGAAGGAGTATGCCGCAAATCTGTGTTATAACGCTTAGATAGCTTACCAAAACGTCGCTCGCGCCCATAAGGATCGCGAGTCCGTTTAAGAACACGCCGCTTGTAAGGCAGGTAAACGCCGTGCCGAACGCCATCTGCGAGAAGAAAAACTTTGCGGGCTTGGAGTCTAGGAGCTTAATGGGAGGTTGCTTTGACATATCGCTACTCCTTAATTAATTGGATTTCGTCGAAGATTTTGCCTGCGGCAAGATACGCCATTCCCGAATAATAATCGTTCAGGATATCGGGCGAATATATGAGTTCTGCGGCCATATCGCGCGGCAGAAGGGCGTATAGCGCGTCGCCGATTGGCCCAAGACAGTCCCGCCTGAAGCCGGGGCCGCCCAGCGCGATAAATCTCGGGTTTAGCACAGCGCATATCCAGCAGGCGATATTGGCAATGACGTCCGTATACTGGGAGTCGTCCGTAGACTCCGCCAAGAGCTCCGAGAGCGGCCTTTGCCCGTATAGCGACAATAATCCCAGCTCTCCGGCAAAGTTGTTGAAACCGCGAATGATCCTGCCTTCTGCGATGAAACTTGCGCTTATGCACCCTTTTTCTAAAAACAGATATGCCATATTTATCTTGCCGGGACAATCGTCGGGGAATTGCGTTTCGAAGCTCCGGCCGAGCCCGATCATGGTAGCGTTCAAGTCGTTCTCTAATATAATCGGTATCCCATATCGCTTGGCAAGCAAGTCGCCGATGTCGTCTTTGTATAATTCGTGGCTTTGGTTGCCTTTTAAGAAGCCGCCGCCCGACACAATACCGGGCACGCCAAGGCCTATAGCCCGGATGTCCTTTTCGTCCGTCAGCTCGTCCAAAAAGCTCAAGATGGGCGTTCGCATATCGCCCTCTATTACCTTCCGCTTGCTGGCTTGGATGATTTCGCCGCAGATATTGACGACTAGGCAGTGGATTGTATCGTTTAGTATACACAAAGCCGCTGCAAAATAGCGATCTGTTTTGAGCTGGTAGCGCTCGGCTTTTCGGCCGCCGCTGGATTCGTCGTAGCCGGTGCTTTCGATTTCGCCGTTTTGCAGCATTTCGGCTAGTAGGGAGCGGACGGTCGTGGAGCTTATTTGAGTATCTCGCGCGATTTCCGCCCGCGTCGCTGTGATTTTTGTCATTATCGCCTTACGTATTGAGGATAGATTTACTTGTTTTAACATATGGGGTCTTGCGATTAAATCGTCCACTTCGCCGCCTCCTCAAACATTTAACGGAAACTTATATAAGTATATGATTAAAGTATAGTTGAAAATTTCTGTTTGTCAATAGAAGATTATTTATTTAAAATAGATAAAATACCATAAACTGTAAAGCGCTACAAGCTCTTTCCAAGTAGCGCGTACAGGAAAACTATGGTATACTCGTAGTGTGATTGATAATTATGGGGAGGTCGTCATGAAGCTGGTGTTCGCTGTCGTTCGCAACGAGGACGAAAAGCCCCTGATACGCGTGTTGGTCGAAAAAGAGTTTAGCGTCACGCGCATCTCATCCTCAGGCGGATTTTTGCGCAGTGGCAACGCGACGCTGATGATCGGCGTAGAGGATGAACGCTTGCAAGACGCCCTTGAAATAATTAAAGGGGCGTCACACAGGAAGACAGAGCTGATAACTTCATATATTCCAAACGCAGGCATCGAGTCCGTGCCGGCGCCGATTTCGGTGAGCGTTGGCGGGGCGACGGTTTTTGTCGTCGACATAGAAAGTTTTCATAAATTTTAGTACACAATATGGAAAATCGCAACAAACCTTTGTTCTCAAGGCGGGACTTGCTTTGGCTTATTTTACCGCTGGGCGTAGAGCAGCTCTTGAATATGACTGTTGGTATAGCGGATACGATCATGGTCGCTTCTGTAGGGGAGGCGGCTGTATCCGGCATATCTCTCGTCGATAATCTCAATAATTTAGTTATATTTATCATGGCGGCGCTATCCACGGGCGGCGCGGTCGTAATATCCCAATACATGGGGCGAGGCGACTTAAAAAACGCGAGAGAATCCGCAAAGCAATTATTATACGTAGCTTTTGCGGTCTCTTTAGTAATAACAATTCCTATGATTATATTCCGCGAGCCGCTTTTGTTTATGCTCTTCGGCGCTATAGAAGAAGCCGTTATGCAAAACGCGGTAGTCTACCTGATGATCACTGCGGCGTCCTTTCCTGCTATCGCGCTTATTAGCGCGGTGAGCGCGATGTTTCGCTCGATGGGCATAAGCAAGGTTTCGATGCTCTCATCCCTTTTGATGAATATAATCAACATAGCTGGCAACGCGGCGCTGATTTATGGCGCAAAGTGGGGGGCGATGGGCGCTGCGACGGCCTCGCTCGCTTCGCGCGTCGCCGCGGCGGTTTTGCTGCTATTGCTAATACGCGATATGCGCAATCCCATCTTCGTGCGCGGCTTGCACAAGATCAAGCTTTTGCCGCAAACGATAAAAAGCATATTGAAGATCGGTATCCCAAGCGGCTTGGAAAACGGCATGTTTCATCTAGGCAGGCTGACGGTTCAAAGCCTAATAACGTTGTTCGGAACGGCCGCCATAGCGGCGAATGCCATCGCCAGCAACGTCATGAGCGTCGTACAGGTACCAGGACAAGCCATATCGCTTGCCGTCATTACAGTCGTTGGCAGATGCGTCGGCGCGGGAGACTACAAACAAGCCATAGGCTATGCCAAGCGCCTTATCCAAATCGCCTATATGGCCATGGGTTTTTTTAATATCGCGATGTTTATTTCCGCAGATGCGCTGATGTCCATTTTCGGCCTTAGCGGCGAAGCGACGGCGCTCGCGGTGGAGGTTCTGCGCTGGGCGGCCTTGTTTTGCGCCGTTTCCTGGCCTGCTTCCTTTTCTTTTCCAAATTTATTGCGCGCCGCGGGCGACGCCCAATATACGATGCTTGTCTCCATTATTTCAATGTGGGTGATGCGTATCGGCATGAGTTATCTTTTATACTACGTTTTCGGGCTTGAGCTTTTGGGCGTTTGGCTGGCGATGTTTGCGGACTGGATTCTCCGCGCGGCGTGCTTCCTTTTGCGCTACCGTTCGGGGAAGTGGAAGCTGAAAAAGGTTATATAATGCGGCCTGCCGGAGCGCTTGTCAACGACCTTGCGCAAAGTAGGGCCGGAGGCTATAATAGTAGGCGAGATTAGACGGAAGCCTTGTAGGGACGCAATATATGGCGTCCGTGTTTAAAAATCGCTGCTCTGAGAATCACGGACACGATGTATCGTGTCCCTATTGAGGGATTATGGGGGAACCTAACTAAATGCCGCAAATGGACTCGCGAATACATGAACTAAAGGCTTTTTGCGGCGGGCGAAAGCTCGCTTATCATATAGAAACCTACGGTTGCCAGATGAACGTGCGCGATTCGGAAGAGCTTTCCGGCATGCTTGAAACGCTCGGCTGCGTGCGTGCGGCCTCGCTCGAAAAGGCGGGGCTTATTTTATTCAACACCTGCTGCGTACGCGACCATGCCGAGGCGCGTGTGCGCGGCAATGTCGGGGCGCTGCGCGAACGCAAGGAGGAGAACCCGGATCTAATCATCGGCGTCTGCGGCTGCATGATGCAGCAAGAGGGCGCGGCGGAAAAGTTCATCCGCCGCTATCCGTTCGTCGATTTTTTGTTCGGCACGCACAATCTGTCCGATTTTCCGAGTATATTGGCCGAGGCGGTTCTGTTTAAAAAGAGCGTAGTCTCGATAGAAAAAGAGCGCTCCCGCGAACACGCTGCGCCGCTTAGGCGCGCGCCGGGGCTGCATGCGTTTGTGACGATCATGCACGGTTGCGACAACTTTTGCTCGTACTGCATAGTGCCGTATGTGCGTGGCCGCGAAAAAAGCCGCCCTATGAGCGAAATCCTCGCCGAAATCAAAGCGTTGGCGGAAAACGGCACGGCGGCGCTCACGCTTTTGGGCCAAAACGTCAACAGCTACAAGAGCGAAGGTTATGGAAAAGACGCTTTTGCCGCGCTTTTAAACGAAATCGGCAAAATATCGGGCATAAAGCGCGTCGGCTTTATGACGTCGCACCCGAAGGACGTACCGGATTCCTTGCTCGAAGCTATAGCGTCGGGCGCTCACATGAACAAACACATCCACCTGCCCGTCCAGTCGGGCAGTAATACGATCTTAGCGGCGATGAACAGAGGCTATACGCGCGAAGGCTATCTCGCCCTAGTCGAGCGTATCCGCGCGTTTATTCCGGGCGTCGAGCTTACGACGGACGTGATCGTGGGTTTTCCGGGCGAAACGGAGCGCGACTTTTTAGATACGCTGGATCTGGTCGAGCGCGCGGGCTTTGCCTCGGCATATACGTTCCAATATTCCCCGCGCAAGGGGACGAAGGCCGCCGAGATGCCGGATCAGCTTTCAAACGATATAAAAAAAGAGCGTTTATTGCGCCTAAACGCCTTGCAGGAGAAGATTACGGAGGAAAATAGCGCATCATACATCGGTCGCGTCGAAAGCGTACTCGTCGAGTCGATCGAAAACGAAAGGCTTTCGGGTAAAACGACCTCGCAAAAGAGCGTAAGCTTTAAGGGAGAAGGCGTTTTGGGCGATATAATTCCCATCAAGATCACGGCCGCGCGGCGCGCGGCGCTCGTCGGCGAACCAGCGGAGAGGGGTGCGTAATGGCAAAAGCAAAGCCAAACGGCAATCTCTCGCCGATGCTTGCGCATTATATGCAAGTCAAGGAGCAGTATCACGATACGCTCTTGCTATATCGATTGGGCGATTTCTACGAGCTATTCTTCGAGGACGCGATAATCGCCTCAAAGGAGCTCGATATCGTTCTCACCTCGCGCGACTGCGGCCTCTCCGAGCGCGCGCCGATGTGCGGCGTGCCGCACCATTCCGTCGACTCCTATATCGCGCGCTTAATTGAAAAGGATCATAAGGTCGCGATCTGCGAACAGGTTTCCGATCCGAAAGCTTCGAAGGGATTGGTACAGCGCGAGGTCGTGCGCGTCGTTACGCCAGGGACTATTATAGACGAGGCGATGCTCGACGAAGCGAGCAACAACTATCTGCTTGCGCTATTCCTCGACGGGGACAAGCTCGGTTATGCGTTTTGCGACGTTTCGACAGGCGAATTTTCGCTCGGCTCGATAGAAACGCCCGAATGGTACGAGCGCCTCTTGGACGAGCTCGGGCGTATCCGCCCGTCCGAAATCCTCGTAAACGACGCTCTCATGATGTGTCAAAAGGCGATGCACGCGCTTTCAAGCGCCGCGTTCACCAGCCAATATGCCGACTGGGCGTTTTCCTATGAAGACGCCGAAAAGGCCGTATTGCGCCAATTCAACGCGAAAAACGCTAACGCGCTTGGTCTTTCCGGCTACAAGCCGGGCGTTTGCGCCGCGGGCGCGCTTTTAGCGTATTTAACCGAAACCCAGAAAAACTCGCTTGCGCATATCCGCGAGCTGAAGCTATTACAAACTGGCGGCGGCCTTATGATGGACGCTTCCACCAGGCGCAATCTTGAGCTCGTCCTGCCGTTGCGCGTAGGCGGCTCGAAGAAGCACACCCTTTTTGGCCTGCTGAACGCCACGAAGACGCCCATGGGCGCGCGAGAGCTGAAGCAATGGATCGAAGCGCCGCTGACTAGCATAAAAGAGATCGAGGCCCGGCAGGACGCGGTCGGGGAGCTCGTTGAAAACCTGCTACTGCACGATGAGATTCGCCACGCGCTAGATTCTATCCGCGACCTTTCCCGCCTGTCGAGCCGGATTGCGTACGGGAGCATTACCCCGCGCGAGGCGCTTTCGCTTTATAACTCGCTCGCGAAACTGCCGGGGATGATGGACTCCATAAAGGCCGCAGCAAGAGATAAGACGCTTTTGGCGCTCGCCGAGTCCGCCGACCTTATGGAGGACGTCTGCGCGCTTTTAGGGGCCGCGCTTTCGGACGACCCGCCTATATCCGCGCGCGACGGCGGTATCTTCCGCGAAGGCTACGACGCGCGTATCGACGAGCTGCGCGTTTTAGCGAACGACTCCCAAACGCTGCTTTCGCGCTTGGAAGCCCGCGAGAGGGAAGCCTCCGGCATCAAGAACCTGAAGATCGGTTATAATCGAGTTTTCGGCTATTTCTTCGAGGTAACGAAGTCGCAGCTCGATTTGGTTCCGTATCATTTTATCCGCAAGCAGACCATAGCGAACGGCGAGCGGTTTATTACCGAGGAGCTTCAGGAGCTGCAAGATAAAATTACCGGCGCGCAGGAGGAGCAAAAGACGCTCGAATACGAGGAGTTTACAGAGCTTCGCCGCCGGCTGGAAGAAAATCTGGGCCGGCTGCAAACGGCGGCGAAGACCATAGCGCGGCTCGACGCGCTGCAATCCCTTGCGCACTCCGCGCGCGCCTACGGCTACTGCCGCCCCGAAATGCGCAAGGATTCCGTAATAGAAATCATAAACGGCCGCCATCCCGTCGTGGAGCGCGGTATGAAGGATCAGTTCGTGCCGAACCCGGCGCTATTGGACGGCGACGAGAACAATATGCTCATAATCACCGGTCCGAATATGGCGGGGAAGAGCACGTATATGCGTCAGGTCGCGCTTATAGTGCTTATGGCGCACGTTGGCAGCTTCGTTCCGGCGGAATCGGCGAGGATATCGCTCGTGGATCGTATATGCACGCGTGTCGGCGCGCAGGACGATTTGGCGATGGGCCAGTCCACGTTTATGGTAGAGATGAGCGAGGTCGCGAACATTTTACGCACGGCGACGGATAAGAGCCTCTTGATTTTGGACGAGATAGGCCGCGGCACGAGCACGTTCGACGGATTGAGCATAGCCTGGGCGGTTGTGGAGCATATCGCAAAGAAGCTGCGCGCGAAGACGCTCTTCTCCACGCACTATCACGAGCTCGCGGAGCTGGAGGGGCGTTTGCCAGGCGTTAAAACCTACAGGATCAGCGTGAAGGAATCGCGCGACGATATAGTATTTCTGCGCAGAGTATTGCGTGGCGGCTCGGACAAGAGCTTTGGCATACAGGTCGCCAAGCTTGCGGGCGTAAAGGACGAGATCATCGCGCGGGCAAAAGAGATTTTGGCTTCGCTCGAACAGGCCGATATAAACGTCATGACACTGAACGCATTGGGCGCGAAAATAGACGAGCGCCAGATGACGCTTTTGCCCGACGACGCGAACGCGCTTTGCGACGAGCTGTGCGCCGTGCAAATCGACGCGCTTACGCCCGTAAACGCGCTGAACCTCTTAAATGAATTCTGCCAGCGCGCGAAGCTGATACAAAAATAAAGGCCTGTTGTAGGGGCGATTATTAATCGCCCGTGGGTTGCAGAAGCATCGCGTGCATACCAAAAGACCGAAAGGGGGGAGCAATATCAGCAGAATCCGCTTGCTTGAGCCCAATGTAATAGGCAAAATCGCCGCGGGCGAGGTGATCCAGCGCCCCTTCAACGTCGTAAAGGAACTCGTTGAAAACTCGCTGGACGCCGGAAGCACGTCCGTTACTATCGAAATCCGCGCGGGCGGCATGGAGTCCATACGCGTGACGGACAATGGCTGCGGCATTGAGAAGGAGGACGCGCTTTTAGCTTTCGAGCGCCACGCGACGAGCAAGATAACAAGCGAGGCGGAGCTATATTCGCTGAAAACGCTCGGCTTCCGGGGCGAGGCGCTCGCCTCTATAGCGGCGGTTTCGCATACGACGCTGACGACACGCTGTGAGGGTGCGCCGGGCGGTTATACAGTTTTGGTTCACGGCGGAGAGCTCATATCGCATTCCGAAATCGGCTGCCCGGAGGGGACGACGATCGTCGTGCGCAACCTCTTCTACAATACGCCCGTTCGGAAGCATTTCAACCATAACGCCGCGCTGGAAGCGAACCACGTTGCCGATCTCGCCGCAAGGATGATTCTATCCAATCCGTCCGTGGCGTTCCGCTATATAAACAACGATAAGACCGTATACCAATCGACCGGGTCGGGCGATATGGAGGACGCGCTCTTTTGCGTCTACGGACGCTCGCTTTTGCCCGCGCTTATCGGCATAGGCTTTGACGACGGCTATATAAAAATATCCGGGCACGTAAGCAATTTGGACGTAAGCCGCTCCAACCGTTTGCAGCAGAGCCTTTTTATAAACGGGCGCTTTGTGCGTTCGCCGCTAGTATCCGACGCCGTTCGGGACGCCTACGGCGCGCGCCTGCCGAAGGGGCGGTATCCCGTATTTATAATCGGCATTACGATTGCGCCTGAAGAGGTGGACGTAAACGTACATCCTGCGAAGCTCTCCATACGCTTTCACGACGAAAAACGCGTCAGGGAGGCGGCGACGAAGGCCGTCAGCGACGCGCTGATTAAATACGACAACGGGCCTAGGCTTTTTCCGGGCATTGACTCTATCGATAGCTGTAGGGGCGAACTGCGTTCGCCCGCAGTCGAAACAGGAGCCGCCGAGATTCACGGGCGAACACAGTTCGCCCCTACAGGTAAACGAGATGAAACAACGCAAACCCTTCGCGACGCGATGCGGCCGCAAACGGGCAATAGGCTCCGAGCGCGCGAGGATATACGCACGCTTGTAGAATTGCCGAAAACAGGGAGCGCTCAAGAGGCGCCCGGGCCTGAGATATTGGACGAAAAGCCGCATGCGGATTCGTCAGAATTCATGCAAATAAAAGGGGAGCAGCAGGAGCTCTTTGAAGAGCCGATACACATAATCGGCAACGCGTACGAGGCGTATTGGTTTGTCCAGCGCGGAAAAGATATCTATGTGGTGGATCAACACGCCGCGCACGAGCGGCTGAATTACGACCGCTTGCGCGAAAGTGTCCGTTCCGGAGGCGCGCAGCAACTGCTCGAACCGGCAATTGTGCGGCTTTCGGGAGCGCAAAGCGCAGTTTTAAGCGCGAATATGGACGTTTTGAAGAATATCGGCTTCGAAGTGGACGAATTTGGCCCGCTGACGTGGCGCGTTAGCGCGATACCGCATGTAATAGGCCCGCAAAACGCCGAAAATTTCATTATAGACGCGCTCGATGCGCTATCGGAACGGCGCTCGCCCGAGCTAAAGCTCGAAGCGCTGATGTTGATGGCGTGCAAGGCCTCCGTGCGGGCCGGCGAATCCATTACGCCCAAAGAAATCGCGTATCTTTTTCAGGCGCAGGATGTTTCCGGGCCGCTTACCTGCCCTCACGGCAGGCCGATCATGCTGCAATTCACGAGAGGCGATCTCGAAAGGCTGTTTAAGCGATGAATAAGGTCGTTTTTGTTGTCGGGCCGACGGCTTCAGGCAAGAGCGCAGTGGCCGTAGAGCTGGCGCTAATGCTTAAAACCGAGATCGTCTCGGCGGACGCCATAGCCGTGTATGACAGGCTTGAAATCGGCTCGGCGAGGCCAACATATGAGGAGCGAAAGGGCGTAAGGCATCATCTTTTGGGCGAGATTCCGCTGGGTGATGCGTTTTCAGCGTCAAGGTTCAAGGAGATGGCTTCGGAACGCATCGAAGCCATTCTTGCCAGCGGAAAAACGCCTGTCGTCGCGGGCGGCACGGGTTTATACGTTCACGCGCTTCTGCGTCCGCTAGACGCGGGGGCCTCGGCGGACGAAGAGTTTCGGGAAGAGGCAAAGCTGCGCGAAGAAGCTTCGCCCGGATGCCTGCACGAGGAATTGAAGCTGGCCGACCCCGCCGCTGCGGAGCGCATACATCCGAACGATATAAAGCGCGTCGTACGCGCGCTGGAAATCGCGAGAAGCGGGGGAAATGGCGGTTACGATTTTCGCAAGGAAACGCCGCTGGGGTTTATACCGCTTGTATTCGGGCTGAGTATGCCTCGCGAAACGCTCTACGCGCGCATAGACGCGCGGTTTGACGAGATGATGCGGGCGGGGCTTTTAGACGAAGCGCGCGCGATCTACGAAGAAGGCTTTGATCCCTCGCTGCCGGGGCTGTCAGGGCTCGGCTACCGCCAGCTGTTTAGCCATTTCCGTGGCGAATGCACGCTCGAAGAAGCCGTGGAAACGGCCAAGCGCGAGACCCGCCGCTTCGCCAAGCGGCAGATAACATGGTTCAAGCGCGAAAACGTCGAGTGGATTGAGGCGGATGGGAAATCCGCCGAAGCATTGGCGCGGGAGATGTATGGGCGGTTGTAGACAGGGGCGGGGTTCTATCCCCGCCCGCGATTGCCTGTAGGGACGCGATATATCGCGTCCGTAACCCAAAATAACGTTTGCGATTTACCACGGACGCCATGTATGGCGGCCCTACATGCGGGCGATGATCGCTTACTAAAACAATTATTGATATTCTGAAGTGGCGCAGCCACTTCAGAATATCTAAACTAAACAATGTTTTCCCGGCTGCGCCGGGAAAACATTGCGAATATGGGGTATAGTTTATTATGGACATGAAATTTACAGCGCACGAACGGCGCGGAAAACCGAGTGAAAAATCCGCAGAAAGTGTGGTCATTGACGCCGAAAAGTCGCTTGCGGGCGTATTCGCGCGCATCGAGCGTGTTGCTCTCCATAATCAGCGCAAGGTGCTGAGCGCGTTTCAGGAAGCTCACGTGGCGCTTCGGCATTTCAGCCCGACAAGCGGCTACGGCTACGACGATATCGGTAGAGACAAGCTAGCCGAGGTGTTTGCGCGCGGCCTCGGTACGGAGGACGCGCTTGTCAGGCCGCAGTTCGCCTCCGGTACGCACGCCATAGCCGTGGCGCTGTTCGGCTTGCTCGCGCCGGGGGATGAAGTGCTCGCCGCGACGGGCCGTCCGTACGATACGCTGCTCGATACGCTAGGAGTGCGCAATGCTGAAGGTTCGCTAAAGCATTGGGGCGTCGGCTACCGCGAGGTCGAATTAACGCCGGACGGGAAGATCGACATTCATGCGCTGCAAGAGGCCATAACAAAAAAGACGGCGGTCGTGCACATGCAGCGCTCCAGGGGCTACGCCTGGCGCGGTGCGCTGCCTGTGGACGAACTGAACCGCGCGGCAAAAGCCGTGCGCGAAGCGAATCCGGGAGCAAAGGTGCTCGTGGATAACTGCTACGGCGAGTTTACGGAGGAAAGCGAGCCATCGGCGGATGTGCTCGTCGGCTCGCTTATCAAAAACCCGGGCGGCGGAATCGCGCCGACGGGCGGGTATATCGCCGGGAGCGCCGAGTGTATAGAAAGAATCGCCCAGCGCGTTACAGCGCCGGGGATCGGGCGCGAGGTAGGCTCCTACGCCGCAAGCTACCAGCCCTTCTTCCAAGGCTTTTTCATGGCTCCGCACGTCGTATGCCAAAGCTTAAAGACGGCGGCGCTTTTTGCGCGGGTTTTCGAGCTTTTGGGCATGGAAACGCATCCTTCGAGCGAATCGGCGCGCTCGGATATCATTCAGGCTATCCGGTTCGAGCACGATTGGCAGCTTGCGCGCTTTTGCGAGACGGTGCAGAGCGTTTCGCCGATAGATAGCTTTGTCGTGCCCGAGGCGTGGGATATGCCCGGCTACGACCATAAAGTGATCATGGCCGCCGGAGCCTTTGTACAGGGCGCTTCAATCGAATTCAGCGCAGACGCGCCAATGCGCGCGCCGTATACCGCGTATCTCCAAGGCGCGCTGACGTACGAGCACGGCAGGCTAGCGGCGGAAATGGCGGCGGGGGCGTTGATGGCGTAGGAAACGGTTCCAAACCGTTCCGCGACCATAGAGATAAAAATTAAGGGGCGAACTAAGTTCGCCCCTTAATCATTAAACATATTTTACTGCATAGAGTAATGTTCGCAGATCAAGGCTCTGTTTCCGTCGTAGTAAAACGCAAATCCGACGTATTTTAAGGTTGGGTCGAGCCGGGTCGCGCGGTGGGAGGCGGAATTCATGAACTGGTCGCGTCCCATTGCCGCCGCGTCGGTATAGTCGTTTTGCCAGGGGCCGGTCGCGTCCATGATATTTTCGGCGACGGGATATCCGAGATACTTTTCACCCATCTCGGAAGGACTGCCGTAAACCGCAGAAATATGATCCCAGGGGAAGCCGCCGCCGGCGGCCATCATAGCGTGAGTGTCGGCGGCCTTGACCATGGCCATAGTAGAGAGAGAAGCGCGGAATTCAACGGGAGGAACGCCATTCGCCGCGCGGTCGGCATTGAGCCCGTCGAGATACTTTTGCTCCAGGCCGCTGATTACGTAATTGGTATTGACGATTTTCGCATATTCTTTATCGAGCGCGGAGGTATCGGCGGGCTTGGGCGAAGCGCCCGGAAGGTTGACGGCGAGCTTGGAGCTAAGCGGGCCAGAATCCTTGCCGTTTACAGCGCGGACGACGTAATAGCGCGTCGCGTTTCCGAGCTTGATTTTATGGGTGTATTTGTTTGTTTTCACGGTTGAAAGCAGCTTGAACGTACCGTCTTCCGTGGTTGACGAATAGATTTTGTATTGCTTGGCGCCTTGGACTTTATCCCATTTCAGAGCGACGCTCGACTTTGATATCTTTGAGGCGGCGAAATTTTGCGGCGCGCTCAAGCTTGATTGCTCTGACGCGGCTTGTGTTTGCGTTTGGGCCGCGAACGCCTCGCCGGCGAAGCCGACAGACAGCATCGCGCATAACATCAGAGCTAAAATAGGCTTAAGAAGCTTTCTCATAATGAAACCAACCCCCAGTTTTTTAATCCATTAAAAATCATATCATGTATTTTCTGGAAATGCAACATGCCGCTTTCGTCCGAAACCGCGATTGACAAGATATTCGGCAGGCGACCGGCGTATTCTATATACTTAGCGCGAGCGCGCGCCTGAAGCCCCCCGGATTGCTCATAAACGTCGCGGCTCAGGCTCGTATAGCCGCGCTCGCCGCGCGCGGCCATGTTCAGGTCTGACAATTGTGCGGGGACATCCATGAAAATATAGGCGTCCGGCTTGGGAAGCGAAAGCCGTATGTGCTCAAGCTCCAGCACCCAATCAAGCATATCGCCTGAATCGATCTCGCGGATGGACTGGTATACGGCGTTGGATAGCACATAGCGGTTGATCAAAAGAAAGTCGCTTTTTTGCCAGCTCGAATCTTGAAACGAAAGCCATCTGTCCATCGCAAACCAGAGGCACATGCTTTTTGCGTCCACCTCGTCGGCGCGTAAATTCCTGCCGTTTAGAAGCTCGGAGATTTGCGCGCCAAAAAACCGCTTGTATTCCGGAAATGATTTCTCGGAAACGGAATAGCCCATGCCTTTTAGACGGTCGCGAAGGAGCGCGTGCTGCATGGTTTTGCCGCTGGCGTCGATTCCTTCAAACGCCAAAATCTTTGTCAACGGGATATCAACTCTCTTTTGGGCGTGTAAACCCTGTCATTTTGTACGAATATGCACCATTTTAGCATGGAGCGGCATCTTTGTCACGGTCACTTTTTTTGATGCCGCATATTCTGTAATTGGGACCCTATCTTTAATTGGAGGAATGTGTAATGAATAGTTGCGAATGTGAACCGTCCTGCCAGGAAAGACGGTATAGATGTGAACGTTGCGGAAAGACCCACGCCCCGGCCGCAGGGCAAGAACATATTTGCCGAGGCCCGGCCGGGCCGCGGGGCGAAGCGGGTATTCCCGGGCCTCAAGGCATGCAAGGCTCTCCGG
>QMCD01003158.1_pt1 | contig 16625 bp, 14 predicted proteins | sample 1821841 | NCBI WGS metagenome assembly QMCD01 (sample SAMN01991225, study PRJNA193472) | Termite gut metagenome, whole genome shotgun sequencing project. | isolation source: worker | host: Macrotermes natalensis | reverse complement strand
ACGACATAACGCACCGGGCAGACTTTGACGCCGCGTTAAGGGTAGGTACGAAGGTTGTCATTATATCCCTGTTACAGCTTAAAACTTTCAACAGCTTTTCGGGCGTTCGATTTTTGGCTAAATCCTTAATCGTGTCAAGCGGTACGCCTATATCTCTTAAAACGCGGATAAACTTCACCGTTGTAAGCTGCGCCGGTGAATAGAAACGGTATGAGTTTTCACGCGCTGTCCCTCGCTTTGCGGGATGTAGAATGCCCTTTTCATCAAAATAGCGCAAAGACCTTTCATCTACCCCCGCCGATTCCGCAAATTGCCTCATTAAACTTATTCAATCGCTGATCGAAACCCATCAGCATGAGTTTGCCCGCGCGCTTCTGTGGGATACGCTTCTTACGATTCGCGGCCTTGAGGATTCGCAGGAAAAAGCCTATCTCATGCGGCTGTTCATGGAGCAGCAATGCAAAAGCGGCCTGATTGAAGCAGTCCACGGAACGCTTCTTGACCTGCTGGAAGCCACCTTGGCTGAACTCGATGACCCGGCGGCATCGGCATTGGGCTGGCGAAAATTGGGGATGGCTTTTCAGGACATTGGCGAGGCGGAAAAAGCCAAAAACGCGTTTCGGCACGCCTTGAAGTGGACGCAATTGATCGAAAACGAGGACGAAAAAACGCGCAGTTTGACAGAATTTGGCCGTGAACTCAGCAATCTGGGGCTTCAAACCTTTGCCAAGCGTGTTTTGCGGCAGGCCACCGAAGCCGCCGATGGAATCGCGAGCACGGACTTCCGCATTTTGACCCTCGCTGCGATTGGACAGGTGCAAGCCGAGGCCATGCTCTTTGAGGAAATTGTGGAAACCGAGCGATTACTGGCCCAAACCCGTGATGAAGCCGAAGAGGACGAGGACAGGGATGCCGTCAACCTTGCCGAACGCGAGCTGGCCATCCTGTGCGGCCTGCGCGATGGCGAGAATTTTGTTCTGGCCGCGAAAATGGCGCGAAAACTGCGTGACCCTTGGCACAAATTTGAGGCGTTGCGGCGATTGGCCGAAATCGGACACAAGGGAGAAACGGACTAGGGCGTGTTTTGGCTAAATTAAACTCCAATTTTTCACATTATTCCGGCTGTTGGCGACCCAGTTAAGGATTTACGCTCAAGACATCACAAACTATCCACAATCTGATTAAAGACACTAAGAAATCCGACTCGGTTTTCAAATGCGTCCCAAAATTTGATTTGACGCTGAAAACATAAGGGTTTTTGTAAAAAAACGTCAAGACAAATTTCCGTCGATCCTCAATTTTTTCGGTGTTAAAACAGGCAAAATCCCTATATCTAGTCTACTTTAACAAAAAATAACGCAAAATACGTTTCATGCTTGCGTTGGCAAAAAAGCGATTTATACTGCTTGACACTTGCATTCCGATTTCGGCAGTGACGAGCCGATTTTTCGCATGAGGATCATTCCACGGAGCGAATGACTCGGCCAGATTTTTTAAGGCTGGCTTGTCCATTTCGCCCCTCGATTTTGCCAACGAATTCAAAGACTACGGACAGACCTTCTCGAAGACTTCCGGTAGCAGAGATAAAAAGAGGCCGTCTGCCTGCGCGCAGGTTCAGACCGGCGAGGCGTTTACCGCCGTTTGAGGTTTCATCCAAGGATGATCTCCGGTAGAAGGTATGCCTCCTTTTTGTGACTGCTGGCTCTTCATCAAGGTATTTTCGGCTTGAACGCGCGGTATTTTGAGTGAATGAATCCTCCCACACAGGAGGAAAGAGAATGCCAAGGAAGCCTTTGATTGGAATCAACATGGACTATCGTGCCGCTCAAAAAGGCATCCCCGCTTTGAGTGTTCTGTACGCTGGCTATTACGATTCCCTTCTTCAGGCGGGCGCGTTGCCTGTTGCTATTCCGCCATTTCCCGAAGACAAAGATCTGGACGCCAATTTGGAGCAAATCCTGTCTCTGCTTGATGGCGTTGTCATGGTAGGCGGATCGGACCTTGACCCCAGACGTGATGGTTTTATGCTCCATCCGTCAGTAAAATTGCTCGATGAACGCCGTGAAACTTTTGATCGCTTTTTGATTGAAAAAATTACGGAACATCGTATTCCGCTCCTTGCCATTGGAACGGGAATGCAGCTCCTCAATGTTTCTCAAGGAGGAACGCTGTTTCTCCACATTCCTGAAGACCTTCCGAAGGCTCTTCCCCACCGTGATGTCATGGAACCCTTCCATCGTCACGCTCTGATTGTTGAAAAAGGCTCGCTTCTTGAGCGAGTGTATGGTGACAACGATGTTCGTGTCAACAGCCTGCACCACATGGCCGTTGACGATGTTGCGCCGGGTTTTCTTGCGACGGCACACTGTCCTGACGGCGTGGTCGAAGCCATCGAATCGTTGCATCGGGATTGGTTTGCGCTGGGATTGCAATTCCATCCAGAGCATCCTTCCGCCACGGTCCTCGATAAACAGATTTTCTGCGAATTCACGCAGGAAATCGTGGCACGAAAACGCGGTCAAGGTGTCCAGCTCAAGCAACTCGAACCAGCTTTTGCCTGAACAAAAAAACTTCTGCAAAAAACACCGCCGTTGCACGGCATTTGACCTGCAAGGGAAGCAACCGTTGGTTGCGGAACTTGCGGGTTGTCCGCCCCAGAGTCCGCCCAGAGTCGGCCCTGCCGGAAAGGCATCGGGCAGGTTGACGGAAGTGGCGATGATGTTAGAATGCCCGGTGTTTCGCTTGCGAGTTCGGCATCCAACGAGGGCTTGTGTGTCCATGAATCTCAACGTCCTGTTTTCGGTTTTCAAACGCAATTTTTTTGGCTATCTTGCCAACCCGACAGGCTACGTTTTTATCTGCGTTTTCATGTTACTCGGCTCAATTGCCGCGTTTCTGCCCGATGCGTTTTTTAACGCCAATCTCGCCAACCTCGATCAACTCAATCTTTGGTTTCCGCTCATCATGCTCGTTTTTGTGCCCGCCATCACGATGGGCATTTGGGCAGACGAGCGGCGGCAAGGTACCGATGAACTACTGCTGACCATTCCCGCTGGCGATGTTGACATTGTGCTCGGCAAGTATCTCGCGGCACTGGGCATTTTTTCCGCGTCGCTGGTCTTTTCACTGATTTGCAACTTGGCCGTTTTGCGCTACTTAGGTCAGCCGGATGTCGGACTTTTTTTGTGTACGTATTTCGGCTACTGGCTGGTGGGCGTGTTCATGATCGCAACCGGTATGGTCGCGTCATTTTGTACCGCGAATTTGACGATGGCCTACATTTTCGGTGCCGCCTTTTGCGTGCCGTCCATCGCGCTGCAATGGGTCGAGCAAACGCCTCTTCCACAAAATGTCGCCGCTTTTTTCAAAATGTTTAGCGTTTCCGTCCAACTCGAGCCATTCGGACGCGGAATGCTCAGTGCCGCCAGTATCATCTATTTTATCACCATGTCCGCCACGATGCTTTACTTGAGCATGGTGTTGATCGGCAAACGACACTGGTCTGCCCACCGTCGCAGACTGGGCACACCCCATTATTTTTTGCGCAGCTCTTCGCTCCTCGTCATTTCGCTCGCACTCTGCTTCTTTTTCCGCAACTACAATCTTCGGGCGGACATGACAGAGGAAAAATTGAGTACGCTTGCGCCGGAAACCGTCGAGCTGCTGCAACGTTTGGTATCGCATGACTTGGAAGGCGATCAGGGTGTGGTTATTGAGGCGTTTTTAAGCCCTGATGTGCCGGAATCTTACGTGCAGACGCGACTCAATATCCTGTCTGTGCTCAATGAAATCGAAGCGATTTGTGGCAAAAAGGTGATGATACGCATTCATGGCGCGATTCAGCCCAACACGGAAGAAGCCCACCGCGTGGCTCAGCGTTACAATATCCGTGCCCGCGAAGTCGTTTATGAATCACGAGGTCAGCGCGGCTACAAACGCATCTTTATGGGCATTTCCTTTCGGTGCGGATTGCGAAACCTGTCCTTGCCCTTCATCGATCTGGGGCTTTCAGCGGAGTACGAAATCATTCATGCCCTGTCCAGTGTCACCACAACAGAAAAAAAACGGATCGGAATCTTGAAAACCGATGCGGCTCTGTTTGGTTTTTGGGATGCGGACAATTTTCGGTTCGAGCCACCGTGGCAAATCGTGACGGAATTGCAAAAACAGTACGATATTGCTGAAGTCGATGCAATGGAACCCATCAAGGAGCGTTATGACGCGCTGCTAGCCGTGCAGCCATCGGCCATGAGTCCCATTGAAACCGAAAATTTTATCAAGGCCGTCAAGGCAGGGCAGCCCACTGTGATTTTTGAAGACCCTTATCCGGGAAACAAGATGGGCATCGTGCCCGGAACGGCCATGCAGCGTTTTTTACCCTCGAATCTGCAACGCGGATTGGCTCAACCCAAGGGCGTGATTGCGCCGCTTTGGGATTTTCTGGGACTGGAATTCGACGCCAACACCGTGGTTTGGCAAGAGTATTTGCCCATCCGTCTTGTTCCGCTACAAGGTTTCGTCTTTTTGGATCGCAGTCAAGACAATCAGCGTGGCGTGGCGAAGCCCTTTTGTGATTCCAACTTGGGCGACAGTGCCCCGATTCTGAATCAGTTACAATATCTCATGCTGCCTTGTCCGGGTCGCGTCGCCAAGCGTGTCGCTTCAAAGAATACAGCCAATAATCCGGCATCCGGCAAAACTAACGCGCAGTCACTCACCGTGACCACATTGTTGCAAACTTTTCAGCATCCGGCGGGCACGATGAGCGCGCGTGAAGTTGTCAAGATATTGCAAAGCCAAGATAATCAGACCAGCACCGCGTGGTATCGTGACGGAAAAGTTCTGTCCGAACCCATCCCACTGGCTGTGCGAGTGCAAGGCGAAGTACCGCTTCAAGAAGACAATCTGATGATGGAGCCACGTATTTTTACGCCAGATGACGTATCAAACGAAGAAAAGAGAGTCAACATCGATGTCATGGTTGTTGCGGATATTGATCTCTTAACGGACGAATTGTTTATGCTTCGGCGGCGTGGAAATGAAGTGGACGGCGTGAATCTGAATTTTGATAACGTGAATTTTGTCCTCAATGCCATCGACAGTGTAGCGGGCGATGCGCGATTTTTGTCAATCCGATGCCGCCGTCCAAAACACAGAACGCTAGCACGATTTGACAAAGACTCCGAAGCTATCCGCGCACAAACGATGGCCGATATTGCGCAACTGAAACAGATATTTGAAAAAGAAATTGAGCCACATCAAAAGGAATTTGCAGCAATTCAACAAGCGCGCCGGGTGAGTTCGGCGGCGCAGGAGCAAGAGTTAAACGCCACGGAACGGACGCTGGCCAAAAAGCATGCACTGACGCTGGCCAAAGCGCAGCGCGAACTTGCGCAAAAAATTGAACAGGCTGAGGTGACGTTGAATGAACGCATTCAGGCGATTGAAGGGCAGTACAAGCTGCTTGCGGTTGCTTTGCCGCCGTTGCCACCGCTTTTGGTGGGCGGGATTGTGATGCGGGTTCGCCGGAGTCGAGAGCGTGAGAGCGTTCCTGTTTCACGTCGACGAAAGATTGCCCTGCGTGGTTAAACCCCGCCAATACGCTGCGCTTCTTTCCGGCTGTTGTTTCTTCGTGGACGTGGCGTATTTTACCTATTTTGAAGTTGCTAAACAGGTCGATTCTCAATGAAAACGGCTTCCATGAATCATCGGATAACAGAAATTCGTCGCAAACTGGGATCGAAACTTTTGATTCTGGGACATCACTACCAGCGAAGTGAAATCCTCGCTCACGCCGATTTGCGTGGTGACAGTTTTCAGCTCAGTGCCGCCGCCGCGGAAAATCAGGAGTGCCGCTATATCGTCTTTTGTGGCGTGCATTTTATGGCGGAAACCGCCGACATTTTGGCGAACAGTCCAGAAAAAATAGCCCAGCGCGAAGGACAGCGTGTGACCGTGTGTCTGCCAGACTCACAGGCGGGCTGCTCGATGGCCGATCTCGCGACGGGTTTGCAAGTGCAACAATGTTGGGATGAACTGGCTAGTATCATTGATACTGCGGACATCGTACCGGTCACTTACGTGAATTCTAGTGCGGAACTCAAGGCGTTTTGCGGCAAACACGGCGGAATTGCCTGCACCTCGACCAATGCCAAATCTGTCTTGAATTGGGCACTTGCACAAAAAAAGCGGGTTTTATTTTTTCCCGACCAGCACTTGGGGCGAAATACCGCGCTCACGATGGGTATCGAGGCCAGCGAAATTGTGCTTTGGAACCGCAATGCCATTTCGCAAGGCGATTTGAGCGCAGACAAAATTCTTGCAAGCCGCATCATTCTTTGGAATGGCTACTGTGACGTTCATCAAAAAATGACACGAGAACAGATTGTCCATTTGCGGCAGAAACATCCCGCCGTGCGCGTGATTGTGCATCCAGAATGCTCGCAAGCCGTCGTGGAAGCCGCCGATGAAGCCGGTTCCACGAGTTTTATTTTGGATCGCGTCACGAAATCCGCGCCGGACACGATTTGGGCTATCGGAACGGAAGGTCGCTTTGTGGAACGCTTAGCTCAGGAATGCCCTGAAAAAACGATTTTGAATTTATCGCCTGCCCCTTGTTACTGCGAAACAATGGGTCTGATCGACTTACCAAAATTGTTAGTAATACTGGAAAGTCTCCTTGCTGACAAGCCCGCCAATGTGGTTCGCGTCGAGGAAAAATTGGCCGCCGATGCCCGGTGGTGTCTGGAGCGAATGCTGCAATGCCCCTAGAACAGGCATTTCACCTGCGGTCACAGACCACAGCTCGTAAAATCATTTTCCTTTTTTACTTTCCGCTATCAACGGTCCACTTTCCACTTCGCCTTCGTGGTGGTGACAAACGTGATGAAAAACGGTGATGAATCAAGTTTAATCGATAGAAACGCGTGTTCCGACTTTCGTTTTATCCCCTTTTCGGCAGTTACGCCGCTGTATTCCTGCTGACCTTGCTGCTGGGTCTGCTTTTGATCGGAATCCGGCCGCACGGCGAGCGTTTGCCTCAAAAATGGGGGAAGCGCACCTTGCTCATTCTGCGTGTTTTATCGCTGCTGCTATTGCTGTTTGTCATGCTGCGGCCAACCGTTGTGATGACCGAGTCACGGCGACTGGAATCGACGGTGGTGGTACTCGTTGATCAGTCCGAAAGCATGTCTCGCCCGGACGAGCTGGGCGGGTTAACCCGCTTTCAGGCGGCGCAGACGGCCTTGCAAAACGCGGCCTCGCAGTTTCATCAGCTTCAAAACCGCGCCGATGTGCAAGGTTTTGCTTTCGACGGCGATTTGCATCCTTTCACCTTGAAAAAAGGTGAAATCACGGACTTATCGGAGCAGCCTACCGGAAAGGAAACCTCTATCGGCCACACTTTGGACACGATTCGTGATCGCCTTTCCGGCAAGCGGGTTTTGGCCACGATTCTCCTTTCCGATGGCACGCAGCGCGCCCGGCCGCCGCGCGATGCCCTGCCCCAAAACGCCGCCGCAAGAATGCGCGATGTGGGAATGCCACTCTTCGCCATTCCCTTGGGTCAACCCGGCGGCGCGGTGGGTGTTCAAGATATTTCATTGGGTGTGATTCAAGCCAACAAGCATGTTTTTGTACGAAATGACCTACAAATCTCAGGGACTGTCACCATTTCCGGCTATCGCCATCAACCGATTCCTGTCCAACTTTTTGCCGAAACTTCATCTTCCGACAACGGAGACGAGTCCTCAAAAATGCAACTGGTGGCGGAAATAACAGTACAAGCTACCGAAGAGAACCAAACCATCCCTTTCCACTTGGCTTTCGCACCGCAAACGGTAGGCTACTACAAATACACCATTCGCGCCGAACCGCAGCCCAAAGAACTGCTGGATTCCAACAATGAGCAAAGCCAGTTTGTCCGCGTGATTGATGGCGGTTTGCGCGTGCTTTACCTTCAAGGGGAACGCCATTTTGAACAACGGTTTTTGCGTCAATCGTTGGATGCCTCCGCCGATATTGAAGTCGATTACAAACCCATCCGCATTGGAAAAATTGCCGCCGCCGAGCTATCACCAACCGACTCATCACCAAGGCGTGCACAACTCGCGCTGGAACGGTTTACGGAACAACGCCCCGATTGGACAGAGGAAGATTTCGCGCCCGGAAAGTACGACGTTTATATTTTGGACAGCATTGACGCCCAGGCTTTCAAACCACAGGAATTGGCTGCTCTGGCGCAGCGCGTGCGTGATGACGGAGTGGGACTCGTCATGCTGGGCGGCTTTCACGCTTTCGGGGCAGGAGGGTATGCTGAAACGCCGCTCGCCGAAATCGCGCCCATTGAAATGCGAACTGTAGACCGCCAGCCACTCGCTGCTCCCATTCGGCAAGACATTCACTGGCCCGGCCCACTGCCGATGTTGCTTTCGCAGCAAGGGCAGCCACATCTGAGACCCCACTACATCATGCGGTTGCAGGCCAATCCCGCCTTGAATGCCGCGCACTGGGCCAAATTACCGCCGCTGCAAGGTGCCAATCGTTTTGACAAAATCAAGCCCGCCGCCTCCATTTTGGCCGAAGGGCCGAAAGGAGAAATTCTCCTCGTATCCCATCTTTACGGACTAGGTCGCGTTTTGGCCTTTGCAGGCGATTCCACTTACCTATGGCGCACGGCAGGCTTTGTTGAAGAGCACAAAAAATTTTGGCGGCAAGTTGTCCTGTGGTTGGCCAAAATGGAAAATTTGCAAAACGGCGACTGCTGGATTGAAATGGATAATNNNNGCCCGGGGAGCCTGCCCAGTTTCAGGTGTTTATGCAAGACGAAGAAGGTCAAGAACTGCAAGGGTTGACTGCGGAAGCCACGGTGCGAAAGCCTGATGGCACGGAAGAAACGGTCAATCTTTTGGATCAAGACGGAATACCAACCGGCCTATTTCGGACGACTGACAAGCCGGGCGATTATTCTATCACCGTTCGAGCCACGCCGCGAACCCCCTCCGTCGTTGACGGAGCCACGCCGCAAGAGTTCTCACCGCGCGAAGCGATTGTGCGGTTTATGGTGTTTGATCGCAATTTAGAACTAGAAAATCCTGTTGCCAACCCGTGGCTTTTGAGCAACATTTCTGAATTGACAGGCGGAAAAAGCATGGCTCCAGAGCAGCTGGGCACGCTTTTGGAAGAATTATCGCGGCAAGCAGACGAACTCATCGAATGGCGCGAAACCACGCGATCCTTGTATGATGGCTGGCCAGTGCTTGCGTTGTTTATCGGAATTTTGGGCTGTGAGTGGTTTCTGCGAAAAAAATGGGGACTGGTTTGAGCGAGGTGCCGGTTCCGATTGTGCTGCTTACGGTTGATAAACATCACGGATATAATCGCGGTAGGTTTGAAAACCCAAATGCTCGTAAAGTTGCACGGCGTGGTGGTTTTCCGCCGTGACTTCCAGCGTCACCAGTTTCATGCCGCTTTTATGGAACCCATAAAGCCCGCCAAGAACGAGGGCGCGACCGAGTTTTCTGTTCCGAAATTCTGGCAAGACGGCCACATTTTGAATCGCGCCGACTTCATCAGAATGCCGCATCCCTTGAATGTTCGCCACGTACATGATGGAATCTGGCATCGAATGGGACGCAATGAGGAGCGTGGCATCAGGCAAAAACGCGCGGCTTGTGGAAATGGCCTCCATGAGTCGCACGCAACGGTCGAAGTCACGAAACGTGGGAAAAAAATGACCGTCAATATCGTGACGAAAACTGCGATACTTCACTTCCGCATGAATTTTCAGCAGGTCGGGCCGCCAAGCGACAAAGCGAAATTCCGGCGGAATTTTCAGTGGCGGGAGCGGTGTCGCGGAAAAATCGAAGGCCATCTGAAGGCGGCGAACATGCAAAATGGCCATTTTTATAAACGGAAGCGGTATTCTAGTTGATGGTGTTGCCTTTTCTTACTCTCCAAACCACACTTGCGTCTTCATCATTTTTTCGCGTGTTTCGATCTGCATTCGCAGATATTCCATCGGTCGATTGCCTTTTATCCGGTTGCAAGAACCGCAAAGCAACTGATAATTTTCAAAATAATCGCCGCCGCCTTTTGATTTCGGAATGATGTGGTCAATTTCGAGGTTTATCAAATCAAAATCTTTGCCGCAAGCGTTGCATTTTCCTTCTTGATTCTTGTACAATTGCTCTTTCACCGATTTTGTCGGTGCAACCTCTTTTACATCAGTGCGTTTCGGAACCTTGTCCGTTGCCACAAAATCCTTGAAAAGTCCGGCATCATCACTTAAACGCTGAATGAGAATGTTGGTCGCATTTTTTTCTATGTCAATGCCGATCCATTTTCTGTCGAGCTGTTGCGCTGCCACACAGGTTGTCGCACAGCCGCAGAATGGGTCAAGCACAATGTCATCTGGGTTGGATGAGGCCTTGATAATTCTGTGTAAAAGTGCCAGCGGCTTTTGTGTCGGGTAACCGGTACGCTCCTTGGGAGAAATATGGCCGCCGGAAGGAATGTCATACCACCAATCTTCGGGCAACTTGCCCCGTTCAACATATTGCCGCCGGATGGTTTCATCTTGCAATTTTCCGTCCGTTTTCCAAATTTTTGCCTGTTTTCCTTTATCCGTATGCAGCTCGCGGTAGGGAATTCGTACCGCATCAGCGTTGAAAACAAAGTTTTCTGATTTTGAATAACGCAAAATCGTATCATGTTTGGCAGGAAAATTTTTTCTTGTTCCACTCGGCCCGGTGTAACACCACACAATTTCGTTGCGGAAATTGTTTTTTTCGAAAACACCGTCAAGGAGATGTTTCAAATAATGGCTTGCCGTCGGATCGCAATGCAAATACAGCGAGCCGGTATCCTTCAAAATGCGGTGCATCTCGACAATCCGCTGGGCCATGTACGTCAAATAGGCCATCATCGGCTTGCTGTGAATCGTCCCGACATTGGCAATGTATCGAGCCAGAGAGGGGTATTGAACGGCCAGCGTGTTGAGATAGTGCTCATCGACATCGTGCCATGTCCACATGTCTTTGAAGCTCGAACCGGCGGCCTTGCTGCCGACTGGGGCGGAGAATAGGCGCTTCGTATTGAATGGCGGATCAAGATAAATCAAATCCACACTCGCACTGTTCAATCCACACAAGACGTACAAATTGTCGTGCGTGTAGAGCGTGTTTTGGCGGTGTTGGTTTGGAACGGAGGGAGCGGGCATGGGTTTAGATGAAACGCCGGACAGTCAGTGTGACGTTTTGGCCGCCGAAACCGAAACTGTTGCTCATGCAAACATCGCATTTCGCCTTGCGTGGTTTATTGGGCACGTAATCCAAGTCGCAATCCGGGTCCGGCGTTTTATAATTGATCGTCGGCGGCAGCACGCCGTCACGAATGGCCAAAACGCAGTAAATCAATTCGCTTCCCCCCGCCGCCGCGACGAGATGGCCCGTCACGCTTTTCGTACTGGAAACCGGCACGTTTTTCGCATGATCGCCAAATAAGGTTTTGATCGCCAAAGTTTCCGTGCGATCATTGACCGTGGTGCTTGTGCCGTGGGCATTGATATAATCGACATCGTGAATGGTCAAACCCGCGTCCTCCAGCGATTTTTTCATGCAGCCCACCGCACCGCGGCCTTCGGGGTGAATGTCCGTGATTCGGAACGCATCGGAAGTGGCTCCATATCCAACCAGTTCGGCGTAAATTCTTGCGCCGCGTTTTTTGGCATGTTCCAAATCTTCCAAAATCACCATGGCCGCCCCCTCGCCGAGCACAAAGCCATCGCGTTCCTTGTCGAAAGGCCGGGAAGCACCGTGGGGATCATCGTTGTTTGTGCTCAAGGCGGTCAACAGGTTGAACCCCGTCACTCCGAAAGGGTGAATCATGGAGTGCGCCCCACCCGCAATCATCAGGTCGGCTTCGCCTCGCTTGATGATTTGAGCGGCCTCACCGATGGCCTGTCCACTGGCGGCGCAGGCGGTGAGGCAGTTGACATTGGGACCAAAGGCGTGGAACATGGCGGCCAAATGGGCGGCAGGCATGTTGGGTTCCTGCTCCAGTTCACAGATTGGGTCAAGAATTTCGATACCGCGAGCGATAAACTTGCCCATATCGAATGTCGCCTCAGAATCACCATCAAGCCCCGCCAAGACCATTTCGGTAAAATGGGTAAAATCTTGCTTGCCTTCGCCTGCCCCGGTGTAAACGCCCATCCGTTCGGAATCGTAATCAAACGCTTTTTGCTTGGATGTCGCATCCCAAAGTCCGGCATCCACCATCGCTTTGAAGCCTGCACCGAGGGCGAATTGCGTGTGCCGATCTTGACGCGTCCATTCCGCGGGATTTTCGCCGATCACAGACATGTCAAAATTTTTCACTTCGGCGGCAATTTTTGTGGGAAAATTGGCTGCGTCAAAAAGCGTGATGGGGCCCACTCCCGACTCACCTGCCAAGAGCTTTTTCCAAACGGTTTCCGTGTCGTACCCCAGCGGCGTGACAAGGCCGATTCCAGTGATGACAATGCGACGTTTCATCTTTGAGATAAAGGAGATAAAATTCAGGATTTAGAAGTTCGACGTTTTAGCCCCAGGGTCAATCATTTTTGAGCCGTCCACATTGACACCGACATCAAAAGCGCGGAAAATACGCATCATATCGAGCATGTCTCCATCGGCAAACAGGCTTTGATCGGCAAATTCATTGCCCAAATGAGCAAACATCAACTCGCCTTCCGCCAAAAGCTCTTCGCCTCGATAGGCCCAGACGGTCGCCACTCCGCCGGTGTCGCGAAATGTTTCGAGCTGCACTTTGTATGTCAGCATGTCGCCGGGCAAAATCGCCACATCGTGGAGTTTGAATCGCGGGATTTTCGCCAAGACCACTTTTTCTTGATACCCTTTGGCCTCATAGAGCAGCAGCCCGGCCGTTTGCGCAATACCCTCAATGATAAGCGAGGCGGGCATCATGGGAGCGTACTTGAAGTGATCGTGCAAATGATCTTCCGCAAGGCTGACGCATTTGATGGCCTCGGCGCGTTTTTGGCTTTCAAAAACCGTAAATTTATCGATCCAGTACCAGTGCATGTTTCTATGTTAAGAACGATGGCAGCGTTGTTAGGGGGGACACGTTGTTATCACGATCCAAGGCTGTGTCTAATCCAGAAAAACCCCACGTTAAGGCTTTCGTCAGAAAATAATGATCCTATGACGACATGGTGAAAGCCTTCTATTTAACCGGTATTCCGAAAAACGGCCTCGCCACATTCTGGCGAGAGTCTAAGGCGGTGATTATACCCGTTTCACACTCTTTTGGAAGTGCTCTTTGGAAGGATGGGAAAGAAAAAACGGCGCACGACAGAGATGCCCCAATAGTCCTGTTCCTTAACCCGTGATGCCCGCGCAGAGCCTGCCCTCGCTCCTGTAGGGGGCAGGAGTCCGCCCCCTCATCTTCGGTCTTGCTGTATTTTTTGTGCCCGGGGTGTGGGGTCTGTGAATCCCCGTGGCCTGTCACCGGGAATTTTCGGCCCCGCCTCGACACGCAAGAAAGGGTCAAAACGCTCCATGCGTTTCTGCTGGTCTGTCAGGTTGCCCGGATGCAACAGGTTCGGCGTGGAAAACCGCTCGGAATCAAAAAAGCAGCCCGTCAGAAACAGGAAAGATGGTAAGAAAAGTAATAGCAACCTCGGTTTCAGCATTTTTTTGCTCCAGAATGTTTTGTTTCCAATGGAATGGGGACAGGCGATACGGTCAGCAGTCGTTGGGATGCCGTTTGGAGCACATGCTCAAAATAAAGCAAGAATCACCGGGTCGTTCAGCGCGGCGGCCACCCGTTGCGCCGCGTCAAAATTGCCGCCTTGATTGTGCTTCGCCAAAACCGCCACACCAAACGCCCCCGCCGCCTTGGCAGCCAGAATACCCGCTTCGCTGTCTTCCAAAACCAGCATATTTTGCGGTGCAACAGCAAAACGGGCCGCCGCTTTTTGATAAATTTCGGGCTGCGGTTTTCCGTGTACAATATCTTCCGCCGTCAAAACAAAGTCAAAACGCCCCGCCATTCCGTCTCGCCGCAGAACTTCGTCGACAATGCGTCTCGCGCTACTTGTACAAATCCCTTTGGGGATTTGACGCGTTTCCAGCATGTCCAAAAGCTCGGACAGGCCGGGCATGGTCACGTAACCCTCGCCCAGAAAATCCAGAAACAACTCTTCCGATTCCCGCTTTAGTTCCTGCCAACTCTCCGGCAAGTGGAATGTTTCCTTAAACAATTCGTAACAAAAACGCGGCGGCCTGCCCATCACGGCCAGGCACAGTTCGTCCGTGTAGGCGTGACCTCGGCGTTTCAAAAGGGCATCGGCGGCTTTCCAGTAAACGGCTTCCGTGTCAAACATCAGGCCGTCCATATCAAACGCAACGGCCTGAATCGTATTGACCATCGAATTGGTGTTGTTACTCATTGGCAGGTTGATCGGTTGAAACCTCAGATTCCGCAGGCCATTCCAGTTTGGGTTGACTCAGTTTTGGTTGGTCTTTCACGACATCTTCATAAACTCGCTTGAAATCCGGGTTTTGCAGGGCTTTTTCCCATTGTTCTTCCGTGAGCTTGGTGGTTTCCAACGGCGGGAGCAGCGGCCTCACAGGTTCTGCCGGGCGAGATTGCCAAAACCGGCCTGCCAAAAAACCGGCCTGCACCGCGATGAGTCCGACAATGAAGAGCAAAATGTTTGTACGTGTTGTCATCGAATTGTCACGTAAATAGGTTTGGGGCACAACTATTGCACCAAGCATCAACGGCCGCACTGCTTAAAAAAGTGCCACTGCGCTCGGTCACAACGGCGGAAACTCGCTGGTCGTGCGGCTCAGTCGGAATTTTGGGAAAAATCTGGCACAGGAACGCCAAGCCCACTGAAATCGCATCAGGCCGCAGTTTTGCCAAAAAGCGGTCATAAAAGCCTTTACCGCGACCCAGTCGATTGCCATCAATAATATCAAAAGCAACGCCGGGAACAAGAACCCAATCGAGCATTTCGGGCAAAATATGCCGCGTTTCGTCAGCACGAACCGCCACCGTTGGCTCTAAAATGCCAAATCGCCCCGGCACAAGTTCATCCGCGTTTTCAATGCGCCAAGCCTGAAGGTCGTCGCCATGGCAAAAAGGCACAATCATCGATGCCTTTTGAGATGTGTCACTTTTAAGATTGTGCCAGTAATACCAAAAGACATCCATCGTGAAAACTTCATCTTCGAGACCGAGATACACCATCACGTTCTGATGAAGCAAACGCTTGCGAAAATTCAAACTCTCATCAAGGTAGGTACAGATTCGTTGCCGCCATTCGTGATGCTGCGCCGCGGTTTCACGCAAACGCGATTGAACCATTTTGCGAAAATCGGGCTTGTCCATGTTAATACTGCACTTAATAATTCAACCCCAAGCCTAGTTGAGCGGTTTGGGCACTGTAACGGCGATTGAACTCCCCATCATATCGCAAGAACACACTCGTGTGATTTTGCAGTGACGCACTGATATTCACCGTCAATGCAAAGCGGTTTTTGTTCTGCGGCGCACTCTTGAACTTGTAGCTACCACCGCCTGTCGATGTGGTGTTGATGGTAATGTGCCGACTGCCGTAATCGTGAAGCCACGCCACCGACAGCGAAGGATTGACAAGCCAACCGCCCATCGCGTAATACGAGCGTTCAAAACGCAGTCCTAAACTTTGCAGATAGGACCAGTGCGTGTTTTTTGCCACTTCCCAGCCCGGCCGTCCTTCTTCGGCAAATTCCTTGCGTTTCATGCCCACGATGTCCAATCCCAAAAACGGCGAAACACTCAAACCGCTTTGAAAGAGGGCCGTGGACAGCTCAAAAGAGCCAAAAACCGTGTTGCCGAAATGGTCGCTGGTAAGCAAGTCCGAAGCGGCGGGATGATGTCGCTCCGTGTTGAAGGCCGTGTGAATGTAGCCCACACTTCCCATCAAATTCCAGAAAGCATTTGCGCGTGCTCCGTACAGGGCGATGAGGAAAGAATCTGTATCCATTGTTTGGTCGGTGTCACGCAATTCGACATCCGAAAAGGCTCCGCCCAGCGCGATTCCCCAAAGGGACTGCGGACTGCTGCCGAAATCATAGCCGAAATTGAAACCGTAAGTGTCCACATCGTAACCTCTGAAACCGTTGCGGTTCTGTTGGTTGAGAAAGTCGCCGTAATTCTGAAACCACAATTCGCCGCTTCCATAGAACAATCCTCCACACAATAATCCGCATGAGGGCGAAGCATAACAGACTTGACCGCGAATCACACCATTAGTTCCAACAATCACCGAGTCAGCATCGAAAGATTGAACACCTTCGTCGATACCTTCGTAAATGATGGTGCCGTCCATCGGCTCGAACAGAGAATTGCCGCCGCAAGCAGACCCCCCAAAACAACCGCCAGAGACCGCATTACAGCTGGGCATAAACGTTGCGCCGAGTGCGAGTTGACGATGCCGCAAACGCTCAAAATTGGCGGAATTGAAGCGAGTGACAGTTCGCTCGCCGACTTTGGGCAGCGAGGCAACCACGGCGGGCAAATCCGTTACGGTGACCAATATCGGCAGTGATGGGCTGCGCGGCGCATCGGGCGGT
>QMCD01001164.1_pt1 | contig 16628 bp, 10 predicted proteins | sample 1821841 | NCBI WGS metagenome assembly QMCD01 (sample SAMN01991225, study PRJNA193472) | Termite gut metagenome, whole genome shotgun sequencing project. | isolation source: worker | host: Macrotermes natalensis | reverse complement strand
CCGGGTGGCGGGCCATCAGGCATACCTTCGGGAGGGCCGCCTTGCATGCCTTCCGGCATACCCTCGGGCATTTCCCCGGATACGCCGAGCGCTCCGCCGCCCATCTGCATCGTCTTGACGTTATAGTAGTTGCCAGTGTTATCCTCGTAGACGCGCTTGTTATAGCTCTCGCCATAGGATTCCATCGCGACGTAGAAACCAAACTTTTCGCCGTTTACCGAGATATCGGCGTAATTAATCAGCGGCGCGTCCACACCTATATAGCGCATGACGTCCATGGACATGTATTCCTTCATGTATGTCGCGTCGGTTATAAGGTTGTTCAAAACCAGTTCGTCGAGCCCCAGACATGCCTGACCCTTTATATACTCATCGAATTTAAGGCGCAAGCTATATCTTTCCGGGCTCTCCGTACCCCGTACCTGCGTTAAGCTCGCGTTGCCCTTTGTTCTCACGCCTACGCTTTTATATGTGACGCCGTTTACTATTACGTCGGCCATAATATATTCCTTCGCCTGCGCGTTTTCGAGCATGGCGCTCCACGTTTCATCGTCGACGAGAATATCGACGCTTATGACATCCTCGCCGAACATTTCGTCGATATAATCCGCCTGCCGCGCTTCTTTCGCCGCCTTGCTGTCGCTAAAGCCGATTATCAGCACAGTCACGGCCAACGCGGCACATACGGCAATAATCGCTATAACGTTGATTTTCTTGCTTTCGATCATGCTGAAGTGTACTCCCCGTTATAGCTAACTAGGCACGCGCTGTTGACGCCGTCAATCGTAAGCAGCTCGTTTACGAGCTTTGCGGACATATCGATAAGCCGCACCTCAACCGTAAGCTCGATACCATCCTTCGTTACCGTCTTCGACTTTATGAGGTTCTTTTTGGCTTTGGCCTTAAGCAGTTCCATCGCGCTTGATTCCGCTTCGTCGCTCGCAAGGCTCAGTACGACGATATATGGCGTATCTGTACTCTTTCTATTTACGAACACGAGCAGAATCACGCCGACTATAACCGAGCCGATAATCGCGAGCGGTATAAGCCCCGCGCCCGTAACAATACCCGCCGAAATCGACCAGAATAGGAACGCGATATCCAACGGCTCCTTCACAGCCGTACGGAAGCGGACGATCGACAGCGCGCCGACCATGCCGAGCGAGAGTATAACGTTGGATGTAATGGCGAGGATGATCAAAGTGGTAACCAGCGTCATAGCCAGCATTGAAACGCCGAACGACGCCGAATACATCACGCCCGCGAACGTCTTTTTGTAGACGAAGAAGATAAATAATCCGATACAAAACGCGAGGCCCATCGCCACGATTATGTCGAGTATTGAAAAGTCCGCGGCCTTCGCGAGGAAATCGCTGCTTAAAATATCGTTGAAGGTCATGAATAATAAACTCCTTTATTTAAACGATTCTCGCGGCGGCGTATTTGGAAAACGCCGCCGCCTGCCTGTTTGCCAATGAAACGACGCCTCGAACAAGCTCGGGCAGGAATTCGTCGTACTTGACTTCGAGTACACTCCCTTCCCGAACAGGCACGCTTACATAGCTTTCGTTCAGAAAATCCGGCGGATTCAGACTTGTGCGGATATCGTAATCGAGCGTAACGCGCACGTTCCCGACCGGAAAAAGAAACGCCTCGCGCCGATAGTCCACGATATTTTTCGGCCGCAGCAGTTCGTTTTGCATCTTGGCGTATAGCTCGAGACACAGCGCGTCGCCGCTCGCTTTCAACGGCTCGTAGTCGCCGCCGATCACCGCCCGGCACACATCGTATGGAACGCACGCGCTTTGTTTATAGCACAAGCCGCGCCTTTTACTCTTCTTCTCCAGGCGGATATAAGACGTATCGCCGTTGTAAAAGCGTAGCCGGAACTTTTCCCGCCTATCCACGCCGTCGACTTTTTCACGCAAGGCTTTGTCCTCGTAATTATCAAAATAGAGGCTGCGTATCCTATAGCCGCCGTCCGAATCGGCGTTATTATCACGCCGCATTACGCGCGGCAGCTTCTGGCGCAGTTGCAGCATATCGGAATTATTGATGTTATGCTTTAGCTCGTGTCTGCCTTTTGGCTCGTTCATATCATTGCTCCTCGCCGTTTTCTTGGGATAATTCTAAAAGCTCAGGATGAAGAACCGTTGAGCGCTGAATGAACGCTGCTTGAACATAACGTGAACATTAGATGGAAACGAACCCGTATGCGCGGGATGCGGACTCGCGCGCCACGAAGATTTTAAACAATGAGGTTCGCCCGAATGCGGCGTAAAGATTGTCCAAAGTAAAAAACGCCCCGCGAGGAGGCGTTGTAAGAACAAGCGTCAAATTGCCGGCCATTCCCCATCGGAAACTGCCTCAAAGGCCATGTTGTTGACTTGCTCCCGCAGCCATGTTACAAGCTCGCCGCCATGCTCATACCTTCGATTTTCCAGCAGCTCCATCGCCTTATCGACGCGATCCATGTCGAACGCCGCGCAGGCTTCCCGCAATTCATTAAGCAGCGTAGGGTCAGGCGCTTCGGCGGATAGCAGATTGGCGGCGGCGTCTATGCTGTCGAGCGCCTCCGTTACAGCGTTTAAAAGTGCTTCGGCGTTGAGCGTAAAAGCGTCGTGCCCCGCCTTTACTCCGTTAATATCGCCCGCTTTCGCGGCGGACTCCAGCTCCTCGGCTATTTTTCCAACTTCATCGGCAAAAATGCCATAGCTTGAGCCTTTGATTCCGTGGACGACGATAGCGTAGCCCTCCATATTTTCTTTTTCCAGGTCTTCATTAAGGCTGACGATAAGCGGCGGGGTATTCGCCGCATAGGAGCGCAAAACGTCTATAAGGGCTGCTTCGTCTCCGCCAAAGCGGTTCAAGGCCTTGTCAATATCCAGGCCGCCGATAGCCGCGCCCGCGATGCTTACTTGCCCCTTTACGCTAAGGACAGCGCCGCCATCATTTGTATGAAGCTTCCCTTCCCCGCCGTTTTTCTCCGCGGCCCGCCGCCCCGGCTGACCGGCATGCGCTTTTTCCCGCTCTTTATCCCTAACCCAGCGCCTAAGCGCCGCGTCCAGCTTCGCCATATCGATCGGCTTCGAGATAAAGTCCTGGAAGCCGCGGCTTAAAAACATTTCCTCGTTGCCGATTATGGCGTTGGCCGTCAGGGCAATGATAGGAATATTCCGGGCGTAAGGCGTTCCGATCTCCTCGCGTATGATGCGCGTCGCCTCGATGCCGTCCATGCCCGGCATCATGTGATCCATGAACACGGCGCTGTAGTATGGACTGCCGGCGCGTATCATCTCGATCGCCTGCGGGCCGCTTAGCGCGCAGTCGATCTTAAGGCCGTAGGGCTTCATCATGCCCTTAACTACGTCGAGATTTGTTACGATATCGTCGACGACCAGCACATGGGCGTATGAAAGATCCACGCGCGTCAGTTTCGCGTGTTCGCCGCGCTTCACAAGGGCGTAGCGCCGCTCCGCTAGGTTGTTTGCCGCCGCCCTTCCAATAGGCGTTTCTGTTACGAAGCCCTGGCAAACCCTCACAAAGAACATCGAACCTTTTCCGTATTCGCTTTCCACTGAAATCGTTCCGCCCATCATCTCCACGAGGCGCTTTGTAATAGCGAGGCCCAAGCCTGTGCCTTCGACCTTCCGGTTCGTTTGGGCGTCGACTTGGTTGTAGTCCGTAAACAGCTTTTCAATACTCTTAGGCTTCATGCCTATGCCCGTGTCCTCCACGCTGGAAACGAGCCAAACCTCACCGTCGCCCGCGCGCTCAAACGCCAAACGCCAGCGTACGGTTCCCGCGTTGGTATATTTGAACGCGTTGGACAGCAAATTGTTGAAAATCTGCTTTACGCGCAGCTCGTCGCCATAGAGAGCGACCGGCAGGCCTTCGTCAACGTCGAGACGGAATTCGATGGGCTTATCCCCTATGCGCACAATATTCTGCGTTATGATATCGTTGACGAGGCTCGGGGTATCGTATTTCGCGGGGTATAGTTCGAATTTACCCGATTCGATCTTGGATATATCGAGAAGATCGTTCACAATGCTTAGAATCGTCGACCCGGCGCCGTATATCTTTTCCAGATTCGCCTCGGTTTCCATTTCGAGGCCGCCTGCGTCGAGCATTAGCTGGCTCAGCCCTATTACGGCGTTCATCGGCGTACGTATTTCATGGCTCATATGCGCGAGGAAGGTGCTCTTCGCGTTATTGGCCGCTTCGGCGTCCGCCAAGGCCATAGCCAGCCGCGTCGACGTATTTTCGATCTCGGCAATCATCTTCTTTTGCTCGCGTAAATCGCGCGTATAGGCGGCGACGACGTAACCGTCCCCGTAGCGCACGCGGAAAAGCATGTTCTCCGCCGGGATCGGCGTACCGTCCAATAGTTGAAACATTATCTGGTACGCGCACGCGCCCTTCTCAAAGGCTTCAGTGACTCCGGCATAGATCTTGTCAATAGATCTTTGCCCGTCGGGCTGAAACTCCGGCAAAAGGTCGAAATATCTGTCCATGTATTCCTGTTTATCCTTTAGCTCGTACAGCTTTACCGCCGCCTCGTTGCATTCGAATATTTGGAACTCGCGGTTCCATAGCCGGCAGGCCAGCGGAGTAGCGTCCAGCATAAGCCGGGTGCGTTCTTCCGCCTCGCGCATCCTCTCGGACGTATGCATAAGGCTATTCATATATTCGTTCCGCAGCAGTGCGCTGGCGACAAGCAGGCTGCCGGAGCGCATGACGGACTCTTCGTCATCGGTGAATGTCCGCTCGCTGTGGCAGTTGTCAAAGCCTACATAACCCCAGAACTCACTTCGTAAGAATACCGGAATGACCATAGTCGCCAAGGCTTCCCGTACGTCGAGGCACTCCCGGCAAAGAGGAGGCAAATCCCGTACAAGGCTGTGTACGCTTTTCCCTTGGCTAAGCTTATCGCGGATTGAAAACTCCTGCTCACTGCACAGAAAGCGCGCCTGCCGCTTACCGCTTCCGGCCTGCGAGCTATCGTTCGCCCATTCGTAAAGCCTTGTATTATACCATCTGCCGTCCTCGATATGGTTCTTGTGCAAGTACATACGGTCGGCGCCGATTACTTGCGCCAGCATGCCCATGCATTCTTGTATGGTATCCCCAAAGCCTTCGGGGTCGGAGCGCAGCAGGCGGTCGATGGCGTTGTTTACCGTTTGAAGCAGTTTTTCCCGGTGTTCAAGCGTATTGTTCGCGCTGCGCAGCGACTCCTCCATAGCCTTGCGCTCGGTTATGTTGTACGATAAGCCCATAAGCCCCGTGACTTCTCCGTCAACGATGAGCGGTATCTTGGTCGTCTCAAACTTTTCAAAGGTTCCGTCATGTTTAGGGATGTCTTCTTCAACAACGGCCCTCTCGCACCTTGCAATTACCGCCCGTTCATTATAGTCAAAGGTGCCGGCGGCCCCTTGTGAGAAACCCAGTCCCTCTACGTTGTTTTTACCTAGTATATTCGCCTCAGACACCCCGAGGAAATTTTCAAAGCTTTTGTTGCAGCGGGTAAATTGGAGGTCGATATCCTTGCAGAACACCAGATTCGGGGTCGAATCAAACATCAGCTGTATCATGTTTTTTTCAACCTCAAGCTCTTGCGTCCGTTCCTCGACAAGCTTCCCAAGCTGCGCTCCCGCCCGGCGCGTCTTTAGAAACAACAGCGCCATAAGCACTATAACGCACAGAAATAGCGCCGCCGCGCCAATGAGCCACGGCTGCCGCGCCTTGATCATTTTTGCCTGATAATCATACGTTTTCTGCGTCCACTGTTCCGCGACGCCGTCAACGTCGATTATTGAGAGCGCCTTGTTGAAGATCGAACGCAGCACGGCCTGTTCCTTATTGAAGCCGATAATGGATTCGGATTGCTGGTCGAAGATGATGTTTGCTTTATAGCCGGACATTTCGAGATAGTTGGTAAGCGCTGTCAGCTGGCGCTGGCTGGACATAACCATATCTATCTCGCCGCGCGCCACAGCAGCGAATGCTTCGTCCGGGTTGTCGAATTCGACGACGTTCGGGTGATCCGGGAACCATGCTCTAAACAGCTCGTCATAAGCCGTATCGGTCGTAATCCCGACAGCCATATCCTTTACTTCGGTTATGCCGACGCTCGGCGCGTCCGCTTTGGTTATCAGCGCGTAGTGATCGACTAAAAGCGCCTTCTCCGGCCATAAAAACCGGCCTTGCCTTTCGTCCGTAGGCATCAGCTCGCCTATCAGATACGCGTCCCCAGCCTCCAACATCCTTAGCAAAACCGGCCATTCGGTGCGCTCGCCATGGGCGATTTCGAAATTCAACCCGGTCAGGGCTTCCACTTCCGCAAGCACGTCAAAAAAGATGCCGCTCCACTGTTTTTCATAGGTATTGTAGATGCTAAGAGGATAGTTATAGTGCTCCGCGGCGATGGGTACGATAGGGTTGTTCTCTATATACGCCTTCTCCTCGGGCGTAAGTAGAGCGGCAAGCTTTTGCCTGTTCAGCTCCTTCTCCCCAAGAAAATACAACTCTTTCAGATACTTGCGGAAGCCCTCGTCTTGCAAACCTTTTTGCACTACGGAAATAATAGGCGCGAGCTCGGCGGTTTTCGTCGTCATGGAAACGGGGCTCGTGATTAGCGGAAAGAAGTAGCGAACTACGAAATCGCCGTCATCAAACGCCTCCATTCCTCCTTCGTCAAAAAAGGCGTCTACCTTGCCCTCTTTAAGCAGCGCATAGACATCGGCGGAATCGTCCACAAACACGGTCTCAAACGCGTAAGGCGCGTGAAAAGCAACGTCGCCGGCCGTTAGCGCGTTGCTAAGGAACGCAAAGCGCGGCTCGCGCTCCCTCGCGATCTCTGAAAGCGGCTCGCCGTCTATGCGCTGCGTATATTTTATCGATCGCTCGGCAATCGCGCCGGTCATATAATAGCCGCCATCGCGACGCTCGTCGGTCGCCGTCATCTCGCCTGTAAAGGCGATTTCGCCTGTGTCGAGTCCAGCGAGTATATCGCTCCACGCGTATATTCGCGGCTGAAACTCTAGCCCGAAGAGCCCTGACATAAGCCGGCAGTACATAGCCGTAAAGCCGTAGATTTCGCCATCCCGCTCAAAAGCTTCGCCGCTTTCGATGGCGGCGTAAACGAGCGGTTCGCCGCTTTTTTGAAGCGCTTCTATCGCGGCGATTTCCTCGCCCGTCACGCCGGGTATATCCCGAAACGAGGCAAATGACGGCGGCGTTTCCGGGGTAGCGGCCCGGACGCGCCCCATAAGCGGAATCAGCGCAATAATTACCGTAAATAAAGCGGTCGCTCTTCTAAGAACGCACATAACGAATCACTGCCTCTCAAACCATTTCAGCATTCACTAAGGAGCCACTTGAAACGCAGGCCTGTATTATTTTACAGGTAAATACAAAATATAGTATCTTTACTATATTCCCATTACTTCACGATATCAAGCTTTCCCGAATTATTACAGCGATTCTATGATGTAAAATATTTGTATACGCCGTCATCTTAGATCCATAACGGACAGTATCAACCGGTTAATCAGCGTTTACCTTTGCATTCGGCAGCTTAACGGTAATCAACAGTTCTCTTTCGCCCTGGGTTGCCGATACCCTGACATTGCCGGAATCGGTATAATGTAGGACGTTATCCGCTAATATTACGATAAGCTGTATTAGGCGTTTCCTGTCGCCATAGAAAGTGAATTCTTCGTTTGAGGTTACTGTCAGCGCGATGCCATTTGCTTCTGCTACAGGCCTTAGAGGGGTAAGCGTTTCCGATATCGCTTCATCAAACGAGAAGGTTTCTTTTTCTATCGTTTGCTGGCCCGTGTCCGCGCGGGAAAGCGTCTCTCTTATGCACGGCGGCGAGAGAAACGGCAAAATAGCTTTTCCCTCGCTTGCCGCATACACGAATGCGGAATTATCTATTTGGCAATCTGAAAATTCCCAAGATACAAAAACACCCCTATAACTGGAGTGTTTTTGCCTTCTTAGATTGTATCAAAAGTGATCACAGAATATGGAGGCGCCACCCGGAATTGAACCGGGGATGAAGGTTTTGCAGACCTCTGCCTTACCGCTTGGCTATGGCGCCGAATCCGCCGCGTGGCGGCGTAGAAATATTTGGAGCGGAAGACGGGGCTCGAACCCGCTACCTCCGCCTTGGCAAGGCGGCGCTCTACCAAATGAGCTACTCCCGCAACGTGAAAACGTGATGGCGACCCGGAAGGGGCTCGAACCCTCGACCTCCAGCGTGACAGGCTGGCATTCTAACCAACTGAACTACCGGGCCAAAAAAAGACAGCCTAGCAAGCGCCGGAACCGCCTACCTGAAATATAATACGAGAAACGGCATATCTTGTCAAGCTCGTTTTTTCGTTTGCCATCCTACACTGTTATTAACCAATTCTCGGCTTCGGCGAGGTTTGAGAAGGAGCGAAACATCTTCCCGCGGTTGCTCTCGGCCAAAAATTCTTTAAACTTGCCTTGCGGCCGCATATCGTCGAGCACAACGGCGACTTTTATATCGTACATGGTCAGCTTTTGAAGAATCGCTCCGGCCATGCCGGTTCGAAGCCAGAAAAAACCGCCGGCGAGGCGTTCGCCTGGGATTAGAACCATATTAGTCGCGTGCTGCGCGCACACAGTTATCAAATCCAAGGCGTCTTGCTCTGTTTGCAGCGGCTTCCCTTCGGCTTTTAGCAGAATATATCGCGCCGCATCGTTGTCTATTACCTGATAATTCATACCGATGCCATCATCAACCGTGCTGGCATCGGCTTGGCCAGATGGCTCATTTAGCCGAGACGCTGTTGCCGCTTGGACGCGCTCTATCCAGCGCAACTCCTGGCGTAGGGAATCCAAAGCGTTTTCATGGATTAAATCCCAAATAGCGCGTTCTCTCGGCGTCCTGCTTGGCGAAAACGCCTTCTCGCCGCTCTTGCTTTCCCTGATGAGCAGCGCTCCGCTGACCTCTTGTTTATATTGCTCCAAAAGAGCGGCTAATTCCGCGTCGCTCAGCTGCCACGTCCACGCGAGCTGTACGAGGAAGGCATTTTTCGTTTCCGGCGCTTCCGGCGCAATAAGCGTCCACCGATTCAGCTCCGCTAAGCCGCTATCGGTAAGCGTGTAGATTTTTTTCGTGGGCGACCCGTCCTGATGCTTTGTTTCGCTCGTTACAAGCCCTTGGCTGCCAAGCTCAACCAGCGCTTTATAAACCTGGTTGTTATTGCCGGACCAATACATAAATGGCGAATCCTGCATGAGCTTCTTCAAGTCGTAGCCAGACATTGGCCGATAGCTTAACAAGCCTAAAATCGCATGATTTATTGACATCTCACACCTCTTCCATTTCGTAACATGTGTTATTTATATCATAGGTTACTCATCTAGTCAAGGTTGCTTTGCGATTTTATTATTCAAAGCCCAAAGCGGCGTGTGCGCTACCTTACAACCGCTTTCCAGGTTAAGGGGCCAGCTATACCGTCGCGCTTGAGCCCGAAGACGCGCTGGGCTGCGACGACGGCAGACCTCGTAGCCGAGCCAAATACGCCGTCCACCTTGATCCTCGGTATAGAAGAATCGGTGTTTGCCCATTTGTTTAGATACGTCTGCAAAATGCGCACGTTTTCGCCTCTGGCGCCTTGCTTCAACACTTTGCCGGGATATGGCGGCGCGCTGCTTGGCGGCGGAATATACTGCGGCGGGGCACTTGGCGGCGGATTAGGCGACGGCGGCGATACCGCGCCCGGCGTGTCGGCGTAATACTCGTTCATGATGGCGTTCCACGTCGCCGGGCCTACGATTCCGTCGGCGCTAAGCCCGATATGGCGCTGGAACGTTATAACCTGCTCCTCGGTACGTTTGCCGAAAATCCCGTCCACAGTCACTTTGGGTATGGACGGATGTGTATTTGATATCGCGTTTAAAAGGGATTGGATCAACTCGATCTCGCTTCCGCGCGAACCCAATTTCAGCGCATGGCCCGGATAGGGCGGGATAGCCGCGCCTCCGCTACCGCCGCTGCTTCCGTTGCCTCCGCCGCTACCGCCGACGCCAAGGCTTTTATATACTTCGTAGAGCTTTTTCCACGTCGCTGGGCCGACTATACCGTCGGCAGTCAAGCCGAACTGTCCTTGGAACGCCTTTACGGCGTCCGTTGTGGCGGAGCCGAACGAGCTGTCCTGTAAAACTGAAGGGATCGAGTTATAATATGCGCTAATGGCGTTGATCAAGAATTGCAGCTCCACAACGTCCTTGCCCCTAGCCCCCTGACGGATTACGGAGCTTGGCGGGTTCGCGCCGATTCCTATTCGCTGTCCTTCGCTTGTCAGCTCCGCCAGCTTGGTCACGGCGACGTAGATAAAAGACAGTTTATTCCATGTTGCTTTATCCACGACGCCGGTTTGGGATAAATTCTGACTCTTTTGAAACGCCTTTACGGCTGTGGCGGTGGTAGGGCCAAATTTCCCGTCCGGCGTAACTTTTGGTATGGCGGGAAAATTGGTCGCTATGCGGTTCAGGTATTCCTGTATTTTTTCGACGTCCGGCCCCTGAGAGCCTTGCGATATAGTATAGCCTGGGTAGGATGTCAGCGCGTCGGAGATGTTATTCGTTTGCGTGAGCTCGATATTGTTGCTGTAATAGTATTTAAGAATATTTATCGGCGAATAGCCCGAGTTCGCAAGGCTAACAGTACCCCACTGCGACATGCCCGGGCATGTCGCAGTGGTGCCGTTGCAAAAAGATGAAAATAGGGGCTCCTTGTAGCCGGTGCGCCGTATATACCTGTTGAAAACCTGGTCGACAAGGCGTGAGATATTATCCGGAATCGTCTGCCCTTCTTTATAGTATTGGTCGAACTGGGTGCTGTTCGTTATATCGAAATTATATCCCCTGGAGCGGTACCATTCGGTGTAGATACGGTTAAGCGCCAGCGAAATTATCGCGTATACGTTCGCTTCTATAGATGCGGGAGGCCAGTTGGCGTATATTTCGCTTGCGGTGACGTTTTTCACGTAGTCCGCGAAGCGAACCGATATGTTCTTAGCGGAGGTGTTGTTGGGCTTGCCCATGTGTACGGTGATTTTGGCCGGAATGACTACATTTGGGAGTATGCGCTCGCTTCTGGGCGCTTCCGAAGGCCCCGTTTGTTCGATCTGGGGAGGCGTCTGTTTAAGCGCATTGTCTGGAATGTCTATGGTTTCAGTAGTATTACTTCCTGCGAACTTTGGATGAAGCGTAACCGGCTGCGTCGAAGCGATCCCGTCAAAAACTTCCGCGCCTTTGATCGTTTGCGTTATGTAACCGTCCTTCGAAACCGTGACGGTATATACGGCATAGGCCGCGCCGCCAGGCTTCAGCGCTGTAACTTTATTTGGAGCATTTAACGGAACACTTTTCGTTTGACCGTCTGAATCGGTCGTCAAGCGATGTAATACTGTCCCGCTTCCGCCGGAAGCAGAGAGCACAACATTCGCGTTTTCCAGAGGCTGCGCATCTGCTGTTTTTACTTCTACTTTCAGATAACCCTGATCGGAAGCGCCCGATCCACGAACGCGTTTTGTATACATATGTAAATTCCTCCCATGCATGCGGATTTTGAGCTGAAATATGTCATAATAGGGTATGCGGCGAAAAGAAGAATGTTGCAAAATAAAAGAGCCCGCGCTTTTTGGCAGCGCGGGCGTGGAAGTTTGCCATCGAATTTCTGTCTATGCTTATGGCGTCAAGTCATGTCATCAGCGCAAGTGGAACTTGCCGAGCGTCTGAAGGCGGCCGCTCTCGCGGATAAGTACGTCGTACAGGTCTAAATCCAGGGCGTTGCACAGCGCCGCCAGATAGAAGAGATTGCTCCCGAGCTCCGTCTCAATGATTTCGCGGCACTTCGGGCAAAGCTCGCCTTCGATCTGGGTGGACAGATAGCTTGGCATATCGGAAAGATCGACATCCATGGGGAGATGTTGTTTTGCGGCTGATAGCTTGATGCAGCCGCAATGCGTTATAGACTTTGCGATAGCGCGGTTTGTGCGCGAGTTCGTCTCCTGCGACTTGGAAATCATATCCAAAAGGCTCTTGTTGCGCGCGACGAGCTCGTCGACGAGGCTCTGAAAATCGTTGAAAATTATGTCCTTCATGGCAGCCTCCATTTGCTTCCGTGGAGTTATTTCATCTGCAATTATAGCCGCTGGACAAACCCTCTGTCAAATAATAAATACAAGCTTCCTGTAAAATATTAGGCGCTATTGCTTTGAATTGTTCAACTAAAGCAGCTGTCGCGGAAAATTGGCGCCCTCGCTGAGAATTAGCTGACAACAGCGCCTTGACACGAAGTGGAATCTGACATACAATTTACTTCGCCGCAGTGCTTTTTCGCTTTAAATTGGGAAATAGGCGCGTATGCCGGTGTGATGGAATGGCAGACATTGCGGACTTAAAATCCGCTGGGAGCAATCCCGTGCCGGTTCGAGTCCGGCCACCGGTACCATGTCTTGTGGTCACTTATGATACAATCGCATAAGGCAAAAACACCCCTAGTAACAGGGGTGTTTTTGTATTTCGCGGTATTGGGAGCGGCGGATTTTAGTGCTTAGGCAGCGGGTTTATACAGCGCCAGCAGAGAGAAGAACACACGATATGACCTCGATTTGCGTCCGGTCGAGACGCGTGTAGGCATATGGGACTTTATTGCCCTTGCAGTTTCGCGTAGACCCGGCGAAGAAACCGCTCTGTCTTGCCTGCTTTGCCGTAAGTATGCAGCCCCTTGTGGTGATTGGTATTGCATAGTTTACACTTCCCTCGGTTGGGACATTTCTTGTTTGGGCATTCGCCGTTTGGGTTTAGTTTATAAATAATCGGCGAACTTAAGATATCTATCGGAGTACTTTTATATTTTATGTATTTTATTTATAAAATCATCAATATTTTCCGTCCGAATCCAGCTTTGCGATCTTGTTGAGGTAAACGGCGGCTTGCCGCCGAATGAGATAATGCAAGACGCGTGCTTTATGAGCGCTGCCGGAATGTTCTTCTTTATCACCTTCGGCAAGGTATCGGAATAAGCGCTACAAAAGTATATGGCGGTATTTTTTGAGAGCAGCAAACTTGCATTTTGCTCAATGAACCTTCTCGCGGATTTGTAGATTTTCCCCATCCGTACACCCGAACCGATGATGTCAGTTAATCAGGTTATTTATCAGCATATCCACGAATCGGTTACGCTGTTTCGCATCGAGTAAATCAATGCCGCTATACATGTGGAACGCCTCCGCGTTTAGCCCTGTCACCTGTATCGGATAGATGATCTGCAAGGCGATGATCCGAAGTTCCATATCGTCCTTGCGGTCTGTGAACACCTCTTTCAACAGTGGAACAAGATGCAAAGGGGTTTGCATGTTCCCCTCCGTGATCTCGCGAGTCAGGATAAATCGTATTAGCTTTTCACCGCTGCCGACAAGAGCATACAACTCTTTGAGCATCATCTTCAGCTTTTCAAGGGCGTTTAATTTTGAGTACATCTCCGTCTTTGTAAAGCTCCATATAGTCTTAGTCATAACATCGCCTATTGCGATACCCAGCAGATTATCCTTGCTCTTAAAATGGTAATTGATTAAGCCGATGCCGACACCCGCGCGCTCCGCAATCTGCCGTGTCGTTATTTTTTCTACGTCATTTGTTTCACTGATTAACGCCTTCACTGCATCAATAATTGTCTGTCGGGCATCCTGCTCGGTTGCAGCCATAAGTAAACCTCCTTCGTTGACTGAGCAATTTTTGAACACGTTCGGTTCTATCTATTTACTTCAATGTACGCTTCGCCTGTCGGCATCATAGATGCTATGCACTAACAGCACAGCGGTTTCCTCCAGTGCAGAAACTGCGGATATAAAGCCAACTGCCACCAAGCTCCAAAGCGGGGTATTACCTAAAAGAACATATAGGGGCATAGAAACAAACAAAATAAATCCTGCAAGTTTGTTTCCAATCGTGTGTACCATGCTCCACTGTCCGAATTTCGCTTTCGTCAACAAAAGATTAACAGCGCGGATAAGGGCTACGCCAGCCATGCCGGAAATTGTCACTTCGAGGTTTTCGCTATTAATATAGTGAAAGAATATATAAACCCAAACAGTATAAAAAACTAAATCCCCCAAGCTGTCTAGCTTGCTTCCGAGCTTTGTCTCTGCGTTATACGCTCTTGCCAGATAACCATCCGCAATATCGCTTATGCCGCATACGCAATACAAGACCATGAAAAGCACAGGCTTATCTGCGGCCAGCAACAGCATGATGCTGAAAACAATACGGGAGCAAGATATAATGTTGGGCAGCTTTGTCATCCTTACATCCCCCCCCTATTTATCTTTCTTTGTGCGCCGTAGGGTAATTAGCATCAGCACGATAGTAATACCACAGAATACAACGGCAGCTATACCAAAATTAACATGCACCGAAATATCGCCGGGGTTGCCCGCTCTAAGTCAGAAGGCACAAATCATGGCTGACAGCATAAGAAGCAATGTTGCAATCGCGCTGATTAGTGTGATTTTTTTCATAGTAGTAACTCCTTTCATGTCAGTTAATCAGGTTGTTTAACAGCATATTCACGAATCGGATGATCCCAAGAAAACCTCCTTCCTGAACCGAACATGCTTTGAACGTGTTCAGTGTATCGGAACTTCACTCTTTTGTCAAGAGTATTTCTAAAATTTTGCGTTCGAATATCGCCTGACGCACTGGGCATTTATCCCGCTACGAAGATCGAACTATTATATCTACCGCTAAGCCCGATAAGAGCGCAAAGGCCATGACGAACAGAATATATAAAACGAAGCGCTTGACGCCCAGGACTATTTTCACTGCGCCTAGATTAGTGATTTTCGTAGCGGGACCCGTTAGCATAAAGGCTGTCGCGCTGCCCATGCTCATACCGCTCCATAGCCACTCCTGCAAAAGCGGAATCGTCGCGCCGCCGCAGGCATATAGCGGAACGCCGATTGTCGCGGCGAGAAATACGCCTAGTCCGTTGTCGGAGCCAAACAGGGCGTCGATAAAGCCGGCGGGAACATAGCGGGTAAACAGCGCCGAAAGCGCAAGGCCGATAAAAAACCATAGCGCCGTCGCCTTGATATTGCGGCCGATATTTTTCAATAGGCGTATAGAGATGTTTGGATCGGTATCGCGATTATGCGGCTCGGCGAAGCTATCGAATTTAAAGAAGGGCCTGTCTTTATAAAACGCGCGAATAAAAAGCCCCGCCGCTATCCCGCAGAAAAAGCATGAGATGATCCTTACCGTCAACGCCGCGACGCCAAGCGCCGCGCTGTAGATAATTAATTGCGGATTAAGCAGGATGGAGCTCATCATAAACGCCGCGAGCCAGTCGTCCTTTATGCCTACGCGCGAAAACGACGCCGCGAGGGGAATCGTGCCGTACATACACAAAGGAGACGCAATGCCGAGGGCGCTCGCAAGGATTACACCGAGCGCCCTCGGTAGTTTTTTTTCGTTCAATGACGCGAAGACGCCGTGAATTTTACTTTTTGCGAATACGGAAACCGCGGAGCCGAGCACAATACCCAGCGCGTAATAAGGCGCGATCTGCCTGAATTGCAGCTCGAAGTAATACCAAAGGTACACCCATTCGCGTTGAAGTATTTCTAACAATGGCTTCTCCGAACGTTACTCAGCCCAACCGAACCAGCTCGTACGCCTGAGTGCCTAGCCCTATGTCCTCGCCGTGTTCGAGCGACAGGAAGCCGTTTCGCCCTTCAACGCGCCGTACGAACGCTTCGTTTCCATCCGCTTCCCAGATGAGATCGAGACAGGCCTTATCGAGCGCGACCGGGTCGCGGGAGGCGAGGATGCCGATGTCGTGTATATCCGGCTCGGAAGGATGGCCGTTGCAGTCGCAATCGACGGACAAGCGGTTCATTACGTTGATATAGACTATGTTTTCGCCTCCGCCTAGCGCGTCGGACACGGAAAGCCCCGCCTCCGCCATCGCCATCTGGAACGGGTCTGTGTCGCCATTAATTCCGCCCTCGGTACGCGTGCCGCCCGAGTGGATCCAAACCTTGCCCATGGAGGAACCGATGCCGATGGATATGTTCTTGACCGCGCCGCCAAAGCCCGCCATTTGGTGCCCTTTAAAATGCGAAAGCACGAGCATGGAGTCGAATTCGCCAAAGCGCGCACCGACATAGTTGACGCCCTTCAATACGTCGCCGTTATTTACCGCAAGCTCCATGGATTCTTCTTCGTCCATAATCACCATGGGCGTAAAGCCGTGATCCTCGGCGACCTGATAGTGCATGGCGGCTTCGGCGCGGGAGCCGCCGTAGGCCGTGTTGGATTCGACATAGGTGCCGTTTAGCGACGTTACGAGCCCACCGATGAGCTCCTGCCGAAGGTAGTTGGAATTCGGCGGTTCACCAGTCGTAACTTTCACGGCGAGGCTGCCGCTAGGCGACCATTCTAGCGCGTCGTAGACCGCCTGCAAGCCCTCCTCCGTAATATCCGCCGTAAAGAAAACGGCGGCAGCGTCTTCATCTGACAGCGCTCTTTCCGGCGGCGCAGCAGGCGCTGCTAGAGGCGCGGCGGCGTTTGGCGCGGGA
>QMCD01001264.1_pt1 | contig 16633 bp, 10 predicted proteins | sample 1821841 | NCBI WGS metagenome assembly QMCD01 (sample SAMN01991225, study PRJNA193472) | Termite gut metagenome, whole genome shotgun sequencing project. | isolation source: worker | host: Macrotermes natalensis | reverse complement strand
GTGTGGATGGCCCGGAATTTGACGCGCGGGCAATTGACTGGGATTTGCTGCTTTCCCGGCAAAAGATGTACCATGCCGCCGAGAAATGTTCCCTTGACCGCCACGTGAAAGAGTACGAAAAACAACTCTGAGAGAGCTAAAAAACAGACGGCGCGTTTCAAACAGCACGAGTTCAAGCGGCGCGAGCAGAAACAGATCATCAAATGACAAACGCTGGCTGTTACGTGCCGGAAATGATCCCACCTCCCAAAACACGCGTTCCATCGTAAAACACCGCCGATTGGCCGGGCGCAACACCGTAGATAGGCTCGGCAAAATGAACCTCGGCCTGAGTTTCGTTCGGTATGACGGTTCCAGCCGCCTCACGAGACCGGTAGCGTACTTTGATTTGACACGAAAATTCGTTTCTTGGCGTTTCAGGTAAAAGCCAACGTGTGTCGGTCACATCGATTTTCGTAACGGCCAAATTTTCCCACGGCCCGATGACCACATCGTTTGTTGTCGCGTCAATCTTTGTTACAAAAACACGTTCCCCAAATCCGATGCCCATCCCTTTTCGTTGTCCAATGGTAAACTGCTCAAAACCGCCGTGTAGTGCCAGAAATTGACCATCCGGGGAAACAAACCGCCCTGCCGTCTGCGCGTTGGGCCGCCTTGCGTGCAAAAATTGACTGTGAGTGCCGCTTGGAATGAAGCAAATATCCTGGCTTTCTTTTTTGTCCGGCAAGGGAAAAGACGCTTGTTTCGCAAGTCTTCTGACCTCGTTTTTTGTAAGATGTCCTAGCGGAAAAAGCAGTCTCGACATGCGATTTCGATCCATTCCATACAGAACATAAGATTGGTCCTTCGCCTCGTCAACGCCGCGATGCAATTCCGGTTCGCCATCGACATACTGTATTTGCGCGTAGTGACCGGTACTGAAAAAGGCGGCGTGAGATGTTTTTACGGCGGCATCGAAGAAGATCCCGAATTTGATCATCCTGTTACAATAAACGCAAGGGTTCGGTGTCCGACCCGAAAAGTATTCGTGCGTAAAATTCTCAACAACGGTCTCAAACGCTTCCGTCACATCGATCACATCCAGCGGAAAATGAAGCGAGTCCGCGATAGTCCTCGCATCGGTTTCGTCGTCGGCTTGATAGGGATGTTTCATGTAAAAACCATGAATGTCATAACCTTGGTTTTTGAGCAATAATGCGGCAACAGCACTGTCAATTCCACCTGACAGGGCTAGCGCAACACAATGATTTTTTGCCAGCGCACTCATGTGATTATTTTTGTCACATCGTTTTTTTCAAAAAAAATATGGCGAACGTTTTTCTAAAAAAGCATTCACTCCTTCTTGTGCCTCGGGTGTTTGCCAAGATGTCAAATGATTTTCCAGTGACTGGGAAAATTCCTGCTCCAAAGAACAACCCGCCGCAGCCGTTTCTTGTGCCAGGATCAGTTCTTTGGCGGTACGAAGAGGAGAAGCCGCACTGGCGATGATTTTGTGCGAAAATTCTTCCGCCGCTTCAAAGGCTTTTCCGGTTTCCGTGATTCGCTGCACGAGCCCCAGTTCTCTCGCGCGAAAAACATTGATGGGCATTCCCGTCAGAATCAATTCCGAAATCGCGCTGGTTGACAAACGCCGCCGCAGTAACGGAAAAAGCAAAATCGGATCAAGGCCGCGATGAATTTCAGGGAAAGCCAGATGAAACGTGTTGTCCGCAATGACGAAATCCGATGCGACAACCAATCCGCCGCCTCCACCGCGGGCGGCTCCGTGGACGGCCGTGATGGTCATTTGTGGTAATTGACGAAAACGCGTCAAGCATTCGGCAATGAATGTGATCAATTCGCGCGACTGATCGTGTGCGTTTTTGGCCTCAAACAAATCGAGTCCGCCGCAAAAATGGCTTCCGTTCCCGGTGAGCAAAACCACGCGAATGGTTGGCGTTTCGCGGATTTTTTCGAGCAAGGCCGCGAGGGCTTTCAACAATTCCAATGAAAACGCGTTGCTGCGTTCCGGTCGATTCAACACGATTTTCGCAATCGAATTGGAGAATTTTTCGTACAAGATGGGCTTCTCAGAGGCGGGAACCTGAGTTGAAATATGGACAGTCTTTGTCACAATAATGCGTTATTGACGTTAAGGTTGTTGCCGTTCTTCAGCCGCACTCATGCGTGAATAAATCGGTTGAATTTGCCACAGATTGTCCGTCTGATCCTTGTTCAGACGTTCAAAAGCGGCGGAAATCATGGCACTCGCTCGCGGTTGCCACAAAAACGGGTCGGCGACAAAAAAGCCGGACGGCACTTGTTTGTGCCAGCGTTCCAAAGCCGGTCCCGCCAAAACCGCTTTGGGCAGCTCTGTAGAAGATTTTGCAATCATCTCCCACCATTGTGCTACAGAAATGAGTCGCGCATCGTTTTCCGCCTTGACATGAAAGTTATCACAGAGAAAATTTTGTACCACCACATCGCCGCGCTGCGCATCCACCCCGACCGACAATCGCCGTGTCTCCGGTTTTTTCTCTTTTGCGAAGGCCAATGCAATCACTTCGTGTGTCGTCAAAGTGAGCATTTTCGCATTGACGACATACGCCAACGTTTTCGCGGTACTCACTCCGACGCGCAAGCCCGTGAACGAGCCGGGGCCCACGATGACCGCCACCGCGCTCACTTCTTGCGGCTTTACCTGATTCGCACGAAAAAGAGTGTCGATGGCCGGTACCAATGTTTGCGCACTGCGCGCGTTTTTGGGCAAAACCATCTCCACGACATGCGGCTCCTCATTACCATGACGATCATCCGCGAGAGCAATGCTGCCAAATTGTTCCGTTGTTTCGATAGCGAGGATAACAGTCATGGTATTTGTTACAAGACATGTATGCGTAACGATTATTCAAAAACGAGAAAGCCGAAACCATCCTCAAGATCAAAAGAATTTTCCGCATTCCAGCATTCCGTGCCCGCACCGGGTATCAGACGGCGAAGAGAAATGGCCCAGACATCTCCCGGCATCGGCAAGCGATCTGTCAGCGAATTCCACGGAATGGCCGCCTCGACATACCAGTATTCGCTGTCCTCATTGAGGGGTCTTGAAACGGAAAAGACGGGATTCCAAGTGGCATCGTGGCAGCTCGAATCGGCCACCCAGCAGCGTGAGTCAAAAGTGAAACGATAACTCGTACCGTAATCACGGTCCAAATCGAGTTGGATTTCAACACGATCTTGATTCGTGATGTCCGCGTCTCGTGAGCGGGCTTTTTCAATAATGGCGGGGTACGAAAACTCGGCCACTTTCTTACATCGCAGCGCAACATAAAGATATTCTTTATCGTACAAAAACATAGCTTGCGTGCCAAAATTCTTTGATTTCGCCGCCAATTCCGTTTCGCGTGACAGACCCGATGTTCGCTTGCCTTGAACTTCGGGTTTCAGGATTTCTGAAAGGCGCTGCCGTGTTTTTTTGGGAGTGAAGGAATAGAGGTGGCTGTTGTACCAAACTTTGTCCTCTTCGCCAAACAGACCATCTAGGCGCGGCTTCTCCGCCGTGTATACGCAGCGAATGTAGGGCAGTGGCAATTCTCGTTGCGTTTCCGGCAACGAGGTTTTATCCGGCGTGGCGAGCCAAACTTCCGCACGAGCACGCATCCCCCAAACATCGTCATATTGCAGTCCGCCGCGCGTACGAAAATACTTCAGGGCTTCGTGACCTTTTCCTTGTTTCCGTTGAACCGAAGCGAGGGCGAAACGCACTTCCGGGGCGTCTAAAGTATGAGGAATGGTTGCGTCCATATATTTTTCCAGTCCCAACGCTTGTTCTAAACGTGGATCGACAGCTTCACGATTCGGCGTTCCCTGTTGTGACGCTGACGCGAGTTGGACGGGCTTTCCGTCTGGTGAAAACGTCCGCACGGAATCCATGCGATGGTGATTCTGATGAAATCGCCACGCCATCTCTTCCGCCGCATAATACGAAATGAGCCAACCAGCCGCCGTACGTGCGAGGGGATGGGTTACGTAATCGCGCGCTAAAATTTCGTAGGCCTCGCGCGCCGATTCCCAGTCACCGGCGGCTTGCCGGTTTTTCGCCATTTCCAAGAGCGCCATCACCGATGCCTCGGGATCGATTTTTCGTGTCAATTCATTGACGTTGGAAGCGATTCGTGTGGTGATCCCGGCAAAATGGGGCGGCGACATACCGTGATTCAAATGACGAATCATCTTGCGCGTCGAGCTGATCGATTCCGTTCTTGCATTGATTTCCTCCCAAAATTCAGCGAAGGAGCCGTAAAGATTTCGCCTTGCATCGGAGCCGTAAGGCAACTCAATTCCCGCCAGTAAATCGCGGCGGTCGGCCACCACACACTCATCGTAATGAGTGATAAAACCGAGTAGGGGTGGTGCCGTTTTGCCGTGGGGATCGATGAGCCCGCGGGCCACAAAAACGATTTCGTCTAGCGTTTGTCCCAGTCTTGCGGATGGAATTTCCGTGCGGATATTCACGTCGCCCGGCTGACCGTCTTCGAGAGCGTAATGTATTTTTTTCACATTCCACGGTATCAATCCTTGTTCCGTCAGTTGCAGTGGAAACGCCGTGGGATCGCTTGCGAGTTTGACGGCCTCCATAATTTCGCGCAACACAAATTCTCGGCTGGGATCACTGCCAGCTGGGATTCCCGATGTCAAAATCACCTCAGGTTTCCATTGCCGGATAGCGGCGACCAGACGTTCACGCAACATCCTCAAACTTTGACCATCATCCTTCTTTTGAAGATAGGCAAGTAATTGGTCGTAATTTGTACGAAATTCCGCGTCGGGCAGCGCACATGTTCCCAGGTTCCATGCTCCGTTTGCGCCAGTTCGGAGTAGGGCTTCGTGAAGGCGTGTGAGTGAAGCGTTAAAATTCGTGGCGTTATCACTTTGGGATTCATTTTCCGCACGAAAAAGCAAAAGAACGCCGCCCAAAAAACCTTGATCGCCACAAAGCTGCGCGAAGGCTTCCAGCGGAACATCTTCCGGCTGGGCAAACAGGCCGAGAACCGCGAGGCGTGCTCCACCGGCACGCTGCTTGTTCCACGTTTTCCCGCCATCTTCTGTTTGGAGAATGGTTCCCAAATCGCCAACAGCATAGCCTGTTTTATCGTCCTTTATGAGAATTTTATTGATGGGAACCGAGGAGCCGGTCGCAATCGGTGTCCAAGTGGCTCCGTTGTTATCGGAACGATAAATAAACGTTCCCGGATTGCCCGCCACCCAAAGTGTTTTCCCGTGAACGGCAAGCGTATTCAAATCGACCAATCCCGCCGTGTTCGCCGTTAGTTTCCCTTTGGTCACACTCCAGCGAAGGCCTTGATCCAGCGTATAGAGGACGTTCCCTTCTTCACCCACCATCCAACCATTGACGGCCTTTGCTGGTGCGTTGGGGATGGCCTGCACGCTGGTGAGCTGAATGCTTTTCAGGTCAGGCGATTCAGAAAGATAAACGCGGTCACGGAAAATTTGCGGCGTGCCATTCAAACCAATGCCGAAACCGCTTTTTTCGTTCTCAAAAGCCACTGATTTCCAGCCTTCGGTTTGGCCTTCATTGAGTGGCTTCCAAGTTTGCCCCGCGTCGGACGAGAGGAATCGGCCATCGTGTGCCTCTTCGGAAGTTTCTCCGACCGCCAAAATTCTAACGGCATCAAAAACATGAATTTGACGCAAGACGGGCAAGTTGGACTTTTCCAATTTCCAGTTGATTCCGCCATCGTGGGTACTCAAAATCACGCCACAACCTTGCGATGAAAAGGGAAAATGATAGCCGCCCACCGCAAAACCGATCGATTCATTTAGAAAAGAAACACTGTACAATGGGCATGAAATCGGTGTTTCCTGTAACACCCACTGCTTTCCGCCGTCCTTTGTATGCCAAATCGCCCCACGGTCGCCGACGGCCCAGCCGGATTGACCGGCAGGAAAACAGATGTCGTTGAGCCGCGCATCGGCCAACATTTCATCGTAGGGCGTGAGTGGGACGCGCTCTTTTGTGGGAATACTGGCGACAGAATGGACGCGCAAGGGGTCGCGGCGGTCCCCGCCCACCCGGTATCGTACCGCTTCTGTCGCAAATGGGATAGTCGCATTTAACAGACCCGTTTCAGCGGGTAGAGCCGTTTCCTGTGCCGTCGGTACAGGAGAATTGGGCGAGCCAAGCGGGTTGGCAATCACCCCGAATCCGTTTTGACCTGAGGCAGGTTGCGCAGAATACGTAGGAAAGGCAGGGTTTTTATGCTCAGATGGAGCGGGCACCATCCCCGGCAACATGACGTTCGGAGGAGTGGATGGCGATACCGACTTTGGCGGCAACTGATCTTGATTGGCCTGCTGCACTCGTTTGGCGGCCTCGGGATTTTGCGACAAGTACATGCTTTTTAGGTTGCTAAAATGCGAGTTCTGCGCAAAACATTCTACGGAAAAAAGATCGCAAATTCCTATAAACAACGCAATGAGAAGCAATCTGTTCGCGATGCGCATAATAAGCATGAGTATCACCATCCCGGCGGGCAGTAGCATATTTGAAAAACCAAAGCTGTCTACCGCGAGGATAAAAAGTTTTTTTCTTACCGTCAAGGGCAATATCGAGGCTCGACGTATTGCCGTTGTTCAGAGTGAAGAAGCGGGATTTCTTGTCCGGCTGGGATCAAGTTCACCGACATATTCTTCTTCCGAGGTCAAATTCGTGGCTTTTCCGATGCCTGTCAAACCACGCAATCGAACCTCGATGCACTGACCTGCCTCATTCTTGAGAAGCACCGCGGCGGAGGATGTCGTTCCATCCGGGTAGAAAAAGAGCGGTGCTGACCATTCAAAACCATCGCCACCGGCCCTTTGACCCAGTCGCGTTTCTTGATTCGTCACTTCTTCGCTTTCAGAGCTATTTTCCTCGATGTCCGATTCGCCGGGCGTGGTCAGCCCCAAATAAAACGCGGCTCGCTCTTCAGGAATGGCAATCACATCGGCGGTAAAAACGCCCTCCGGGAGTTCAATAATGCTCGCTCCGGTTTGGCGCGCCGTTTCGATCATGGTGGTCGGGTCAGTCAAAATCGCGTCAGAAAGAACAAAGTCCGCGGCGTCACCGGTAAAACCTCCTTCTTCAAAGGGGTCAAGCTCGTTATTGAGCTCAAAACGATCCGATGTGCTACGCGAAGAGAGACTTGCCGTAAAATGGGCATCCAAAATGCGACTCAGCACGACCACAGAACTGCCGAGTTGAAAACGCATACAGAAAATTTGCCCTTCTTCCATAGCTTGAAGTCGGGCATCCAGCCATTCTGCCCGCACTTGCTCGGCGGACGACTTGAGACGCTGGCTTTGGAGTGCGCCCGAAAGCCGCCAAACGCCGAGTGCGGTGATGGACATCAGAATGAACAACACGATCATCAATTCGATGATCGTGAAACCGCCGAGTCGCTTAGCCATGTTGCGGTGAAAGGAGTGGCGCATAAATCTTAACTATCCGCCGATCAATTGGGCGGCGTACTGCGGCAACTGGTTCGCAATGCTCAAGGTCTGCATACCGGACTGAATCAGGATTTGTGCTCTTGTGAGTTTGGAACTTTCCTCGGCAAAGTCGGCGTTGGAAATCTGGGCTTCCGCCGCCGTCAGTGATTCCATCGAATCCTGAAGCATCGCGATCGTTGGTTCAAACGTGCTCTTTTGCAGCGTGCCCAGCCGCCCTCGCATCATCGCAACGGCCTTGATCGCATCGTTGACAATGAGGTCGGCCAATTTTCGCGTTTCGTCCGAGGTCACCAAGTCCGCGTTGTTCCCGGACCGCAACTGATAGAGCCGTCCATTGATTCCGCCCAAATTAGCCGTGTTGACACTCATCAAGCCCAGCCGAATTTGCTGGTTCGACACGACATCCGGGCCGACCTGAAACATCATGCCACCGCCGGTGATTTCAAATGAGGTGCTATCGCCATCTTTCACATCGTTGCCCATCGTGACCGTCAATTTCAAACCGGTCGTATCAATGGACAACGCGCGCCCCTGCGCGGTGGCAGGAATGCCGTTGATGCGGGCTTGCATGTCTGTTCCCGTGGCTTTGTCGGCGGTTTTTCCGTCCGTATTGACCAAATCGAAAGCGGCTCCGTTTTTGGATTTGACGGAAATCGTTTGATCGGACCCCTCATCCACGGACTCAAAAGTCAAGCTGTGTGGGTCCGCGTCGGCAGCCCCGCGCATTCTGGCCCCGCCACGATAACCGGCCTCGTATGTCCCGTATTTTGTGTTGAGTGAATCGTCCGTGACGGTAACCGCCTCGGCACCATCGCGTTTAAGCTCAATGCTAAAAAGCCCGCCTGTGACTTTATCGCCTTCAATCAGAGCCTTGACTTCCGCTGCCGTGGTTACACCATCGTGAATTTTGACGACAAGCTGCTTCGCCGTCTCATCGTAAGTCACGCTGGGTGCTTCGTCCACATCGGTAATCCGTTCGTAAACAAGCGAAACGCCCTCATACTGTGGCCCGAGAGTTTTGGCTTTGACCGTAAACATGGATTCCCAGCCGCCCACCGTCACAACGCTGTCGTTGGCGTAAGCATCAACCATGTTGCTGCCAAACGATGTGAATTCGATCACTTCGTAGGTCAACTGGCCACAATCGTCCAAACCGTATGTGGGATTCAAAACGCCATTACCGTAATTGTCCTCGCAATCACGAACTTCCGTGATGTTGCCGCAACCATCGTCAATCCAGCGGCGGTTCAAATTGTCCACGCCGTCCGGTCTGGCAACGCTAACACTAATGCCGCGCGTTTGTTCTGGCGAAAGCTGGTCGAAAAAATCGGCAAGCTGCTTGGCCGTCGTGATGTAATTGCCGTACTCGTCTGTGGCCAGTTGAATCACCATCTGACTTGGCTGCGTGATACCGCCCGAACTCGTCGCCGCCGGTACAATGACCTGCTGGCCACTTCCATCCGTGATCGTTGTTAAATTGTCGTCACGGAACGAAATCTGACCGGAACCGTCACTGGAACCGTAATTCGTTGCGCTGAACAGAGCACCGACCACGGGATCGCTGTTGATGAGGTCCACAACGGCTTGGGCACTCAAATCGGGATTCGGCATATTCGGGTCGGCCGGATCATCGCCCGCCAGATACACCGTCAACGTGCCGCCGGTGTGACCACCGGTTTCGCCCGTATTGCCAATCGTCGCCGAAGTTTTTGTCGGACTCAAAATATTGGCAAAGGTCGCGTTGCCCGGCCCGGTGGCCCCTGTGTCGTGATTGTAACTGAAATCGTAATCCGCATTGAACGTGCCTTCATTATTGATGGCGGCGAGCGCATCGGTCAGGCTGACGTTCAGGTCGTTCACGGAAATAACGAGTTGTCCCGTTTCCGGGTCGAAAGTCGCCACGGCGGCATCGCGCTGATTCAAATCGAGCTTGGCGACCACATTGACATTGTTGTACAATTCGCCCCGGTCGTTGGCCGTAATGATGAAGCGGCCTGTTTCCAGTGGCGTGCCGGAGTTCGCGTCGTTGATGGAGCAGTACGCAATCGCGGCAGACGGTCCTTCTTCGTATTCCACGTAGCTTTCGGTTTCGTCGTTGCCAAGTCGGACATAACGGACAGTCATGTCGTCGTAGGCATCGCCCTTATTTTTGGCCGTGATTGAAATGGCGGCGTTCGGATTTTTGGCGGGCACGTCGATTTTGGAAAAACCCTCGACCGGCGGCGTGAACCACATCGCGAGTTCCTGATTTGGCATTTTTGTGCCATTGGGCTTCAAATTGCTGGCGAAAATGATGTCCAGCGAATCTTTCGGGCCAAGGAATTGCAAGCCCGTCCCCGCGTTTGGATCGCCATAGTACGCATATTCGTCAAACAACGTGAGTTTGCCCGTGCCGGTGGGCGTGTTCAGCGCGAGGTCGGCATGGAGAATCTGGCTCAGGACGGCATCGTTGTTCACGAAATCGACCAAATCCGCCGCCGTGACCGCCGTTTCGTACCCCTGGGTTCCGCCTGTCATCGCCCCGGAATGGACAAAAGCCGCCGGGTCAGTATACAAGCCCGGTGTCAACGAATTCCAAAAAACCAAACCGGTTCCATCACTGTCAGCCGTATTCTTCATCGAAAATTTCGAGAAGAGCGGGTCGGTCTCAAAGGCGTTAATGATGTCCTGCGCCGTCATATCCCGAAATCCACCGGCTCCATCGGGAATTTGGCCAACCGTAATAATCAGAGCCTGATGGTTCGTGCCCAAATCTTCCGCCGTCTGGCCGGTCATAATCTCATTGACCAGACCGAAAGCGTTTTGAACTCTATCGTACTGGAACGATGCGGCGTTACTGAACTGCATTTTGTCGCTCAGACCAGCCCGCGTGGATAGCGTGGCATCGGTGAAGAAATCGGCCTCGAAGGGCGAATTCGCTTCGATGGCGGCCTTGAGCTCGCCAAGTGTGGCCACATCCGTTCCGCCGTAAACGCGCAGCATCTTTGCCGTCGCATCGTAAACCACGGATAGGGGTTGATTGGCTCCTGTGTTGACAAATTCCACGCCGACCTCGTTGTAATCCGATCCGCCGTTTTTCGCGGTCAGGCGGAAATACTGGGCTTGCGTAGGCACCCCCGCTCCCGGTGGTGGCAGAACCGGCGGCACGGTGCTGGAAGCAACGTTGGAAACCGTGACACCCGCCTTGGAGGAATTGTTCGTGTAATCGAAGGAATAACCGGGATACGCATCCACACCTCCGGTCATTTCCAGTGCCCCTGCCACGGCGTTCGCACCGATACCACCGACCACAAGATTGGCCAGTCCGCCAGCAGACGTGTCAAATTGCGCTGTCGACCCCATAGCAGGCATTGTTACCGTAATCCCCACGGCAGCCAAAGCGGCATCAATATCCGCCTTAGTCGGCGCGTTGGTTCCATTGGAGTTGATCGTGATATTCTTCCCATCAACTTTGGCAGCCGGAGTTCCAGGGACGGTCATATCGCCCAAATCGGCAAAAGTGAAGGTAAAACCGTTCATATCCGCCCCACGTCCCGGAATCGCCGTGAACGTGATGCTGTTGTTTGCGGTTGAAGCCACACCGATTTCCGCCGAGGTAATCACGACCGATGCCGGGATTTCGTTATACGCCTGCGGACCTTGCAGGAAGACGACATCGGTGTTGTCGTACTGCGAACCGGCCACGCGGGCTGTGATGTCCAGCGCGTTGTTCGCCCGCACATCCGTTGTCGCCGTTTTGCCAATCGGAGTGGCGGCGGCATTGATAAGTCCAGTCGTAGGGTCTGTGCCCCAGAACCGAACCGGGTCTCCGCCCGTTGCATAGGTAACATTGGCACCATCCGTTGGATCAATATCCGTGTCGTTGTACTGAACAACTTCGAGGCCCGTGTTCTCCTTGATGACTTCGGCCAGTTGCTCGTAGGTGGTCGTCGGCAGGCCGGTCACGGGGTCGACATTGATGAGCAGTTGCAGGTGTCCTGTCTTGGCATCAAAATCGGCGGAAGGCTGTGTGGCCGCAGCTGTGGTGGTCACAATAGAGAAGGATTTGACTTCCTGCCCCGTTTTGGACTGAACAATAAAACCGTCGAGCAATTCGGAGGTTTTGACTCCGATGAAATCTTCGTCCAAACCTTCGGCGGCGGCATTCCCCCAAGGGTCCATTTTGAGTTGGAATTCAATCACGCCCGGCTTGTTGCCGCTCGGCTCGGTGATCGTGTATGTGGTTTCGTTTGTGTTGCCCGCCACATATTTGATCGTGTAATTTCCGCCGTTGTAGCCCGTCTGAAGAGCCGTGAAATTGATGTCGTTGTTGTAACCGGCACTGGTCGCGAGCAGCTGGCCATAAGTGGCATCTTGGCCGACCACGGCGCGCACGCCCGTCGAGTCGCTCGTTCGATTGACGGCCTCGGCAATGTCCTTGACGTTGGTACCTTTGGCGAAATTGAACACATCCGTTCCGCGATTTCCGCCCACTTCGAGGACAAGGTCTTCGCTGATGCCGCTTTTGTTGTAAATCAGTTGCGCGCGACCCGCGTTTTTGACAACATCCACGTTGACATCGATTTTGTCCGCGGTTCCAAAGTTGGCCTGATGAACCGTGTAATCCGAGATGGCTTTTCCGTCCACGCCCATCGTTTGGAAACTTTGCGAGCCGTCCAGCAGCATTTTTCCCTGATAATTGACGGATTTCGATAGCCGGTCAATGGAATCGAGCGAGGCGTCGACCTGAAGCTGGTTCGCCTCGATTTGATCTTTGGTCATGGCCCCGGAGTTGGCGGCCTCGACAATCAAACCCTTGATGTCGTTGAGAAGATTGCTGACCTGTCCGAGCGCACTGTCGGCAATAGCGATGACGCTGTTGGCTCGTTGGGCGTTGCTGATGGCCTTGCTCGTGGCCGTGATGTCGCTTTTGAGCAGTTCACTCGCAATCAAACCGGCAGGGTCATCCTTACCGGAGTTGATCCGCAGGCCGGTACTGAGACGCGTGAGCACCTCGGTCAGCTCGGCCATATTCCGACCAAGTTGGTTTTGCGAAATGATAACCTGGGGATTTGACGCAACGTAAAGTCCTGTCATGGGATACAATCCTTTGTATTTGACCGCAAAATGTCGCTGGAAACTCCTTTTCCTTTGAGTTTCCGTCATTTTCCGCATCCTTGCCGCGGTTTTTTGTCAGTTTTTTCTGGGGGTTCAAAGCACTCCGGGAGCTGACGCTCTCGACCCACTCTGCCGTCATTTCCGCGCAGGCAGAAACCCGTCTCGAAGTATTTCGCCTTTTTGGGCGGCCTAGCCCACAATGATCCTAGTGTCTGACCTTCACCTTATCGACAGGGCAGGCTATCCGCTTTAGAAAGCATGGTGAGTAAGGATCGTTTTGTTTGTCGGTTTTTTGCCGTTTTGGTCAACTTTGACGATTAGACGGTTTTTGATGGTTGAAAATCGTACAAAAGAAAAAAACAGCAAAAAACTGAGGCCGGAAGAGCGGGTTGCACTGCCGGTTCATGTTAGCCTTGTTCCATCACCCGTCACCCCAGCGAAGGCAGGGGGCCAGTCAAGTGCAAATTACATGATTCCCGCCTGCGTGGGAGTGGCGTATTTTACCTATTTGGAAGTGGTGAGACAGGTCTATTCAAAACAGCGCGTAAAAAAAGACGACAAGAAAATCACCTGGAAAGCCTTGTCGTCTTTGATGTTTTTTTTGATTGCACAAAATTTAATGATTATCGCGGCATCACATCGCCGAAACCGCCGAATTCGATGGGCGAGTTGATGTCCACCGGCAAACCTTGCCGCTTCGATTCCGCCAATTTCTGGGCGAGAGGAGCTTTTTTCGGCCTTTCTTGCTTCATTTCCGCTTGTTTTGTTGCTGTCTGTCTGGTTTCCGTGGACTCAGTCCCCTTTTCGCGCTGAATCGCATCGTAAATTTCCTTGCGATGGACGGCCACATCGGCAGGAGCCTGAATGCCGATTCGCACACGGTCTCCGCGAACATCGATGACGGTTATGACGACATCATCGCCGATATAAATGCTTTCATCGATATATCTTGAAAGTACCAACATGCCTCTGTCTCCTTATCTACTGCACGGTCAAAATGACCCAATCTGTTCTATCAATGCGCTCTTAAAAATTTTCCACATCGTCCGGGGGAAAACGCAACAACTTGAATTCCGTTGATGCGATTCAAAAGTGAAGGCAGTTTCCTTGACAGAAGGAATTTCGGCTAGAAATGACCAGTCCATTCAATGGAACTGACCAAAAAAAAAGAATCGGCTTGACCCTCTTACGGCACAACAGGAACAAACGGTCAAACCCCCACAGCCAGAGCAAAAGCCACGGCGTGGGACTTGCAATGCGTGATGCTGATTTGAATCTCCGCGATTCCTTTTTCCTGCGCGATTTTGGCCGCCCCACCGTGAAGAAGAATCACGGGTTTGCCGCCCTCGGCATGGAAAACTTCCACGTCTGTCCAAGCAATGCCGGTGATCCAGCCTGTTCCAAGGGCTTTGAGAACGGCTTCTTTGGCCGCCCAGCGACCGGCAAAATGCTGACCCGCCGTTTTGCGTCCTTCGCAGTAACGAATTTCATCGTCCGTATAAACTCGCCGCACAAAATGATCGCCGTGACGCTCAATCATGCGGTCGATTCGTTCGCATTCGATGATGTCCGTGCCAATGCCCAAAATCGTCATGTCCACTCAGTCCGGTGTCCAAAGTTTTGACGGCGCGGCACTGTTTGAAGGAAGACTGCCGGTCACCGTCATGTCCGCAGTTCCCCCGTCCGGTGTCCACAGGGATGGCTGGGGAGCCGATGTTGGCTCTTTTACAAATTTTTCTACCAACGTGCCATCAGGATTGATCAAGCCCATCTCCATAAACAAACGCTGTAAACCCTGCATGACCTTGGGATCATGACCAAAATTCTGGACGAGATAGCCGACGACTTCTTGAACTTTATCATACTGTTTCAAGCTGAGACGAATCGGAATTTCGTGCAAGCACCAGCCCGCATCCGTGATACCCAGTTCGGCGGCCTCGTTTTTGGCACGTTCCACCCAAAGCAGAGCATCTTCGGCCTGCATCGCGCCGCTCGTGATGGAAATCAAGGAATTAAAGGCAACCGCACGCGATTCCACCGGCATACTTTTCATCGGACGGCCCAGAAGTTCTTCGGCAAAACGCTTCGTCGCCATCATTTCTTTCATCACGGCGACGATTTGCAGACCTTCGATGAGCACCGCGGTGGGCAGCTTTTCCACTTCAAAACGTGACCAACGCCAGATGGGCTGTTCATCAAGCACGCCCAAAAGTTCGATTTCAGTCCCCTCTGAAGCATCAGGAACAGGAATGGAATCCAAGGTGGGCAAACCAAAGCGACTGCGAATCTTGTTGGAAATTTCCAAAGCCACGTCTTCGCTCAACCAAAATGCAAAAAACTGGATGGCGGCCAGCAGCCGAACTTGGTAGGCCGGGTCTTTTGCGGCATCGGCGGGCGTTTTTCCCTCTAAAAAGCCGAGCGGCAGTGTAGACCAGCGATCAGGAAAATGCACTGCAAAATACTCGTCTTCAAATTTCTTGATGGCCTCAAAATCCATCTCGCGATCGCGGGGATAACTATAGCGATGATGAATCATCAATTGTGTTTGGGACACCTTGCCGAGTGTTCGGATATTCTGCGGTTCCTGAATCAACTCGCCCAAAACGTCTTTTAACCGGTCTTCGAGTGCAGTTCGCTCATTGGCAACGGCATCCACGATGACCAGCCGCGCTTCCCGGTCCGTTTCTTTTCCAAACAGGGCGGCCACACATTGTTGCGTCGTCACGGAATCAAGCGTCAATTCCGCGCCCGGCTCCGGGAAGGGACGGTCAAGAATAGCAAAAGCGGCGCGAGGTGGCGGGCTATTTTCCGAACTCGCCTGGTTGGGAATCATGGCCTCTGTTGGACTGATGCTGTAGAACAAGGGAGACGAAAGCAACAGCTCTTGCACTTTTTCCGCGTCTGTCACCGGATATTCGAGTGTTTGGACTTCCGTCAAATCACCCAGCCCCTCTGGCGAGAGGTAAATGCCTGTCGCCATCGCATCCACGGCGTCTTCGAGCGCAATATCCGCGAAATCGTGGATGCTGTTTTTTCAGGCACGCCCGGCATGACGGCAAACGCTTGCATCGCATCGCGGGCGGCTTCATTTTCGAGGAGCCAAGCGCGAACAGCAGCAATGTTGCGCCACAGTTTTGGCCACTGATCCACTAGGGGAAGGAGCGATTCCATCTTGGCCAACGCTTTTTTCCACTGCATCATGGTAATCAGCTCGACGGCGTCTTCATAATCCGTTTTCCCGGGAAAATCATCAGGGCAAACAGGGTCAAACACCATATCCCGCAAGAGCAAGGGGATGTGAATCTCCGAAGAGACGCGGAAAAGCAGCGCGTTAGCAGGCTCTTGCACGGAGGGAAACATTCTGAGCCGATTGGCGATGGCCACAACAGGTGGAATCAGGCCCCGCGAGAGCAAAATCGTGCCGACTTGGAGCGTGGCGTTGATAAGCGAGCTGTGGGCGGTTCCTTCTTTTGCTCGCTCAAAACCGTCAATCAATACGGAGAGAGAATCTTTGAAATGGCCTGTGACGGCCAGTGCCAAGCCATATTCCGAGGCGGCCACAGGATTTTCTGGTTCACGCTCGGCAAAAATTTTCGCCAAATCCAAGGCTTCTTTCCAGCGATTTTGGGTACGAAAGACGGAAAGTTTCGCGGCGGTGAGGCAGGCACAACCGGGATGATTTTTTTCCAGCGACTCGATAAAAGAAAGGCAGGCTTCACCCTGATTCGATTCCAAAAGGCGTTCGATCTGGTCAATTTCCTTAACCATATCGGGGCAGCAAAAGCGGATTTTTTTTTCACGTCCGCCGGGACAGAGCGAATAAGGGTCGAGTGGCATGTCGGTCGAAAATAAAGAGAAAAATGGGGTAGAACAAAGCCGTACCCTGTATTCTATCACGTATTCCCTTCAAAAGCGAGGGGGATGGCATTCTCAGATGAGATTTGAAAAAACAAGAAAAACACCATACGACAGAGTGAGGAAAGTTGAAACGCCCACTCCCGTGCCATTTTTCCCTGTCACCTTCTTGCCCTTTTCCGGCACTGCT
>QMCD01001163.1_pt1 | contig 16635 bp, 15 predicted proteins | sample 1821841 | NCBI WGS metagenome assembly QMCD01 (sample SAMN01991225, study PRJNA193472) | Termite gut metagenome, whole genome shotgun sequencing project. | isolation source: worker | host: Macrotermes natalensis | reverse complement strand
AGCGAAGTCAACAAGGATTACGTCCTCGCATACGACTCGGAAGGCTATCTGCTGCTTACGGCCGTCGAGGGCGTTGTCTGGCGTGATGGGTGTGCCACACTGGGTACAGAACATCTCTCTTCCTCCAAATCCTGTGTTGTAGTTGCGGGACGTCCGGAGACCGTCCCCTACATAATTTTGATTTAACCGTCGTTGATCATATGTTCCGTGGCCGGGTTCATCATGGCGTCAAGTGCGGCGGGGTCTGTAGGGAACTCGGCTGCGCTACCGTAGTAGGCCGTTTTACCGTCGCGCATTACTAAAACCCGCTCGCACATCGAGCGTAAATCCTCCGCCTCATGGCTGCAATATAGGATGCTGGAACCCGCACGGCGCAGAGCGTCCATTTCTGAGCGCAGCACGGCCCGGTAATGCCTGTCGAGCGCAGGCAGCACTTCGTCCATCAACAAATAGCGCGGGCGGCGCAGTAGGGCCAAGGCAATGCTCAGCCGGCGCTGCATCCCGCCGGACAGCGCTTTCACCTGCTTTGCGGCTAATCCCTCCAGCCCCATTAGCCCCGCGATACTCCCGCCCGTGAACAGCGGGCCTGAAAGCCCGTAAGCCCGCTGCCAAAAGCGTAGGGTTTCCCGCACGGTTAAATCGCCTAAAAGGCCGTTGTGCTGGGGAATGTAGCCCATATGCTCCCTAAGGAAGGTGCGATTTCCTAATATCGAGACTCCGCCGGACAGGATGTCGCCCGCGTCCGGTTTCGTTACTTGTGCGACAATGGACAGCAAGGTGGTTTTGCCCGAACCGTTGTGCCCCGCGATACCAAGCGTTTCGCCGGGGGCAAGGGTGAAGCTTGCGTCGTATAGCACTGTTTTATTGCGGTATTGCTTGGTGATCCCTGTGGCTACCAGCATATTTAGCCTCTTCTCTAGCTAGCTCTTCCGTATTTCTATATTCATCACGCCGTGCAGCTTTTCCTTGCCGGTTGCCGCGCCCGACGCCGGTAAAAGCGAGGAAGCGCCAGGTAAAACGGCGGCGTATTTGTACGGCAATGCCGGTAAGCGTAAAGCGGTTGAGCAATTCTTAAGGAAGACGTCGGCGCGCTAATGGTAAAAACCGACGCGCCGATTTCGGGGTTTGTTACAAGTGAAAAGAACATGGTCAACGCGTTTTGGGATTATGTGGAGGGCCAAAACACGGCATAATTAACCACGATGGCCGAGCGTCCACCAGCGGAATAAGCTCGCCGTTGCGATACTGCGCAACCTGAACGAATCCGTTATCGTTGTCAAACAGCGAAGCTTCATTGCAGTACGGCAAAACACGCTGCAATGCGCTAAGGCGTTCATTGAAACTGCGCGTCACATCGTCCTTCGGGATATCGTGGCCGCCCTTTTCCACGCGGTTCTTTATTCGCTTTATGCTTTCGTCGAGCGTATGCGGTTATCTTATCGACATCTACGATAACGCCTAAATCATTCATGCTGTTTTTCAGCACGCCGGTTAAACTGGACTTCCCCGCGCCGTTCACGCCGCCTATTATGGTAAAAATTTCATTACTCGCCCTCCAAGACGCCCGCTTTGCCTTCGTCACTATATACTCAATAATATCGCTAATTTCAGATTTTCTCAAGCACCGCACATAGACAATCGCTAATATTGCAGCTATTATTGTGGTATGATCGAACTTCAAGTTTCGTGCTTATCATCAGTTTATTCGTATCGCTAAGCGGCAGGCGCCCCATGTGGGAGGGAACCGTGGGTGACAGAGTGCGCTATCATCCGCGATTCGGTGCTTATGAAAAATATGATAAATCCAAAGACCGCATCATCTACTGCATCGTTTGTGACGAGATGAACCCGATACAAAACGACCGCTGCAAAAAGTGCAATAATCTTTTGTTCAAATAATACACCGATCTTAATAACCGATTGGAGGCTGTCATGACGACGCTCATAAAAAACTATTCTTCCTCGGAGCCGTCCGGCTTTTTGGTTTCCAACATACGGATATTCGGGCTGGGCGTCGAGATATAAATTTCTTCCGTCGCTTGCTGGGCTTCTTTCAATATTGAGATTGCCTGCTCCTGCAAGGCGATAGCGTGCGCCTGCGCTTGAAATAGTATGTGGTACATTTTTGCGTAATCACGGATATTACTCTCCAATACATTTATTATTTATACCTTTATTTACTTGCTTCAAGCGGCTATATCTATATAATAATACTATAATCCTCTAAATATTGCTGAAAGAAGGATGTCTATGTATTTTGATGACTTTTCCGCTGCCGCCGGAGCGGCAAAGACGAAGGCGGCGTTTCTGAAAAAGAATCCTCTGGGCTACTTCGTCGCCTCGATGCTGGCGGGCGCGTTTGTGGGGCTGGGCATTCTTTTGATCTTCAGCATTGGCGGACAGCTCGCGGGTTCGCCGTTCACAAAGGTCATAATGGGAGCTTCCTTTGGCATAGCCCTCAGCCTCGTCATCATCGCGGGGGCCGAATTGTTTACGGGCAACAACCTCGTCATGGTAGCCGGCTTGTGTTCAAAGACGGTGAATATGGGAGAGACGGTAAAGCTCTGGCTATGCTGCTGGCTGGGCAATTGGCTTGGCAGCGCGGTTCTCGCAGCAATTTTCTTCGGGGCGGGGCTGAATACCGGCCCGGTCGGGGAGTTTATCGCCGCCACGGCCGCCGCGAAAATGAGCGTCCCCTTCTTTCCATTGCTGCTGAGGGGCGTGCTGTGCAACGTGCTGGTATGTTTGGCCGTTTGGTGCAATTTCCGTTGCAAAAGCGAGAGCGGCAAGCTCATCATGATCTTCTGGTGCTTATTCGCCTTCATAACGGCGGGCTACGAACATTCAATCGCCAACATGACGCTTTTGACCGCAGCGCTCTTCGCGCCTTTCGACGCGGCTATCAGCCTGGGCGGCTATTTCTATAATATTTTAGTCGTAACTCTCGGTAACATGCTCGGCGGTATTCTATTTGTGGCGCTGCCGTATTATATCGTCTCAAAAAGGAGGGAGGGATAGCCGTGGGATACAAACTAACCCCCGAAGCGTTCAGCCGGATTGTGGCCGGCCTTTCGGAGCGCTATCGCGTCTTCGCGCCCAAGCGCTATGAACTCGGCGGGCATTTTTCGGATACGGATATTATCCGCTATGGCGAAATAAGCGCGGGGAGCGAAATCATCTTCGGTGAAAAATCCGCGCAGTCCTTCAAGGAAGCGTTGCTGCCGATTACGCAAGTGCTGTTCTATTTTACTGAAAAAGAAATGAAGGAATCCGACTTTGAGCAAAAGGACGTCCTCGTTTTCCTTAGGAGCTGCGATTTGAACGCCGTAAAGCGCTTGGATACAATCTATTTACGCAACGGCGAGGAGGACTACTACTATAAACGAGTACGCGATCGGATACGCTTCGCTTTAATCGGCTGCCCCGAGCCTTTCGAGTCCTGCTTTTGCGTAGATATGGGTACAAACCGCGCTAATAATTACGATTTCGGCGTCGTAGAGCAAGACGGAACGTATTTCGTAGACTGCAAGGCAAAGGATTTGGCGGATTTGTTCAGCGCCGGAACGCAAGAAGTGCAAATACCGCCGCTTTTCGTTTCCAAAACGAAAACGCGCGTTAATATCCCCGAAGAGCTCGACGCGAGCGTTGCGACAGCTTCAATGTGGGAGGAATACGACGGCCGGTGCATAAATTGCGGACGCTGCAATTTCTCCTGCCCAACGTGCACATGCTACACCATGCAGGATATCTTCTATCAAGAGAATGGTAGAGTAGGGGAGCGCCGCCGCGTTTGGGCGTCGTGTATGGTGGATGGCTTTTCAGACGTCGCCGGCGGCGGGAGCTACCGCCCAAAAAACGGCCAGCGGATGCGCTTCAAGACGCTGCACAAGGTTCTCGACTATCGAGCGCGCTTTGGCGAGAATATGTGCGTAGGTTGCGGCCGCTGCGACGACGTTTGCCCCGAGTACATATCGTTTTCACGCATTATAAACCGGCTGTCAGAAGCGATGGAGGAGGTGCGCAATGCCGATAAATGAATACGCAGCCTTTCTTTCCGAAATAAAAGAAGTCATAAAACATACGGACTTGGAGTACACCTTCCGCATGGCCTATGGCGGCGATGTTTTGCCAGGGCAGTTCTTCGAGGTATCCATACCCAAATTCGGCGAAGCGCCCATCTCCGTCAGCGGCATCGAAGACGGCATTATCGACTTGACTATACGCCGCGTGGGCAAGGTGACAAACGAAATCTTCGAACGCTACGAGGGCGAAAGCTTATTCATGCGCGGCCCCTACGGCAACGGCTTTAATCTGGCAGATTACTATGGCAAGGAGCTCGTTATAATTGCTGGTGGAACGGGCGTTTCCCCCGTCCGCGCAGTGGTAGATCATTTTGCGAATAATCCCGACGTGGTTAAAACAATGACTTTTATCGCGGGCTTTAAGACGCCGAACGATATACTCTTCCGAAGCGATTTCGAGCGCTGGAGCAAGACGGCCGGCGTCACGCTCACCGTGGACGACGCCAAGGGCGAGCCCGGGTACAACATCGGCCTTGTCACAGAATATATTCCCAAGCTTAAAGTACGGGACGCTGCGTCAGCCGCCGCTATCGTCGTGGGGCCGCCGGCCATGATGCGCTTTACGACGATGGGGCTGCTAAAATTCGGCTTCAAAGAAGAAAATATACAGATTTCCCACGAGCGCAGGATGTGCTGTGGTATCGGTAAGTGCGGGCACTGCAAGATAAACGATGTCTACGTCTGCCTGGACGGGCCGATATTCAGCCTTTCAAAGGCCAAAGCGTTATTGGATTGAAGGAGGCGTCTGATATGGATATAAATACGAAAAAGCTAAAGAAAAACGCCTTCCGCGTTACAAAGCGCAGAGGGCTGACGGCGTCGAGGGTACGCGTGCCCGGCGGGCATTTAAAGACGGAGTATATGGATATTATCCGAAGAATCGCGGACGAATACGGCGACGGCACAGTGCATATTACAGCGCGGCAAGGCTTTGAAATCCCCGGCATCCGTTTCGAGGATATGCAGATAGTCAACGAGCTGCTCCAGCCCGTGATCGATGGGATGCGCATCAACCAGCCGGAACCGGGAAAGGGCTATTCGTCCTCCGGCACACGTAACATCGCTGCTTGCGTGGGTAATCGCGTTTGCCCCTTCGCCTGCTACGATACGACGGCGTTTGCCCAGCGTATAGAGAAGGCCGTTTTCCCCAACGACCTGCACTTCAAAATCGCATTGACAGGCTGCCCGAACGACTGTCAGAAGGTGCGCATGCACGATTTCGGCATCATGGGCATGACGCTGCCGCAGTACGAACGCGACCGCTGCGTGACCTGTCGCGCCTGCATAAACTTCTGCAAAAAGAAATCCGTGGAGGCGCTGAAGGAAATAAACTACCGCCCCTCGCGCAACGAGGAAAAGTGTATCGGCTGCGGCGAGTGCGTGTTGAACTGCCCCATGTCCGCCTGGACGCGCAGCAAGGAAAAATACTACCGCCTAACGCTTTTCGGCAGGACGGGTAAGCGCAACCCCCGGCTTGGTGAGGATTTTATCAAGTGGATCGACGAGGACAGCATCGTCAAAATCATTTTAAACACCTATGAATACGTAGAGAAATATATTGACCGCGGCGCGCCGGGCGGCAAGGAGCATATCGGCTATATCGTAGACCGCACCGGATTCGAAGAATACAAGGCGTGGGCGCTTAAGGGCGTAGAGCTGCCCGCTATCGCCGAAGTAAACCAAACCGTCTATTGGGGCGGGGTGAAGTATTAAGGTAATTACTGCTGCCACGCATACGTTATCTGCCTTATGATATAATGCACTGAGAAATCAAAGGAGAACGATATGCGAAAGAATAGATGGGCGAGAAAGATATTAGGTTTGGTGTTGCTGCCGGCGTTGCTCGCGGGGTGTACGCCTGCGCAAACCGCCGTAACCCCAGCGCCGACCGAGATACCTGCGCCGAGCCCCAGCCCAATTCCCACTCCTGCGCCTACGCCTATGCCGGAGTATAGGATAATCGAACGGGAGACTGCGCCGGAGACAAAACGGGAGCCCAGGGATATATACGGCGAATGGGCCGGTTATATCAGCCAAGCCGGTTCGGAGTTTCCATACGCGGAGGTTCCGACATACGCCGCGAAGCTCAATATCGACGAACAAGGGGCGTGGCTTTCCCTTAGCTTGGTTCAGGAATTCCTTGGGGACGAGCCTCGTGACGGCGGTTTGCCTCTTTCATACGTCCGGCCAAACGAAACGGCATTGACCTTTAGCGCCGGAGAATACGCCTATAAGAAAGGTGACATGCCGCTACGCGAAGACGATGGTTTTACTTTGGAGTATCATCCCTTTTATGACGATAAAGAGCGCGATAGCTCGCCTGTAGCGGGAAGCAGCCCGGCCTTCTATGGCGCCACCGGCGACACGCACGATATGCTTTACGGCACATTGGAAGGCTGGACGCTGTCCTTTGCGCGTTTGGAGAGCGAGGCGATGGCCAAGGATCTGCAAGAAAGGCATATCTGGCCCCGTTGGGACTTGAATTTCAGCAATCTCGACGATAACGTGCGCGGCGTCTATAGCTTTGGAGAGACCGGCGCGGATAACATCAATACAACAAACGTCTTCGTGTATACCGATCCGGCGGGCTACGAGCATATCCGGTATAATTACAACGAGCTTTTCGTTCCTATAAGCCTGCGGGGAGCGGGCGTATTCATGGAGATGGAGCCGGTTTGGAGCCTTGGGCTTGGCATGTCGCAAACGCCGGTATGGAAAACGCTATATACTTTGGATACAGAGACCGGCATGTTTGTGGACGTTTCAGAGCGCAACAGGGAATATTACCGGGACGAAATACTGCCCGAGGCGGAGTATACGCTGACATATGAGCGATTCTCCGCCCTTGCGGAGCCGGACTACAACGCCGTGGAGGAATATGAGCGCTATTACAACATGGCCTATATCGCCGCATACGGGGTAGAGCCGGCGGAGCTGCCGCAGCTGCCGGAGCCGAAAGTGAACTCCGAAACAGTATTCGCGGATATGGATGGCGACGGCGAGAGCGAAACCATCCAGGTCATGTTCTTTGATATAGGCAAGGATTGGTACGGCGGCGGCGGCGTTTGGTTCAATGTGGACGGCGAATGGAATATTGCCTATATACTTACCGGTGATACGATGGAACGCAAGATCGGCGTCGTCGATTGGGATGTTGCGAGGCCCGGAGTCGAGCTTACTTTTGAATGCGCGGGGCCGGACGGCCGCCGTGTGGAGCTTTTCACCATGTCGGATGATAAGGTGAAGCGTTTGACCAACGGGCCGATCGCCGGCAGCGCGCTTCACCCCGAAGCGGAGGACGCTATAGTGTTTCACGGCGACGGCACGGCGACGGGTTACGCGCGCCCTATGTTCGCGCCGCGGCTTCTGATGGAAATACAATACGCCGAGATGACGGATGAGTATTATGCCGGCCTTATCGACAGCGTCTATCCTAAGGACGGCCTGTATAAGCTGCTGCCCGGCGAGCCGCTAGTCCTAAAAGAGCCGCTTATCGCCTATTTACAGGCAGAATCGGAATCGAACGTGCGGCAAATCGAAATTTTCGCGGGGCAGAGCATTACGCCGGCTTTCTCGGACGGCTGGGGGTTTTGGGGCGAAACGGCAAGCGGTCAGGCGTTTTACGCGGAATGCGATATGCCCGAGCAATATCCTGTATTTGAATAGGAATACTGGGTGAAGCACGGATGGTCAACAGTGAGCCCTCATATTTATTGTCGAAATTATATTGAATGTATGGTATAGTAATTTAAAAATAAGCGGGTAGATGTTCAATATAGTATCAGCAGGAGGAATCGCATGTTAGAATATGCTCTTTTGATAGTCTTGTTGGCGATTTTGGTCTTTATCTTCACCAGCTTCCATCCGGCGCGAACCGCGAAGATAACGGATAATCTGTACGCCGTGAACTGCACGTTTGTCAATTTCTATGCGTATAGAAACGAAGGCGGCATAGCGCTGTTCGACGCTGGCATAAATCCCGGACTGGCTCGGCGCGGCTTAAAAAAGCTGGGATTGTCGCCGGACGAGGTCACGCGCGTATTCCTGACGCACACGGATTACGACCACACCGGCGGGCTACCCGCTTTTCCAAACGCAGAAGTTTTTATATCCGAGGCAGAGGAACAGATGATCAACGGCGAAACCGCCCGGCGCGGCTTCATGCGCAATAGTCTTAAACGCCCGTATAAAACCTTGCGGGACGGCGAAACGGTTCAGCACGGCGATGCGTCCGTTAAGCTTATACTTGCACCCGGCCATACCCCCGGCTCCGCGTGCTATTTAATTGACGGGCGTATTATTGTAACGGGAGATTTGCTTCGTATTACAAGAGGCAATATCAAGCCGTTCCTTTGGCTTATGAACAAAGACCATAAGCGGGACGCGCAGACGGTCGAGGCTATGCGTTCGGATTTGGGACGGGCGGAATATATACTTTCCGGCCATACAGGATTACATACGAAGGGTTGAACCGCTTGGCGAAGAATACCGGCGCTATATGAGAAGGGTAAGGCGCTATTTATAAAAAGCGTTACTGCTGCTCGCTGATATACATGGATAGCCGCGATTGGAGCGTCTGGGCCGTTGCCTGGGCGCTCTTTTGGCCCTTCAGGAACGGGTCGAGCTCCTCGGCCGCCATGTCCAGTACGGTCGTATCGTAGCTCAGGAACGTATCCGCTTGGCTAATTATGGCTTCGATCCTGTCCGCGTCCGCCTGGGTGAACTGGTAGTCATAGTATTTGGCTATATACGGATCGTCCTCGCGTACCATGCCGCCGCTTGCGAAATGCTGATTGATCGCGTAGTTGCGCAATACGATATCCGCTTCGCGCAGGTACGTTTTCACCAGCCTTTCGCTCGCCCGGATATTAACGGGGCAGCCGTAGTCGCCGAATGACGAGAATTGCATGGGCTCGCTGACGAGAAACTTCAGGAACTCCCAGGCAGCGTCTTTATTCTGGCTCGCACGGTTTATGCCGTAGACGCTGGACGCCGTGAACCCCTTCGTGTTGGGCAGGCGGAGGCTCGGCGGGAAGCGCAGCTCGAAGTCATTGTCAAACTGCTGTTTGAACAGCGGGGCGGCTGTATAGCCTTGGATATCGTCTATATTCATCGCGTATAGTTGGTCGCTATCGATGACCGGCGTTATCATCATGTTACCGTAGGTGCCGACATACATTGTGTTGGATTCGTCGATAGGAGGGAGCGCTTTGAACAGTTCGTCGGCTTTTTTTATGTTGTCCAAAAGCCCTGTGAATTCCGGCGAATCCAGCGTTATATTGCCCGCCCCGTCCGTAAACTGGCCAATATTGGAGTTCAGTATCGTGCGGAATAAGCCCGCGGCGTCGCGCATGGGGATTTCTTCGTGCGGGAGCGAAAAGAGCGTATCGAAGAATTCGGCGGTCGTCAGTTCGCTTTGTGCAAACAGGCCGTTTTTACCGGGCATAGCGGGTACAATGAAGCTTACCGGCAGCGCGAAGAGCTTATCGTCCTGCTTCATGGCGTTCAGTACGTTTGGGCGGTAATCCTCCATGTTGAACTCCGGGTCGCTCTCCATATAGGGCAAGAGGTCTTCGAGTATATTCTTGCGCCCGTAGGATTCGTACGGCAGGCCCGTGAGCAAGAGCACATCCGACGCCGTCCCGCTGATAATTTCAGTATTTACGCGCTGCACGATCTGAGAGTAGTCCACATCGCTTTGCTGTAATTGTTGCATCTCGTCCTGCGGAATCATCTCGCGAAACTTTATGCGATAGCCAGGATTTTCAGCGTGGAAAGCGCTCGCCATCTCCGTAAGCGAAGCGTCTTCGTATAAAACAGAGACGGATAGTTCCTCTGTCGCCGGAACGTTCGCCGCGTCCGTAAGCGCGATGCGCACGAGCTTTGCAGATGTGGGCAGTTCATAGCTCTCCGCCGGTATCGCGGCCATAATCTCTGCGTGCGTCGCCTCCGGATTTGCTTTGAGCACCGCCTCCTGCGCGTCGAGCGCCTCTTCCTGTAGGGCCATATTGCGCTCGTGGTCGGTCTGCACGTCCAAGAGGCAGTATACCGCAGCGTCCTTGCCCACGACGACGTTTCTGATCCAAGCGAAGGGGCTCATAACGGAGAAATCGGTCAGCTCTAAAAGCGTATTCCTCGTACCGTATTCGTCGATGCCGACGACCTTGCGGCCAAGGCGAACGTAAAGCTTCTCGTCAAAGGGGTTATACGCGATGTTACTCGGGTACTCCGTCGTGTCCACGCTCCATTTCTGTGCGCCCGATAACGGGTTGTAACAGCGAAGGACTACGCCGGCTTCGCCGTAGGCCATTTCGCAGACGTTGCCCGCGTCCATAACGATGAAGCTGGTCGGGCCGGATGGGCCCTCGACAGTCTTCAAATGTTCGCCCGTTTCCAAGTCGTACATGTTGACCTTGGACTGCGCGTTTTCGTAGACGACCCCGGCTTCCGCGTCCACGCCGAATTCGTAGACCATGCTCAAATACGGTTCGTCGTCCGTATCAGGCTTTTGCAGCTTCACGCTGGAGACTTCGTTCCCTGACGGATCCAGCCGGCGCACGAAAACGTCTCCGGACGGAGGGCCGGAAGCGGGCGCGATGTTCGGCGGCGCGTCATCGGAAGCGTCCTGAGCGTCTTCTGCGGCTTCGTCCGCATCGCCGTCGTCATCCCCAGCGGGCTCGGCCGCGGATATATACGCTTCGTTCGCCGTTTCGTGTACGAAAATTTCGCCGCTCGCGCTCAGGGTATACAGGCGCTGTCCGCCGCCGTCATCTTGCAGCTCGACGGTGTTGGCGATTGCGCCGTCTTCGCCGAACGTAAACTTTAGGGTTCTATAGTCCTCCGTCGTGCCAATGCCCGCGAGCGCGCCGTCCTCTAAGGCGCGCAGTTCCTGTATAAACCGGAAGCCCGGCAAAGCGAGCGTCTGCTCGGCGTATACCTCGCCTTCCGGCTGAGGAGCGCCGCTTGCGCCTGGGGCTTGTCCGTTTTGCACCGCCGGGGATTGGCACGCGGCGAAGACGAGGCACAACAGGGCTAAAACGAACGCGACGCGTCTATAAGACGAATATATTGACATTAAATGGAGCGCTCCTTTTTAAATTCTATAGACATTTTACCACAATATATCGAATGCTTGAGAGAAAAAATGTACAGCTGGTGATTTAATTATTTTTTATTTTTACTGCGAGAGGGTAAACGAAAAGCGAGAAATCGAGAGGAGCACTTATGTATGTCCGAAACATTTAGCGGGAAAGTCGCCCTTGTAACGGGAGGAAGCTCAGGGATAGGCAGGGCAGAGGCTATTGCTTTTGGCAAAGAAATAAAGATTATGAGCAAGCAAGGCGGCGGCGTGATCGTCAATACCTCGTCCACAAACGGTTTGGTGGGCTGTACGCGCGGAGCGGGATATATGGCCTGCAAGCATGCCATTGTCGGCATGACAAAGTGCGCGGCGCTGGAAAACGCCAGAAAGAACATCCGCGTAAACTGCGTATGCCCGGGATGTATAGATACGCCGATGAATCCCGCGGATAACGGCTTGGAAGCCGTGTCGGACATCCGCGATACCGATATGCCGCCGTTTGTCATATCGATGAACGCGGTACGCATGTGCTATGCGCTATGGACGCGCGTTATGCGTTATGATCCCGATCATCCCCAGTGGATGGGCCGGGATTTGGCGGCTTTGGTAAACGAGCCGGGGTTTACGCTTGCGGATAACTATACATATGTTATACTCTATGACGGAGATCTTCAGGAGGGCATAAGCCATGAGGCCGCGACCCTTGCAGGCTATATGAAGCTTGGAAAGCTCATATGCCTGTACAACAACAACTCGGAGACGGCGTTTAGAGAAGCCGGCCGCCGAAACCGTCGACTGCTGGCGGTATATTCTTTCGGGGCAAAGAGGGCCGGTAGCGCTTATACTTAGCAAAAACCCGCTGCCGGCCATTACCGGCCAAAGGAGCGTCCAATGCGAGGACGCGTCGAAAGGGGCATACGTACTCTGCGAAAGCCGGAATGGTTTCCAGGCATAATCATAGCCACCGGCTCCGAGGTATCGGCATGTAGGGAAGCTTGCGATATTATTGAAAGAAGCAACATTGGCGTCCGACTAGTAAATATGCCCAGCTGGGAGTTGTTCGAGGAGCAAAGCGAGACGTATCGAAACAAGATATTGCCGATACACTGCCGGATCAGGGTATCGGTAGAGGCTGGCTGCTCCATGGGTTGGGAAAGGTATACCGGCTGTCAAGGCGTCAACATGGCAATCGACAGATTTGGCCTGTCGGCGCCCGAGCGCGAGCTTTTGTCCTTTTTTGGGTTTGACCCCTATAGCATGCGCAAGCGGTGGAAAAAGCCGTCAAGCAAAATAAAACATAGAAGGGTGATACTGTGAAAAAGTTTATCAACGCGGCGAAGGACTATGTTCCGGAGTATCTGGAGGGCATCATACTGGCCCACGGCGACAGATTGGCGCTTGCCGAAGACAACGGCAGGGCTTTGGTCAGAAGGAACCCCGTACCGGGAAAAGTGGCTATCGTGACCGGCGGCGGTTCAGGGCATCTCCCCTTGTTTTTGGGGTATGTGGGGGACGGTCTGGCGGATGCTTGCGCCGTTGGCAACGTTTTTGCCTCGCCGAGTTACATATCCATGGTTTCCGCGGCAAAAGCGGTGGAAAGCGGCGCGGGCGTTTTGTATCTGTTCGGCAATTATGGCGGGGACAGAATGAATTTCGACATGGCGGCGGAGGAGCTGAATTCCGAAGGCGTTGAGACTTGTCAGGTCTGGTGTACGGACGACGTGGCGTCCGCGCCAAAGGAAAAAAGCGAAAACCGCAGAGGAGTCGCCGGTATTGTATTCGTCTATAAGGCGGCGGGCGCGGCGGCGGCTAGGATGCTCCCTCTTGCGGAGGTTGTCCGGATAGCGAAAAAGGCGAACGCCCATACCAGGAGCATGGGCGTGTCCATGTCGGCATGTACGCTGCCTGAAATAGGGAAGCCGTCTTTCACCATTGATGAAGGCGAGATGGAAGTAGGCATGGGCATACACGGCGAGCCAGGTGTGACTAGAGGAAAAATAATGCCGGCCGACGAAGTTGCGGAAATCTTGGTATCCAACATTACTAAGGACATGGAGTATCCGAGCGGCAGCCGCGTGGCGGTTCTGATCAATTTGCTTGGAGGCACATGTCTGGAGGAAGGCTATATTGTGTACCGGAAGATCCATAGTCTGCTCCTTGCCCTAGGGATAGAACCCGTAGGAGTGCGGGTCGGTGAATACAGTACATCCATGGAGATGGCCGGAGTATCGCTTTCTATGATGCTGCTGGACGACGAGTTGGAGTCCTTGCTGTTCGACGCCGCCTCCACGCCCTTTGTGGTTTTTGAGCAGAATAGAGGGTAGAGTCATGTACAATTCTGAAACCGTAAAAAGAACGCTTCGCAGTATCGCGGGAATCATTGCCGAGAATAGCGCTTTTCTCAGCGAGCTGGACGCCGCAATGGGCGACGGGGATTTGGGAATACATATGTATCGGGGCTTTGAAAAATCCTGCGATTTGGTGGAAAATCTGGACGAATCGCCTGGAAAGCTCCTGAATCGGGCGGGCGCATGCTTTATTGAAGAAGCGCCTTCTACGCTGGGCACCCTTATGGGCTTGTTCATTCGAGCAATGGGGCTGGAGCTTGGAGACAAGGCGAACTTTAGCTTTGAGGATTTTCTCAATATGGCCAAGCGCGGCTATAACGAGATAATCAAAAGAGGCAAAGCCGCTCCGGGCGATAAAACCATACTGGATAGCTTGCACCCGGCCATTGAGGCCATGCAGGAAGCGTTTAGCCAAGGCGCTCCCCCAAAGCAGTGTATCGCCTTGGGCTACGAAGCGTCAAAAGACGGCCTGGCATATAGTACCGGCCTAAAGGCTATTCACGGTCGCCCCGCATATTTTGCGGAAAAGACTATCGGTATGCAGGACGGCGGAGCCACTGTTGGTATGCTGCTTATGGAAGGTTTGAACGAAGTGGCTGCCATAGAAGGCTGCGATATTGAGTGAGAAATATCACTTAACGCACAAACGAAACGTGAACCGCTATATCGCCGTCCTTTGATGAAACCAATGAAAAATTAAACACGAACACCCAACAGGCTGCGCCCGCGGCCGCCGCTTCTGACGCAAACGGCGACGGCGAAATATTCGTAGCGCGGTCCTTGCCGGCGAGCCGTTTGACTGGAATGTACCAGTCGGCTACGAGGTGGTCAATGCGGCAAACGTCGCGAATTACCCCGGCATGTTCTAAGCTTGATTTTATAAGCGGGGCTGTATCAAAGTAAAATCTATCATATTAAAGGCTCGAACCCCTTGCTCTGCGTTTTGGCAAGGGGTTCGTTTATATTTGACCAGGTCATCGCTTTCGTTTCAAGCGGACAGCTTTTCATGCAACAGCAAGGAAGCCCTTTCCTTTTCTCCGGGCACTCAATTTATAATAATGTAATAATATGGTGATATCATATTACGTTATAATCATATCACCCGGTCGGGCGAGCACAATTATGTTGACGGATTCGTGGCGAATTGTCACGGACAAATCAATATGTCATGGTTCATGGCGTTGATTTTGCTGTATGATATAACCAAGGGGATGCCCTGTGATGGCATGAACTATGACATATTTTGGCTAGGAGGAATGTATCATGACAATCGGCACTATGGCGAATAGGGCCAAAAGAGTCGTTGCGCTAGCAGCGCTAATCGCGTTTTGCGCGCTGCTGCTCGCGCCAGGGGCGAACGCGGCCGCCGCCAAGCGGCTGAGCCTTGACGACATCGTCGGCGACTATATTTACGCAGATACCGATGAAGGTTACACCAACTGGACATCATTTGAAAAGGAAGGAAATAAGCTTGTCGAAGTATTTGAAAACGGCGGCAAAACGTATAGAGCTGAATACAAGTATAATCCCGCTACGGGAGTTGCGACGATGTACGAGCACGAGTACATCGTCACTCAAACCCTTACTTTTGCGCGGGTAGGCGAAGCGATAGGGTATTCGACTGAAGAAACTACCCACGATCCCGACGATCCTAGCGGGGCTTTTCGCTACTTTGGCTTTAAGCTCCCCGAGGCTGAAGCCGAAATCCCTATAGACGAAATCGTGGGAACCTACGAATACCAAGGTCCAGGCAGCAAGGTCGTCCATCGGATGGAGATGGTTCGCTCCGGAAACAAGCTGATCGCGCGCTGGGAGGACGGCGGCGAGAATGTATACGACTACGACCCCGAATTTGCGGAAGCCGATAAGCTTACGAAAGGTAAAAATAACCGCTTCGTCCTAACGGCGTGGAGCTTTTCAAAGAACGACGGCGTGATGGAGGTTTTCATTCAGGAAAGCGATATAATTCGCAACAAGTCGTGTACGCTCAGCACTTTTAGAGGACAAAAAATTAACCTGGTCGGCTCGGGCGGCCCGGCCGCCGAATTCTCCACGGAGGCGCTACCGAAGCTTGCGGATTTCCAATGGTATATAAACGACATCCAAAAGACCGGCTCTCCGCAGAACTTGAAGGGCGTGAAGCACATCAAGGATTTCGAGCTCATTAAGGGCGGCTGGAAGGGTATCGTCTTTGACAACGACGCGAATCTGGCCAAATCCGGGTATATAAGCACCTTCAACCTCGAAATCTCCGGCTCCGAAAAGAGCGTAAAGCTAACGCCCGATTGGTACCGCGATTACAACTCCTTCAACGAAAAGGACGTTCGCGGCGACGCCTCGGATACTGAACCGTTTGAGGGAAGATGGACTGTCGGAAGGGATTACGGCTTCGTGAAGGCAGAGGACTCAGGCGGCGACAACGCGCTTACCGTCGCGATGTTCTACGAGCTTAACGGCAAGCAATACGCGCTCGGCATACTCACATGGTGGGACGGCTGGGAAACCTACGTGGCGCTGGTTAGGCCGTAATATAAATACAGTATCTTTGCAGCTTTTAGGATACCTATACTAAAGTCCAGGCTGCGATTTTTCAAAACCTAGACTTTAGTCCATCGACATTTTCGATCTTTACGCCTATAATAGTAGCGCAAAGATAAAAGTTGTTCCCCAACAAAGATTCAAACAAAATCCAGGCAAACGCCTTGCGCCGCGGCATCGAATGACACGCGCTATATATTCTGACGACGAGGTGAAAGCATATGGCTAAATATTGTGGGCAATGTGGAACACAATTGGAGGATGGCGCGAGGTTTTGCGGCAGCTGCGGCAGTCTTATCGAAGAGGGGCCGGCTTCTCCCGCGACCAATGCGCAGCCGCGATACTCACAGCCGGTTTCCAACGCGCCTACGCCTTCGCAGCCGCAGTATTCCCAGCCGGGATACGGCTATTCCGCCCCGGCGCAGCCTCAGTACGCCCCGTCTCCAGTCCCCGGCGCGGCGGCGGGACATCGCCGTATTCGAATAGTCATCATCGCGCTTGCGGCGCTTTTTGTGGTTCAAACGGCGGTTGTGGCGCTGTTCGGCTGGCCGGGCTTTGCCGTAAGCAAAGACGGGGCGGACTCAAG
>QMCD01001835.1_pt1 | contig 16637 bp, 18 predicted proteins | sample 1821841 | NCBI WGS metagenome assembly QMCD01 (sample SAMN01991225, study PRJNA193472) | Termite gut metagenome, whole genome shotgun sequencing project. | isolation source: worker | host: Macrotermes natalensis | reverse complement strand
AGTTGGAACCGGCTTTCGGCGAAGCGAAATTCTTCTTCGAAAATAACCCCAAATTCGAGCAAGCCCGGCACGATTCGTCGCTGAATCTGTTCGAATAAGGGATACGGGCCAGGCAGGAGAAGGTCAAAGCAGGTTGCGCCCGACCCAGAAAAGGGCGATGACCGTCAGCGCCACCCAGCACGCCCGACGCCCCATCAGCCGCCGGCGCAGACGGGGGCAGCGTCTCTTTCCGCCGAAATATTCCAGATAAGCGATCGCCGCCAGATAAGGCAGCGAGAGCGTCATCAGCGGGTTGTGAAAAAAGGCCTGCCGCAACTCTCCGTGGAGCAGGGCATGGATCGCCCGCTGCGACCCGCAACCGGGACAGTCCCAGCCGGTCAGCATGCGGAACGGACATTTCGGAAAGAGGGCGACTTGCGCCGGATCGAATAAAAAATAGATCACTGCCGCAGCGAGCAGGGCTGCGGTCAGCAGGAGGTATTTTGCCCGGCGGGAGATCGTTTACCAGTCTTTCATGTTGCTCATGCTGCCCATGCCGGCAATGACGCCGAATACGATGAGGGCCATATAAGCCAAGTAGGCCAACACGATGAAAATTCCGATGGACAGCGATACGATGGTCCAGGTTTTGGCCATTTTCGAGGCTTCGTACGCCTCGGCTTTCCGCCCCTGATACCAGAGGTTTTCGACTTTGGAGGCGTAAATGATCCCGCCGATGCCGATCAGGCAGCAGAATACGGTGGCCAAAATGGATTCGACCAGCCACGTTTTGGGCGGCGGATCCATCGAATTTCGAGGGTCGATCGGGGGAGTCCGGGGAATCACCTCGGTCTCGGCGGTCGCCGGTTCGTTCAGGGGGTGTCCACAGTGGGGGCAACGGGTTGCCTGCGAGGAGCACTCTTTGTCGCAGACCGGGCAATGGATCAATTCGTACATGGATTTATCGTTCAGTTCGTGAGCAAAAGTACAAAAAAATGCCTCATCGACGATCCTCACGAAAAAAAATGTATTGAAAAAGGGGAAATTTAGAGCGGAATGACTAAATTTGTATAATTGTTTCTTTCTTTATTGTAGAAAAATAACACACATAGAGGCTGATTCCGAAAATTATAGCATATATTCATCTTATTTTAGACTGTAAAAAATCATTGATCAAAATGGCAAAGAAAATATCGTTTGACAACCTGCCGGCGGCAGTAGAGAAAATATTGGAACTCCTTCAGGCCGAGGGGTCGAATCACAGTGCTTTGTCCGAAATGATCCGGCGGCTCGCTTTGTTGGAAAAGAAAGTCGATGATATTCGGAAAACGGTATCCCCCCATCGGCCCGTGATGGATATGGCGACCGTTTGTCGGGTATTGAAACTGCGTCCGAAGGCCGTCAATGAATTGGCGGAATCGGGAACGTTGCCCTCGCATACCGAGGGTCGTAAAACATTCTTTTACGAGGACGATGTAGTAAAATTCTACACCCGTCAACCCGGTTGGCAATCGGCGAAAGCGGCTCCGAATTCCGCTGCGTCGACCGAACAGGGCGAGGCTCCGATGGCCTTCGCGGCCGAAGGGCGCCAACGCATCGAGATCGAAGGCGCAAGCCGGTTGTTGGGGCGCTCGAAGGCGGCTGTTTATCAATTGACCGCGTCCAACCGCGTCCCTTTTCACAAAGAGGGGTCGAAAGTTTACTTTTTTACCGATGAATTGCGGCAGTGGCTGATCAATCACCCTCCGCGCAAACGCCGAAAAAAGGAATGACGACATGAAACCGAAACCACCGAAAACCCCGCTGAAGGCTGCCCGCAAAGGGAGCCGCGAGGCCGAGATCGGTTTGTACGACCATCCGATCCCGCACCACAGGGTGCATCAGTCGAAGAAAAAATACAACAGAGCAAAAGCCAAGGCCGGCCATCACGACGATGACCGGCCTTTTTTATGCAGCGTTCGACTTTTTCAGGCCTTGCCGACGATCTGCGCGATCCGGTCGCCGACCTGGCTGGTGGTGTACGCCTGGACGCCTTTTTCGGCGATGTCTTCCGTGACGATGCCCGATTTTACGGCTTCGTCCACGGCTTTGCGCACGGCGGCACCTTCGGCGTTGAGGCCCAAATGCTCCAGCAGCATCGCCGCCGAGAGGATCGTTGCCATCGGGTTGGCGATATTTTTGCCTGCCGCCTGCGGATAGGAGCCGTGGATCGGCTCGAACAGGGCCACTTCCGCCCCCACCGACGCCGAGGGAAGCATCCCCAGCGAACCGCTGATCACGCTCGCCTCGTCGGTCAGGATATCCCCGAAGAGGTTTTCGGTCACGAGTACATCGAAACGGCTCGGCCACTGGATGAGCTGCATGGCCGCGTTATCGACGAACATGAATTCCAGCTCCACATCGGGATACTGCGGCCCCATCTCCCGGGCGATCTGCCGCCACAGGCGCGAGGTGGCGATCACGTTCGCCTTGTCCACAACGGTCAGTTTTTTCCGCCGTCCGCGGGCCGTTTTAAAGGCCAGGTGCAGGATGCGCTCGACCTCCTCGCGGGTATAGACACAGGTATCGTAGGCCGTGTTGCCGTCCTCGCTGCGGCCCTGCGGACGACCGAAGTACATGCCGCCGGTCAGCTCGCGGATGCAGACGAAATCGGCTCCCTGCACGATCTCCCGTTTGAGCGGCGAGCGGTCGGCCAGCGATTCGAACATCACCAGCGGGCGGATGTTGGCGAACAGCCCCAACGATTGGCGCATGCGCAACAGCCCCTGCTCCGGCCGTACTTTGGCCGAAGGGTCGTTGTCGTATTTCGGGTCGCCGATCGCCCCGAACAGGACGATTCCCGCTTCCCGGCAGAGTTTATGGGTGGCTTCGGGATAGGGATCGCCCGTGGCATCGATAGCCGCCGCGCCGACCAGGCCCTGTTCGTAGCTGAATGTGTGGCCGTATTTCACCGCCACGGCGTCCATTACTTTGACCGCTTCCCGAACGATCTCAGGGCCAATGCCGTCACCCGGCAACAAGGCAATTTTTTTTTCCATTAGTAAGTATCTGTTTAAAAGGGATGGCTTTTGTGCTGTCCGCCTTTCGGCGAGGCCACTTTGTGGTTTTTGTGTTGTACAGCATATTTTGGGCAAAGATAGTAAAAGCCCCGGGAAAAAATCAAGTAAGCTTGATTTTTTCCCGGGGCACATCGTCTCTTCTGAAAATAATCGTACCTTTGTGCGCGATGAAGTGGCAACTCTGTATATAGCTATCCGGCTCCGGGCCTGTCGGGGAGTTTCTCTCCGGCACGGGACAGTTATGCACATCCATGAACAGAGTTCAATCCAATCACTTCATTTCCATGTATTATACCTATAAGCAAATTTGGCTCATCAACCTTCCGGTGATGGTGAGCCTGCTGATGGAGCAATTCATCAACCTGACAGATTCCATTTTTCTGGGCCGTGTCGGTCCCATCGAACTCGGCGCATCGGCACTCGCGGCGATGTATTATATGCTCGTTTACATGCTCGGTTTCGGGTTCAGCATCGGCACCCAGGTGGTGATCGCCCGGTACAACGGCGAAGGGCGCACGCGTGAAGCCGGGAGGGTGTTTTTTCAGGGGCTTTACTTTTTATCCGCCTTCGCGGTGGCCGTTTTCGTGTTGTCGAAACTCTTTTCGCCCGCCCTGTTGCGGGGAATGATCTCCTCGGACGAGGTTTGGCGGGCGACGGTGGAATACATCCGCTGGCGCGATTACAGCTACCTGTTCGCCTTTCCGCTGTTGGCGATCCGGGCGTTTTTTGTCGGAACGACCCGCACGAAGATCCTCACCTCCAATGCTCTCTTGATGGTCGTTTGCAACGTGGCGTTCAATTACCTGTTGATTTTCGGCCGGAGCGGATTTCCGTGCATGGGCATCGGCGGGGCCGCTCTCGGCTCGTCGCTTGCAGCCCTGGTCGCACTCGTGCATTTGACACTCTATATGCGCTTCCGTGTCGGAAAAATGCGTCCTGTTTTCGATCTGCGGCTGTCGATTCACCTGCTGAGGATCTCCGGTTGGACGATGCTGAGGCAATTCTTCTGCACCGCCCCGTGGTTCCTGTTTTTTCTTGCCATCGAGCATTTGGGCGAGGTCGAACTGGCGGCCGCCAATGTGGTGCGGAGCGTCTCGATGATCTTTTTCGTGATCGTCATCTCGTTCGCCACCACGATGATCTCACTGACCGGCAACCTGCTCGGCAGCGGGCGGGCGGCCCAGGTGATGCCGACGGGTCGGCGGGTCATTGCGCTGAATTATGCGCTGGGGCTCCCCCTGATCGGGTTGGCCTTTCTCTTTTCGGGCTCCCTGTTGCGGTTGTTCACGGGTGATGCGGCGGTGATCGAAACGGCATTTTGGCCCTTCTGTGTGATGCTTTCGACATTCCTGATCTCCGTGCCGGCTTATACCTGGTGCAACACGGTGATCGGAACGGGGAACACACGGATGGCGTTCATGATCCAGATCATCACCATCGCCGTCTATTTGACCTACCTGTTCGGGTTGTCCCGCCATCCGGGCATCCCGCTGGCGGCGTACTGGACAGCCGAACAGCTCTATGTGCTGATGTTGCTGATCTTGTCGCTCGGGTATCTCAAAAGAAGGTGGCGAGGTTAAGGTTTAATGGCTATCTTTGCTCCATGGATCAGGCAGCAAACAGTGTTCGTCGGATGTGGGCGCAGCAGGAGATTTCGCCTGCCGATCTCGATGATGAGCGGTGGGGGCTCCGCCGCGCCCTGCTCGTGCAGATGGCCGCGCTGAGCCGAAGCCCGATCTTCACGGTCGACGTATACAAAGGCGTTTACGATTATGCTTCCGAGGGATTCACCGACCTGTTTGGAATCGACCCCGAACGGTTGCAGAATATCTCAGAGCAGGGCGACTTTATCGAAGAGCTTATTCATCCCGACGACCGCGCCCGGCTCGCCGACCTGCAAATCCGCCACGCGAAGTTTATTTATTCGCTCCCGCCGCAGGAACGCAACGACTACCGCACGATCTACCAAATGCGGATGCGCGGCGCGAGTGGCCGGTACATCAACGTGATCAGCCGCCAACAGGTGATCGAGACCGACCGTCGCGGCAAGGCATGGATCATCATGGGAATGATGGAACTGGCGCCCGACCAGACCCCGGCAGACCGCGTGAGATGTTCGGTGCTGAACCTGCGCACGGGGCAATTTTTCAACCCTTACGCGGCGTCGGCCGAGTGGACGCTGACCGACCGCGAGTTGGAGATCCTGTCGCTCATCGGCCGCGGCTTTTTAAGCAAAGAGATCGCCGAAAAATTAGGCGTCAGCAAACACACCGTCGACAACCACCGCAAAAACATCCTCGCCAAACTGGAGGCCGACAACGCCATCGAAGCCATTAACACCGCCCGCGCGGCGGGGCTGATGGATTAGGGCCTCCACCCCAACAGGTCGATATCCGGGACGGCCTGTTTCCAGGCGGCAAACTCCTCATAAGTGTGCAGCCCCAATTCCAGAACGGCGTAATAGACCTCGATACCGGGCGTTTTCACGCCGTCGGGGGCATCGAGCTTGATACGCAGGATGGCCTCGCGGATTTCCGGGGTGAGGCGGGCGACGATGGCGTCGGTCACCTGCTCCATGACCCCGTCGAAAGCCGAGCCGCGGCGGATGTGGATCATGTCCAACTGCCAGGCCGTGCCCTGCGCGTCGTTGTACCGGGCATGCCATTCGAGGCACTCCTCGACGGTGTCCAGCAGATTGCGGAACTGCACATCGCGGATTGCCGGGTTTTGTTTCAGGCGCTCTACGGCGGCGAGGCTTTTTTCGAGCATCGGCTCATCGGTGTAAATATGAAAGTCGATGTCGAGGTTCTTCATGATCAGCCCGCTTCGCCCCGAACCGACCAAATTGACCCTCGCCCCGACGCTCTCCCATGCCTCGACCACCCCCGACTCGCGGATCACCCGCAGGGCCTCCTGCCGTCGGGCTTCTGATATTTTTAACAGATCCATCGTCGCAAAAGTAGCTATAAATGGCTATTTTTCAGCGGCGGAGGATGGATTAATTTTGCGCTCTTATGACGGAAGAAAAATACCTCACTCATGTTTTGGAGCGCCTCCGGGCGGCCATCGGCAGCGCCGACACCACCGTTCGGGAGCGCGTACAGACCCTCGACGAACAAAAACGCTACCTGTGGGAAAACAAGGATATCGACCCGCACGAGATCCGCTCGGTGCGCGAAAACATCCTGAATATCCACGCCATCGGCGAGAGCGCGATCGCCCGCCGGGCACGGTTGGGGCGGATGCTCGACAACCCCTATTTCGGGCGCATCGATTTCAATAAAGAGCCGATCTATATCGGTGTTCATACGTTTCATGACTTCGATACCCGTACCAGCCTCGTCTACGACTGGCGCGCACCCATCGCGAGCATGTACTACGACTACGAACTGGGCCCGGCGGCGTACACCTCTCCGACGGGAGAGATCGCAGGCGAGATCACGTTGAAACGCCAATACAGGATTCGCGGCGGACGAATGGAATACCTGCTCGAAAGTTCGGTGACGGTGCACGACGACATCCTGCAACGCGAACTGAGCGCAAATGCCAACGACAAGATGCGCAACATCGTCGCCACCATCCAACGCGAGCAGAACCGCATCATCCGTGACGCCGAGGCCCCGACGCTCATCATTCAGGGGGTCGCCGGGTCGGGCAAAACCTCCATTGCGCTTCACCGCATCGCCTATTTGCTTTACACCTATAAGGACACACTTTCCTCGAAGGATATCCTGATCCTGTCGCCCAACAAGGTTTTTGCCGATTACATTTCGAACGTGCTGCCCGAACTGGGCGAAGAGACGGTTCCCGAAACGGGCATGGCCGAATTGCTGTCGGGGGTGCTGGGCGGCAAGGTGAAATACCAGACCTTTTTCGAGCAGGTGGCCGAACTGTTGGAAAAACCAGCGCCGGGCTTCGCCGAACGGATCCGCTTCAAATCGACCCTCGAATTCGCCGCTGCGCTCGACCGCTTTATCCTGCATGTGGAGAACCATTTTTTCAGGCCGGTCGATCTGAAGATCCGCCACATCACGATCCCGCACGAGTACATCGGCGAGCAGTTCCGCCGCTTCCACCGCTTGGCGATGCGGGAGCGTTATGAGCCGATGGCCGAGCTGATCGCCGACGAACTGGCCGTCAAATACGGCATCATGGCCACCACCGCCGAGCGCAACCACCTGAAACGGGAGATCCGCGGGATGTTCGCCGGCAACAACGACCGGCAACTCTACAAATCGTTTTTCGAGTGGCTCGGCCGCCCCGAAATGTTTAAAATGCGGCGCGGAAATACCCTCGAATATGCCGATCTGGCGCCGATGGCCTACCTGCGCATCGCCCTCGACGGCATCAAGCCCCAGGCACGGGTGCGGCACCTGCTGATCGACGAGATGCAGGATTACACGCCGGTGCAGTATCGCGTGATCCAACGGCTTTTTCCCTGCCGCAAAACACTTCTCGGCGATGCCGGACAATCGGTCAATCCCTACGGCTCCTCGACTGCCGAAACGATCCAAAAGACCTTCGCCGGCGGCAAGGTAATGAAACTCTGCAAGAGCTACCGCTCGACCTTCGAGATCACCGACTTCGCTCAGCGCATCCGGCCCAACGACGAGTTGGAACCCGTCGCCCGCCACGGCGAGAAGCCGCGGATCCTGCGGTTCGACACCCCCGAGGCCGAACGCTCAGGCATCGCGGCCCTGATCGCCGATTTCCGCCGATCGGACTACCAATCGCTCGGCATCGTCTGCAAAACCGAAGCACAGGCCGCCGAACTTCACGAAAAACTTGCCGACTCCGACATCTTTCTGCTCACGAGCCGCAGCCACGCCTTTGCCCACGGCGTGATCATCACCTCGGCCCACATGGCCAAGGGGCTGGAGTTCGACGAGGTGATCGTCCCGCACGCCGACTCCCGAAATTACCGCTCGGAGATCGACCGCGGTATGCTCTATGTTGCTGCTACCCGCGCCATGCACCGGCTCACGCTCACCCACGCGGGGCAAAAGAGTCCATGGATTGCCTTTGCATGAGACGTTGCTGCCGCGTTTTTTTAATTTAGCTCTGACAATATTCGTTTAAAAAGAATTACTTTTGGGGCGTGAACGGGGCTCGATCCCGGGTGAATTCCGACGAATATGAACGACAATACCGCCATTCTATTGATGTACTGCCCCGACCGGCCGGGGCTTGTGGCCGGGCTGACCGACCTGATCAACGCCAACGGAGGGAATATCCTCTACCTGGACCAATGGGTGAACAACGAAGAGAACATGTTCTTCATGCGCATCGAGTGGGATCTGGCCCATTTCCGGATCCCGCGTCAGGAGATGAACGAATGGTTCGAGATGCGCTTCGGCAGCCCTTTCGGCGTGCACCACAACCTCTATTTCAGCGATGAAAAACCCCGTCTGGCGATCTTCGTGTCGAAAATGCCGCATTGCCTCTACGACATGCTGGCCCGGCACGCCGCCGGGGAGTGGCGGGTGGAGATTCCGTTGGTGGTGAGCAACCACCCCGATCTGCAGCCGGTGGCCGAACAGTTCGGGATCGAATTCCGCTGTTTTCCGATCACTCCGGAAAATAAAGCGCAGCAGGAGGAGGCCGAACTGGCCCTGCTGCGGGAATACGGTATCGATCTGGTCGTGCTGGCGCGGTACATGCAGGTGTTGTCCGACAATTTCATCCGGAGTTATCCCCATCCGATCGTCAACATCCATCACTCGTTCCTGCCGGCGTTCATGGGGGCGAAACCCTACCATGCCGCCCATGCGCGGGGCGTGAAACTCATCGGGGCCACGAGCCATTTCGTCACCGCCGAGTTGGATCAGGGGCCGATCATCGAGCAGGACGTGGTGCACATCACCCACAAGGACACTGTCGAGCGCCTGGTGCGCAAAGGGCAGGATCTGGAAAAGATCGTCCTCTCCCGCGCCGTGGCCGAACTGATCGACCACAAGGTGTTGGCCTACAAAAACCGGACAGTTGTGTTCGATTAAAAAATAAGGTAACTTATACAACTTTACACCGATCGTCATTGCGAGGAGCGTAGCGACGTGGCCAACCGATGACAAGCCGAGCGCCGTGTGAGCTTGCTCACAAATGGCCGAGGCGCGAAGGAGGAAAAGCCCGCGAAGCGGGGTTAATCCAGTTTCCATCCGTTGCCTGACTGGATTGCCACGCCCTGCGGGCTCGCAATGACGGGAATCGCTTCCTATGTGTAAAGAAATATATAATTGCCAAAAATCATTATCTTTGTCCTTGAATTTAAACATACTCCGATGAGACAGAACAATTAACAGGCGGCTTTTTTAAGCCGGAATCAAACCTTTCGACATTCATTTTCGGTTTAATCGACCTTTTCGAAGGTCGCTGTTAATTGTTATATTATGAGTATTGTGGTCAGCGGTGTGGCGTATCGTCACGCGAATCAACAAACATTATTTGAAAATATCGGTTTTTCTGTCGCTGCGGGACGGAAAGTCGCCCTTACGGGCAATAACGGCAGCGGCAAATCGACGCTGCTGAAGCTCCTGGCGGGAGAATGGAAGCCCTCCGCCGGGGCCATTCAATGCGGCTCCAGACCGTATTATATTCCCCAGCAGGTCGGGGCAACGGGGCAAACCGTGGCGGAAGCTCTCGGCGTGGCCGAAAAGCTCGATGCTCTGAAAGCCATCCTCGGCGGGAGTACCGACCCCGCACATTTCGGCACACTGGCCGACGACTGGGAGATCGAGGCCCGGTGCCGCGCCTCACTCGACCATTGGGGGCTGACGACGGCGGGTCTCGATACTCCGCTCGACAGGCTGAGCGGCGGCGAACGCACAAAGGTTTATCTCGCGGGATTGCTCATCCACACGCCGGAAATCGTGCTGTTGGACGAGCCGACCAACCATTTGGATGCCTCGAATCGCGCAAAACTCTACGAATACATCGACTGCAGCAAGGCGACGATCCTCGTGGTCAGTCACGACATTACGCTGCTCCGCCTGCTCGAAACCACGTATGAACTCTCCGAAAAGGGCTTGCGGCTCTATGGCGGGAATTACGATTTTTACCGGGAGCAAAAAGCGTTGGAAGAGGATGCGTTGGCTCAGCAGATCGGCTCAGGGGAGACTGCATTGAAGCAAGCCCGGCGCAAGGCTCAGGAGGTTCATGAGCGGCAACAACGGCGTATGGCTCGCGCCGGAAAAACCACTTCGGGCACCCCGCGCATCATTCTCCATGCCCGCCACGACAAGGGCGAGAACACGGGTGCGAAACTGTCCGGGAAACACTCCGGCATCATCGCCGACAGCCGTCAACGTCTCGCCGAACTGCGCGCCCGACAACACAAAACCGCCGATCTGCGCATCGATTTCGACGATGCCCGCCTGCACGAGGGCAAGCTGCTGGTCGCGGCGAGGGGCGTGAATTTCGGGTATACGGCCGACAACATGTTGTGGCCGCAGCCGCTCGATCTGGAGATCCGCAGCGGCGAGCGTATCCACCTGACGGGTGACAACGGCAGCGGTAAAACCACTCTCGTCAGGCTTCTGACGGGCGAACTCGCGCCCACCGTCGGCAGCATCCACCGCGCCCCCGGCTTTAGTTATCTTTACCTCGATCAGCAATACAGCGCGGTGTGCCGCGATACAACGGTTCTCGAACTGGCCCGCGAACACAACCTCGAAAACCTCGGTGATCACGAGGTAAAAATCCGCCTGAACCGTGCCCTGTTCCCCGCCGAGACGTGGAATAAAAACTGCTTCACCCTCTCCGGCGGCGAACGGATGCGCCTTTATTTGTGCTGCCTGATGCTTTCTAACCACGTCCCCGACATGTTGATCCTCGATGAGCCGACCAACAACCTCGATCTGGCGAGTTTGGCTATCCTCACCGACACCATTAAAAACTACCGCGGTACCCTTGTCGTCATCTCTCACGACAGTCACTTCGTGAGGCAGATCGGAGCGACGGCGGAAATTCGGGTTTATTGATTATCTTTGTTTTTATCCCTGTATGTAAACAATTCGGATGACTGCAAACGCTCTCGAACCCCGCTCGAAGATGTGGAACCTGTGGCACGGATGCCACAAGTTGAGTGCGGGATGCGCGCATTGCTACGTCTATCGGGGCGATTCGAAACGGGGCATCGACAGCAGCGTCGTCGCCAAAACCCAAAGTTTCGATGCGCCGGTTCGGAAAAAACGCGACGGGTCGTACAAAATTCCGGCGGGATCGCTCGTCTATACCTGTTTTACTTCCGATTTTTTCCTCGCGGATGCCGACCCGTGGCGCGCCGAAGCGTGGGAGATGATACGCGAGCGGTGCGATCTGCGTTTTTTGATGATCACCAAACGCATCGACCGCCTCGCAGAATGCCTGCCGGACGACTGGGGCAACGGATGGGATCATGTGACGATCTGTTGTACCGTCGAGAATCAGGATCGCGCCGATTACCGCCTGCCGATTTTCCGGTCAGCACCGGTCAGGCACAAACGCATCATCTGCGAACCACTCCTGGAGCGCATAGATCTCGCGCCTCATGATATCGGCTCGTGGGTCGAACAGGTCGTTGCGGGAGGAGAATCGGGTGCGGGCGCGCGATCGTGCGATTTCGATTGGGTGATGGACCTGCGCGAGGAGTGCATGCGGCAGGGCGTTTCGTTCTGGTTCAAGCAAACGGGCGCCCGGTTTGTCAAAGACGGCAAACTCTATCCCATACCCCGTCGGCTTCAACATGCGCAGGCCCGAAAGGCGGGGATCAATTTCAATGCAGAGTGAGTATAATCATCCCGACCCGATCTGCCAACGGGTTTGTCCAGGCGGCGGTATCCTGCGTGTTCCATTTTCAGCAAAAAATCGCATTATTTTTAGGGAACTATTTGCAGGAATAAAAAAAGTTACTACTTTTGTCCCTCGGGATTCGGAAATATATCCCTTGTCGATGCGGAAGTAGCTCAGTTGGTAGAGCATTAGCCTTCCAAGCTAAGGGTCGCGAGTTCGAACCTCGTCTTCCGCTCAGAGGCCGAGAAGGTGAAAGGGGATAGCGGGGGAGTGCCAAGAAAGAGAGAGGGGAGGTTGCTATTACGGAACTTCTTCGAAGTTGCAGAGAGCAACGAGTTTTTAACATATTGCGGAAATAGCTCAGTTGGTAGAGCACGACCTTGCCAAGGTCGGGGTCGCGAGTTCGAGTCTCGTTTTCCGCTCCAAGGGTCTCGTTTTGAGGCCCTTTTTTGTTGGGTGGGGTTTGCGGAACGACGCAAACGAATCTGATTATCAGCAAAATGCGGCATGGTTGCGAATCTTGTCTGCCGCGACTTCCGAAGAACAATGTACCCTAATCGTGGCCTGTTCGTGGTACAAACCCACGGCCATGAAAATGTACCACTAAACGGGATTTTATTCGCTGATCCACAATGATTTGCGTAGCGACAGTCCGGTTTTTCCTGCATAACTTTGTCTCACTAAAAAATGAGGAAAAACTATGGAACGAAAAACATTCAACGGAGTTGATGTTCATCCTCGCCTCGGCAAATCAAGCGATGCTTGTTTGCTCTCGGCTCGTCGAACATTCAGAATCCTGTTCCTGTTGCGCAAGTGCAGGACGGGCAAAAACGGCCTCGCACCCATTCTGGCGCGGATTACGACCAACGGGCTGCAAAGCGAAATTTACATCCAGTGCCACGTCAATCCCGCGAAGTGGAGCCAAACCAAAGAGCGGGCGACGGGTAACGACCGACTGTCGTGTCAGGTGAACGCCTGTCTCGATGACTTTAGGGCGCGGGTGCTCGAAATCAGGCAGACGCTGATAGAGGAGGGTTACGAGGGGCACGCCATTCAGATCAAGGAGCGGTTTGCCAAGCCGAAACATTCAGCACTGATGTTTTTGGCTGAGCTGGGCAAGTATTGCGAGAAGCGGCAGACGGAGGTCGGGGTGCGCATTACCCAACTGACGGCCAACAAGTATCACCGGATATTCCGCTATCTGATGGCCTATACCAAAGAGGTGTACGGCAAAGATGACGTGCTGTTGTCTGCGGTGAATTACGAGTACATTGACAACTTCAACACCTACCTGCAAACCCGCTACCGGTGCAAGCACAACGGAGCTGTCAATCTGCTGTGCTGTCTCAAGAACTTCATTTTCTATTGTCAGAGAAACGAATGGATCACCAAAAATCCGTTCCAGAGCTACAAGCTCAAGGAGGAGCATAATTATTCCAAAGACCACCTCGTGAAGTCGGAGATAGATGTTTTAATCGCCAAAGAGATGCCGAATCGCCGTTTGGAGGCCGTCAGGGATGTTTTTGTTTTCTGCTGTCTGACTGCGCTCGCCTTCACCGATGCTGACCATTTGCGCAAGGAACATATCTCAAAAGATGACAACGGCGCGTTGTGGGTTCACAAGCCGAGGGAGAAGACGGGTGTGATGAGTGCGATACCTTTGTTGCCCCATGCCATTGAGATTCTGCGCAAGTACGAGACCGATGATATCTGCATGGAGAAAGGAAAACTCTTGCCCGTGCCGAGCAATCAAAAGATGAACAGCTACCTGAAAGAAATAGCTTGTATCTGCAACATTGACAAGACTTTAACGACACATGTCGCGCGGCACTCGTTCGCCTGTTTAGCGATGGAGCTGAGTATCCCCATCGACATCATCGCTAAAGTTTTGGGGCATACCAATACGAACATGCCCCGCCGGTACGCCAAACTTTCGGAGTCGGCAATCGGTCGTGAGGTGTCGAAAATCGCGGATGTTTTCGCTCAATAATACGGCTATGGAACGAGAAATGAATTTATTAGAATGTATGACGAGGGAACGGGGAGTAATTTCAATAGCTGGCGGGCGGATTGTGGTTACTCCCGCCACCGGGATATACGGGAACGATGCAGTAATTGGCGGCACGGTTTGGATGACCAAGCACCAGATCGCCGACCTGTTCGGGTGCTTCGTGGCGAAGGTTGTGAGCAACATCGCAGCGGTGCTGAAGTCCGGCGTACTCGACGAGAGCCGGGTGTGCCGCTTGCATCGATACAAAGACGGTGGAGGTGTCGAACTGTACAGCCTCGAAATGATCGTGGCTCTGGCATTTCGCATCGACACCCGCAATGCCGACATCTTCAGACGGTGGCTCATTAAACAGGCGGTGCAACCTGCCCCGAAGTTTCAACCGCCGATTACGATGCTGTTTCCTGCAAGGGAGCAAGCATTGCCGAACTAATACGGGCGATTATCGCCTGTCTATACAGCGAGTGGGCGAGAAATTTCTCGCCCACTCGTTTGTTCACTCAATCTGCCACTTGTTCGCTGTTCGCATATATCGCGAGACATATCACAAAAGCCTATTTATCTATCAAACAGGTTGTTGTCTTTTGCATAACGCATGAATTCAGGCATGGAATGACATTTTAATTTTCGCATCGCATTTTGCTTGTGTGTCCGGCATGTATCCACTGAAATATATAGCTTCTCTGAAATTAGTTCGAAAGAATCTCCACCATGAAGACATTGCATAACTTCAAATTCGCGGGGAGATAAAGGATGTTGCGACTGAGGTCTGCAAATCACGTTTTCGTGTTCACACTCTTTGCGTAAAGGACAAGGAACAGATTCTAAATTAATCGTCCCATCCGGCTCGAAGTCCAGTTTATTGTCATAGCCTCCCAAATTACATCGAAGAAATCGACTAACTACTTTGTATCGAAAGAGAGGGAAATTGGGCTTACTCTTTTTATATAATACATGCAATGCCTTCATAGCGTCTGGATAACGGAATGCAATCAAATCATACATTTCGTCAGTAAACGCCTTTTTTGTCTCGTCATAGACAACGATATTTCCGTCCATGCCTTGAAGTATGATGTCTCCAAGAAAGGTGGTATGGACTTCCAATTGAGGGATTTTATACATATTGAACAGTAGTTGAGTTAGACAAAACTATCGGTTTTCTAATACTACAGTATGAATTATTGCAACTATCTCTCCTTTTATTTCGCGCACAAAGTGTTCCTGAATATTTTTATTTCAAGTTTTTAACTATAAATATAACCGGTATGAAAACGCTTACAATCAAAAATCTCATCAAATTTAGGGAAAAATCCGACAAAGGCAAAAAATTCTTTGCACAGAACTTAAAACTCGATCAAGTGCAAGAAGAATTAGAAGGCGGTGGTAATTATTGGGCGATTTGCCTCAGTGCTATTGGTAATAGCTACAAGAATAATGACGCCCAATGGGTGTCGGACAAAATTGATGAATTTGAAGACGTAATGAAGATGACTGAATATGAACGGACAAGAATGATGTATAAGAGAAACCTTGACATTCTGCGCCGTTTTGAAGATTTCAATTTTGACAAATTGAGGCCATCTGAGAATTTTAAGATTGTAGCACAGTCCAGATTCCAACAGGTTCTGCCTATTAATGGATTGCCGATAAAGGTAAATCCAAGCTATGTCTTCACATTTGGAGATAAGGCTACGAAAGAGATCGGTGCAATTTGGTTTGTGGCTCAATTGGGAGGCTTTCGGAAAGAAGAATTAGCCATGTACACCGATGCTGCTCATGGCTATCTAAAAACACACTATTCGAAATGTGTGATAGACCCTAAATACTGTATTGCTATGGATTTGTTTAGTGGCGAAATCATAAATTATTCCCAAATACAGGTCGGGGAAGTCCCCAAAGTGTTAAGTTCAACAACCAAGGAAATTTTGAAATTGATGAAATAATAAAAACCCGTTCGAACCTATAAAAACTGGAGAAGCCGAGAAATAAAAAACGAAGCAACAGCAAAATAGTATCCTATGGCAATCCGATACTCTCTTGAGAATTAAAACATTGGATATATATGTACGGTGAGGTTTCTCTCCTCGTCCGTTTAATTCTAAAGTTATAAAAATAGTTCACGAAACCGGATTATTTTAGGACTGCCACTATGTTGAATTAAAAAAGTTAAACACATGAAGTATTACGTTAACAAAAATGCGCAATCAAATGGCGACCACGAAGTTCACAGAGAGGATTGCTCTTATCTGCCAGATGTTTCGAACAGAATTTATTTAGGCGATTATTCGTCATGCCAACCTGCAGTCTCGAAGGCGAAAGAGTATTATCGTGATGTCGATGGTTGCTATTATTGCTGTAAAGCCTGTCATAAAGAATAGTGGTATGATGACGGCTTAGTTCTCCCCCCTTGCCCTTCGTGCGCAAAGGTCCTGTTGTAAAAGCTAAATCCGCAAGGTCGTAGCCGCCAGAGGTGGTTTCTGCGAAAACCTTGCGGATTTACTTTTTCAACATTGGGCTGAACGCTACCGAAGGACAATGGGGGGATGGCGCGGAGGCTACTTTGTCCCGATACCCCTGAAAAACTCTTCGAGCGATATACCGTAATAATCACACAGCCGTTTCAGCGTCGGGAGGGAAATGCAGTTTTCGCCGATCTCTACCCGACCGATGTTCATGTTCAGGTCGAAACGGACATTCTCCTGCGTGATGCCCTTATCTTTGCGGACCTCTTTCAGCCTCTCGGCCAGCGTCTTCGCCAATTCTACATCTTTCTTTTTGATGCCCATATGACAAAGAACTACATTATTGTAGTTTTCTTTTACTCC
>QMCD01001161.1_pt1 | contig 16642 bp, 3 predicted proteins | sample 1821841 | NCBI WGS metagenome assembly QMCD01 (sample SAMN01991225, study PRJNA193472) | Termite gut metagenome, whole genome shotgun sequencing project. | isolation source: worker | host: Macrotermes natalensis | reverse complement strand
TCTGGCTACAAAGATATGAATTCCGGTTCGTTTTTCCTAATCTAAAAAGAGATATTTTACTGAAAATAAGAACTTTATATGGCTTTTAAGGAGCGACTCATTAGCTCCCTTAGTCGCTGACCGTTGGTTGCGGGCTTGACCCGCAACCCCCTAATAATCAATACTACTTTTTAGGGGATTCTTGGCAAGCCAAGCGTTCCGGTTACCGCGTCAAGCGCGGAACCAGCGGTCAGCGACTAAAGGAGCTAATGACGGGCTTTTGAGACAACCCCTTTAATTGATTTATTTTGCAAATAAGGAAAAATAAATCCGAATCAGTGCACAATAACAACCTTAATTTGTTTTTGATTATTTACATTCAATATATAAGTTGCATTTGGTAAATAACTGAAATCCAATATTATTTCTTTTTCATCATGTTTGTTTCGATAGATCTCTTTGCTGTTCATATCATAAAGTACTATTTCCCTTTGTCCGGCTTGATCAAATAATACATTTATTTTTCCGCTTGTCGGATTTGGGAATACTTTTATGGATTCTTTGTTGACTATTACACCACTCTCATTTATATCAACCGTTTCCTGGTATATGATTTGAATCGTGTCGCTGCCGGTACAGTTGTCTGCGGAAGAAACTTGCACCCAAATTGAAATCATATCATCTCCGGTATTCTTTACCACTATCGTTTGTGTATTATCCCCGGTACTCCATTCGTATGATTTGAATCCGTTGCCGGCATCCAATGTTACAGTTTCATCCCATGATATTTCCCGGTTTCCACCCAAATTTACTACCGGATTAGGGCTGACGGTCAGAGTTAAAGCAATTAGACTGTCGCAACCGGATTTTGATTGCAATGTATGATTATATGTTCCTGGACTATTCAGCTCCTTGCCAAAGAAATCGTAAATTTCTCCTTGACAAATAGAGGCTGTAATTGGCGTAGTTACTATCTGATTAATGGTTAAAGCCAGTACAATAACACTGTCGCAACCGTGAATTGATTTCAATGTATCACGGTAAGTTCCCGGAACAGTCAAATCCCTACTGCCGAAACGATAAGATTCGCCTTGACAGATGGAAGCTGCGACCGGCGTCGAATAAACTTGGTTGACATTTAATGTCAATACAACAACACTGTCGCAATTGTGAATTGATTTCAATGTATCGCGGTAAGTTCCGGAAACGGTTAAATCCCTACTGCCGAAACGATAAGATTCGCCTTGACAGATGGAAGCTGCGACCGGCGTCGAATAAACTTGGTTGACGTTTAATGTCAATACAATAACACTGTCGCAACCGTGAATTGATTTTAATGTATCGCGGTAAGTTCCGGAAACGGTCAAATCTTTTCCGCCAAAAGAATAGGATTCGCCTTGACAAATAGACGCAACAACCGGTGTTACCGTTACCGGATTAACGACCAACGTCAATTCAATAATACTGTCGCAACCATAAACAGTTTGTAACGTATCGGCATAAACGCCGGCAATAGTCAATGATTCATCAAAGAAACTATATGTTTTCCCTTCGCAAATAGTATCTGTAATCAGCGTTTTTACTGCCGGGTTTACTGTCAAACTTAATTCTACTACGCTATCACATCCGTGCATATTTTGCAATGTATGGTAATAAATCCCCGTTTCAGTTAAGTTTGTTCCGTAAAAATCGTAAGCTATGTTCCGGCATGTTTCATCGCTGAGTTTGATTGTGTCGGGTTCAATTACATTGAGTAATTGTAATGTAAATACTTTTTCGTGAGAGAGGCTGCTTTCGTTGGTAGTACGCACGCGAACGGAATAGATGCTATCCGGCAAGCAATAAAAATTATGGTTGACTACCAATTTATCATTTTCGATGTCGAACAGGGCATTGCCGGTCGAACCGTTGCCTGTCACTAATTCGTAGCTAAAGTGCTGATTGCTGATTTTATCTACTGTGCTGAGTACGCCTATGATTCCACCCTGTTCTTCGTAATTATAAAAAGTGTTGTTGGAAAGCCTGATGTCGGTAGGCGGTAAGCTTTCGTTGAGAGTAAAATCGGGCACGGGTTTAAACTCTTCCTTGTTACGCACATGGTCTAATGCCGAGGTATAGAAACGATAGGTATTTCCGGCGGTATAAGGATAGTAAATAACCGTGTCTACCTGATAAACTCCTGCCTGCTCGTAAGATTCTTCGTTTATAGCAACATAAAGTTGTATCTCTTTTACGCCGCAGCCTTCAGCATCGTCTTGGGCGGTAAAGGAAATTTCTATCTCCGTGTCTGAAACCGCAGCTATGAGCGTACTTTGAGGAGCCGCGGCATCAATGGTATTTTTCCATACGTTAGTAGAAATAGCCTCGTTAATATCAAACACAATAGCAGCATCTGCCGTTATTGTATCGCCTGTAACGCAAGCAGCACGCGGCTTGATAAAGAAACTGACAAAGCCCTCTCCATTGTGCAAATCGGGATTGTTGACCGGTAAAAAGCCTTCATGCACACCGATAGGCGGCAAGCCGGTGGCAGGGTCTATGGTCTCGAATATCCAAAAGGCTTCCTGGGTTACTATATCTATACCGGCGGTAACATCTACAAAAACGCCCAATGAATCGCGCACATCCAAGCGTTGCTGGTAGAGCGAAGGGCGGGCGTTTATCTCAAAGCGTAAATTGCCGAAACCAAAACTACCCAAACCGAAGGAATTTCTATCTGCATTGGGGTGTAGTTTATGCCTTACTTCTACTCGCTGCGCTGATGCTGTGGCAAATTCGGGGTCGTTTTCAAAGTAAATGGTGTAGGGCAATACTTGATTAACTGATACCCATTGCAAGGTGTCGTAGCCTTTGGCACCTATGATTTCGTTGGGGTCAACAGGGGCAAGAGCGGGGATATGTACAAAGTTATTAAAAGCCTTTACTCCCAATTCTCCTCCTTTATGACTTCCATAAAAACCACCTACAATACCTCCTACAACTCCACATGCTGCCATTACTGCTGGACTGAACGGTGTACACGCAAGCGCGCCTAATTTAGCACCTGCCCAAGCACCTGCTGCTCCAAAAACAAAAGCACCTGCTGTTTCTGAAGCACTCCGAGACGCACCATCATAATCTCCTTCAGAATATTTTTTCCATGCATCATAATTTCCTGCGCCTAAACCAATAATACTTGTAACATTTCCGAATTTTTTTCCATATGATGATAAAAGAGTGGATGTTTGCGCTCCAGCATAAACTCTTCCATTAGACTTAGGAAAATATAATTTACCTGTATTATCACCAACTCTTATCTTTCCACTACCATATTCAATACCTGAGAACATGTTTCCAATATTATCATTCGCATTTTTTGCAATATTATAATAATTATTAGAAACATTACTTTGTTGTGTTTTTGAAGGCATAGATGTGATTATTGGATTTGGCATAGAAGAAATGTAATACTGAGGTTGAGCAGAAGTTATGTAATACTGTGGCTGAGGTGCTGCTGTTATATATAAATCAGTTGCTAAACCATAATTATCCATCCAATTATTTGGATTATTTACAACATAGCTATAAATATTAAAACCATCAATATATTCTAATGGGTCATATTGCATAAATCTACCAAACTCACTACTCAAATGTCTTGCCCTATAATAATACAACCTACTTTCAGTTTCCCATTGCCTGCCTATAAATAAAACATCGTTATGCAAGGCGGAAACAATTATAGGATTTTGTGTAGCATCGTAAAATTCAGGCGTACCATAAGGTTGGTATTGATAACTTTCTGCCATTGTTCCATTCGTAGCACTTAGAGCCATTACAGAACCCAAATGGTTTTTATGATAAAAATAGTCATTCCCATTACGGTTCATCTGCAAGATGTCGTCTATCCGGTTTCCGTATAAATAATTTGCCTGTGCAGCATTGCCGGTATATTCTTCAATAATATGATCACCATCGTAAAAATAATCCAAAGTCCCTTCAGCAGTTTGTTTTTGTATGCGTCTGCCTAATGCATCGTACTTATAGGTGGCGGTAGCGGCATTATCTACGCCTGTCATGCGGTTGTTGTAGTCGTAGGTATAGCTGTGTTGGTGGTCGTTGAGCATATTGCCGTTGCCGTCGTAGGTTGGAGCGGCGTTTAGTCCGCCGCTAATGGCGGTATATTGGTTCATGCTGCCGGCGGTGTAGCTGGTGTTTACGCCGTCTTCGGTTACTATGGTGCGGTTGCCCAAGGCATCCATGCCGTAGGTAATGCTTTTGAACGGTGCCGGAATGTCATTGCCTGCCATTATGCCACGCTTAAAACCGGTCAAGCGTTGCAAATTGTCGTAGGCGTATGTTTCGCTGCGGTTGGGATAAAGGTTGTCTTTGCGATACAGCATGTTTCCGTTTTTGTCATACTCCATGCTTACATCGCTTATTGCGGGGGCATCTATTATGCGGGTAAGCAATCCGGCATCGTTGTAGGTAAATTGCGTAGTTGTGCCGTTGGAATAACTGCGCTCCTGCAAGCGGTTGTTGGGGTCGTAGTGCATGGTAACCAAGGTTTCGCTGCCCTCGGTAATACGGCTCAACCGGTTGCGGGTATCGTAAAACTCCTGTATGGCTCTGCCGCCCGGATAGGTAATACTGCGTAATCTTCCGGCGGTATTGTAGGCGTAGGCGGTGGTTTTGCCGTTCAGGTTTTCGCTTAATATGCGTCCTATGCGGTCGTAGGTAAAAGTAACCGCAGCGTTTGCATTTATAGCTGTAAGCATTTGTCCCAAAGCATCATAGCTGTATTGGTCGCTGCTATTATCGGGGTATTGCTTTTGGGTTAAGCGGTTCAACCCATCGTAGGTATAGGTCATGACGTTCCCGGCATTGTCCTTGTATTTTTGCACATTGCCCGCAGCATCGTACCAGTATTGCTTGGTAGATTCGTCGGCAAAGGTAATGAGCGTATTGCGCTTCAGGGCATCGTATTCGTAATGTGTGGCGTGATTATTGGCATCGGTTACGCTGCTAAGGTTGTCGTTGTTGTCGTAAGTAAAACGGGTAACGTTATTCATCGCATCCTTGTGCCCGGTCAGCTGGTTCAGGTTGTTGTAGGTAAAGCTTTCTACCGTGCCGTTTTTGTGCGTAAGTTTGGTTATCTTGTCGTTTTTATCATATTCGTATTGTTCAAAGAAACCTAAGGGGTCGGTTACTTTTATTACACGGTTCAGCCTATCGTACTCATAGTGTGTTTCCTTGCCTTCCCCGTCTTTTTCAGTAATGACATTGCCGTTAGCATCATAAACGTATTCCGCAATAAGCCCTACATTATCGCTAATGTTAACTACCTGGTCGTTCTCATTGTAGGTATATTGCAGGGTAGCACCATCCGGTTGCAGGATGCCTGTAAGGTTGCCCTTCATATCATAATGGTAATGAGTCGTATCATTTTCTGCATTAATCTGCATGCTTAGCTGACCCATATCATCATACAGCAAGCGTGTTTGTCCGTTCATCGCATCGGTTACATTGGTTACCAACGATTTAGCATTACGAGTGTATTGAGTAATTTGGTTTAGCGGGTCTTGTATTTCTGTTACATCGCCCAGCTCGTTATATTTGTAGCTGGTTTTCCTCAACATCGGGTCGGTCACAGAAAGTCGGTTGCCGTTTCTGTCGTAAGAAATTAAGGTGTTTTGTCCTAATGCATTGGTAAGTTTTACCGGCAGGTTTTGCTTGCTGTATTCGTAGCGGGTGGTGTTGCCCATAGCATCGGTTAGGGCTGTTACGTTTCCGCGTGTGTCATAGTCCAAGCGGACAGTACGGTTTCCCACATCGGTAATAGCGGTTATATTACCGTAATCATCGTTGGTAAAATAAGTTATATTTCCATTAGCATCCTTGTAACTAAGCATTTGCCCTAAATTGCCGTAGGTAAACTCAAGGGTATGCGACAACGGATTTTCCACTTTCAGCAAATTGCCTTCGGCATCATACGAATAGCGGGTGATATTGCCTTTTTTATCGGTATAAGAGGTAATTTGGTTGAAATTCGATTCGTAGGTATATCTTTCGACATTACCCAAAGGGTCAGTTGCGGTAAGCATATTTCCTTCCGCATCATAGGTATAACGGGTAACATTACCGTTGGCATCGGTGCGTTTAATCACGTTGTCGTTGTTGTCGTACTCCATTTTCTGTTGCCGTCCGCAGCAATGTCCTTTTTTCTCAATTACCCTTCCCTTATCGTCCCAACGGTAGGTAGTAAACTGGTTAGTTGGCTGCACATAATCTACAATCACCGTCTGGTTGTTTTCGTAACGGATGGATTTATCGGTCAGTGCGGTTTTTACACGGCTTACCGAATAGTCGCCGTTATAAAAAATCTGCGTTTTATTGCCGTTGGGGTCTATGATTTCGTTGAGCAATCCGCGCGTGTCGTAGCCGTAGGCAGTAGTAAATCCCATCGGATTGACTACCCGCACCAACTGTCTCAGCGTATCGTATTGATAAGTATACTCATGCGTATCGAAAGAGGCTTTTGTTTTTACCAAAAGAGAATCTTTCCACGTAAGATTCAGGCTCCGTCCGTGGTTGTCGCTAACGGAGGATAAAAGTTTACCGGTATAGGTAAAATTCAGGAAATTTCCATGACGGTCTTCCATTTTCTCAATTACCGGATTTTGGGCATCACCTAAATAGTATTTGTCGCCCTGTTTTCCGGTAAGGATGTATTTATTGCTTTCTTGCGAAAGTTTGTCAAATACGCCGGCGGGCGATTCAAACAGGTTGCCGAATTTTTTAAACAGGTCTCTGCGCCCGTCTCCCCGTATAACCACGATGCCCAATGAGTCGACTTCGTAGCGCATTTCATTGCCTATGCTCCAGCCTGTACCGTAACCCAAATTCCGGTTATAAGAAGAGCTGTTGTAATAAAACGTAACCTGCAACGGCATGGAATGGTTGGGATACTGCAATTCGGGGCGCTGGTAAAACATCACTCCATTGTAGCTATTCACCCATACGTTGTTGGGGCAGGCAATCTTGGGCTTAGTGATATTTTGCGCCTGCAGAATATTGCCGAAAAGTTGTAAACTTACAACACATGCTATTAAAACGGATCTATATAGTTGTTTATTCATTGTTGTGTCCTCCTTATCTTTTAGCTCTTCTAATTACATATAACTGCAAACGCACTTCGGGCGAAATTGAGCGGATAAATATCGTTCGCGAGTCATGACTGCCCGGCGACAGAATACCTGGCGTACCGAGGTTATTGCCTACAGGCAGGCGTATTTCCGTGTAGGCACTATCCAATTCCTGAGAAGTAAGGGCAATCGGGTCGCCGTTTTCACTTATTATCAGGAAATCCGAAATATTCAAATCCACATCACCGGTATTGCCGTAATCCAACGTAACGGTGTATTTGGTTCCGAGCCTTACGCTTGCAGGCGCAACAAATTCGGTATGCAGTTCAGCCGGTTTTCCGGTAATGACTTCGTATGCTTTGAGTAGAGAGGTTGTAATGCCTCCGGGTAATTCGGCAACCATATCGTATTCTCCCAAAGGCACATTGAGTAAATTGAACGTAGCAAAAGTCCGGGTTTCATCCTTGAAAACGGCATTTTCGGTCGGAATGATTTCTCCGCCTCTTTGTAAACGGGAATCCATAATTGTATCGAATTTTGCCCCATCTACCTTTACGGTTACCGAGCCGATATTGGCACCTTTTCCTTTATCTACTGCTATAACAGAGAAGTTGATAATGGAAGCCAGCACTTCTACATCAACATTACCTGCCATAGCATCGTTGTTCCGCACCAGAATATAGTATGTTCCCTGTTTGAGTTTTGGGATAGTGATGCGCTGGCTGCCTTTATCCGGTTCTGCCCCAAAGTAATCGGAAACGGCAGGATTAGGAACGGATTCATGTGATATGTAAATGCCGTTGGATATGTTTGCCTGACTGCATTTTAGTTCACATAAAAGGGTTTGGTTTTCCAGCGTATTGTCGACTACCAGCTTGTAGTATTTATAGTTTTTGGCAGCGGTTAAAGAGGCGTTTCCGGCAACATCAATTTCCAATGCCGGATAATCGACCGATACTTTACCTAAGGAAACGCGGGTGTTGTTTTCGTAATCCGTTTCGGGAATAGCGCTCGTGGCGTTAGTCCTTACCATGACATAGTAGTTGCCGCAAGGAACGCCGGTTAATTCTTCCTCATACGTTTGCATCGCAGAAGCCGAAGGTTCCAACGATAGATTTACGGTAGCAGAACCTATAAGTACGGCACTGTTGTCCCACGTTTCGTTCAGAGATAAGAAAACCGCATCTTTTGTCCGTCCTCCGGCTGCATTACCACCTTCATTTTTTACAAGCCATGTCAAATTGACCGGTTCGCCGATCAATGCCGAAGCAGGATAATGAATGTCGGCAACAGTCAAATCGGCTGGAAGCGGTGCTTTTACAACAATAGATGTTGAGTAGATATTATTGTTTTTACCGGTTTCATACACCATGTTGGTTACATCGGTTCTTCCAAACAGATAGTAATTTCCGGCAGACATACCGGCCGGCAACACGATTTCTATTGAATCGGTATAATATTGACCGGCATCTAAATTCCGTTGTGCCGATTTCTCTCCTATCTGGATAGCGGTCGAATTTAATACATTACTTGACGACAAGTAAAACACATCGGTCAAGCGAGTTGGCGAAAGGGCTGCAATGCCGGAATTTTCCACCGTATAAACTATTTTATATGGTTGTCCGATAGTTGCCTGAGCGAAGGCATTAATTCCTCCAAAGCGTAAATCCGGAACTTCCGACAAGGTTACGGAAACAGGATGACTTGCCGTATTTGTATTATTTGAACGGTCATAATCATTCGTAGCATTATAAACATCGGTTACTATATATATGTATGCTTCTCCGTGAAACCGGTGTGGAACAGTAATACTTTGAGAATTTGAGTAAGGGAACGACTGAACGGCAGAATAATTAATTTCTGCCAAAAGTACTGCATTACCGGCATTAAACTCATTGCTTGAAGAAACATATATAGCATCCCTCCATAAACTATTCGGTGGAATGTTGCCAATATTGTCGACCTGCCACGAAACTGTAATTGGTGTTCCGGACATGCAAGTTTCAGGTACATCTATATTTTCCACTAATAAATCAGTAAATCTTCCATTGATAAAGAGTTGCTCAACGAATGTATTGTTGGATTTGTTAATTTCCTCGACACGATTATTTCCGTCAAGTATAAAAATCAAGTACATGTCTCCCTTCAATAAATTATCAGGAATGACAACTTTCATTTCAATATCAGTAGAAGTACCGGCTGCCAAAGCTGCCAAAGTTGGCGGTTGAGGAATAACAGTACATGGAATTGCACTACCGCTATAAGAAGAGTGACCGGAAATATAAACGGATATTTGACAATGCTGATTCAAATCCGGTGTGCCTTGGTTTGAAATAGTTAGCGTAACAGGGATGGTTTCGTTCATTTCGGCACTGCCCGGTACGGTGGCGGAAACAGCAGCCAAATCGGGTAAAAAACTTCGTTTTACAACTACTTCTTTAACCAAAGATAAATTATTTGTATTATCCGATTCAAAGAGCGTATTGGTCGCATTTACCTGCACGTACATGTTATATTTGCCTTCTTCTACCTGATGATTAAGTGTTATTAATCCTGTTTTTGTCAAAAATTCGTCTTTAAGCAGAGAGGCTATGTCGTAGCCCGTTACTATTAAATCTATTGATTCTGCCGGATTTGAAACTTTTTCAAGAAATATCCTGTCGGCGATATTTTTATTGGCAATAGCTCCATTGCCGGAATTGGTTGTTTTCCAGCTAATTCCATATTCTTTACCGGTATAAATGGTATCCGGTACGGCAGAAATGATTTCTCCGGAAAGGTCAGGATTACTTACGGTAACGGCTTGTGAACGCAGTATGTTATTATCCTTTGCATTGTATTCAAACACTTCGTTATTGACATCTGTGTGAATATACAAATAGTAGGTTCCTGCAGCCATACCGGGTAAATTAACCATACGGGAAAGCTTATATTCTGTTTGCAGTTGCACGTAAGACTCGTTAGTTGTTAAGACGTTATCGCTTGTTCCGTAAAGCAGGGTCGTGTGGCTTGTATTGTCAAGTAGAATAGCCGACTCATCTAAATTGGCAGAATTTGTAGAAATATAAATTTTATCCGCCCAATTAGATACATTGGTAACGACTAATCCTTGATTTTTAATTGCAGCATGTACAGTAAAAGGAGCACCCGTACTCAACAATGCAGGAGTTGTGCTTAATGATGTGGGAATCAGGTCTGCGGCAGGTCTCAATGTAACGTTTACCCTATCGCTCCGGCTAATGTTATTATTGTTAAAGACATGTTCGTATACATTATTCCCGGCATTGGCATGAACATAGAAATAACATTCCCCGAAAACATCTATAGGAGTTGAAGCCGAGAAAGTAACCATATAACTGCTATCAGGGTATAATACCTGACGAAGGACTTTTGTCGTTAAGGTATATATGGTAGAATCACCATAAATAGCTCCTTTCGAGAAACTTAACGCATCAATCCATTCTATATCAGGGGTTGGTACCGTTCCTGCATTTTTAATTTTAGCCGTAACATTTACGGTCGTTCCCGAGAAAAAATTGGTAGGAGATACAATAATAGATTCTACAATTAAATCGGGAAGCGGTGGTGTTAAAATATCTAAGCGATTGTAAAAGAAGTTATCGCAACGACTGTTGTTGTCTGATTTTTCCGTTACATTTTTTCGACCGCAGAATGCAAATAAATAAGGATAAGGCTCTCCGGATATATCCGGTAAATATGTATCCGGGGCAGATGAAGTACCTGCTGCGTCCCAATTTATATCAATAACGTATTGCATATCTGTAGCCACAATAATATAATACAGTCCTACCTCTCTTTCCGGCAAAGTTATTTCAACACTGTTGGTGTAAGACTGGTCCGGATCCAAACTATGCAGATTCGGAACTTCAGCTAATAATTTTGAATAGCCGGAGTTAGTCCCGTCTTCCATATTTGTAACCAACCAAATCCGGTCATACCATAAAGATTCCATAGTAGCACCTTGCCCATTGTTTTTTACGGTATATTCAACGGTGACAGGTTTACCGGAAAAGGCTTCGGAAATATCAATTTGCGTTACATGCAAATCAGGCAGTTTTCTTAAATGAAATGAAAAGACGTCACTCTCAATCGTTTTACATTCATTCCGGGCAACAATCTTCCACGAATAGCTTTTGCCGTATTGGCAATAGGATGATATATTGGAGTAGCGAATAGTGTTTAAGCCGGCAGCAAAAGGCACATTAGGCATTGTTGTTCCGGCTTCCCATAGATAGAGGTCGTAAACGGCATTTTCAACAGGATCCCACGATAATTCTACCGCTGTAGAAGACAATTCTTCATTATTTTCCGGAAATAAATTACTCAATGTGCCGGAAAGTGCTGGTAAAACCGAAATGGAATATTCCAATTCAAACAGCGTAGCCGTATTCAACTTTATATCAACGGCATATTTCAATATAACTCTTTGTGAAGAAGTATTGGTTAATGCCATTGCCGGAATGTTTCCGGTTCCGCTGCTTTGATAACCGCTTACATATTGAGGAGTACCGGCCAACGACCATGAATAGTTTAGCCCGTTGCTTATCAAGGAAAAGTCAACAACTTCAGAAGTATCTCCCGAACAAACAATTTGTTCCTCATATTGGTCTAATTGAGACAGATTGATCCGGATGCCGAATAGCTGCAAATCTACTTCATTTAACGCAAGGACGGAAAACAGATCCTTCATGTTTCCCAAATCATCGCCAATATTACCGGTAATGGAAATCACCGGATTATTGCCTGTTCCTGCTTTTGCAAATGTAAATTGGTGATTACTGTTTCTGATTTTGTCTTTCAACGCGGCAACATATTCACTGTCTATAACCGATAGCGGTATTTCAAAAATTTCGCCGGCTTCTACTTGAACGGTTATATCTCCGGCAAGCGTTGTTTTTGACAATGTGCGAAAAAGCTCATCTAAAGAAGTAAAATTCTTCACCTCTTTTTTGTGCTTGTTCAGCGACAAGACACCCGATACAATCCAAAAATCTTCGGGATTGATATATACATTGATTCTTGTACTGTCGGAAATACGGTCACCGGATGCTTTCAATAGCACTTCATAATTTCCGCTTGTGTCATAAACATGCAGCGGTTCGCGTTCGATGCTCGTATTTCCATCGCCAAAATTCCAATGGAAAACAGTTGCCGTTTCGGAAGATAGATTAGTAAAAAGAACCCTGTTTAAAAACTTTGTCGGATAAAAACTTGCATAAACACTATAATCCGTAGTTCCGGCTACACTCAAAGTACCGTTTTTGGCAGTAGATACAATATCCTCAGAAGTCGTCCCGAGCGTTACATTCCGGATTGCGACCGGATGTGTTTCGCCCGGATTCCAAGCAGAAGGAAGTGTTACAAACATCGTGAGCAGGATGCCGTTGGAATCGAAAAACGGATAGCCCGGTTCATTGTCTACCGAAACATGAAACTGCGTATCATTTGTCTGGGTTATTGATAATGTATGTCCATTTATCCGGCTTGATAACACTGAATTTTGATAATCAACAAGTACATTTTCCGGGAAAAGAATATCAAATTCTACAGAATGTATATCTATATTGTGATTCAACAGATAAACCGGATAAGCGATTTGCCGGCCAACTTCGCCCGATTGCGAAGGGGCAATTAAGCCGTGTTCAATATCTGTGGGCGTATCTGGTTCGGACGGTGCATCCGGATCGTAATAATATACTGCCGTAAGGCTTTTATTTTCACTGGGCATTGAGTAATAAAAACTCCGGCCGGTAGATATAACTTGTTCGCCATCCCGCCATTCGCGGAATTTGAATCCCGTATTTGTATACGCAAATAAATAAACTGATGTTCCTTCTTCGTATTTGTTTCCGCTTGATACATTGAAAGAACCTGCGCTACTTGGCTGTGCCTCAATGTCCAATGAATATTTTACCGGATCCGGCGCCGGCACCGGTTCACCCGGACTATTGGGATCATATTCAAAAACGGCAGTTAAGGTCGTATTTTTTTCCGGCATAGAGTAATAAAATGAAGATGAGGTAGATACAACATTGCCGTCTTCCTGCCACGATTTAAACCGGAATCCCGTATTACTATAAGCAGATATATACATAGACGTTCCCGGCACGTATCTTCCGGCACCGGAAAAACTTCCCGCACCATTAGGTGATACTCGTAAATTCAAGTTATACTGAGTATCCGGTTCGGGAGGATTGGAAGGATCAAACTCTTCATTCTGCCCGGAGATGTTGCTGCAAAACAGCAGCAACATCCAAAGAAAATAAAAATGTTGTTTCATTGCTGGTTATTTTTAAAATACAACAGTTTTATGTGTCTCACCATTCACTTTAACAATATAAACTCCTTGCGGTACAACAATTGTGTTTGGAGTTTTTTGCGCATCAACAATTGCGACTTTAATTCCGTTTACCGAATAAACGGTAGCAGTTCCCGTTGCATTTTCTATTACGATAGCCCCTTGAGCAGCATATACGTTTGCCTTCACATTTTCCGGTTCCAAATAGCCTGTTGTAATATCTTCTTTTTCATTTATTTGCAGTTCAAAACGATCTTCGAAAGTTCCGGCTTCGGCATAGAACGTATATTCTTCAACCGATAAATCAACAACTTTATCTAATTTTTTATCTTTGAGCAAAACGTCAAAATCTCCAACCGGTTCTTGAAGGGTAATATTGAAAGTTCCGGCATTACCGGTATAGATGCCTAACGGAACAATACCATCGCCAACCGGACGCTCATTGATTGCATAGTGCACACTTGACCGGTCAATGGAATAGAGTTGAGGAACTTCCGGCGAGGTACTCATAAACTTGGCGGCATCACATTCAATTTCATAAGCAAGTTGAGCATCCTGATTCAACACGATACGCGATTTATCGGAGAATTTTTCATCGCTTAATGTCAAATTAATCAATGTTCTGAAAGAAGATATTGATCTTAACTTGGAGGAACGAAGTTGTGTTGCAGAAGATGTTTGCCGTCCTTCCGGAGTAAATGTAATTGCGTCCAAGTCGTTAGGTTTTTGTACGAAAAATGCTTGCATCGGTTGCAGAACGAATGCATCGTCTACAGGCGATACGGCTTCATACCTGCCATAATAGTCATTCCAGTAGGTAATCGGGGCGGTATAATCCATGTAATGGATGTCGTAATGGCTTGGGAAAGGGTTACCTGTCAAATTCCAGTTTCTGTTAGCGGCATTTTCGGCAACATACTCATTTAGTTCAATGGCTTGGGATGTTGATGTAAACAAACGGTTTTTAGATTCACTCGTTGCCGGTAAAACCAAATGATTGATATCTTTGCTGCACTGGAAGATATAACCGGTTCCCGCACGCAAGGTATCGGTTTGTTCTACGTTTTTCCAACTGCTTCCGGTTCCAACCTCAGCACGGGAAACGCCGTCGTAATACCGGAATACATAATAGGCATCATCGTCAATGCTGATGTCGGACATTGCTACATCGAATGGAAAAGAGAGATAATACCAACGGTTTCCGTAAGCACTCATGTCTATTTTTACATTTTCGGCATTTAGGGTGTTATATTCGTTAATTAATTGAGAATAATAATAAGAAGAAGAAGAAGGATAAGAAATATATCTTAACTGCGGTTTCAGTATAAACTCATTGGTATTAAAAGGCGCAATTCCCAAAACACTCAAATCTCCTTGAGGCATAATTTCAACGGTAGGATTTCCTAACGGACGAATATTTTCGCTCAGGGTTAATGTGCCGGATACTGGCAAATAATTTATTTCTGCATTCCAAGTGGATACATTTTGAAACTGGCTCCAGATATTGGCTAATCTGTAACTTGTTTCTGCCCAAAAAGGAACAATCAACTCGCAAACAGATTTATTAATATTATTAAATGGGTCGTTATTCAATACCGGAGGTGTAGGTTGTAAGCAGGTAATTTTCTTTATGGTAGCACTATTTAAAGCATAAGAACCGATATTTGTCAAAGTTGCCGGTAATGTAATTGAATCGAATGGACAATTGCGAAAAGCATTACTTCCCATTGATGCTAAAGAAACAGGTAATTCTACCGAAGACAAAGAAGTACATTCTGAAAAAGCTGAATTTCCTATTGTTGTTAATGAATTGGGTAGTTGTATTGAAGATAAAACTGTACAATTATAGAACGCAGAGGATTCAATTTGAATAAGATTATTGGGTAAAGTAACTTGTTTTAGATTATAACAATAAGCAAATACGGAGGACTTTATCAACGTTACTCCATTAGGAATGACTACAGATTCTAATCTATCGCAATTATAAAAAACTGAATGTTCTAACGAGGTCAGCGATGCAGGAAGAATTATTTCCTGCAAAGGACGACATTCATAAAAAGCTCCTTCTCCAATCGTAGTTACGGTAGAGGGTATATCTATTGTTTGTAATCCGTGACAGCGATAAAATGCGTAGCTACCTATAGTCAATAAATTATCAGGCAATTTTATTTCCAGTAACCCCGATTTATTTTCAAATTGAGAATTTGGAATAGCAGTTGCCGTTATTGCGCTTAAATCGACTGAAATCAGGTTCGGGAGGTTGTTTTTCAGTTGTCCCCAATCAGTGTCATTGAAAGGTCCGGAGACAACCAGTCTGTTTACATCGTACAATGATCCGATTTGTTCCAATATTTTGGCACCCAGTGTTCCGGCTTGTGTCAGTGTAACCGTAACTGTTTCTCCCTCTCCTTCAATAATCATTTTTTGATCCCAATAGGGAGCATTCCGATAATCGGATCCGGCACCTTGCGGAACATAAACGGTTGTTATATTTCCCAACGAATATGAAGATATAGCAGGCGGAGTGATAGCGGTTATTTTACAAGATGTTAAAGCATAACATTCTGCAAATGCATAACTATCTATACTATTTAAAGTTGACGGTAATAGTAATTCTCCTGATAACAACGAGCAATAATAAAATGCCTGATAGCCTATTGTTTCCAATCCCTCGGGAAATATAACATTTGTTATTGGATTATAATCAAAAGCATAGTTTCCGATAGATGCAAGAGAGTCAGGCAATATTAATTCTCCAACCAATGCACATCTGGAAAAAGAACTGTTTGCTAATGTCTGTAATCCATCCGGCATATCCACAACAGATAGCGAAGAACAATTATAAAAAGCAAAAGAATTCACAGAAGTGATGGATGATGGAAGAATCACTTTTTTTAAAGTTGTTTTTTCTTCTAATGCGTAGGAAGGAATTGTATTATTTTCTACAGTCGCATCCAATAAATTCAAATAGGTAAGCTGGGACAATTCGCTCCTCATATAACTAAAATCAGAACTGTTTAAAAAGCCTGTAACAGTCAAACTATCAACATCAGTAGCGGATAGCACGGTTGATAACTGTCCGGCAGCCGGAACATTTACGGTTACATTTGTTGCCTGAATGCTTGTTGTTGCACAAAATAAAGCAATCAGCAATATTCCTACTTGTTTGAAGAGATAAAATGCTTTCATATTTTTATAGTTTATTTTTTATACATATATA
>QMCD01001192.1_pt1 | contig 16656 bp, 14 predicted proteins | sample 1821841 | NCBI WGS metagenome assembly QMCD01 (sample SAMN01991225, study PRJNA193472) | Termite gut metagenome, whole genome shotgun sequencing project. | isolation source: worker | host: Macrotermes natalensis | reverse complement strand
GAAAAGGACAAAACGGTTCCTGCTGTTCAGGAATTCCTGCATAACTTACTTCCTCCTGTTAACGCACCGCATTTTTCACGCAGTGCACAATGCTCGCAGCCCGCAAGCCGGCCATCCACGGGGTGGCCGGCTACGCCCAGCAGCGCGGTGATGCTTTTGCGGGGCAGTAACAGCCCGCCGGCGCTCACCGTTAAACCAATGGCCCGCGGGCCGTCCAGCAGCCGCAGCACCTCGCCTTGCAGCGCAATGGGAAAATCACCGTAACCCGGCGAATACCGGGCGGTAAGATACTTTGCCTGTTCGCCGTATTTCTGCCGCAAAAGCCGCTGTGCTTCATCGGCATACTCTACCAGCGCCGAGGCCACACCGTCCACCAGCACGGCCAGGGCCATGTCGCTGGTTTCGGTGGCACGGGTAAGCTGTTCCACCGCCGTACCCAGCGTCACAGCCAGCAGCACGCAGGCAGTGCAGCCCGCCAAATGCCGCGCGATATCCTCCCCCGGCAGTAAAAGTGCCGGGGTTTTTAACAGAGGGCCGCCGCTTAATTCGTATTCCACCGCCACCCAGCGGGGCGTGGCAGACGTTTCTACCTGTTCTTTGGCTCTTGCCAGCCGCCGGGCGGTGGCTTTATCCGGCGCTGTGCTGCCGTAGCCCAGCAGAGCGAGCGCCGCGGCGGCATCCGCATACAGTTTTTGCTCAAACAGCATAATGGCTGCCAGGTATTTTCGCGTCTGTCCCGCACGGTACAGGGGGCAGTAAATCGGCAATGCCTTCGTACACACGCCGCGCCACATCGGGCTTGTTCATTGCATATAGGTGGATACCGTCCACCCCGCCCTCAATTAAATCCCGGCACTGGCGTATCGCGTAGTCTATGCCGGCGTCGTAAAAAGCGGCGGGGTTGTCGGCATAGCGGCCGGCCATGCGGCTAAATTCCGCCGGCAGGCTGGCCGAGGAAAGCGAAATGGTGCGCCCCAGCATCTCCGGGCGGGTCACCGGCATCACCCCGGCCTCCACGGGGCAGCTGACACCCCTTTTCCTTGCCAGGTTCAAAAAGCGGTAGAACTTGCCGTTGTCAAAGAAAAGCTGGGACACCAAATGCCCGGCGCCGGCTTCCAGCTTATGGTGTAAATTGTCGATATCCTGGGCCAGGCTTGCGCTTTCGGGGTGGCCCTCCGGGTAACAGGCCGCCGCGATGCAAAAGCCGCCGCTGGCCTTTATGGCGGCCACAAGGTTGCTGGCATGGGCAAAGTCCCGGCAGGGCATTTCGTCCGGGTTTTTGTCGCCCCGCAGTGCTAAAATATTCTCAATACCGGCGGCGCGCAGGGCCTCCAGTTCCTTTTCCACTTCATCCTGCTTCGCATGCAGGCAGGTGAGGTGGGCCAGGGCTTCAATGCCCAGTTCGTCCCGCAGATAACGGGCGATTTGACGGGTATGCTCCGTGGCCCCGCTGCCCCCAGCGCTGTAGGTAACACTGATATAGTCCACCGGCAGCTTGCCAACTTGCTTCAGCATCCCATACACCGATTCCACTGTGCTGTGGCGCTTCGGCGGGAATACCTCCAGTGCAAACACGCAGGGCTTTGCCGCAAACAGTTCTGTCAAACGCATTGTTTTCCATCCGTTTCTATTTCGGGCGTGTTGAGCCTAGTATCAACAGTATACTGCCAACGGGGCCGGTACATCAAGTGGCAAAGCACAGCAAAAGCCGCCTGCGGGGGGGCGGCTTTTGTGCGGCTGAACAACTAGGGTTTTTGCGTATTCTATTTTGAAAGGGATGTCTCAGTAATTTCACCAAAAAATGGCCTTTTATTTTATAGATATTGTTTTTTATGGTGGTCACTCATCAGAAACAACTGTTGGACAATTTACAATAGTACACTACACTAATAATCACTAGGGCGTGTTCAGGGTGTGTTCCCAAGGCAAAGACGGGAGTGAAAGGTAATACCGCCGAATTTCGCCAAGCAGCATCTGTTCCAAGGGGCTTAGGCCGCCCAACTCGTCATACACAATATAAATGGTCAGTTCCGTTGGGAACCCGCTGATGGGAATGGCGCGCAACGCGCCGGTGGACATATAGATATCATCTACCAATTCCAAAAAGGGCATAATGGCCACCATATTGCTGCCGGCCACCGCCTGCTTGATGATTTGATTGTTTGTCAGCATTGTGAATTTTCGAAAAGCGCGGAACATTTGCCCCACAGAAGAGTCGTTGCCGCGGGGATAATTGTGGGAAAGAGCCAGGTGCTCGTTCAGCAGTTCCGCCACATCCACCTGTTGCCGCCGCGCAAAGGGAGAGTTTTGTGCCACCACTAAGCAAAACTGGTCGGTGTGAACAATCTCGCAGCGCAGGCCGCTTTCCTGCGCCTCCATTTGGCGGGTAAAGAAGGTACTGCTTTCAGAACCCACAGCAATTCTCGCAATGCCTTCCGTTACCTGGCTGATAATTTTGTTATACATCGTCTCGTGGATGCTGAGAACGACGTCCTTGTGAACCGCCGCCAGCTTTTTTGCCAGGAACAGCCCCAAATGGTTGCAGGCGGTTGGGTAGGCCACCAAGTGAACAATGCGCTTGACAGGTGTTGTGGTGCCCTGCAGGTTATGCAAACTGTGCATTGTGTTGGACATTTGCTCCATTACGGCAATAGCGGCTTCCCCGTCGGGGGTTAATGTTACGCCGCGGCGGGTGCGCTGGAAAAGCTTTGTTTTCAGTTCCTTTTCCACCGAAGCCACAATGGTGCTCAGGGTAGTTTGCTGCAGGTATAACTTGCTGGCGGCAGCCGTGATGGAGCCGCTGCGGGCCACCTCCAGAATATAATCAATATACTCAGTTCTCATGGGGGAAAGCTCCTTTTGCACCGCACCAAATACTTCTCATTACATACAATTAATTATAACCTAACACAAGATAGAAGGGAATGGTTGGTTTTGAAAGAATATACGCGGATTTTGGCAGATTATCTTTCCGCTTTGCGCTTTGAGGATATTCCCGCTGAAGTGACGGAGCGAGCCAAGCTGGTAACCCTGCACACCGTGGGGGCCGCCATTTCCGCCACGCGTTCCAAGTCGGCCCAAGACATTATCGGCATTGCAAAGGCTTTTGGGCAGGGGCGGCGCAATGCCACTATTTTGGGCGAAGGCAGCAAGGTATCGGTGCACAACGCCGTGCTTGCCAACGGCACCAACGCCGATTTGCTGGATTGGGAGGACTGCTCCTGGACGGGGCATCCCTCGGCCGGGGCTGTGCCCGCCGGCATTGCCATGGCGGAAGCCTACCACAAAAGCGGCAAGGAATACCTTACCGCGCTTGTGGGGGGCTACGACATTTACCAAAGGGTAGCCATGGCCGTGCAGCCCAGCCCCAAGCGTTTTGCGCAGGGCTGGGGGCTGCATTGCTGGCAAATTTTTTCCCCGGCTGCCGTGGCCGCCAAGCTTATTGGCCTGGAAGGCTACAAAATGAACCAGATGTTTGGCACCGCCGCCCATATGACCCCCATCGCCATCAACCGCATACACTCCTCTTTCAGCGATTTTTACCATACCACCCACGGCCTCACCGCCCAAATAGCCGTGCAGTGCGCGCAAATCACACAGGCGGGCATCTCCACCCTGCACGATTCTCTGGAAGCCGACACCGGCTACTGGTTCGGCGTTTCCGACCAGTGCGACTGGGATTGGCTTGACAAAGACCTGGGCAGCCGGTTTATGATTATGGAACTGATGATGAAAAACTGGCCGGTGAATATGTGGATTCAAAGCCCCATGGATCTCTTGCATTCACTGGCCGCTAAATATCATCCCCGGCCGGACGATATTATCTCCATCGAGGTAAGCCCGTTTATTCCCGAACGGAGCGAGCCCAGCCCGCACGGCGGCTATGCTTCCATGGTCAAGGCACAATTCAGCATTCCCTTCTGCCTGGCCATGTACCTAAAGGGCCCAAAGGTGGGTTACGATTGGCTAAACGAACAATATTTGCACGACCCCGTCATTCTCGAAATGGCCGCAAAGATTCATGGTGTGGGAAAAACATCTCAAATCAGCGCTAATTTTGCTACTTTCCAAAGCGGCGGCTACCCCGAATATGGCATGAAGATTAGCATGAAGGACGGCGCCGTGTACGAGGAAACGCTGGCCTACCCCAAGGGGCACCCCAAAAACCCCTATACCCGGGAAGAGTGCATTGAGAATTTCCACCTGCAAACCGAGGCTGTGATGTCTAAAGATAAACGGGATGCCCTTGTGGACTTTGTTTTCACCAAGCTGGAATCCACCGTGGACATGGCGGATATCGGCGCCTATCTGGGAGAATAGTGTAAAGTATGGAAAACCCAAAAACGGAAGTATTGTTCCTTGCCAAAGAGGATGTTGACCGCCTGATTACCTGGGAGATGGTGGTGGAGGCGGTGGAAGCGGCTTTTTGCTCCGACGGGTTGGGCCAATTGCTGACGCCCGCCAAGGAAATTATGCCCATGGGGGGCGACAACGCCCTGTTTGCCATGCCCGGCTGCCTGCGGGATTTGGGGGTGGCCGGCGTAAAGTGGACGAACTTTTACCCCCAGGGCCTGCCCGGCATTCCAACCATCTGGGGGCATGTGCTGGTGCTTAGCCACACACAGAATGGCCAGCCCTTCGCTATTTTAGACGCAACCACCATCACCGGCATGCGCACCTCGGGCGGGCACGCCGTGGTGGCCGCTAAATACCTGGCCAAAAAAGGCGCCCGTTCGCTTGGTATTGTTGGCTGTGGGGCACAGGGGCGGGCGGCGGCAGCCTCCTTCAGCCGCCACTTTTCCCTGGATAAGCTAGTGCTTTTCGACAATGTGCCTGTGGCGGCACAGCGCCTGGCGCAGGATGTTATTGGCCAGGTGGGTGAAGTGGTTTGCGCCCGCAGCCCGCAGGAGGCCGCCGCCTGCGACATGGTGCTTACCGCCACCGTTTCCCTTGCACCGGTAATACGGGAGGAGTGGCTGCGCCCCGGCTGTTTTGTGGCCGCCATGTTCGGCTTTAACGACCTTGATCCAGCCTTTAGTGCCAAAGCGGACAAATGGGTGCTGGGGCACAAGGACTCTGACCGCGATGAAATTCTGGAAAACGCGCTCTATGGCCCAAAGCTTAGCCCCGCCGGCCCCTACGGCACACTGGGTGATATTGTTTGTGGAAAGATGCCCGGCCGGGAAAACGAGGATGAACGCATTGTATTTACCCACATGGGCATGGGCGCGCTCGACGTTGCCGTGGGCTGCCGCCTGGTGGATAAGGCAAAAGAAATGAACGTGGGGCAAACCTTGCGCCTGACCTGACACAAAACCGGCAAACACGCAAAAAGGACGGAGCATGATGGATACGCTGCAAGAACGCATTCGGGCCAAAATTCCCGGCGCAGACACCGGCATAGAAGTGCAGCGCACACTGTGCGATATTTGCGCGCCCGGCTTTCATTGCGGGGTGGACGCCTATGTGAAGGACGGTGTATTGCTGAAGGTGGAGGGCACAAAGCAGCATCCCTTTAACAAGGGCAAGCTGTGCACCAAGGGCGCGGCCAACCGCCAGTACATCTACCGCAAGAATCGCCTGCAAACACCCATGCGCCGTGTGGGAGAGCGGGGCTCGGGGGAGTTCGAGCCCATTTCCTGGGACGAAGCCTACGACACTATTGCCCAGCGCCTCCTGGCGTACCGGCGGCAGTTCGGGCCCGATTCCGTGGCGTTCTTTTCGGGCTACGCCAAGTGGTACCGCCAGTATCTGCACCGTTTTGCCTATTCCTTCGGCAGCATCAATTACGGCTCCGAGTGTTCTTCCTGCTATAAATCTACCGTTATGGCCTGGGAGGCCACCGCCGGCTCCATTGCCAAGCCGGACATGGGCCGCACGAACACTGTACTCGGCTTTGCCCTCAACGCCTTCCACTCCAACCACATTGCGCTGCCAAGGCTTTTAAGTTTAAAGGAGCGCGGCGTCAAGTTCATTATTGTAGACCCCCGCAAAACCCCGGCCACACAAAAATTGGCGGACATCCACCTGCAAATCCGCCCCGGCACCGACGGCGCCCTTGCCCTGGGCATGGGCAAGCTGCTGATTGACAATAACTGGACGGACCGGGCCTTTATTGAGAATTATACGCATGGCTTTGCGCAGTACGCGGAATATGTGCAGGGTTTTACCCTGGACCGCGTTGCCAACATCACCGGCCTTGCCGCGGCGGATATTGAACGCGCTGCCGAACTGTACGCCACAAATGGCCCCGCCTGCATTCAGGAATCCGCCTCGCCGGTAACGCATCATATCAACGGCTTCCAAAACTACCGCGCCATTATCTGCCTGCATGCGCTCACCGGCAACTTTGACCGCGCCGGTGGCCAGCTGCCCGCCGAAGCCACCTTCTACGACCAAATTTCCGGCTACCATATGCACGAGCACGAGTATTACCTGGAGCGCCAGCCCCGCCAGCGAAAGGCCAGCGCCATCGGCGCCGCGCGTTTCCCTTTGTGGAACCACATGGTGGATGAGTTCCAGGCCATGGATCTTGCCCGGCAAATTCTGCAGGGGACTCCCTATCCCATCAAAGCCGTCATGGGGCATGGCTTCAACGCAAAAATGTTCCCCGACACGCCCCGCATGTATGAGGCCCTGTGCGCCCTGGACTTTTTTGTGAACGTGGATTTGTTTATGACGGACACCGCCAAATACGCCGACATCCTGTTGCCTGCGGTGTCCTCCTTCGAGCGGGGGGAATTCAAGTCCTACCCCGGCGGCTATGCCGCCTATACAAAGCCCGTTATAGCGCCACTGCACAGTGCCCGCAGCGACACGCGTATTTTGCAGGAGCTTGCCCGGCGCATGGATTTGGACGACGCTCTTTTGCGGCAGGGCTACGAAGCGGAGATAGAATATATGCTGCAGGGGAACAGCGTAAGCGTTGAAGAGCTGAAAGAAAGCGAGCTTCCTGTGTTGGTGCCGGAAGCAAAGGACACCGTTCCCGGTGCTTTCCTTGCCGCCGGTTTCCCCACGCCCAGCGGGCGGTTCGAGTTTTATTCCGAAACGGTTGCGGCTTTTAAAGGCCAAGGGCTGGAACCCCTTCCCACTTGGCGCGGCCCGCTTTCCGATTTTGATTTTGACCCCGCCGAGTACCCATTCACCCTCATCACAGGCGCGCGGCTACCTCACGCGCTGCACTCCCGTCTGCACGATGTGCCTTGGCTGCGCAGCCTGCGCGGCGGCCCCATGGCCGATATCAGCGACGCCGACGCTGAGGCCCTTGGCATTGAAAAAGGAGACAAGGTGCTGCTTGCCACACCCAGCGGGCGGGTGCAGGTGCCGGCTTTCCCCTCCACGCGCATACGCCGTGGCGAGGTTCACCTTTACCATGGCTACCAAGAGGCAAATGCCAACGACCTTGTGGGCGGCAGCCATTTGGACCCTTACAGCGGTTTTCCGGGCTTCAAGTCCAACCCCTGCCGTTTGGAAAAGCTGTGAACCTATTCTTTCGAAGGGAGACGCACCCATGACGCAGAAGCTTGCCTTTATTGGCGGTGGTTCCACCGGCCACGCCGCCGCCGCCTTTTTCACCCTGCGGGGGTTTGAAGTGCGCTTGTACGATGACGAGCGCTATCGGGAACGTTTCGAGGCCATCCGGCGCAACGGGGGTATCCTGCTGCGCGGCAAGGCCCGCGGGCTGGCCAAGGTACACACGCTTACCACCCAGCCCGCTGAGGCCATATCCGGCGCCGAAGTGATTTTTGTGAATGTGGTGGCCGCCCGCCATGGGGAAGTGGCCCGCGTTATCGCGCCCTATCTGTGCGATGGCCAGCACGTCGTTATTTGCCCCGGCAATTTGGGCAGCTTTGTTTTCCGGCAGGTGTTTCGCCAGATGGGGATGGACAAAGACGTCACCGTTTCCGAACTGGAGGGGAACCTGTTTCCCTGCCGGCTTACCGGCGAGGCCGAAGCCAAAATCGGCCTTCCCTTCGGGGCGAAAGGCATCGCCGCCCTTCCCGCGGCCGACACGCCCCGCGTTATAGCCGCCCTGGAGGGCGTGATGGAACTGTACCCGAACAAAAATGTTTTCGATTGCGCCATGAACTCCACCAACTTTGTAATGCACTTGGGGGCCACGCTGCTCTCGGCCACCCGCATTCACCAGCGCGGCGCAAGTTTCAACATGTTCAAGGAAGGGCTTGCCCCGCAGGCGGTTGCCTGTTCGCGTAAAATAGAGCAGGAACGGCGTGCCGTGATGGCAGCCATGGCGCTTAGCCCCCACGCAGACCCGCTCGCGTTCATGGAATCCCTGATTTCTCCCAAAGCAGACGCCGAATTGGCAGATTTCATCAGCCTGGACGGCCCCAGCAGTACCGCCCACCGCTATATTACCGAGGACGCCCTTTGCAGCGCGGCATTCTGTGTTTCCGCCGGCCGCCGCCTTGGCATTTCCTGCCCGGTTTTGGAGGCATTCCTTACCATTGCCGGCACGATTAACGGCACCGACTACCTCACCGCCGGCCGCACGCTGGAAAACCTGGGCTTCGCCCCCTCCCTTGCCTACGAAGAGATTGTAGCCGCGTTGTAAGGACAATATGCCCCGGAAAGGAAGCTGCCATGAAGCACTATGCCGTTGTTGGCTTTGGCTGTGCAGGTTACCATGCCGCGTGCGCCATGCGCGAGGCGGGCTTCCCCGGCGAAATCCATATTTTTCATCAGGAAAGCGACCCTCCCGCAAACCCCATGCTGACCACCTACTATGCAGGGGGCAAAATTCCCCGGCAAGGCATGTTTCCCTTCGGCACACTTCGGGAAATTCAGAAATCTCTGGGCCTTCACCTCCACATGGGCATCGCGGTGAAAGAGATTGACTATCCCGCGCGGCGGCTGCGCCTGGCCGATGACAGCATTTTTGCTTATGATAAGCTGCTTTTGGCCACCGGCGCACAGGCACTTGTTCCGCCCTTCCCTGGGCACAGCCATCCCGCCGTGCATTGCATGCGCACCCCGGCACATGCCGAGCGCTTGCGCCAAATGCTGGCAAGCGCGTCCATTCAAAAAGCGGTGGTCATCGGGGCTTCCATGGTTGGCATTAAGGTGGCGGAACTTCTGCTTGACCATGGCGCCGCTGTTACCTTGGCCGATTTGGCCCCCGGCATTTTTTCCGCAGCGGCCATGCCCCACACCGCACGGGACATTGAGGCACGCATCCGTGAAAAAGGGATGACGCTCAAGTTTGGCTGTGGCATAGCCGGCGTGGCCGGGCAGGCGGATGCCCCCGTGGTGCAATATGCCGACGGCGGGGCAGAGCCCTGCGACATGATGGTGCTTGCCATGGGCACTCGGGCGGTCACGGTGCTTGCCGGGGGATGTTTGCCGGTTAGGCGCGGTATTTTGGTGAATACCCGCATGGAAACCGCCGTGGCCGGGATATATGCCGCCGGTGACTGCGCCGAAGGCCGCAACCGGCAAAGCGGTGCGAATCAAATCATTGGCCTGTGGGCCAATGCCGCGCTGCAGGGCCGCTGCGCAGGCCGCAACATGGCCGGACGTGTGGATTTTTTCGAGGGAAATATCCCGCACAATATCACACATTTTTTGGGGATGGATTTCCTTGCGTTTGGGGACAACACCAAAGCGGGCAGCAGCCTGGTTTGGAAAAGCCGCACCGGGGCCCCCGCGCTGGAAGCACTGCACCAAAACGGCAAAATTTGTTGCCTGAACATATTGGACGACTGTAAGGGCGGCGGCGTGTTAAAGGCGTGGTTCCTTCGCCGCTTGGCCAATGGTGGCCCGCGCTTTAGCCAAACCGAGCGGGTGCGTTTGCTGGAGCAGGGCTTCCCGCCCCACTTGTTAAGCAAGCTTGAAAACCTGGAAATAATAGAGACCGGAGGAGAGCGCCGTGGGGTTTATCATTGACTTGGATATCGCGAAATGCTCGGCCTGCGGTGCCTGTGCCGTAGCTTGCATGGACCAAAACGACCTTGATGTGGAGCACGGCGAACAGGCGTTCCGCGTTGTGGGTGCCGTGGAAGACGGCCACCGCTGCGAATATCTCTCGATAGCCTGCCAGCACTGTGAAGACGCACCCTGCATTTTGGCTTGCCCCTGTAACTGCCTGCGTAAGGACGGGCAAACCGGTTTTACCGTCTTCGACAATACCGGATGCATTGGATGCCACAGTTGTGCCATGGCCTGCCCGTTTGGGGCGCCCTCTTTTAACAAGGACGGGAAGATGCAAAAGTGCGATGGCTGTGCCGTGCGCGTGCATTGTGGGATGGAGCCGGCCTGCGTTGCCATTTGCCCCACGGGCGCCCTGTGCTGTCTCAGCGATACGGAACAGCGCGGCAAAAAGCGGACGCAATCCCTGTTGCACATCACCCGCGCGCTTTCCCCCTGAAGCGATATTGTTTGTTTGGAGAGGAGTTTCCCATGAACCCTATGAAACTGCGTGCCCTGGCGGCACTGGAAGAAATGCGCCCCCAGCTGGCAGAACTTTGCACCGGTATTCACGAATTGGCCGAGGTGGCCTTTGCTGAGTACAAATCCAGCGAACTGCTGTGCTGTTTTTTGGAAAACAGCGGCTTTTGCGTCCAGCGGGGCTGCGGGGGCCTGGAAACTGCCTTCCGGGCCGAGTTTGGGCAGGGGAAACCGGTGGTTGGCCTTATTTGCGAGTACGACGCCCTTCCCCAATTGGGCCATGCCTGTGGCCACAACATGATTGGCACAGCCTCAGCCTGCGCCGGTGCGGCGGCTGTAAAAGCCATGGGCGGCCTGCCCGGGAAAATTGTTGTTGTGGGTACCCCCGCCGAGGAAGGCAATGGGGGCGGCAAAGAAATTTTGGCAAGAGCCGGTGTGATGGACGATTTGGATTGTGCCATGATGTTCCACCCCGGTTATACCACCGAGCTTGTTGAACCTTATCTTGCCATACAAAATGTGAAGATACGCTACCACGGCAAGGCCGCCCACGCGGGCGCCGCGCCGCACGAAGGCATTTCCGCACTGGAGGCCATTATCCAGCTTTTCGTCAATATCAACGGTATGCGCGCGCATCTCACCTCCGACGTGCGTGTGCACGGAATCATCACCAACGGCGGGTTTGCCTCCAACGTGATTCCCGAATTGTGCGAGGCGGAAATTGGCGTGCGCGCTGCCACAGCTGCCGGGCTGGAGGAAGTTCTGCAACGCCTGGCGGCCTGCGCGCAGGCCGCGGCCCTGGCCACCGGCTGTACCCAGGAGTTGGAACGTATTGGTGTTTTGTACAAGGATTTTATCCCCAACCACGCGTTGGCCGAGGTGCTGTACGGCAACATGGTGGAGCTTGGCCTGCGGGTTGACGGCAAGTTTTCCGATTTGGCCCTTGCCTCTACCGATATGGGGAACCTTTCGCATTATGTCCCGGCTATCCACCCCATCATGGGTGTGGGCAACGAGGCCGGGCTGCACAGCGCGGAATTCACAAAACTTTGCGCCGGGCAGCGCGGCGCCGATATCGCCTATGACTGCGCGCGCGCCCTTGCCCTTACGGCACTGGACTTGCTTGCGCAGCCGAACCTGATAAGCGAAATCCAAGAGGAATTTACCCGCCGCAAGGCAATGCGCCCAAAATAGCGCTGTTTGGCACAAAAATCCCTTCTTCACCAGATGTTACGCGCAATGCGCTTAGCAAAACCGGCACAAAAAAAGGAAATGCGTTAAAAAAGGAGTTACACATGAAAAAGATCGCTTTGGTAGTTGTTTTGGCACTGCTTCTTGCGCTGGCTACCGCTTGTTCGGGCACTTCCGGCAGCACAGCCGCCGCACCCAGCGCAGACGCGGCCACACCGGCCGTCAGCGATGACGCCGCTTCCACCAGTCCCGCCGCTTCCGGCAAGGACAGCCTTGTCATCGCCGTCAGCACCGACCCCCTCACCTTCGACCAGTTCAACGCCTTCTCGATGCTGGAACAGCAGATGTCTGGAAATATCTACGACAATTTGCTATTTTTTGACGAAAACAACGACCCGCAGCCCGCGCTGGCGGAAAGCTACGAAATTTCCGACGACGGCCTTGTGTACACCTTTAATCTGCGGCAAGACGTCAGCTTCCACAATGGAGAACCCTTCACAGCCGACGACGTTGTGTTCACCATTGAATATGCCAGTACATCACCCAACGCGGCCGAGCTGCTTTCCATTGTGGAAAGCGTGGAAACCCCGGACGACTACACGGTTGTAATTACCACAAGCACCACATCGGCGCCCTTCTTTGGCGAGCTTTGCGGCGATCAGTTCCCCATTTACAACCGCGAAGCCGTGGAAGCGGTGGATACCTACGGCACCGAACCGGTGGGCACAGGCGCCTATAAGTTTGTAAGCCACGCTGCCGGCGACTCTCTGTCCTTCGAGGCAAACGAAGATTACTTCCGCGGCGCGCCCGCTATCAAAACCCTCACCTACCGCATTCTCTCCGACGCCTTTACCGCCGGTGTGGCACTGGAATCCGGTGACATTGATATCATTTGGGCCAGCGATGCCGCCACGGCTGCGACATTGCAGGGCAACCCCGACCTGGTGGTGGAACCAAGCGCCAATGTCCGCGTCAATTACCTGATTTTGAACACCGAGCAGGCCCCCCTGGACAATAAGCTGGTGCGGCAGGCCATCAACTATGCCATCGACCGCGAGACAATCCAGGACATTGTGGACGAAGGCATGAGCGAAATTAAAGACGACATGGCCATGCCATGGATGAATGCCTACAGCGAGCCCTCCATTCACTACAGCCTGGATGTGGAAAAGGCTTTAAGCCTGATGGCCGAAGCCGGTTACTCGCCCGACAGCCCCCTCGAATTGAGCATCAGCTGTGTTGTGGGCACCCAGAAGGTTGCGCAGATTGCGCAGGAAAACCTTGCCGCCATCGGCATTAACGCCACAGTGGATGTGCTGGAGTTCAACACGAATCTCTCCAGCCAGCGCGACGGTCAGTTCCAAATCAGCGTGGGCGGCTTTGGCATGATCCAGCGCGATATGGACATTATGAAGTTCTTCTACAGTAGCGACATGATTAACATCCTCAACTATGCCCGCTACAGCAACCCGGAAGTGGACGCCCTGTTGGCCGAGGGACGCGCCACGCTGGATGGCGCTATGCGCATTGAAATTTACAAAGAGATGATGGATATTATTCAAGAGGATTCGGCGTACATCATTTATGCCAACCCCCTCACCATCCGCCCTTACAATAAGGACCTTCAATTCGCCAACGTTTATCCAAACAACCTGTATATTCGGGACATTTCCTGGGCCTAACCAGATGTCCAACTGTTTCCCCGGGGAAAAGCACAGCCCCCTGGCCTGTGCTTTTCCTTGGGGCAGTTTGGGGTTTTATGTTGAACCGCTGTAATCTTTGTAGCCGGGGAATGGTATTCTAGGAGGACTCTCATGGGGAGATTTGTAATCAAGCGCATTCTGCTAACCATCCCGGTTTTGCTTGGCGTTATGCTCATCGTGTTTTTTATCATGAGCTTTACGCCGGGCGAGCCGGCTGAACTGATTTTGGGCGAACGCGCCACGCCCGAACAGATTGCGGAACTGAACCAAAAAATGGGGTTCGACCAGCCCTTCTTCATCCGGTTTGGGCAATATGTTTACAACGCCGTTTTCCGGCTGGACCTGGGGCTTTCGTACCGCACGCAAACCCCCGTGATAAACGACATTCTGCAAAAGCTTCCCAACACCTTCAAATTGGCGTTGCTGGGTGTGTTCTTTAGCTCCCTCATCGGTATATCACTGGGCGTTTTGTCGGCCATCAAGCAATATTCCGTCACCGACACCCTCTCCACCGTTACCGCCATGTTTTTTGCGGCCATACCTAACTTTTGGCTGGGGATGAGTTTGATTCTATTCTTTGCGCTCCAGTTCAACCTGTTACCATCCAACGGGCTTGAAACTTGGCAAAGCTATATCATGCCCACGCTGGCCATTTCTCTGCCGTATTCGGCCCGCGTTTTACGCCTTACACGCTCCACCATGCTGGAAACCATCCGGCAGGACTATGTGCGCACCGCGCGCGCCAAGGGCGTAACCGCGCGCGCCATTATTTGGCGGCACGCTTTCCGCAATGCTTTGCTGCCCATCATCACCTTTTTGGGCATGAACTTCGGCGAGCTGATGGGCGGCGCCATCGTTACCGAAACCGTATTTGCCATCCCGGGGCTGGGCACCCATATCGTGGACGCTATCCGAATGAAGGAAACACCCATTGTAATGGCCTGCACCGTCATCTTAGCTATCTTGTTTTGCGGTATCATGCTGGCCGTGGATATTTTGTACGCATTTGTCGACCCGCGCGTCAAGGCGAAATATATGAGGGGAAAAACAAAGCATGAAAAAGCGTAAAAAGGAAAGCCAGGCCAAGGAAGTTTTTCGCCGCCTGCGCAAAAACAGGGCGGCCATGATTGGGCTTGTCATCATCTGCATTTTTGTGTTGTTCGCCCTTTTTGCGGACGTGATTTCCCCCTATCAGGCCGGCATTCAACAGGATTCCAAAAACCGCCTGCAGCCCCCCAGCGGCGCACATATCTTTGGCACCGACGGCTATGGCCGCGATGTGTTCACGCGTGTTTTGCACGGCGCCCGCATCTCGCTTACCATTGGCATTGCAACCACGGTTTCCGCCCTAATTTTTGGCGGCATTCTGGGGGCCTGCGCCGGCTATTTCGGCGGCAGGGCAGACGAGATTATCATGCGCATACTGGACACGGTGATGTGCATTCCCGGGCTGCTGCTGGCTTTGTCCATTGTGGCCTCGCTGGGCTCAGGGTTGGGAAACCTGCTTGTGGCCATCGGCATTTCAAACATACCCCCTTTTGCGCGGCTGGTGCGCTCGGTGGTTTTAACCATTGTGGATAACGATTTTATTGAGGCCGCCGTTGCCTGCGGCACAAGCGATTGGCGCATTATACGCCGCCATGTGCTGCGCAACGCCATTGGCCCCATTATTGTGCAGGCCACCATGTCCATATCGGGCATGATTTTGATGGCGGCCGGGCTTTCCTTCATTGGGCTGGGCATTACGCCGCCCGCGCCCGAGTGGGGTTCAATGCTCTCCGAGGCCCGCGAGTTTTTGCGCCGCGCCCCTTATCTGATGGTTTTCCCCGGCATGGCCATTCTCCTTTCGGCCCTGTCTTTCAATTTGCTTGGCGACGGCCTGCGCGACGCGCTTGACCCGCGCCTCAAAAGTTAGGAGGCGCCCCGATGAGTGAAACGACAAATGAAAAACTGCTTGAAGCGCGCGAACTTTCGATTATTTATAAAACCGACCAGGAAACCGTTTATGCCGTGAATGGCATTGGCTTTGATGTGGCCCGTGGCGAGACCCTGGGGATTGTGGGGGAAACCGGCGCGGGCAAAACAACCACAGCTCTCAGCATTCTGCGCCTGCTGCCCGAGCGCATTGCTCAGGTAACCGGCGGCCGCGTTCTTTTCAACGGCAGGGACCTTCTGAAACTGCCCGAGGGTGAGATGCGGAAAATACGCGGCGAGAATATTTCGATGATTTTCCAAGACCCGATGACCAGCCTGAACCCGACCCTTTCGGTGGGTTTTCAAATTGCCGAGGCATTGGCCTACCACAACGACAAAAATATGAGCAAGGAGCAAATCGAGACCCGGGTGGACGAAACACTGGAGTTGGTGGGCATTCCGCGCGCTCGCAAGCACGAATTTCCGCATCAGTTTTCCGGCGGCATGAAGCAGCGCGTTGTTATTGCCATTGCCTTGGCCTGCGAGCCTGAATTGCTGATTGCCGACGAACCCACCACCGCCCTGGATGTTACCATTCAGGCGCAGGTGCTGCACATGATGAGCGGCCTGCGCGACCGCCTGGGCACCGCCATGATTTTAATTACACACGACCTTGGCATTGTGGCCCAAATTTGCGACAAGGTGGCCGTGATGTACGCGGGTGAGTTTGTGGAGTACGGCAGCATCTTTGATTTGTTCAGCGAGGGCAGCCATCATCCCTATACCGAGGGCTTGTTTGGCTCCATCCCCAATTTGGAAGTGGAAAGTGACCGCCTTAACCCCATAGACGGCCTGATGCCGGACCCTACCAACCTGCCCGCCGGGTGCAAGTTTTCGCCCCGCTGCCCCAAATGTATGGAACGGTGTAAAACCCAGCAGCCACCACAGGTGCAAAGCGGCACACATCACATTGCGTGCCACCTTTTCAGCGAAAGGACGGTAATGGGGAATGCGTGACACGGTGCCTTTAATTCAAACGCTTGAACTGCAAAAATACTTCAAGGTTCCGGCGGGGATGCTGCACGCGGTAGACGGCGTGAGCATTTCCATTCCAAAAGGCAAAACACTGGGTGTTGTGGGGGAATCGGGATGCGGAAAAAGTACGCTTGGGCGAACTGTTTTGCGGCTTTTGGAGCCGAGCGCCGGCGATGTACTTTACGAGGGGCAAAGTATCCTGCAGTATGACAGGCAAAAAATGAAGCAGATGCGCCAAAAGCTGCAAATCATTTTTCAGGACCCCTATTCCTCGTTGAATCCACGGCTCTCTGTGGAAGAGATTATTGCCGAACCGATGATTGTGAACAAAACGCTGCCCGGCAAGCGCCAAATTATGCAGCGCGTGCAAGAGCTGATGGAAACGGTGGGCCTTGCCGCGCGCCTTGCC
>QMCD01001158.1_pt1 | contig 16684 bp, 17 predicted proteins | sample 1821841 | NCBI WGS metagenome assembly QMCD01 (sample SAMN01991225, study PRJNA193472) | Termite gut metagenome, whole genome shotgun sequencing project. | isolation source: worker | host: Macrotermes natalensis | reverse complement strand
CGGCCAAAGCCATCGAAATTAAAGACGCGCAACATTTTGTGTTGTCCAACGGACTGAAAGTGTTTGTGGTGGAAGACCACCGCGCACCTATCATCTATTACGGATTGAGCCTTGATATTTATCCTGCTTTGGAAGGCGATAAAACCGGCATGCAAAGCATGTTCTCCGGCGTTATCGGCACGGCGACCAAAAAACGCAGTAAAGAACAACTGAACCGCGAAATTGACCTTATCGGCGCATCCGTAGGCGCACACACCAGAGGCGGATATGCCCGCTCTTTGAAAAAATATGAAACCCAATTGCTGGAATTATTTTCCGACATGGTGTTGAATCCCGTATTTCTTCAAAGCGAATTAGACCTCAACTTAGAGAAAGAACGCAGCGGGCTTAAAATGCTGGGCGATGACGCCAGTTCCATTAATCAACGTGTATCGGCTGCCCTGACCTACGGCAATGAATTTCCCGACGGCGAACTGGAAACGGAAGCCACATTGAACAATATTGCCATTAATGACCTCGAACAATATCACACGACTTACTTTGCGCCTAACGTAGCCCGCTTAGTGATCGTTGGCGATATTACCCTGGCGCAAGCCAAAGCTAATGCGGAGAAATATTTCGGCAAATGGTCGAAAAAGAACGTACCCGTGGCCAAATATACCATGCCTACCGCTCCGGCGCAAACGAAAGTAGCCTTTGTTGAAAAAGCAGGCGCTGCACAGTCGGCCATCGACGTAAGCTACCCGGTAGCTTTCAGGACAGGAATGCCCGACCAGGTAGCCGCATCCCTCATGAGTTATATTTTCGGCGGCGGCAGCTCGTCACGCCTGTTCCAAAACCTGCGCGAAACACACAGCTACACCTACGGCGTATACGGCATGTTATCTTCCGACGATCTTATGGGACGCTATAACCTGACCTCCGGAAGAGGCGCCGGACAAGTGAAAGCCGCAGCTACCGACAGCGCTATTTATTTCATCCGCGAAGAAATGAACCTTATGATGAATACGCCCATCAGCGAACAGGAATTGAAAAATGCTAAAGCTTACTTAGCCGGCAGTTTCGGTCGCTCGCTGGAAGACCCCCAAACCATTGCCAATTTTGCTACGAACATCGACAAATACAAACTGCCTAAAGATTATTACAGGACCTACCTGCAACGCCTTGATGCGGTAACGGTAGCCGATGTGCAGGCTGCTGCTAAAAAATACCTGAAACCGGAGAATGCGTGGATTGTGGTGACCGGCGACAAATCGCACGCCGAAGGCTTGAAACGCTTTGCCAGCGACAATACCGTGCAGTTCTACGACATTGACGCCAAACCCGTGGCCGCTCCCGAAACCAAAACGGTGGACATCGCCCCCGAAAAAATCATCGGCAACTACGTGGAAGCATTGGGTGGCAAGGCAGCCATCGACAAAATCAACGACTACAAAATAGTAGCGGCAGTCAGCGCTATGGGACAGAAATTAGATATGACCATGGCATTCAGGAAGCCCGGCCACACGCTGACCATGGTTGGCATGAGCGGCATGGTGGTACAAAAAGTCATTTTCGACGGCACCACGATGAAAATGTCGGGCATGCAGGGCAACCAGGAATTCACCGAAGGGGAAATATTTGAATCCGCCAAAGCCGAAGCTGCTTTCTGCCCGGACATGTACTATACGCAAAACGGCTACACGCTTACCGTAAAAGGCGTGGAAAAAGTGAACGGCAGCGATGCCTACGCATTGGAAGTAACCAAAGGCAAGAGCGTGACCATGAACTACTATGATGTGGCTACCGGCCTCAAAGTAAAATCCGTTACTACTATGGAGACGCCGCAGGGCCCCACGCAGCAAGTGTCGGAAATGAGCGACTACAGAACGGTGGAAGGCCTTCAATTCCCTTACGCCATGAAACAAACCGCCGGTGGCATGACCATGGACATGACCGTAACCTCCGTTGAAGTCAACAAAGGCCTCAGCGACGAGCTGTTCCGGTAAACGACTACAGCAAGATAAATAAAAAAACCGCTCCATTGCAATGGGGCGGTTTTTTTATTTATAACTCGCCATAACTATATAAAAAATACGACTTATGGCGAAGTATGTTCTAAAAAATATTTTAGCTATACGATGTAAAAAATATAGATATATCTATATTTGCGTAATATATTTGCATGATATTATAGATATATCTATATTTGCAAAATGAAAACCAATAGTATGTATAGTGAATTATACGAAAAATCGGGCAGTGACATCATCCGGGAATTGGGCAATCAATACAGCGATTACCGGAAGCGCATGGGACATACGCAAAAAGCCGTGGCCGAAAAATCAGGCCTCAGCGTATTTACCATCAGTTCTTTTGAGAACGGCTCATCTACCGGCATTACCTTAGCCTCTTTCATCAAATTGCTCCGTGCCATTGATTGCTTAGATGAAATAGAAAAATTATTACCCGCACTGCCGGCCAGTCCGCGGGAATTATTTAAGAAACAACGCCGAAAGCAATTGCTATAATATCATGTCAAAATAACGACATCCAAGACTACAACACCTTAATTGACATGGTTACCGCCGCCGTTGAAAAATTTGACCGATACGCCAACAACCTGGACATCGACAAAAAATTAATAGCCAACATTAAGGAGGATTTTAGTTTGGTGTAAAAACGTCCACCTTAATACTAAACTAAGATAGCTACATTAGGTAGAGCGCAACCAATAGATAGCACGTAAATATTTGAACTATAATTAATTAGTTGATTTTTCGCTGTTTTTTACCTTTAAATCAAGATGGTATATTTTGTCATTTCATAAAAGATTGTATCTTTGTATTTTATTATATAATATATATTGCATATGGCATAAAACACAGTGCGTTAATACGCCCTTATTGTAAGACATAATTAAATAGCGTTTGCTATTATTCTGGATACTCATTTTTTCCACATGTTGCCCTTTACGGGCTAACAACTCCAGGAGTAAGTTAGTGAATGCCCATGCTGTTGCGTGGGCTAACTTATTTGGAGTTGTAGGTCGTGGAAAACCTGAGTATCAAATTAAGTTAGGTTCACGCTTTTTTTATTGTCTGAAATTCAGAAAAACCCTTAAACATAAACATTTAAAATAGAAAAATTTATGGCAATTAATTTAACAAAAGGACAGCGGATTGGAATTGGGTTGTCGAAAGTTGGAGTAAGTTTGGGCTGGGATCCGAATGAAGGTACAGGTTTTGATTTTGACCTTGATGCTTCGGCATTTATGTTGGGGGAAAATAAAAAGCTACCCAAAGATGAGTTTTTTGTATTTTACAACAATCCAAAATCCCCTGACGGCGCAGTAGAATCTTCCGGCGACGATACCGATGCAAAGGACCGTGATGGTAGCGACAATGAAACACTAACCGTAGATTTGAGTAAAGTAGATGCAAACATTCAAGAAATAGTTTTCACCGTAACTATTCACGATTACGAAGCCCGCAAACAAAATTTTGGCCAAGTGCGTAATTCATTTATTCGTATCTACAATGCTCAAACCAATGAAGAAATTGCCAAATATGAACTAGACGAGGATTTCTCTGTTGAAACAGCTGTGGAATTTGGTCGCTTATACAAACGCAACGGAGAGTGGAAATTCGAAGCAATGGGTATTGGTTACAAGGGTGGCTTACAATATTTCGTAAATAAATATGCATGAATTTAAAATACCAAAATTATGGCAATAAAATTAGAGAAACAGGGTGATAGTCATAGAATTGACTTAGCTAAAAAGGGGGATAACACTTCAAAAGAGATTGTTATCAATTTGAATTGGTCGCAAGGACAACAAAGCGGCTGGTCTAAATTTTGGAGTGGCGATAAATCCATTGACCTTGATTTGGGTTGTTGGTACGAATTACATGACGGCAGCAAATCATGTATTGATGGATTGCAGTTCGCAAATGGACAAGGCGGTGGCAAAAACCAACTTACACGGCAAGGTTGTTACATTCAAAAGCCTTGGATTTGGCACAGTGGCGATGACCGTTCAGGCTCAGCTGCCGCAGGTGAAAATATGCTTATCAATCCACAGGGTGTGGCAGATTTAAAACGCGTAACTGTGTACTGCTTTATCTACGAAGGAGTGGCAAAATGGACAGAAACGAATGCTGTTGTAACTATAAAAGTACCCGGCAATCCTGATATCATAGTAGAAATGGGCAAACAATATTCTTCTCAAAATTTCTGCGCCATTGCCGAAATTTTGTTTGGAACAGATAATTCAATGACAGTTCGGAAATTGGTTACATTTCACGACGGACACGGCGATTGCGACAAAGCCTATAACTGGGGTATGCAATGGCGGGCTGGAAGGAAGTAAATAAAAATTTCACATTTAAAATATAATAATATGGCAATCAATTTAGAAAAAGGCGGACGGGCAAATTTGACCCTTCCAAAATTTGTAGTCGGATTAGGTTGGGATGCTAATTCATCAAGTACAGGAGAGGATGTTGACCTTGATGCGTCAGTATTTATTCTCGGAGAAAACAAGAAATGTTTGTCAGACGAGTATTTTGTATTTTACAACAACCTTAAATCACCTGATGGAGCAGTGGAGCACACGGGCGACAACTTGACAGGCGCGGGCGATGGAGATGACGAAAGCATTAAGGTTGATTTATCAAAAATTAACCCCAATGCTACGGAAATTTGCATTGTAGTAACCATCCACAAAGCAGAAGAACGCCGGCAGAATTTCGGCCAAGTGCGTAATTCTTTCGTGAGAATTTACAACCCTGACAATAATGAAGAATTTTTGAAATATGAGTTGGAAGAAGATTTTTCAATAGAGACAGCCGTAGAATTCGGTCGAATATATAAACGCAACGGCGAATGGAAATTTGAAGCCGTAGGTGTAGGTCAAAAAGGTGGATTAGATGTTTACTTAAACAAATATAATTAATAAAAAATAAAATTATTATGGCCATAAAATTAGAAAAGGGGCAGAGAATTAACCTCGAAAAAAGCAATGGTAGTAAGTTGCAGAATATTTGTATCGGTGTTAACTGGGGTGCAATTGAAAAGAAAGGCATCTTTGGTGGTAAAAAAATGGAAGCTGTTGATTTAGACGCAAGTTGTGCTACATTCGACGACAATAACAATGCTTTGGAAATTATTTACTTCGGAAATCTGAAATCCAAAAACTCTTCCATCAAACATAGTGGTGACGACCTTACGGGCGATATGGGTGGCGATGACGGTTTAGATAATGAAGTAATCACTGTTGATTTGGCAAAACTTCCGGCAGAAGCAACAAAAATAGCCTTTGTCTTAAACAGTTTCCGTGGACATGATTTCAAAACCATTCCATTTGCTTCCATCCGTATTTATGAAGGGACACCAAGTCGTGTAAATGAAGTGTTTGCTACTTATGACATAGCCAACGACGCTACTTTTGCAGGCAGCGTTTCTATGGTAATGGGCGTGTTCTACAAACGCAATGGCGAATGGAAATTTAATGCTATTGGAGAATCAACCCGCGACCGTGATTTAAAAGGTACATTATCAACAGTAATTTCTAAATATTTATAAGTTATGGCAAGAAAACTTCCCGTTTATTTAGTACTTGACACCTCCGGTTCGATGCATGGCGAACCGATTGCCGCTGTAGAAACAGGTGTACAAACATTAGTAAGTGCATTAAGACAAGACCCTTATGCACTAGAAACTGCTTATTTAAGTGTAATTACATTCGATAGTAATGCAAAGCAAATAGTACCGCTTACCGAATTGACCGCATTTCAAATGCCTTCTATTCAAGCCAATGGAACCACCGCCTTGGGCGATGCGTTGAAATTGCTTGCTAATAAAATTGATACCGAAGTGGCAAAAACCACTGCCGAGGTAAAAGGCGACTGGAAACCATTGATCTTCATTATGACCGATGGATGTCCTACCGATAATTGGCAAAATGGACTATCCGAATTTCGCAAACGCAAAGTCGGAATGGTAGTCGCCTGTGCCGCCGGACAAGATGCAGATACCAATGTACTGAAACAAATTACCGAATGTGTAGTGCAGTTAGATACAGCCGACAGTTCCACCATTAAAGCTTTCTTCAAATGGGTATCAGCTTCGGTTAGCACCGGTAGCCAAAAAGTGGACAGTGGCAACGAAGTGGTTGGCCTGGGTGAATTACCGCCTCCTCCACCCGAAGTTAATATTGTAGTATAATTATGGCAAGAAAAAAAGCAATCATTCCTGGAGTGTCTTTCTCTTGGAAACGTGCATTGGGAATTACCGGAGCCAAACAAAGTTTTGCCAAGCGTACCGGTATTCCTACCACGCGACAAGGAATGGAGCGCAAAGTTGGTTCAACTGTGTTGGGTATTTTATTCTCAATTTTATCAGGAGGAAAAAAGAAATGAGAAGATTACCCGTATATATTTTAATTCAAACTTCAGGAGCAATGCGCGGCGAGCCTATTGAAGCAATCAAAGTAGGATTAGAAACTTTGGTTGCTTCGTTGCGACAGGACCCTTTTGCCCTTGAATCAGTGCATTTGAGTGTGATAACATTCAATCGCTCTCCTCAACAGATTCTACCGCTTACGGAACTCGAAAGTTTGCAAATTCCAGCTATTCCGCAGCCCGAAGCGGCAGGCACGCATTTGGGCGAAGCCTTGGAGTTTATATGCAAAAAAGTAGATTCGGAAGTGATGTTAAGCACACCTGAACGCAAAGGCGATTGGATGCCACTCTTATTTATAATGTGTGACGGTCGGGCTTCTGATGCTCAAGTGTTTCAACGAACAGTTCCTATTCTCAAACAAAAGCATTTCGGAAGCATTGTGGCGTGTTTGGTTGGAACACCCCGAACTGAAAACGTAAAGCAGTTTACAGATAACATCATAAATATGGATACGGCCGACAGTTCCACTATCAAACAATTTTTTAAATGGGTATCAGCTTCGGTTAGCGCCGGAAATCGTAGCATTGGAGCTGCCGATGAAATAGTTTTGCCACCGCCTCCTCCTGAAGTACATACTGTAATTTGATGATAAAAATGATTTTGTACATAACAATAAATGTATTGATATTGGCTTTATTTCTCTACTCAAAATTAACGCCTTACAAAGCAAAATTAACAGGGATATATCGATCCATATTTGCATTTTTTGAAAGATTGTTTGATCCGATGTTGAATTTACTGCGAAAAATAACCAACCCGGCACAAGTCGGCAATGGCATTGCCGTAGATATGTCGCAAATTATTTTATTGATATTGCTTTTAGTTATTTTAAAATTTGTTTAACTATGAGACGATTACCTATTTATTTTCTAATAGATGTTTCCGAATCAATGGTTGGCGATCCCATTGAACAAGTACAAGACGGGGTGGCTACCATTGTAAAAGAGTTGCGTACCGACCCTTATGCTTTGGAAACGGTGCATATTTCAATTATTGCCTTTGCAGGAAAAGCAAAAAAAATGTCGCCATTGACGGAATTGTACAACTTCTATCCGCCAAAACTACCTATTGGCGGCGGCACTTCGCTTGGCGTGGCATTGGATTTTCTAATGTGCGATCTTGACACTTCCATTCAAAAAACTACGGCTGATGTAAAAGGCGACTGGAAGCCCATTATTTTCCTTTTCACCGACGGCAATCCGACTGACGAATACGAAAAAACATTTGAGCATTGGAATCAAAAATACCGCCGAAGTGTCAATCTCATTGTTATCTCACTAGGCGATAATGCTAATATGAATATTTTTGGAAAAATCACCGAAAATATTTTATTGCTGAAAAATACTGATGCCGAATCATTCAAGAACTTTTTCAAATGGGTAACCGCTTCAATTAAAACAAGCAGTGTGAGTGTTAGCGAAGCCAATAGTGACGAATTACAATTAGCACCAATAAAAGACAACACTTTAGTAAAAATTGATCTGGAAAAACATCTGCCCGCAAAAATTGACGACAATTTTGTAGTGATTCTTGCTAAATGCCAAACAACCAAACAACAATATCTTATCAAATATAGACAACAATTAACCGATTCGGAATTTGAACTTATACCCAACCTCAAAGTGCGGTCGTACCGTTTAACCGGGACCTATCCTTTGGATAACTCCTACGCCGAATTATCGGACGGACGGCAAACGGTTGGTAAAATAAGTACCAACGAATTGCATGGTTTTCCAACCTGTCCATGTTGTGGTAATCAATTCGGTTTCAGCACCTGTATGTGTGGCGGCATTCACTGTTCAGACGAAAAACCAACGCAAACCTGCCCTTGGTGTGGACAAACAGCAGAATATGGCTTGGGCGGCGGAGATTTAGATGTAGCACGAACCAGAGGATAAAAGCAATGGAAACAATTGAAGTATTAAACACAAACGAACCAACAACAAATAATCAGCAACAAACAGAGATGAAATTTGATTCGGGTGAAAAAGCTGACCAAGACAAAGCGCAACATGAAGCATTGGCTTTTCAGATAAAAAATAAACAAATTACTTTTCAAAACGGAAAAGTAGGTCAGGAATATTGTATTGATTTCGATCTTGAAAACCTGGAATTTACAGAAATAGCCGAGGTTACTTTTGACGGTTTGGAAAAAATAGGTTTAGCCTATTATCCCGACGAAAAAAAGATAAAAGGAACACCGGCAGAAGCAGGCGATCATAAAATTACAATGAACTTCAAACGAAAAGATTGGACGGAAGGAAAACCACTTTTGGAGCGTGAAGTTGTTTTTATAATCAATCCCGACCCGCGTGTTTTGTGGAGTAGAAACATTCCAACGCCGGAAGATATTGAATACTACAAACCCGATAGCGACAAGGGATTCGTAAAAGTAGAAGTGAAGAAAGAGAGTAAATATTTAGGCTTAAAAAAAATAATAACTGCTCGCAAAGATATGGTGGCAGCAAGTCAACGAGGCCGCTCCCACGCCATAGAAGGCAAACCTCGCGACGACGATTTCGCTTTGTATTTTGATGAAGAATCCGAGTGGTATGTTATGATTGTTGCCGATGGTGCTGGTTCGGCAAAATATTCCCGTAAAGGCTCACAAATCGCCTGCAACACGGTAATGAGCGTTTGCAAAGAAAAATTACTCGCTCGCAAAGATGAATTTGCTAAAAACAGTAAAGCCGAAAATAAAAATGAAATCGGAAAAATATTGCAGGAAACAATTAGTAATGCTGTTTTTGACGCATACAAAGCCATTGAAAAAGAGGCAGAAGAAAAAGGAAATCCGATAAAAGACTTTTCAACAACATTGATTTTGTCTGTTTGCAAAAAGTTTGAATACGGCTGGTTTGTTGGTGCCTGGTGGGTCGGCGATGGCGGAATTGGCATCTACAACAAAGATAAAAACGAAGTGAAAGTTTTGGGAGAACCTGACGGTGGCGAATTTGCCGGTCAAACCCGTTTCCTGACGATGCCCGATATTATCAAAAATGAATTATACAGCCGAATGAAATTTGAAGTTGTTGAGGATTTTACGGCACTGATTTTGATGTCGGACGGCGTTACCGACCCCAAATTTGAAACCGATGCCAACCTCAACCGGATTGAGAAATGGAACGAGCTTTGGCAAGATTTAAACGGTGATAATGAAGATAATGCAAAAGTTGATTTTACAGATGACAACGAACAAACTGCCAACCAACTCTTAAAATGGCTGGATTTCTGGTCGAAAGGCAATCACGACGACAGAACAATCGCAATCTTATTCTAAAAATTATGGATAAATTCATTCATAGAACTTCGCCAGATATAATTTCTGAACTCAAAGAAAATGAAATATTTGTTTTCGGCAGCAATTTGGCAGGAAGGCATAACGGAGGTGCAGCGAGTGTTGCATTTAAAAAATTCGGTGCAATAAAAGGACAAGGAGTTGGTTTGCAAGGAAAATCATACGCTATACCTACAATGCACGGAGGTGTAAATGAAATAAAACCATACATTGATGAATTTATTGAGTTTGCCAGAAATCACACTGGATATACTTTTTTAGTAACAAGAATCGGTTGTGGAATCGCTGGTTTTTTAGACAATGAAATGGCGCCATTATTTATAAAATGCAAAGAGGTAGAAAATATCTTTTTGCCTAAATCTTTTTGGGACATAATCAATTAGCAAATGAATTATGGTAAAAACAATTAAACTAACAGCAACCGATGGTTCATCCGTTGAATTTGTAGATACGATAATTGGTTCGGGCGGAATGAAAGATGTCTATTTTAGCCCGGATAAATCGTATGTGGTAGCGTTTTTTCGCGACAAGCAGGATTTTAATGCCAAAGACCGTTTGCAAAATATTACGGGGGTTTATCGCGAAAGAATTTTCAATCAGGCAGGTGGCGAATATTGGAAAGACTTATACTGCTGGCCAACTAAAATAGTAGAGCACAACGGCAAACTCGGCTTGGTATGCCCAACTTATCACAAACATTTTTTCTTTGCTATCGGTTCAATCAATAACGACTTTCTTGGTATCAAAGGTAAAGAAAAAGAAGGGAAATGGTATGCTTCGGCGAAAAATCAGAATAAGTTTCTCGCACCGCAGGAACGCGGCGACTGGTTTAAATATTTTCAAATCTGTATCAATATCAGCCGCGCCGCACGAAGATTACATGCCGCAGGATTGGCACATTCCGATTTATCCTACAAAAACATTTTGATTGACCCGACTTCGGGGCGTGCCGCTATCATTGATATTGACGGGTTGGTTGTACCGGGAAAATTTCCGCCCGATGTATTGGGTACTCCTGACTTTATTGCTCCCGAAGTGATAGGCACAAAACATTTGAAAATGGACAACCCGGCACGACAGTTGCCTAAAATTGCAACTGATCGCCACGCTTTGGCTGTGTTGAATTATATGTATTTGCTTTATCGCCATCCCTTGCGTGGCGGAAAAGTTTGGGATACCGACCCCGTCAAAGATGAAGATTTATCAATGGGAGCAAAGGCTATATTTGTAGAACACCCAACCGATGTAAACAATCGAGTAAAAGTAAAAGACTTGCATCCTTCTCAGCTTCCACAAGGCGATCCAACAAAAATTCCATATTCTGTTTGTGGCCCCTATTTGAAGAAATTATTTGAACGTGCATTCGTAGATGGTTTACATAATCCTTCTGTCCGTCCAACAGCCGATGAATGGGAACAAGCCTTATTGAAAACAGTTGATTTGATGCAGCCCTGTCAAAACCCGAAGTGTTGGCACAAATGGTTTGTGTTCGATAATAGCACCAAGCCAAAATGTCCTTTTTGTGGTACAGAATATAAAGGACAATTACCCGTACTCAATCTCTATTCTTCTCGCCGAGCAGGGTCATTTACGCCCGATGATTATAGGGTTATGGTCTACCATAACCAGTATTTATACCCCTGGCACACAAACCGCAATATTTCACCAAACGAAAAATTGAGTACCGAACAAAAAAAACCTGTCGGTTACTTTGTATTTCACAATAATAAATGGCTACTTGTCAATCAAAAATTAAACGATTTGGAGGATAAAACTGAAGGGGAAAAAATTCCGATAGGTCAAGCCGTTGAATTAACTGATGGTAAACAAATTTTGCTTTCAAAAGAAGATGGTGGAAGGGTTATTATTGTTCAATTAGTAAAAAATTAAAATATTATGCCAATCAAAGAACAATGTATTACATTCTCAGAAATAATCAACAGTTCGGCCCTTACCCCATAGATGTGTTGACAACATACGTGGAAGACGGTAAGATTTTGAAGCAGGACAAGGCTTGTCTAGTTTCAAACAATCAAGATATTCAAACAGTTGGTTATTTTCTAAAATCCAACAATCAAAAAGTAAAAACAAAACACAGCGGCCCCTTTTTTCAACAACTTAAAGATATTGGAAAAGAATTGATTATTCCGAAAAATGTTTTTTCATTCAAAGAAATTAAAAAAGACAGCCGTTTGTTGTGGCTGGCATTACTGGGACTGGCGCCTGCCTTTTTGATAGGTTTTTTTCATACAATCCCTATTATTACCTTTTATGTTATTGCGCTTTATTTTTCCATTATTTGGGGATTATTCCTTTTCTATTTTTTCAAAACACCCCAAATCAAAACAAAAACAACTATTGCATTATTTTTCACTCTTCAAGTTTGCGTGTTTGTAGTATGGGATGTATTGCAGTTGCCAAATTGGATTGGCATTAGCGAATTGTACAGTTTGACAAAAAATCCGAATTTTTTATTACAACTGACCGGATTTGTTTTTGGTGTGGGATTATTGGAAGAAACAGTAAAAGCCATTCCATTACTTTTAATTCTGCAGAGAGCCAAGGAGCCTTATATCCCACAATCCCTTGTATTTTATGGATTGATGTCTGGCATTGCTTTTGGCGTATTTGAGGGCGTACAATATCAAATGACCGTCAATATAGAGTTGGATTATTCAAATGCCTTTTTTATGAATGTGGCACGATTAACAAGTTTACCGTTTTTGCACGCAATTTGGGCAGGAGTGGCAGGTTATTTTCTCGCTTTTGCCAAATTATACCCAAAATATCGCTTGTCGTTATACTTTTTAGCAATCGCTATTCCGGCTGTTATTCACGGATTATACGATGTGTTGGGTTGGAGTATTTTAGGTTTGTTATTAATGCTTTCAAGTGTTATATTGTTAATGAGTTATTTAAAGCAAGGTGTAAATTATCAATCCAAATTATCTAAATAACAACAAAAATGCCTGCAAAGGACAGGCACGGTGCAAATCCGTAAGCGAATTACTATGAACTTATCAGAATTAAAAAAATCAATCCTTGCCGATGGCGTAATTGACGAAACCGAGGTAAAACAACTTCGTGAAGTATTGTATGCCGATGGCAAAATTGACAAAGAAGAAGCCGAATTTCTTTTTGAGTTAAACGATGCTGTTTCGGGAAAAGATAATCATTCTTCTTGGGAAACACTCTTTATTGAATCTATTACAAGTTTTCTGCTGGAAGACGAAACTTCTCCGGGTGAAATTGATGACAACGAGGCAAAATGGCTCCTTACCAAAATTCAAGGTGATGGACAGTTAGACAAAACTGAAAAGGCTTTACTTGACAATTTGAAAAAGAAAGCAAAAACATTTCCTCCAATCCTTAATCTGTAATTATTTTCAATCAACCCTAACAGGATGTGTGTCCTGTTAGGGTTTCTATCTATAGGAGATACATATGCAAACAAATCATCACTTCTCAGGCTTGACTGATGCACAAGTTTTAGAAAACCGGAAAAAGTACGGAGAAAATATTTTAACACCACCGGAAAAAGACCCATTATGGAAGGAATTTTTAGAAAAATTTAAAGACCCTCTCATTATTATCCTACTGGTGGCATTGGCTTTATCAATAGGTGTAGCGTGCTACGAATATTTTGCTGGACATGCTACGCTCAGTATTTTTCTGGAACCAGCAGGCATCCTGATAGCCATTTTGCTTGCAACAGTTGTCGGCTTCTGTTTTGAGTTGAGCGCCAATAAAAAATTTGACATTTTAAACAAAGTGAACGACGACACTTTGGTAAAAGTGATTCGCAACGAAAACATTTGTCAGATCACCAAAAAGGAAGTGGTTGTTGGAGATATTGTGATTTTGGAAACAGGCGAAGAAGTACCTGCCGACGGCGAACTATTGGAGACCGTTTCATTGCACATCAATGAATCGACACTTACCGGCGAACCGATCATTAAAAAAACTGTCAATCCGGCTGATTTTGATAAAGAGGCCACATATCCTTCAAATCATGCATTGAAAGGTACAACAGTTGCAGACGGACACGGTATTATGCAAGTGCTGAAAGTAGGTGATGCTACCGAATATGGCAAGGTTTATGAAGGGGCTCAAATCGACAATAGCGTAGAAACACCTCTCAACCAACAGTTGGACAAATTAGCTGATTTGATTACTAAAGCAAGTTATATTATTGCAGCCTTAATTATCGTAGGCCGTTTAATCGGTTATTTTGTTGAGGCCGCCGGCCTGCAGGTAACAGATTGGGTTCAATTCGGCGGGTATGTACTCAACACCGTTATGATTGCCGTTACACTCATTGTAGTTGCCGTACCCGAAGGTTTGCCAATGGCTATTACTTTAAGTTTAGCTTTAAGTATGAAGCGAATGCTTTCTACGAACAACCTTGTGCGTAAAATGCACGCCTGCGAAACAATGGGGGCTACAACAGTAATTTGTACTGATAAAACAGGTACTCTTACGCAAAACCAAATGAAAATTTATGAAACAAAATTCTATGGTAACGAAGGTATCGCAGATGTAATCAAAGAAGGTATTGCGGTGAACTCAACTGCTTATCTTGACTATTCAGATAAATCCAAAATCAAAGCATTGGGAAATCCGACCGAAGGTGCTTTATTGCTTTGGCTACACGACAATGGAATAAATTACCTACCTTTGCGTGAAGATGCTGAAATTGTAGAGCAACTCACATTTTCAACAGAACGCAAATACATGGCAACCATTGTAAATTCGCCATTGCTTGGTAAAAAAGTATTGTACGTAAAAGGCGCTCCAGAAATTGTACTTGATTTGTGTAAAACACTTCCTGCTAAAAAAGAAGACATACATACACAACTTTTTGAGTATCAAAATAAAGCAATGCGCACATTGGGTTTCGCTTATCAAATTCTAGAAGAAAAAGATGAAACGGCTTACATTCACGAGGGTAAATTGCAAAATGTAAATCTTTCCTTTATGGGAATTGTAGCAATTTCCGACCCGCTTCGTGCCGATGTTCCCGATGCTGTAAAATCTTGTCTCAACGCAGGTATAGGTGTAAAAATCGTTACCGGCGATACGCCAGGAACGGCAAAAGAAATCGGTCGTCAAATTGGTCTGTGGCAGGAAAATGAACCGGAAGCACACCACATGACCGGAATTGAATTTGCGGCTATGGATGATAAAACATTATTGGAACGTATTTTAAACTTAAAAATTCTTTCTCGTGCTCGTCCAATGGACAAACAACGCTTAGTACAACTCTTGCAAAGCAAAAATCAGGTAATTGCCGTTACCGGTGATGGCACCAATGATGCACCGGCGCTAAACGCTGCACAAGTTGGACTATCAATGGGCGATGGCACTTCTGTAGCCAAAGAAGCGAGCGATATTACTATTTTGGATAATTCGTTCAGTAGTATTTCTCGTGCTGTTTTGTGGGGGCGCTCTTTGTATCAAAACATTCAACGTTTCATTTTATTTCAATTAACAATCAATGTTGCTGCCTGTTTGATTGTGTTAATTGGTGCATTTCTTGGGACAGAATCGCCGCTTACTGTTACTCAAATGCTTTGGGTAAACCTGATTATGGATACATTTGCGGCATTAGCGTTGGCTTCATTACCTCCAAATGAAAAAGTGATGAATGACAAACCGCGCAAAACGACCGACCATATTATTAACAAAGGAATGGCTAAAAGTATTTTAGGTGTGGGTATTTTATTTGTTGTATTGCTTCTCGGCTTACTGCAATACTTCAAACATGCAGATATTACCTCGCTTTCGCAATTTAATCTTGCAGATTTTGGTCGCAGTTTCTTCGATTTCAGCAAAGGCAACGGGCTTTCGGTTTACGAGCTTTCGCTGTTCTTCACAATATTCGTATTGCTTCAGTTCTGGAATATGTTTAATGCCAAAGCATTTATGACCGGAGAATCATCATTTGCAGCTTTGAGCAAAAGCAAAGGTTTTCTTGCCGTGGCATTTATTATTCTTGCTGGTCAATGGGTAATAGTCACTATTGGAGGCGAAATGTTTAATGTAATTCCGTTGAAACTTGAAGATTGGGCTATCATTATTGGAATAACTTCATTAGTGCTTTTGATTGGAGAATTTAGTAAATTTATCACCATTCCATTAAAAACCAAATAAAAAGAAGGAGCAAGTTTAACCATTGCTCCTTCTTTTATTGACACGAAAAATCGGGCAGTGACATAGCGATTACTGGGGGGAGTATCAGAAAAAATATTTCCACGCGGGAATAACCTCTATGTCGCCGATTTGTTCTTCATAGCAAAATAAAACATATTATTATTTTGAATAAAATTTGCAATTATGATAATTTTATCATATCTTTGCATTGATTGTCGCACAATTTAATGCTGATTACTATGGATTTTAAATCTTTAAAGAAAATAGAAACACGCGAACAATATGATGCTGTTTGTGCCCGGATTAACACCTTGATGGATGAAGCTATTAAGAAAGGGGTGTTTGAATTGGAAGACGATAATGCGTACACCCGGGAAATTGGCCGCTTGTCTGTTTTAGGGGCGCGCTATGAAAGTGAATTTATGGAATTTACCCATATTAAAGTGAAATCTCCTTTGATCAGGAGTATTGAGGATGCTATGCACGAACGTAATTTAAAACAGAAAGATGTAGCGGAACTCATTGGAATTAATGAGCCCACCTTTTCACAAATTATGCACGGCAAACGCCATGTATCAATGCGGATGGCAAAACGCCTGTATCACTCTCTACAAATTGATCCTAAGCTTATTGTAGAGTATGCATAAATAGCATCCGGCAATTTTACGAAATCCACTTAGTAAAAAACGTTAATTTTACGAAATTCACTTAGTAAAATAGGCCAACTTCTCGAAGTCTACTTCGTAAAACCGACAATTTCGGGAATCCCCTACTTCAAAAGATTTTTTA
>QMCD01001157.1_pt1 | contig 16687 bp, 12 predicted proteins | sample 1821841 | NCBI WGS metagenome assembly QMCD01 (sample SAMN01991225, study PRJNA193472) | Termite gut metagenome, whole genome shotgun sequencing project. | isolation source: worker | host: Macrotermes natalensis | reverse complement strand
AACGCGCATGCCTTTTCGCACTTCCCGCAGGCGATGCACGCCACCTCGCACGCTTTGCGCGCCACGGCTCCCTTGTCCATATTGCGGCACGAGACGTATACTCGGCGGTTCTTCACGCCCTGTTTGCGCAATTCTATAAGCATCTTCGGGCACGCTTTCACGCATACTCCGCAGGCCGTACATTTCGATTCATCGACAACCGGAAGGCCCGTTTCGGCATCCATCCGGATAGCGTCGAAACGGCACACGGTAACGCAGTCGCCGTTGCCGAGACAGCCGAATGTACAACCCGTCTCGCCGCCATAGAGCGATGCTGCGACCGCGCACGATGTCGCGCCGTCATATACGTTAGTGCGCGGGCGTTTCGCACAACTTCCGCTGCAGCGCACCTCGGCCACCGACGGTTCTTTCTCCGGTGCGGCCTTTTCGAGGAGCGATGCGATCGAAGACATCGTTGCGTTACCCGCTCCCGGGCAGTAAAGAGAGCTTATATCATCCTCGCGCACAAGTAGTTCGGCCAGCGCGCGGCATCCGGGAAGTCCGCATCCGCCGCAGTTCGCGCCGGGAAGCATGCCGTTCACCGTATCTATGCGCGGGTCCTCGTGCACCTTGAACTTCTGCGCCACGAACCAGAGGATCAGCGCCGAAAGCAGCCCCAACGCGACGAGCGTCGCAACCGTATAGATCAATACCTCGTTCATTATCTCTTAGCAATTTTGAAGATTATTTCCCTTTCGAGTTTTTTGCGGAACAGGGCCAACACGATGAAATACGCCGCTGCCACACCAAGAGTCGTAAGCCCCGAGGCGAGTTCGGTCATTCCGAATTCTTTCGTGATGAAAAGTGTGGCGAGCATCAGCAGAAAAGGCGCGATGTAGGCCCAAAGAACGGCTTTCATACCCATAGCCGTGCCGATGCCTACGACGACGGTTTCGCCGACCTCGTAATCCGCCGCCGCTTTGTCGTATACCGAAACCTCCCTGTCCTCCGACTCGTTCATCCCGCACAGCCCCTTGACCTTGCAGTCGCCGCAGGCGCTCTGGCAAGCCACCGACACAACGACCATGTTACCCATTATTTCCCTGACAGTTCCTTCTTGTACGATGTCGAATTTCATGCGGTCAGTTTGGATTTTAGTACGCAAATATATAAACTTTTTTAGAAATACTCCAAAATAGCCGGGTTCTGATCCATTTCCATATCGTCCGCGGGATTCATTGTCATCAATAAACTGTCATCACTGTCGCCACGGACTATACTGGAGATAAAATTCAGATCGTTCGTGCCGTTTATATTATTTTGAATGGATGCCTCGGGACGGTAGCGGCAACTTTTCACTATGTCGTTCTTTGCATCGTAAACCACGATATACATATCCCCTCCGGCTTCATGGACGGTCAAAAATAGTTTATCGCCATACTCTCTGAAATCTATGACATAAGTTTTGTTCTTTAACTCTCGTAAAAACTCTATCCCCATCTGTTCTCCAATAGCGGACAACTCGTCTGCCGACAGAAAATCCGTATTCCCTACATATTTCCCGAGGCCGAACTCTTCCTCGCGCCAGTCATACCAGGCTAATTCGTTGGTATAGCTCAGACTAAATATCACTTTGTCCCCGAACGGAACAAACTGTACCGGCCTGAAACCCATAAGCGACGCCGATAGGGAGAGGTATGTACTCAAAATATTCCCCTGTCGGTCTACCAGCGTAAGCGATTCGTCGTTTATACCCGTCATCAACAGGATGATATCGTTGGGAAGCCGCCGGAACTTAGTGGCGCTCAAAGGCAGGGATATCTCACCTATAAGACTCCAGTCTGCACAATCGTAAATATTAAATTCCCCTGGGGAGCATATCCACAACTCCGTTTTATCGCCGTTGCGATACACCTCGAAATCTTGTATATCAATATATTCTCCCGGACCACGTCCGACCCTGCTCAATTTCGATAGGTAACTACCATCACTGTCGAAAACCAATATCTCCGTACCTGCAACATAACTACTACCGTGCAGTATGTAATAGCGCCCATCTCTCTTTACGATCTTGTTCACAATGCCTATCCTGGAACTTTCGGAGAACTCCAATGGAGTAACTTTATACCGGCTACCAAAGATCTCGTCCAGCGAACTTACATTGGTTTCGAGTTCAACTTCCCTGTCGATCAGTACAAATTGCTCCGGAGTGCGTTTACAGGCACCCGACAGTAACAGCACGGCTGTTAGTAGTAATAACTTTTTCATAGTGGAGATATTTTATAGACATGACCGCCCGACGGTGTCAGTTTCCAAACAACATTGTGGTGCAACGGTTCACGGTACGAACTTATTGATCAGCGGCAGCGTGTAGTCGCTCTCGAACGGCCGGGGCGACAGACGTAGTGCGGGAGCGCTCTGGCGGCGCTTGAACTCAGCGCGCTGGAGCATCCCCGCAATGCGGTGCACAGTGTCGAAGTCGAACCCGGCGTCGATTATCTCGTCCAGCGAGTGGCCCTCGTCGACTATGCGTGTCAGGATGGCGTCCATCACCTCGTAGGGCGGCAGCGAGTCGGAATCCTTCTGCTCGGGACGCAGTTCGGCCGAGGGTGCTTTGTGTATGATGTTCACGGGGATGATCTCCCGCTCGCGGTTGATGTACCGCGCAAGGTCGTAAACCTCTATCTTATACAGGTCGGCGATCGGCCCGAGAGCACCCGACATGTCGCCGTAGAGCGTACCGTAGCCCACTGCCGCCTCGCTCTTGTTCGACGTGTTGAGCAATATATGCCCATGCTTGTTCGACAGCGCCATAAGCATCATCCCGCGCAGGCGCGACTGGATATTCTCCTCCGCCGTGTCGAACTTCGTACCCGCGAATATCGGTGCAAGGCTGTCGGTAACCGCGTTGAAAGCGGGTTCGATCGGGATGATCTCATACTCCACGCCCAACCTTTCGGCCATAACCACCGAATCGGTCACGGAGTGTTCGCTCGAAAACTGCGACGGAAGCATCAGTAACTTAATGTTCTTCGGTTCCAGAACCTCGGCCGCCATCGCAAGCACCACCGCCGAATCTATGCCGCCAGACATACCGAGGCACATTTTTTTGAAACCGTTCTTTTCGAAAAAGTCCCCGATACCCAGCTTGATGGCCTTGAACGTGTTCTTTGTGCGATCTTGTCGCGGGAACTCCATCGGCTTGGAATTGTAGATATCCACCACCGAAAAATCCTCCTCGAAACTCGCGAGCATTGTGATCAGCCGCCCACGCCCGTCATACACCGACGACGTACCGTCGAAAACCAGGTCGGCCTGTCCCCCGAGGTGGTTCACGCCAACGAGTGGTTTCCCCTGTCTGAAGCAGAACGATTCGCACCACAGGTGCCGTTTCTCGATCCTGCCGCGAGCAAATTCGCTCGCGTTGAGGGTTACGACCATTTCGGTATGTTCGGCAAACGGGTGCGTATCCACCAATTCATCGCCGAACGATACGGCGATCTTCCGGCCCGCCACTTCGATATATTTGTCCTCCGGGCAATCCTTGCCGATATATTTCACCACCCGCCCGGAACGGATAAACGCCGCGCCGCTCATCACATTGTTCCTGAACTGCACCGGCATCCCCACCAACGCGCAGATACCCGTGCAGCGCTCGGCGATCTTCTCGCTTGCCTCCTCGCATGCTTCGAGGAACGGTGCATCGCGCAGCAGGTCATAGCATGGTGTGCCGCTGACGGCGTATTCCGCGAAGACTACCAGATCGGCACCCTCCCGGCGCGCCCGGTCGATACTTTCGATGATTTTGGATTTATTGCCTTCAAGGTCACCGACCGTGAAGTTCCTCTGAGCGACGGCAATCTTCATTCGTATAGGCTCTTACTATGGATTACGGCGTGTCGACGGTTGCGTCTGCGCCTCGGCGCAAAGATACTATTTTTCCCGGTTCGCGAAAAATTTTCGGCACGGTATTGTTTTATTAATTTTTGTAGCTATCTTTGCACCCGTCTTAAACCGGGTTTCAGTCCCGGCCCAGACAACAAAATGATGGTGCCTTAGCTCAGTTGGTAGAGCAACGGACTGAAAATCCGTGTGTCCCTAGTTCGATTCTTGGAGGCACCACACAAAAAGACAAAAACTCGATCAAAACCCCGGAATCTGCGTAATTCCGGGGTTTTCATTTACCCGGGACCATGAATGCAGGTATCCAAAAATAAGGAGTGGTTACTATGTTTTCCAAATATAGTGCAAGCCGAGCGCCATTCGGGCTTGCTCACGGATGGCCGGGGCGCAGCCTATATTCTGTAAAAAGGGCGAGGGTGGAAATTTTCAAACAATCTCTAAAATATCCCGACGAGCAGGAACAACGGCATATGGTCTTTCAGCTCTTTGCGCAGTATTTTCAGGCATTGGCAGATACGGTAAGCCACGGTCTGTATCGACACGTCGAGTTCGTCAGCGATCTGCCGGTAGCTTTTCCCTTCGAAACGGTTCATAGTGAAAGTTTCGCGGTAAGCGGCCGGAAGTTTTGCCATAGCCTCCTCGATGTCGCGTGACAGTTTGTCCATGTCGTAATACTCGGGGTCCTCTGTTTCGTCATGCAATTTCCGATGGATGAACTCCAGTATGCGGTTGTGCCTCTGCGCGGTGGTTCGTATGGTGAAACATTTATTGCGCACAGCAGCGAAGAGGTAGGTGTTCAGCGATGAGGTGAGTTGGAGGCTGCGGCGCTTTTCCCACAGGTTCAACATAAGGATGTGGACAATCTCTTCGCCCTGGTCGACGGTGACGAACTGTCCGGCGTAGGCGCACAGGGGACGATAATATTTCAGGAACAGCCGGTCGAAGGAGGGTTTATCGCCCTCCTTTATTGCGTTGAACAGCGTTATGTCGTCCTGAACAGTCATTGCCACAAGCATTTTCTCTGACAAAAATATAAAAAAATGCCGATGATGTTTAGAGGGGCGGCCGGGTTGTTAGTCTTTATTATGTACGACAATGAATTTTTTCAGAAGAAATATGGAAAGTAACGGAAACGAATATTACGAATCGTTGTTCCTGAGAATGCTCGGGGAGGGCATCCCACCCGATGAGTACGGCGAGTTGGAGAGATGGTTCGAGGCGTCGGACGCCAACCGCGAAGCGCTGGTCGATCTCTATCGTGCCCATTACGCGGTGCTCGCCGCCGACTGCGCCGAACGCACCGACCCGGTCTGCGCCCTGCGGCGATTGAACGATAGTATCCGTGCGGGGCGTATGCGGAAACTCCGGCGAATTGCGGCAGGCATCGCGGCGTCTGCCGCAATTCTGGCGGGGATATTTTTCCTCGCGCGTGTTCCCGCCGCCGATGACAGCCGGCAGGCTTTGGCGCTCGACGACAGCGGTATAAGCGATGTGACCATCGTTCTTCCGGACAATCGCACGCTTACGTTCGATGGCAAGGAACCGGAGATAGAACACGGCGTGGGAGGTTTCGTAATTCCCGAAGACACGTTGCAGACGGCGGAGGATAAGGAAACCGCCGTGCAACTGATCGTCCCCAAGGGCAAACGTTCCAGACTGACGCTTCCCGACGGCACGGTGATGTGGGTCAATGCCGATTCGCGCATCGCATTCCCTGCACGGTTCGGGGCGAAGAGGGAGATCGACGTGGACGGCGAGGTCTACCTCAAGGTCGCCCACGACGCGGCGCGGCCGTTTACGGTACACGCCAAAAACTTCGACGTGACGGTACTCGGCACCTCTTTCAACGTAAACGCCTATGACCGCAACGACGTCCAGAACGTTACGCTGTCGGAGGGTTCGGTCGAAGTGGCCGCCGCCGACAATTCAGTTACGACCCTCTCGCCGTCGCAGATGCTGACGTGCAGCAGCGATGGCGTGACTGTCAGCGAGGTGGACGCGGCAGACCAGATATCGTGGATAACGGGCGTGTACAGTTTCAAGAGCGAAAGGCTCCGCGACATAGCCGACCGGATGGAGAATTATTACGGTATGCCCATCGTCTTCGCGACCGACCGTCTGGCAGAGAAGCGTTTCTCGGGCAGGCTCGAATTCCGTGAATCGGCCGATTTTGTATACGAGTCACTTGCCATAGCCGTCTCACTGGAGTATGTGGTGCGCGAAGGCCGGATAGAGTTCCGCGAGGCTGAAAGATAGAGCTTGTTTGGAAAATTCCAAACAAGCTCTAACAGGACAGACAAAAAAGTCCGGCGGTATTGGAGGTACCGCCGGACGGATAAGGTCAGTCCATAATAAAATAACCAAGTCTACTATGTGTAACCCTAATTTTGCAAATTTATGAAAAAATCCTCTACTTCCGGATTTTTAGGTGTAATCCCTAAAAAACTATTTCTCGTTATGCGTCTGGTCATTTTTTTAATGTTCGTGCAGGTCGGCAACCTCATGGCTGTCGACATGTATGCGCAATCACGGAAATTAACCCTCAAGATGGAGAACAGCACCATCAAGGAGGTGCTCGATGAGATTTCGCGCAACAGTGACTACATCTTTTTTTACGGCGACGACGTGGTGGAACTCGACCGCGGTGTCGACCTCGACGTGACCGACAGCACGATCGAGCAGGCGCTCCGAGCGCTGTTCGGCGCGACGGGCCACATGTGGACCATCCGCGACCGCCAGGTGATAATCAACCGTGCGCCGCAGCCTCAGCAGCCGCAGCGTACCACAGTGCACGGCCGTGTGGTCGATCAGGCGGGGAGCCCGTTGACCGGAGCCAACATCGCGATCAGGGGGACAACGCGCGGGGTGACCGCCGATGCCGACGGCCACTTCGAACTCGAGGTGGTCATATCGCCCGAAACCGTGCTCGACGTTTCCTATGTCGGGATGGAGTCGCGCGAGATCGTGATGGACCGGGCGCGAGATCTTGACATCGTGCTTCAGGAGGCATCGCACATAAGCGAAGAGGTGTTGGTAACGGGATACTACTCCCTGCCAAGAGAGCGCAGCGCCGGCTCGTTCACTGCAGTCGAGGGTAAACAACTCACACTGAAGGCTAACACGAGTGTATTGGAGCGCCTCGCTGGACTTGTGCCAGGATTGACGGTCAATCCGTCGGGCGACGACAAACTGCTCATCCGCGGCGCCAACTCGATCAACAGCAACCGTGCGCCGCTGTTTGTTGTGGACGGTATGCCAATCGAACTTTCGGAACTGGAGAGCACTGTCTCGGCCGATGACATACAGATAGTCAATGTATTGAAAGATGCTGCAGCGGCCTCGATCTGGGGCGTGCGGGCGAGCAACGGCGTGATCGTGCTGACCACAAAACGCGGACGCATGACCGCCGGACAGAAGACCTCGGTCGACTACTCCGGTACGCTCCAGGTACGCGGCCTTCCCGATTTCGACTACCTTAATTATATGAACGCACGCGAGTACGTCGACTTCGCCATCATGCAAGCCGAGCACAGCCCGGTGCCGGACGAAACCAACCTGCTCACGCCGATCGAAAGGATCTACCAGCAGCACAAGGCGGGTACGATAACCGATGCCCAGAGGGATGCGGCGTACGACAAGTTACGCAACTCAGACAACACCGCCCAGATAGAGAAATACCTCTACCAGCCGCGCATCATACACCAGCACAACATCGGCATCAGCGGCGGGTCGGACAAGGCGTCGTACTTCATCTCGGCCAACTACCGCCACACGCGTCCCGACAGGGTGGGACAGTCGGAGGACAGGCTGATATTCAACGCCAAGAACGACATACGTCTGGCCAGATGGGCGACGTTCTCGTTCGATGCCAACGTGATGTACGACGACGCGCGCTCGAAATACACCCCCGATGTCGTCGGGATGGTGCCCTATGAGTTGCTGCGCGACGAGGCGACGGGCGACAACATTTCGCAGACCCACATGTTCTACGGCGACGAAGACAAAGCGCGACTCGACGCCGAACTGAATAGCCGGAAAATGATGACATACGGTTTCAGCATGCTCGACGAACTCGACCGCCAGACCAACAAGAGCCAAACGCTCCACGCGAGGGTGCAGGCAAAACTGGCGCTCGACCTGCTCGATGGGCTGCGTTTCGAGAGCACATTCCAGTACCAGAGGGGTTCGGGCCGCGCGACGAGGCTCGACCACGCCGACTCCTTCCGGGTGCTCAACATGATCGCGCAGTACACACCCATTGCGGCGGGATCGAAATCGCTGATCCCCACTGGCGGCAGGATGGACAAAACATGGAGTTTTTCCGATGAGTGGGTGGCGCGTAACCAGTTCAGCTACAACCGCACTGTAAACGACCGCCACCACATCACCGCCCTGGCTGGTACCGAGGTGCGCAAGCGTAACGCCGAGACCGAGAACAGGGTGATGTACGGATACAGCAACAACCCATTCATAACCTACGCCAACATCGACCAGGCAACCCTCGCCGCGGGCATAGGCAGCGGTATAGCCGACCCTCAGAATCCCACCAACCAAATGCCGTCCAACGAGTTCGGTACCGGCATAGTGCTCGAAACCCCGCGCTTCTTCTCGCTCTACGGCAACTTCGCCTACGACTTCGACAACCGCTATGCCCTGAATGCCAGCATGCGTATCGACCAGGCCAACACATTCGGCACCGGCGTCCGCTGGAAACCGGTATGGTCGGCAGGTGCGGTGTGGAATATCTCGCGCGAGGAGTTCTTCCGCAGTAACGTCTTCGACCGACTCTCGGCGCGCGTGAGCTACGGCGTGACCGGTATGATACCCAACGCAACCGTCGGAGGCCCCTACGACCTGATAATGTCGGAAAACGACGCCAACTATATCTATGACTATCCGAACATGGTGATGCTCATGTCGCCCGCCAATGACGACCTCGAATGGGAAAAGACGCGCAGCCTGAACATAGGCGCCGACTACTCGATGCTGGGCGGTCGCCTGCGCGGTTCACTCGACGTCTATTTCAAAAAGACCAAAGACCTGATCGCACCCAAGACGATAGACCCCACGCTGGGCTTTCCGGACATAAACGTCAACGTGGCCGATATGCGCAACACGGGCGTCGAACTGTCGATCATCTCGCGTAACATCGCCAGGCGCGACTTCACGTGGGAGACGATGTTCAACTTCGCCTACAATAAAAGCAAGGTAACCGATGTTTACAGGGCAATGCTCATAGACAATTACGTGAACTCCTACCGCCCGGTCTTCATAAAAGACCACCCCGCCTACGCGATATTCTCATACCGCTATGCCGGCCTCAACGACGATGGCGAACCGATGGTCTACGACGCAGAAGACAACAAGACCGCCGAACAGATCACCGACGTGAACGCCGTGGTCTACTCCGGCACGGCACAGCCCCCGTTTAGCGGTGGTATGACCAATACATTCCGCTACCGCAACTTCACATTGGAGGTGCAGCTTCTCTTCAACCTTGGGCACAAGATGCGCCGCGACGTGCCCGACAGCAATATAGAGGTGCGCGTGGGCTACAACAGGGAGGCGGGCAACAGGGAGCCATGGATAAGCCCATTGCACAAGGGCTACCTCGACGCATGGACGCCCGACAACACCGACACCAACGTCCCGCGTTGGCAGACCGTATGGCGATCGACCGATTATTACTATCCCGCAGCAGACATCAACATTATCAGTGCGTCATACATTGCAGTGAACGATATCACGCTGAGTTATGCGCTTCCCACCGGTGTGGCGCACCGTCTGGGCATGAGTGGCTGTACGGTGAGCGCACAGGTAAACAACCCGTTCATCTGGACGAAGAACAGCGACGGCATCGACCCGCGCTACATGGCCAACATGGTGGGACGCAGCCGCAGACTGAAGTACGGTCCGGAATATATGTTCAGGCTTAATGTTCAATTCTAACAACACGCAATTATGAAAAAATATATATATGCAACAATTTTTCTTGCAGCGGGTTTTGCGACCTCGTGCGACAAATTCCTCGACCAGCCGCCGACGTCGCAGATCACGGTGGCACAGACGCTGAAAGACTACAAAGACCTGCTCTACTCGGTGGAGATGGCCATGATGGTGGTTCCACCGGAGTTGGCGGTGATGGGCGACGATGTCTACTGGACGCCCTACATGTACCAGCATGCCGCCGCCAACGAGTTCGCCCGCAGGGCCTATATGTGGAAGCCCGAGGTCTACGATGCCGCGACGATTCCCCAGAGCTGGGAGTACATCTACAAGTCGGTCTACCTCTTCAATAAGATCGTCAATGAGGTGATGGATGTACCGGGTGAGAATCCCGATGCGCTCAGGGCGGTGCAGGCTCAGGCACGTTTCTACCGCGCCAACTGCTACTTTATCCTCGCCCAGACATGGGCCAAGCCCTACCAGATGGCCTCGGCCACCGACCTCGGCGTACCCATGCTGCTGGAGAACGACGTGACCTCGCCCGCCGGCCCGCAGGCTACGGTGCACGCCATATACGAACAGATACTCGACGACCTCTCGAAGGCGATCCCCGACCTGCCCGACTACCCCGAGACCGGCGTCCGCTATATGCCCTGCAAAGTTGCGGCGCATGGCTACAAGGGTAAGGTGCTCTTTTTTATGGGCCGCTATGCCGATGCGCTCCCCGAACTCGAATCGGCGCTCACGCTGGTCAGGAACGAAACCCACCCGACGATCGACTACGGCCTGCTCGACCTGAATATGCTCATGTCGCTGGCGGACTTAATAGGCCCGGCGGGCAATGGCATACTGATGGATGCGATGTCGGGAGATATATTAATGTCGGTCATGTCGCCCGTGATAAACGATCAGGAGCCACCGTATTACAACGAGCCGATCTACTATAACGTACCGACAGCAGACGCGGCGATGGGCACGATGGGCAGCAACGCCACTTTCCCCTCGGCCCACCTGCTCTCGATGTTCGAAACTGACGACTTGCGCCGGTCGATGTTCTATGTCTCCGGCAGTAGTGCCGACCCCGACAACCCTGACGAGTTGGTGCGTATGCTCCCGTTCTCGAACATCGGCCTTTCGCTGCCCGAACTCTACCTGATGCTCGCCGAGTGCAACGTGCGCGCAGCCTCGGGCTCGCTCGACGACGGGCTCGGATACCTGCACACACTGCGCGAGGCCCGTATGTACAACATGTTCGGCTATATGCCCATCACGCCGCTCGAAACGAACGACAAGAACGAGGCGCTGGGGTGGATACTCCGCGAAAGGATGTGCGAACTTGCTGCCTCGGGTATGCGCTGGCTCGATATGCGCCGCCTATGGGACGACCCCGTGGGAGGCCCCATGATCCAGAAAACGCGCACGCTGGGAACCGAGACCGCAACCCTCACCGCGGACAGGCTCACGCTGAGGATCCCCGAATACGTCATGCGCTACAACCCCGAATGGACGCAGCACCCATAACCACGGCTTAACTAAACAATAAATAACAATTATGAAAAGATTACTTTTATTTGCATGCGCAGCCATTTTCTGCTCGTTTGCAGCGTGCACCGAAACCGCTGGAACGAGGGTCGCCATCGAGGCCCGGAACTACCCCAAGGATAGCATCGTGCTGTCGTGGCGCGTCGACGGCGAGTCCGTCACGCAGGCCGTGGCACTGGTCGGCGGCAAGGGGAGCGCCGTGGTCGACCTGCCCGAGGGCACGACGATATCGCTCGTCAACATCGACGAATCGAAAGGGATAGAAATACCTGACGGCGGAGGCACGCTCCCCGCACCAACATTCAGTTTCTACGCAGAGAAAGGCACGGTCGCGATCTCGTTCGACAACGACGGGTGGCCCGCTGCAACGGTCGAGGGCGGCCGGCGGAACGCCGACATGAACAAATACTGGTCGCAGGTCGGGCCGCTCGAAAAACGTGAGTTCGATGGTATGCGCAAACTTATCGCCATGATGCTGGCGGGCGAGCAGCCCGACGGCCCCGACCCCGAGGCCGTGGAGGTGAACCGGGCGAAGGAGAAGGCCGTCAACGACTTTATCGACGGGAATCCCGACAGCGAACTATCCCTGGAACTTCTCAGGGGGCAGTACCTGATGTTCGACAGTGAGTTCGAGGCGCGCTACCTGAAACTCAGCGAGCGTGTGCGCAACACTCCCGACGGGATCAGGACAGCCGAAAAGATCGAGCAGGTGAAGACGCTCGCCGACGGCAACCCCGCACCGCCCTTCACCAAGACAGACAAGGACGGCAATAAAATATCGCTTGCCGACTATCGCGGCAAATGGGTGCTGTTGGATTTCTGGGGAACGTGGTGTGGCCCGTGCCGCGCATCGCACCCCCATCTGGTGGAGGTCTACAACAAGTACTCGCCCGAGGGCCTTGTGATGATCAATATCGCATCGGAGAGCAGCAGCGACCCGAAATGGCGCGAGGTGTGGCTCAAGGCTATCGAGGATGACGGCCTGGTGTGGACGAACATCGCCGACAACGAATTCCCCGAAGAGGGCAGCATAGCCGCCGCCTACCAAATACAGGCGTACCCCACAAAAGTGCTGATCGACCCCTTCGGCGCACTGGCAGGGATCTTCCCGGGCGGCGAAGTGGACGATAAACTCGAAGAGATATACGGCAAATAAGCACTGAGAATGTAACGGTCCATCCCGATGAATTTGTAGTTTCATCGGGATGGGTTTATGTTAACACACCATAATTATGCTTACAACCACCGGCCTTACAAAAAAATACGGCAACTTCACCGCTTTGGATAACGTCTCGGTAAGGGTCGAGCAGGGCGACATTTACGGCCTCGTAGGGCGTAACGGGGCGGGCAAGACGACTTTCTTCAAACTCGTCATGGGCCTTAGCGCGCGCACCTCGGGCGATATCGCCATTGCCGGACGCACCGACCTCCACGATGCGCGCAAGCGGATAGGTTTCATGATCGGCCTGTCGTTCTTCCCCTACCTCGACGCCCGCCGGAATATCGAGTACCACCGCAAAATGAAGGGGATAAAGGATGTCGGCGAGACGCGGCGCGTACTCGAACTCGTGGATATGTGGGGGGTGGATAAACCTTTCAAATCGTTCTCGCTCGGGATGAAACAGCGGCTCGGGATAGCCAATGCGCTGCTGGGCAATCCGCCGCTGGTGATACTCGACGAGCCGGTCAACGGCCTCGATCCGCAGGGGATAATAGATATAAGGAAGATGGTGCGCGGGTTGAACGAGCAGCATGGAACTACGTTCGTGATCTCGTCGCACATCCTTAGCGAACTCGATCTGGTCGCCACGAAATTCGGGTTCATAGACAGCGGCGTATTGCTTAAGGAAATAGGCCGCGACGAGCTGCACCGCCTTACCGGCAAGTCGCTGGTGGTGGAGGTGGACGACCGCGATAGGGCCGTCGGGATACTCAGGCGGGAGTTGGACGTGGCGGGCGAAATAGGCGGCACAGGCAACGAAATTGTCCTTACCGACTGCATCGAGCGTCCCGACGCGGTGTCGAAAGCGTTGGTCGAGGGCGGGGTGCGGCTCTACGCGATTGGCAAAAAGGAGTCCACACTTGAGGAATATTACTTAAATATGGTCGGAGGGCACAAAAATGATTAACTATATCCGGGCGGAGATCTACCGCATCGTGTCGAAAAAGAACCTGTACGCCTTTCTGGGGGCGCTGTTGGTGCTGTACGCCATTATGATGGTCATACAGTACGGAGGGCATGCGCCGAATGGGGCGGGCAATATCGTTACGCAGAGCAAGACGCTGTTCAGCCTGATGGCCATTCTCGGGGGCTGCTTTCTGTTTTTCACGGTCTATACCGACGACCTGACCGCCAAAACGCTGCCCGCGCTTATAGGCTTCGGCAAGAAACGCGCCAGCATCGTGATCGCCAAACTTGCGGTGATGGTGCTATTCACCGTGGCGATGTTCGCCCTGACCCTCGTTGCATTCCGCGCACTGTTTTCGGCTATGGGATATTCAACCGGCGGCGATGTGGCGCGCCAACTGTGGAGTGTGGTATCGGAGAAATCGCTGATGGTCGTGGCGTTCGCCGCCGTAAGCAGCGTGGTGGTCTACGGCACCCAAAAGGCCGTTCTTTCGGTGGTGCTGTTCGCGTTCCTCTCGTCGGGGATCATCAGCCAGCTGTTGATCAATTTTCTCGATTCGTCGCTGGTACGGGGTATGGCAGGCGGCGGGCTGGGCGATTACACAGTCATTCCCATAATCACCGCGCTGACCGGGGGGACGACCATCGCGACGGTCGTCCCTTATGTGGTCTACCTCGGGCTGTTCGTCGCGCTGTCGATCGTGGCGTTCGGCCGGAAAGATCTGGAGTTCTGAGAGCTTGTTTTGAAATTTCATAGAATTAGATATGAAAAATCAAAAAACCCCGAATGACGCACATCATTCGGGGTTTTTCTTTTGTCCGAACCTTTTCGGGTACATTATTCTTTGATATTATAGTAATCTGTCAGATGTAGGTGTCGTAAAGGGTGGTGTTATACATAATATAGATGGCGGCTGATCGTGAAAATTTTGAAATTTGGAATAAAAATTCGTTGAAATGAGATAATTAGCCTCCCACATTTTTATTTTGAGAAATTTTGTAATATTTTTGCAACCTATTTACTGACTATCAAATATACAACTCATTATATGAATAACTACTCACCCCTGCGCATTGGCGTATTTTACGACGGTAATTTCCTGCTTCACGCTTCGAACTACTACAACTACATCCACCCCCAGAAAAGCCGGTTGAGCATCAACGGGCTGCACTCGTTTGTCCGCAAGCGCGTGGCCAAGGAGGAGGGCGTGGACGTTAAGTGGAGCCACATTGTGGAGGCGCATTATTTCCGCGGAAGGATCAACGCCGCCGAAGCCTCACAGAGAGGCAACCAACTCTACAACGACCGCGTTTTCGAGGACATCCTGATGGCCGAAGGCATCCAGACCCACTACCTCCCCCTGCGCAACTTCCAGGGCAAGAAGGAGGAACGGGGGATCGACGTGTGGCTGTCGCTGGAGGTCTACGAATTCGCCCTGCGCGAAAAGATCGACGTGGCCGTGCTCATCATCTCCGATACGGACTATGCGCCTCTGCTTCGCAAGCTCAACTCACTGGGCGTAAGGGTAATGCTCCTCAGCTGGGAATTCGACTACACGAACGACGACGGCGCCAAGGTCGTGACCAAAACGTCGCACGAATTATTACAACTGGCCACCTACCCGATCCCGATGCACGAGGAGATCGAAAAAGGGCTCAAAAAGCGTAACTCGGAGATCACGTCACTCTTCGTCGACGGCGAACAGGCACGCGAGGAAATGTTGCCCGAAGTGCCGAAAGGCGAGGTGCAGACCAGCCAGATACTCAGCATCAAGAACGGGTTCGGGTTTGTGAAATACCCGAACAACAACCTCTTCTTCCATCAGTTGGACGTCATAGGCGACTTCTTCGAGCTCGCACCGGGCGACACCGTGGAATTCACGATCGACAAGAACCAGATGAAACAGGACGTCGCGAAGAACGTGAAGAAGGTATCCCCGAATCCCGAAGCACAGGACGACGAGATCACATTCGACGACTAACTGGGTCGATAACAACACAGATTACAACCTGTAAACATAAAAAGGAGTCTATATATAATTGGAGGCAGGAAGAAAAATCTTCCTGCCTCCAGTAGGTTTTAGTATTCCTTTATCGTTTATTTATCAATCCTGATGATCCGGCTGTAAGTGATGCGGCTGTGGGGGTTCGAGTTGACGATCTCCTGCCGCAGTTCTTTCGTGCCCCATTTTATGAACAGAAACCGGCGCGGAATACGGTGGACGACCTGTGTAAGGGTGTCGCGTGTGAGTATCGAGCCGTGGAAAACCGAGTCGAGGATAAAGCCCTGCAACTCCATGTGCGGATCGCTGAAATGCACGGCCTGCGCTGAGGCGGGCATCTCGCGGGCAACGATCACAACCGTGTCGCGCACCGCGGCCTTAACCTCGTAGCGCCCCTCGATCGACGCCTGCGAAAGGCTCTCTACCCTCTTCAGTTTTACGTCCATGTCGCGCACCAGCCCGCTCAACCCGTCGAACCCACGGCGCAGTTCGTCGGCCCTCATCGAGAGGATGCCGACAGAAATTGCGTTCAGACTGTCTCGTACACGGTATTCGTGGTTCCGGCTTAGCAGAGCTTCCTGATTGGTCAGCAACCTGCGGTGTTCGTTCCTCTGTATCGCCGAGTAGCGAACACTCACTACAAGTGCCGCTGCGAGCAATGTCGTTATAATCAATAAGATGCGTTTCATAATATATTCAAGGATTATTATCGGCGGCGAGCACAGCGAGCCGCATTCTTGCGCCCGGCATGGAGTGTTGGCCTTTGTGCGTTGGCCCTTGCAGCCCGCAGCCACTCCGGGCGGAGGGCCGCGTTCCACTTCGTTACTCGCAACCATCCGCTAACTGCGTACCGAGAACGCCTGCCGGTCTCAAATTTACGTTCCCCTCACTCCCCCAACCCCTTATCAAACCTGGACTTCATAAACCGTTTCAGCCCGCGGAACACGGGATGTTCGGATATCTCGGCCGCATTTTCGAGGTAGCTCCAGAACTCCACGCCGCAGACGAATCCCTAAAAGAGGTTCGCCAGCCGCAGGTTCATATACGAGAGTATCAGGCTGTCGATAAGCCACGCAAGCACGATGCCTGCCATCACACAGGCCAGTTTCACCACAGTGTTCCACGCTTTCGCACTCTCGAAACCCCATGGCCGGCCCTCCCGCCGTGCGCGTTTGCGGCCCGCGGC
>QMCD01001154.1_pt1 | contig 16693 bp, 15 predicted proteins | sample 1821841 | NCBI WGS metagenome assembly QMCD01 (sample SAMN01991225, study PRJNA193472) | Termite gut metagenome, whole genome shotgun sequencing project. | isolation source: worker | host: Macrotermes natalensis | reverse complement strand
TTGCTGCGCCAGGCAATACCCCTTGCCCGGCAGCGATTCCAGCCGCAAGCCCTGCGCGCGCAGAGCCTTCACAGCCTTCCACACCGCCGCGCGCGACACACCCAGCGCCCGGGCCACATCTTCACCCGATAAAAACGCGCCTCGGTTCTGTTCCAGCAAACGCAATAAGGCTTCCTTCGTCTCCAATCCCATCCCCCTCGGCCACATATTTCAAGCGTTTTGTGGCAGCTTCTTGTCCTATTAGTGTGTATTTTCCAATCGAAACAAACTCTAACAGAACACATTGTATCTTCTCGCGGCCTTTCTGTCAACTATAATCTTGCTTATGGTTTACAGTATATTCGCAAAAAACTGGAAAAGTCAAGAATCACAATTCCCAAATGGCCCACGTATGGTTCGTTAAGTGAAACCCTTGTAAAAAACTTCGCACAAACCTGCCCCGGATTATTTACTTTGTCAATTCTGCACAGAAAAAATGCGTTTCCCATTATTAAGTGACATTTTTAACACATATTCCACTTTGCATCCACGTATTTGTGCAATTTTCGCAGCAGTATAGTGAATCATTGCGCTATTGCTCTTCTTGCCGCGGAAGGGCTCCGGTGCCATATAGGGGCAATCTGTCTCCAGCAAAAGGAATTCATCCGGCACCGCGGCGGCCACCTCTACCACCTTCCGCGCATTTTTAAACGTCACCACGCCGGAGAAGCCAATGTACACCCCTTGCGCACAGAGCCATTTTAGGTCCTCCGCCGCACCGGAATAGGAATGTAAAACAGCCTTTGGCTTATATTTTCGCAATAATTCGTATGTTTCAGCGTGGGCCTCGCGGTCATGCACAGACAGTGGCAAACCACGCTCCAGCGCAAAGCGAATTTCGGCTTCAAACAGTGCATATTGCTCATCTTTGGGAATGGGCCAATGATAATCCAAACCAACCTCGCCAACCGCCACCACTTTCTTCTTGTCAAACAGCGGCTCCATCGCCCTCATCTCAGTGCGCCAATCGCCGGAATACTGCGCTACAGTGCTTGAATCCTTCTCAATCAAGCTTTCGGGGTGGATGCCGGCGGCAGCGTACATCCAATCATATTTTTCGGCAAGCGCCAAATTCGCCTCGCTGCTTTGCAAATCCGTCCCACACGTTAAAACCATCGCTACCCCCTGGCCCGGCAAGCCTGCCAATAATTCCTTCCGGTTCGCCGAAAAAGCCTTGGACGTGTAGTGCGCATGGGTATCAAATATAGCGCCCATCTACCTCACCCTGCTGCCGGGCACGGCCTCATCCGGCAGGAAAATTACCTGCGCTTCGCCATTGGGGCCGTCAGCGGCCAAAAGCATCCCCTCGCTTATAATCCCGCGCATTTTTGCCGGCCTTAAATTTGCCACCAGAACAATCTTTTTGCCAACCAAGCTGTGCGGCTGGTACCACTGCGCTATTCCACTTACTATCGTTCTTTCCCTGGCGCCATCATAAACACTTAGCTGAAGCAGCTTATCCGCTTTTTCCACCTTTTGGCAGCCGCGAATTTCCCCAACGGTAAGGATTGTTTCCATAAATGTGTCGTATGTTATTTCTGCATTCTGCCCTTCGCTCGGGGAAGCAGTCGCAGTCAATGCATTATTTTCTAAGTTTTCAGCAGTATCTTTCGTCATTTCATCAATAACCTTATCCGTATCCAGGCGGGCAAACAGTGGTGAAGGCTTTTCTACAACAAAGGCAGGCGCATTGCCAAAATTCTCAATGCTTTCCAAGGTTTGGTAGGCGGCAGGGCAATTGAGCTGCCTGAATATCTCTATTGCCGTATCAGGCAGGAAGGGAGATAAAAGCACACCTAAATGGCGCACCGTTTCTAATAAATTATATAATACTGCTGCTAATCTATTATTTGCATTGTCATTCTTGCCCAATATCCAGGGCTCAGTCTCATCAATATACTTGTTGGCACGTTTAGCCAGATTCATCACTGATTGGAGGGAATCCGCACAACGGAAAGCATCCAATCTTTCTGTCATCTGCTCCCTAGCTGCTGTGGCCGCAGCAGACAACTCCTTGTCCAAATCGGTAAATTCCCGTGTATCGGGCACTTTTCCGCCAAAATATTTCTGAGCCATTGCAATTGTCCGATTGACCAAGTTGCCCAGTGTATTTGCCAAATCGCTATTATAAAGGTCGAACACACGCTCATATGTGATGGTGCCATCTTGGGCATAGGGCATTTCCGCCAGCAAATAATAGCGCACGCCATCCGTGCCTATTATTTCAGCCAGTTCATCCGCATAAATAACATTGCCACGGCTTTTGCTCATCTTATCCTCGCCAGACAAGAGCCACGGATGGCCAAAAACACTTTCCGGCAGCTCCTCGCCCAAAGCCATCAACAAAATAGGCCAATAAATTGTGTGGAAACGCAATATATCTTTGCCAATCACATGCGCGTTAACGGGCCAATACTTTTTATATAACTCGCCAGGGGCATCCGGCATATAATCCAAAGCCGTTATGTAATTGGAGAGGGCATCAATCCAAACATAAATCACATGACCGTCATCAAAGGGAACGGGTATCCCCCATGTAAATGAAGAACGGGATACACATAAATCTTGCAAGCCAGGCTTTAAAAAATTGTTAATCATTTCCTTTTTACGGCTTTCAGGAAAAATAAAACCCGGATTGTCTTCTATGTGTTTTTCAAGGCGTGCCTGATATTTGGAAAGCTTAAAAAAATACGCTTCCTCACTGGCCTTGCGAACCTCGCGCCCACATTCCGGGCATCTGCCATCCTTCAATTGGCTGTCGGTAAAAAAGCTCTCGTCCGGCAGGCAATACCAGCCCTCATATTTCGCCTTATAAATGTCGCCCTGATTGTATAACTTTTGGAATATTGCCTGAACAGCTTTTTCGTGATATTCATCTGTAGTGCGTATAAACTTATCATAACTAACATTCAACACATCACAAATGGCACGCACCTCGCCCGCAACGCGATCCACATAGCTGCGCGGAGACACGCCATTTTTAGCTGCTTCTTCCTCAATCTTCTGTCCATGCTCATCCGTGCCGGTTAAGAAGAAAACATCCCTGCCTTGCAGGCGTTTCAGGCGGGCAACAGCATCAGTAAACACCACTTCATAGCTGTTCCCGATGTGCGGCTTTCGAGACGTATAAGTAATTGCCGTTGTAATGTAATATTTTGAGTTATCCATCCTCATCACCTCATGTTTCATATCTACGCAGCTTCATCAACAAAATATCTCTTATACCAGGTTAAAAATGTGAATATTGTCCATATCTTCCGGGCATTCGAGGCTTTGCCATGATAATGATTGTCGAGAATGCGCATAATAGAGTCTACTTCGAAAAACTGTGCAGCATAATCACTTTCAAAATAGTTTTTCACAACTGAATAGTACTTTTCTTCTCTCAACCAGTGGCGTATAGGCACTGGAAAGCCCTTTTTAGGGCGGTTTGCCCATTCGTCCGGCAAAGTTTTATTGGCGGCAGCGCGGAAAACAACCTTATTCTGCACCCCGGAGATATTATATCTTGCCGGTATTTTCCCGGCAAGCTGCATCACCTTTATATCCAAAAACGGCACCCGCAACTCCAAAGAATGGGCCATGCACATTTTATCTGCTTTGAGCAGAATATCACCAGGAAGCCATAGATTCATGTCTAGATATTGCTTTTTTGTCACTTCCGGGCAGCCCTTCGCCCGTGCAAAATAGGGCGCCGCCATCTCCAACGCCGAAGGTCCACTGCGGTAGGCCGGCTTCAAAATTCCCAGCGCCTGTTTTTCGGGGAAAACTTCCGCCTGCCCAATAAACCAGTTTTCCGGACGCTCCGCACTTTTCAGGAAAAAATTCCGCCCCTTTACCGGCGGCATGGCTTTGGCCACGCTGCCCAAGGCACGGCGTAACACTCGGGGCATCCTTTTATATTTAGCCATGGCCGGCGTGTCGGCATACAATTCGTATCCGCCAAAAATTTCGTCCGCGCCTTCTCCACTCAGCACCACTGTCACATGCTCGCGGGCCAATTGGGCCAAAAACCACAAAGGTACGCAAGATGGATTGGACTGTGGCTGATCCATATGGTATTGAATCTCCGGGAACGCCGCAAAGCATTCATCGGCCGTAACATGCTTTGTAAAATTGCGCACACCCAAGCGGGCGCTCAAATCCTGCGCATGGGCAGTCTCATCAAAATTGTGCTGCGCAAAACCGACCGAAAAGGAATCCTCCGGCATCAGGCAGGCAGTGATGTAGCTGGAGTCCACCCCACCGGACAGGAAGCTGCCCACCTCCACGTCGCTGATGCGATGTGCCTGAACACTCTCGCGCACCGCAGCATTGATGGCCTCCGTGCACGCCTCAAACGAGAGACTCTCATCAGGCGAGAATCCTACATCATAATAACACCTAATTAGTGGCTCTTTGGTAAATTTTATGTCATATACGCAGTAATGGCCTTGCGGCAAGCACTTTACGCCCTTAAAAAAAGTATTGTCTCCGGCAGCATATTGAAAAGTGAGATACGGACGAAGTGCATCCGGGTTCACCTCTTTTATAAAGCCCGGATGCTCCAGAAAGCTCTTGATTTCACTGCCAAATACAAGCCCACCATCGCGTAATTTTGCGTAATAAAACGGTTTTATACCAAAGGGGTCTCGGGCACACAGCAAACGCCCCACCCGCCTGTCCCAAATGGCAAAGCTGAACATGCCACGCAGGCGAGGAATGAATTGTTCCCCCCATTCCTCGTAGCCATGCACTAAAACTTCAGTGTCTGCCTTGCTTTTAAACGTGTGCCCGGCTGCGAGCAATTCCTCTCGCAAATCCATAAAATTATATATCTCACCGTTAAATACAACCACCACAGAGCCATCTTCGTTCGCCATGGGCTGCGCCCCTGCTTCCGATAAATCGATGATGGAAAGGCGGCGAAAACCCAGGGCCATCACGTCATCCGCATATTGCCCTTCCATGTCTGGGCCACGGTGAATAATTCGATTCATCATTCTTTTTAAAATTGGACGCTTCTCCGCTTCAGCAAGGGCATCGGCAAAGCCCACATAACCACACATGTCCGTCTCCTCTCCGCAGTTGTCTCCACATCTACCGGCAAACCGGCCATGCAAACCCTTGCGGTGTTTTGCCGCATGCCAATATGGCTGCCTCCGCCAAGGCGTCAATACTGTCGATATATCGTTTATCTAGCAGCCCATCCCGTTTCAGCAGCGACAACTCCGTGCATCCGAGAATTAGCAGCTGGCAGCCTGCATCGAATAAATCGGCCGCTACACGCGTAAAGCTCTCCATATCCGGCGCTTGGCCCGCCTTGATATCGCTGTAAATAAGCTGCGTCAACTCCTCCTGCCGCGCCTTTGGCGGCACCGCGCAGAATAACCCTTTTTCTGCGCACATACGCTGATATGTCCCTGTCAGCACCGTTCCCTCTGTGGCCAATATCCCCACCTTAGCACACCCGGCCTGCACTGCCTTCTCCACCGTTAAAGACACCATATTCAGCACCGGAACCGGCAGCGCCGCCGCCAAATTTTCATAGAAATAATGGGCAGTATTGCACGGTATGGCGATTATTTCTGCGCCATATGCCACCAGGCGCTTCGCCTCGTCCTCCATTACAGTGAGGGGATTCTCACTGCTTTGGCCAAGGATATATGCCGTGCGATCCGGTGTGGTAGGCTTGCTGGAAATCACCATATCTATGTGGTCTTGGTCTCGCTGTGCCTTGGTGTGGCTGGTTAGCAGTTGGTAAAAATAGACGGTTGCCATTGGGCCCAAGCCACCCAAAACACCAAGCACCTTGCCAAAATCATTACTCATAGTATTATCTCTCTGGTTTTTTGCAGTAAGTATCATATTTCTTTCGATAACGGCGATAATGCTCCCATAAATACATTTTTCGCAATATATTCCACTTCAAATCAAATTTATAGCCTAATGCTGTGCTATCCTTTCCGGCATCTACAAGAGCCTTTGCACGATTCACAAGGTTGACATCCGCTGTGTAGTCCCACACAACTTGGTTTGGGATGGAGTGCCAGTAGCTCTCTCCTCCATAAAACAAGGGTTCGCCCAAGTCCCGCCCTTGCACCCTATCCTCCATCAGCAGGCGGGCCAAATTTACCCCGGCGCCGGTAACGTAATAATTGCTGCGCCCTTGCCGCAAATTGATTTCAAACACGCGATAACTCGCGTCTCTTGGGTCGTATTTGATGTCAAAATTGGCAAAGCCCGTGTAGCCGACGGCTTCCAAAAAGGCAGCCAGCTTGTCCATCAGCGGGCGGTTGTACTCTGTTAAAATAGCCGCATGATTGCCCAGGCCCTTAGGGGTATGTTCCTCCAGCAGCACATTGCCAAGGCAAACCATTTTAACCTTGTGATTCCTGTCAGCATATGCAGTTAAAACATGTATTCCATCATCACTGCCCGGAATCATGTCCTGAATGATTAAACTGTCAGGATACCCTGCTCGATAAATCGTTTCAATGATTTCCCTTGCCACGTCGGAAGTATTGGCGGTGTACACCTTTTTCATGTCATTGAAGGGGAATTTCCAATAGAGAATGCTGCTGCTCGGCTTGATAATGATGGGATAGGCAAAATCGATTTCCGCAAGGCGCGGCATTTCATGCAAGCCGTGTAAAACCAGCGTCTTGGGGTAAGGTAATTTATAATCATCGCAATATTGATAAAAACTCTCCTTCGAGACCAGCCGCTCCATCAAGTCTTCATCGATGTAGGGAACAATATACTCCTTCTCCAGGTGCGCGCGGTTGCGGATAATCAGGACGGCGTAATCGTCCGTGCAGCCCAGCAGCATTTTTTTTTCACCTGGGTAACGGGCGGCAAAGGCCAACAGTGTCTCCAGCATCACGTCGTCTTGGTCAAAGCCATCCACCGCTGTAAAACGAACGATGCGGCTATATTTCGTCTCCCCCATCGGCCAGCGGCCAAAGGCGTGGCTCACCACGCCATATGCTTCATGAAAAGCCCGCGCCATGCTGTAGCAGTTCATGTCCGCGCCCAAAAGCACCGGCATCACCTGTGGCAAACAAACCCCCTCGCTTTCCGCCGCATGTGCTGCCGGCGCGCCTTTGCTGTCCCTACATTGGTTCCCTGTGCAAATTGCTCTAATATAATATTTTACCACAAAATGATATTCGGGTCAAAATGCTTCCACTGCGAGAAATGCCTGTGCAAATGCCTGATACTACTCTCTAATTGAAATGACAAATGGCGGAATCTTTGCGCCGCCACTATATTTTCAACATATTAACACATATGGACATCTGTCTTGATTGTTATCCATATGTGCAAAAAGCTTGAAGCATAGCTTCAAGCTTTTTAACAATATGCGTTTCATCGTAAACTCGCTTACTCAGCCGTGCGCACTTCCTCCGGCTCAATTCCACTTTGCCCCGCAATGGCCACCGACACGCACCCCGCCACTAAGCCAAGGGATGCCATCGCAAGGGACTGTAATAATTCGATTTCCGTCGCATGCCCCACCAACTGCATGTGGATGGCCAGTGGAAATTCCAAGCAGGTGGAAAACAAAAAGCTGAACACACCCGTCAGGTACATCCACCGCACCCGGCGGCGCGGCAAGGCAATGTATAGCGCCCGCAGCAAAAGCCCAACCCACAGCATGGCAAAAAGAGCGGAAAAAGCGCGAACCACCGGCGCTATCCGGTATAAACTGGAAGGGTTCATCACAATGCGGTAAACGGTTATGCCGGCAAAGGGCAGCGCGGCCAAAACGCCCCACACCGCGCTGCGGGTGGGCGAGGGTGTGCTTTGCATAAACAATTGCAGGGCGGCCAAAAACATCCACACACCGTACCAAACCATCAGCAGGCCCACCACTATGCCATAGGCGCCGCGCTGGGCAATGCCGCTTAGCGCCTGGAACACGCCATACAAAATCCCCAGCAATGCCGCCAGCACCATTGCGCCGCCCAAAACCGGGTTTTGCACCCGCATCACCGAGATAGCCCGCGGCCCCACAGTGCGCAGCCCCATCAAGCACATTATAAGCGGCAGGGCAGCCACGGCATAGCGCGCCCACACCGCCCCGCGCACAATAAAACCACTCACCGGGTCGGTGTAATAGGTCAAATCCACCCAGTACATGGCCCCCACCAGCACCATCACCAGCAAAATCAAAATGGTTGGCAGCTTATGTTTCAACGGCGTGTCCTCCCTGCGTTACACCCTGCGTAAATCAGTCATTCGGCGCCCGCGCGCTCGGCCAGCGGCAGGTACTTTTGCCGCACGCCAAGATATTTGTAAGCCGGGCGAATGATGCGGTTGCTGAACAGGATTTCCTCCGCGCGGTGAGCGCACCAGCCCGGAATGCGGCTGATGGCGAACAGCGGCGTAAACAAATCGGGCGAAATGCCCAGCATGTTGTAGATGAGGCCGGAGTACAAATCCACGTTAGCGCATACATTTTTGCTGCCCTTCTCCTGCGCAAACACCACAGGGCCCAACCGTTCCACTGCGTGCAGCAAATGGAACTCATCCGCAAAGCCTTTTTCTTTTGCCATGTCCTCGGCTCTTGTGCGCAAAATCAGCGCGCGCGGGTCGCTTATGGTATACACCGCGTGGCCCAGGCCGTAGATGAGACCGCTGCCGTCCCCGGCTTGCTTGCGCAGGATATGGCGCAGGTACTCCAGCACCTCTTCGTCGTCATAATAGTCTTGGATATGTTCTTTCATGCCTTCCAGCATGCGCATCACCTGCAAATTGGCGCCGCCGTGCTTGGGGCCCTTCAGGCTGCCAATGCCCGCCGCAATGGCGCTGTAGGTATCGGTGCCGGAACTGGACAGCACCCGCGTGGCAAAGGTGGAGTTGTTGCCGCCGCCGTGGTCGGCATGCAACACAAGGCACAAGTCCAGCAGCTTGGCCTCCTCGCGGGTGAAGGCCTGGTCGGCCCGGTAGGTGGACAAAATGTGCTCCGCCACTGAGAGGCCCGGCTTTATTGGATGGATGAACATCGATTCTTTATCGTAAAGCCGCCTTTTCACCTGCCAAGCATTCACCATGATGGTGGAGAGCCCGGCAATTAATTTGACGGACTGCCGCACTACGTTCATCAAGTCCTGGCCCTCAGGGTTCTCGTCATAGGCATACAGCGCCAGCACGGCGGCGGCCATCTTGTTCATGATATTGGGACTGGGGGTTTTTATAATGACATCATCTACATAATTTTTCGGCAATTCGCGATATTTTTCCAACACAGCCTTGAAGCTTTCCAACTCTGCCACCGTGGGCAAAGTGCCGAACAGCAACAGCCAAATCACCTCTTCAAACACGAAGCGGTCTTCCGCGTAAGCGGCATCAACAATTTTTTCCACGTTGATGCCGCGGTATACCAGTTTGCCCGGCGCGGGGGTTTTCACTCCGTTTTCAATATTATACCCCACAACGTCGCATATATTGGTAAGGCCCGCCAAAACGCCGGTGCCGTCGGCGTTGCGCAGGCCGCGCTTCACGCCCAGCTTTTCCGAGGTTTCCGGATCGATATAATTATTTTCCTCATAGGCATGGCATAATGCCTCGAACATTTCAATACACTCCTCCCACCGGTTCCATCTTTTTACCTTTTTCTTAAATACAGCTTCAATTTTACCGCAAGAGACGGGAAAACACAAGCATCTGCGCGGGCAAGCCAGCAAAACACAGCACCAGCAAAATCAACTTGGCTTTCAGCTATTTTGCCTATATAATGTTTATTAGGTATTCTTTTTGCATTGGCCATTATTGAAAACGGAGATGCTTATATGGGGTATAGCGTTGATTTGAAGCAAATACCTATAAAATTGCATTATAAAGCTAATCTTGGTGAAAATGATATGCAGTTCAATATAGACGCGGCAATTGTCATCGACGAATACTAATTGGACAGTATCCTGCTAAAAAAACACCCGGGGAGTAGCCATACATGCTGGCTTTTATAGACAATTGTGTTCTGCAAAAGGGCTTTTCGGCCACCATCTTTGGGCAAACCGGTTTGGGCGGGCCAGGGCTTTTGTGTGTTTGCCTGCTGCAAAAAGGCAACGGCGCCCTTTGGGGCGTGGACGCTCCCCTGCCTGCCCGGGAAGGCGACATACTGCTATTCCCCGGCTCCATGTCCTTTTCCCCCACCACAACCTGCCGTCTTGCTGTGGCCACATTGGGGGGTGCCATTCCCCGGCAGATGGCTGAATCCCTTGCCGGGGAGGCCGCACTGTTGCCGCAGATGGCAGCCTTGGCGCCACTGGTGGCGCAGCTGGCACAAGACGGCCCCAAGCTGCCCGCCAGCGAAGCCAGCGCACTGGCCTACACCTTACTTTGCCGTTTAGGCCAAGCGCTGGATGCCCCCCACACCCTGCCCCCACTTGTGGAGGCCGCGCTGGGGGAAATGCGCGCCCACTTTGCCGAGGTGTACGGCGTGGAGGAATTAGCCGAAACGCTGCTGGTGTCCAAAAGCCATCTCATCCGCAGCTTCACTGCCGCGCTGGGGCTGCCGCCGGGCAAATATCTAACGCAAATACGCGTTGAAAACGCCAAACGTCTGCTGTTGCACGGCGAGTATAGCCTCGACATTGTGGCCAGCCTGTGCGGGTTTTCCGGGGCCATCTACCTGTGCAAGGTGTTCAAGCGGCAAACGGGTGAAACCCCGGCGGCCTGGCGCAAACGCATGGGCGTGCATCCCGCCGGGGCCGCCACCACTTTGGAGGAACAGGTTTACCTGTGATATTTGTTCCGCTTCAATTCGTATATTTTTTGCACATTATTGAAAAAGGGAAGCCCATGAAAACGACCCACTACAAGCAGCGGATGCGCTTTGAACTGCGCGGCGACAACGGCCGCGTGCGTGGTTTCATCGAATACACTCAGGGCAAAAACGGCCAACTGCGCGCCGAGCACACCGTGGTATCAAAAAAGTACGAGGGCCAGGGCTATGGTGGCCTTTTGGTAGACGCGCTGGCCGCCTATGCCCGCGAAAACCAGCAGACCATCGACCCCGTGTGCCCTTATGTGCGCGCGCTGCGCCAGCGCCAACCGGAAAAGTATGAAGATGTAATCATTATATAACTAAGCATAATATGCAAATAACGCCCGCAAGTGCAGGCGTTATTTGCATATTATGCTTAAATTTCCAACTCAGCACGAACATCCGGCGGCTGTGGCCCATAGCGTGCCGCCGCTTTTTCCTCGTAGCCGTGGGCGGCTTCCAGCATCATGTCCTTCACCTTCATCAGGCGAATCTGGCTGGAACGTTCGTTCTCGTCCAGCTTCATAGTGATGAACTTGATGGTCTCCTGCATTTCGGGAATCATCACGTATTCCAGCGCGTTCACGCGGCGGCGCGTCTTCTCAATCTCCGCCGCCATCAGCTGGCAGCTTTTTTCCACCTCCGTCAGCTTCAGCAAATCCGGCAGCACATCGGCCAGGCTCTTCACGGCATAGTCTAAATCGCTGGAAGTGAACGCCATACCGTAGGAATAGATATTGCTCTCGTCGGCGCTGCGGGTGCGAATCTCAAAACGTGGCACCATCACACTCATCACATTGCGCTGGCCGGCCTCCACGCTCACCTGCTGGCTGGGCGCAAGCAGGGCAGTGTCCACCATTTCACCGCTCATGGTGGCGCGGGCCAGCGCAAAATTGCCAGCCGCCGCCACAAGGCCCTCTTCCACCTGCTCCCGCAGGGCTTTGTTCTCACGTACCAGCTCCAAAAATTGGCGCATCAGCTCGTCCCGCTTGTCCTTCAGCAGCTTGTGCCCGCGTATGGCCGTTACAAGCTTGCGTTTGGAGCGGGTAAGCTCCATGCGGGTGGGGTTCACCTGCTTTTTCGCCATGGGAACCTCCTACTTGCTGTAATACTGGTCAAGATATTTATCGGCAACACGCTTCAGCTCACTGCGGGGCAACATGCGCAAAAGCTCCCAGCCCAACTCCAGCGTGGCTTCAATGTCGCGGTTTGTGGTGTAGCCCTGCCCCACGTAGCGCGCCTCGAATTCATCGGCAAATTTAGCGTACAGCAAATCAATTTCTGTCAGGGCCGCCTCGCCCAGCACTGTCATCAGCTCTTTCGCGTTCTTCCCGCGGGAATATGCCGCAAACAGCTGGTTCATGGTGTTTGCATGGTCGGCGCGGGTCTTGCCCTCGCCAATGCCTTTGTCTTTCAGGCGGGAAAGCGACGGCAGCACGTCAATGGGCGGCTGCAAGCCCTTGCGGTATAGCTCGCGCGCCAAAATAATCTGCCCTTCGGTGATGTAGCCGGTAAGGTCTGGGATGGGGTGGGTTTTGTCGTCCTCCGGCATAGAGAGGATGGGAATCATCGTGATGGAGCCATTCGAGCCCTCAAGGCGCCCGGCGCGTTCGTACAGGGTGGCAAGGTCGGTATACATATAGCCGGGATAGCCACGGCGGCCCGGCACCTCCTTGCGCGCGGCGGATACCTCGCGCAAAGCGTCGGCATAGTTGGTGATATCCGTCATGATGACCAGCACGTGCATGCCCTTGTCGAAGGCGAGGTACTCGGCGGCGGTGAGGCCCATGCGCGGGGTGGCAATGCGTTCCACGGCGGGGTCGTTGGCCAGGTTGATGAACATGACCGCACGGTCGATAGCGCCAGATTCCTTAAAGGAATTGATGAAATAGTTCGATTCCTCGAAGGTGATACCCATGGCCACAAACACCACAGCAAAAGGCTCCGACGTGCCGCGCACCTTGGCCTGCCGGGCAATTTGGGCCGCCAGCTGGGCGTGCGGCAAGCCGCTGCCCGAGAAGATGGGCAATTTTTGCCCGCGCACCAGCGTGTTCAAGCCGTCAATGGCAGACACGCCGGTTTGGATAAACTCCTGCGGGTAGGCCCGGGCAGAGGGGTTCATCGCAAGGCCGTTGATGTCGCGGCGGAACTCTGGCAAAATCTCCGGTCCGCCGTCAATGGGGCGGCCCAGGCCATCAAACACGCGGGACAACATGTCTTCAGAGACGCCAAGCTCCATGCTGCGGCCCAAAAAGCGCACCTTGCTGTTTTCCAAATTGATGCCGGTGGAGCTTTCAAACAGCTGCACCAAAGCGTTGCCGCCGTCAATTTCCAGCACCTTGCAGCGGCGGCGCTCGCCGCTGGCCAGCTCAATCTCGCCCAGCTCGTCGTAGGTGACGCCAGTGACACCGCGCACCATCATCAGAGGGCCTGCTACCTCTTGAATTGTACGGTATTCTTTCGGCATCAGATTTCCTCCTCTTGCATTTTCTTCACAAGGGCGTCAATTTCCTTGGCCATCTGCGTTTTAATGCGCTCGGCCTCGTTGGGCACTTCCTTGTCCTCCATGTACTTGATGCGCCCGATGGCCTCGCGCACCGGCAGCGACACCAGCGCCCCAATGGCAAGGCCCTTGTCCAAAGCCTTCTGGGCTTCGTCGTAATAGTTCAGCACAAGGCTCATCATGATATATTGTTTTTCCGGCGAGGTGTAGGTGTCCACGTCGTGGAAGGCATCCTGATGCAAAAAGTCCTCGCGGATGCTGCGGGCGGCTTCCAGCTTCAGGCGGTCGGGCGGGCTCAGCGCGTCCATGCCCACCAGCTGCACCACTTCTTCCAGTTCGGCCTCCTCCTGCAAAAGGAACATCAGCCGGCCGCGTTTTTCCATCCAGTCTCGCCGCACCTCGGCGTCAAACCAGCCGCCCACATCGTCCAGATACAATGAGTAGCTGGTGAGCCAGTTGATGGCCGGGAAGTGGCGGGCGTAGGCAAGGTTGGCGTCCAGGCTCCAAAACACCTTCACAATGCGCATGGTAGCCTGGGTAACCGGCTCAGACAAGTCGCCGCCGGAGGGCGACACCGCGCCGATGACAGAAAGGGCTCCCTCGCGCTCGCCAGCGCCAAGGGTCTTCACACGGCCGGCGCGCTCGTAGAACTGGGCCAGGCGGCTGGAGAGGTAGGCGGGATAGCCTTCCTCGCCGGGCATTTCCTCCAGGCGGCCGCTCATCTCGCGCATGGCCTCGGCCCAGCGGGAGGTAGAGTCCGCCATCAGCGCCACAGAGTAGCCCATGTCGCGGAAATATTCCGCAATGGTAATGCCCGTGTACACACTGGCCTCGCGGGCGGCCACCGGCATGTCCGACGTATTGGCAATCAGCACGGTGCGCTCCATCAGGCTTTTGCCGCTTTTGGGGTCTTTCAGTTCGGGGAATTCCAGCAGCACGTCGGTCATTTCGTTGCCGCGCTCGCCGCAGCCAATGTACACAACAATATCGGCGTCGGCCCACTTGGCCAGCTGGTGCTGCACCACGGTTTTGCCGCTGCCGAAAGGCCCCGGTACGGCGGCGGTGCCGCCCTTGGCAATGGGGAACATGGCGTCGATGACGCGCTGGCCGGTAAGTAGCGGCACATCGGGCGAGAGCTTTTGCTTGTAGGGGCGGCCGCGGCGCACAGGCCAGCGTTGCATCAGGCTCACCGGCACCTCGCCTGCGTCGGTAGCCACGGTGGCCACCGTTTCCTCCACGCTAAACTCGCCTTCTTTAATCTCTTTCAAGGTGCCTGTAACGCCGGGCGGCACCATAATTTTATGCGACACCACGTCTGTTTCCTGCACAGCACCAATAATGTCGCCGCCCTCAACGGCATCGCCCGCTTTTGCCGTGGGCACAAAGGCCCATTTGGCCTCGCGGTCAAGGCTGGGCACCTCCACGCCGCGCTGCAGGCGCTGGCCGCTCTTCTTTTTAATAACCTCCAAGGGGCGCTGGATACCGTCGTATATACTGCGAAGCAGGCCGGGCCCAAGCTCCACGCTCATGGGCATGCCGGTGCTCTCCACCGGTTCGCCCGGGCCCAGGCCGCTGGTTTCCTCGTACACTTGCACGCTGGCCTTGTCGCCGTGCATCTCAATAATTTCGCCAATCAGGCGGCTTTCGGCCACGCGCACCACGTCGAACATGTTTGCGTCGCGCATTCCCTCGGCGATAACCAGCGGGCCGGCCACCTTCTGGATTGTGCCTTTGCTGCTCATGCTGCTGTATCAGTCCTTTCCTTATTCGTTGCCGAAAATAATGTCGGAGCCGACGGCACGCTCCACACTTTTCTTCACCGACGCAAGGCCGCAGCCCGTGTTGCCGGTGGCGCCCGGAATGGCGATGATGGCGGGCAGGGGTTTTTCGTTGTAGGGGTCAAGCTCGCTGCCCAGCGCGCTGAACAGCTTTTCCGTCATGTACACAATGGCGTAGCCCGTTTCAGAAAGCTGGCGCAGCGTGCGCAGCGCGTGGGTGTTGTCGGAAACCGGAAAGGTATCCAGCCCCACCGACGCAAAGCCGTAGATGCTGTCGCGCTCGCCCATAACAGCAATCTTATACATAAGTATCACGCAGCCTTTCCCGCAATACGCTGTCGCTCAAATTGTTTATCTTGGCCGAAAGAATAAGCCGCACCATCTTAATTTCGTTTTCCCGGCCCAGAATATAGGCCGCCAGCGGCTCAATGGAAAAGTAGTTGTTCTTCTGCGGGCGAATCAGCCCTATCATCTGGTTGTCGCACCAACGCTCGAACTCGGCCATCGAGCGCGCAAGCGCCTCCACGGCGCCCGCATAGGCAGTGCCCTTCAAAAAGGCATACACGGCCTCGATGCCACTGGCGGCGGCGCTTATCAGCTTGTCGGTGTCCAGCGTGCCGGCGGGGGCAAGGGCCCGCTCAATAAAGCCCCTGTCCCTGCTTTGCGCCGCGCTGCGCACCGCAGTTTTGATATTCGCGCCATCCACCGTAAGCTGGGCGTAACGCTTTAAAAGTTCGCTCTCGCTGTGCTTGCCCGCTTCATCAATGGCGCAAAGCGCGGCACGGTCTATGGCCATGTCGCTGCTTTGGCCCACACCGGTGTGGGCCAGGTTTTCATAGGCGGCCTTGCCCGCCTCGGCCATGGCCGGGGGCAGGGCGGAAAAGTCGTGCTCGGCGGCAGCTTTGATAACATCCCCCACCGGCACGGTGCCATACTTCAAAAAGTAGCGGCCGGTGTCCTCGTCCTCGCCGCCGGTGTAGGCCAGCTTGATGGCCGCCTTCAAATTGTGGTAGTCGTTGGCAATTAAAAACACATTGAAGGGCGTCATATCGTCCATCAGTTCCGCAATCAGCGCCCAAGTACGGTCGGTTTCAAAGGCCACCAGGGCATCGGGGTCATCCGGCGGCAAATCGGGCAAGCCCCAGCCCTTGTCGCCTAAGTAGCGGAACACCTCACGGGCGTCCTTGGCCGCAATCAGCTGTTCCAAATCCTGCCCGCCAAGCAGGCCCTGCTCGTGCATATGCACCCGGGTTACCGCGTAAACATATTGTTCCTTAGCCAATCTGGCCACCCCCTTTCAGGTATCAGGTTTCCAGGCATCAGCCCTGGCCGAATAGGATGGGGCGTATGGCGTCGGAAAATTCGTCCGCCCGGGCGTTGAAGATGGCCTCAATGGAGCAGTTTTCCTCCACGTCGCCATATTTCAGCACAAAACCGCCGGCGCCGTGGCGGGTTTCGCTTGCAACCACAAGGCTGCTGCCCGCGGGCAGCGCGGCGGCCAGTTGCTTCGCAAAATCGGCGGGCAGGCGCTTTTGGTCTTTTTCGTTCAACAGCATCACGCCCTCGCCCGGCTGGGCGGCGTTTTTGGCCAGCTTCACAAGCAAGCCAAAATATTCGCCT
>QMCD01001153.1_pt1 | contig 16700 bp, 18 predicted proteins | sample 1821841 | NCBI WGS metagenome assembly QMCD01 (sample SAMN01991225, study PRJNA193472) | Termite gut metagenome, whole genome shotgun sequencing project. | isolation source: worker | host: Macrotermes natalensis | reverse complement strand
CAATTCTGCATTACCGCAAATATAAATTGCATGTCCGTCATCTTGTTACAAACACTGCCAATATTATTGTACACATTGTCGCATTCCAACACTACAATACTTGTCAATAGCCAAACTAGCCAAACTTTCAAGTCAATCCTTGTGCAATCATACGATTTTTTTTGGCGTGTGACTACATATGTCATCGTATCATGCAATTTAGTGTGGTAAGTTTCGACTACACATGTAGTAGTTTCAGATGCTAGTGTGTTAACACTTTAGTGTGTTAAAGCGTTAACGATTTAGTACTTTAATACACTAAAGCGCTAATGCATAAGAATGTATATTATGCATTATGGGTGCATGCTCGTCGATGTGATTATTCATTAGTATACATATATTATGTACATTTTCCTTTAGAAAAAAGACGGGCGCGGGCGTATATGACACTTAGACGCCCGCGTTCATCTATTAAATTTTAGTACAACAATCACCCAGTCATCCTAACCTATGATTGCTAGTCAATAATACCATATTTATACTAGTTTGTCAACAATAAAAACTTCTTCTTTAAAGGAAATTATTTTTTCGATTTCTTTAACTAGCTCACCGGGGCTATCAAAAGTGCCCAATAAAATATCATTCATCATAAGATTGAACCCTATAAGCTGTCCTTCGTGCATTACTGAGTGACCGATAATGCAATTTACATCTAAAGGAATTATTTTATCTCTGTCCTGATTCACCACATACTGCATAAACATAATAGACCCCCTACAAGAATAGTTTGTGATAATCACATTCTATCATATGCAAGAGGCCTATTACGTATGCGGGTCCAATTTATTTTTTCTTTTCTCCGGCGAATTTCAAACTATCTCGTGTAACTCTGCCGTTAAGCACTCAGACTCGAATATCGCTACACACCGACCATCACCACCGTAACGCATAATATACTTAGTATCGCGCCACGTCGATTAGAAATGTTCTATGCAGCCTGTTAGGCGGAGGATTGTTTAAAAAGTTGATGCTGTAAAAAGAGCTGATATGGGTTAAGGAGAAGCACAAGACCAGTTTTCTTGTGGTACGGGGTATCTCTTGTATCATTTTCTTCCTCCTGATCAAGAAACGCGTCGTCTACGTCATCCATCATCCACTCTTCTAACTCGGATACATTTTCTTCCAACCTCTGATTTGTAGACATGCTTTACCTCCAAACTGTATTTATCATCACTCAACGAGTTAAGATACCAATCGAGCGGCCTTTCAGATGCGAATATCGCTACACAACGAGCATCACCGCCATAACACTATAATATACTTAGCCATAACACAGATCAGAAATGCTCTCTGTAGTATTGCTCAATGGTCTCATATGCGATTTTGATATTAGGCGGCGGGTCGTTTAAAAGCTGATACTGTTTTAGGAGAAGCTCAATACCAGTTTTCTTGAGGTCCTGAGTATCTCCCGTATCAATTTTTTCCTTTTGTCTAAGAATCGCACCGCCTATATCATCCATCATCCACTGTTCTAACGCGGACACTCTTCCTTCCAGTCCCTGATTTGTAGCCACAATTTTATCCTCCAATACTGTATTTACCATCACCCAAACGGATGAAGATATCAATAGAGCCGCGCCGCATAGATACACGATGTTTTTTATTAAATGTGTCACGGAGTTAATACCCTTAACTAATTTTGTCATATCATCACCTAATTACGTTGAAGAAGGTTTAAAATATCCAGTGATAAAGTTGTTGTTAAAATACCCATTAGAGGGCGGGTCTTGACTATCTATAGATATTAATTGCGTTATATTTGTTCTGTTCAGTGCGGTGACATCTATGCTGTTTTGGAAAGAACTCGTTAAATTACATGCCACAGGCGCTGTGATTGAGCCAAATATCTGTAATTTGTTGGCCGTGCATCTGGTGAGAGTGGCAGGGAAAATCATTGGATCTACTGCGATAAATAAGCCGGAAATCTCACAGAAATAGCTATCAGTCATCTCATATCCATAGTCGCAGTCTTTGATCATATTATTTGTCGCTGTAATACTTTCACAGGTTATAATTTGGAATCCTCTTGTCGTACCGGCAGCAACAGTGCCTAGCATTTGGTTGCTGGTGCAAATACATCCTTTTGCGTGATCCAGATAGAACATGACTTGCGCGTCATCGGGTCTTGTGGACACTAAACCTGCGGGAGCGGCATAGTTATTAACAAGATTCGCCATGCCCCTGATTAGATTTCTTATGTCGTACGCATGATACGTAAATTGATCGACCACGCAATTACTGATCATCAAGCCATTCGCATACTGATTATTCTTAGCGTCGATGTAGATACCTGTATCGCAAGCTATTGCTTCACAATTTGTTATATACAAATCTGCCGGTCCATACCCTCCGTCCGCTCTATAGCCGCAAGAATTCTCGTAAACAACGCCTCCGAAACGCGCTGAGCAATGGTCTATATACACAGATGCGTTGCCTCCGGCGGCTCCGATATTTACAGAATTGTCAATACGGAATCCGGTCGCGATTCTGCTATTATCCTCCGCGCCGATAGTGGGGGCAAACGCTCTGCAATTATAAAGCTTGGTATAAACAGCGCCCGTCATTTTGAAGCCGTCGGCGTGTCTTTCAGACTCTACATTCTTAACTATAGCCTGTAGTACACAATAGATATGAACGCCTACGGCACCATTAATAAAGCGGGGCACTCTTGATACAGCCAAATTTTTAAGGACAATGTCACGTGGGTAATCATTAAAAGTAGGAGGGACTGTCGGCGGCCCGATTCTTACAACAGTTAGATTATTTGTCAGCGCGTCGATTTTCGTGCCAATGTCCTGTTCGTAGCTAACATTATCGCCCTCAAGAACCATGCCTTCCTTATCCATAATGATGGTAGAGGCGACTTCATAGATTCTTCTATCAAGGATGACGTGTTTGAATACTTGGAGCGCTTTGTTGATTGCCGGAGTCCAGTCGCTGGAATCTATTACGAAATACTCCGGGCGGCCGTTATGCTGTTTACCCATAGAAATAGAGGTATTAAGTTCAAACGGTGACCTATCAGTCTTCAATACAGTCATATATCCATTTACGGTGACGGTAGAGGTGCCTGTAATTTGGCCACCCGCGAAAATGGTTGTGATATTTTCAGGGATGGTGACTCCAGAGAGCGTGTAGCGCCCCGTAAGTACCATGTTAGTGGGCACGGTATTATCCAAGAACAACTCATTAAAAGCAAGTGTAGCGTCTTCTCCAGTCCCTACAGCGCCGTACATCTCCGGAGTTACAAAGACTTTGGGCATGGCGTTAACTTTGTCCTCCAAATCATTTAGTTCCAAACGGAACGCTTCTATTTGAGCGCTATACTTTGAGGAAATGGCCCAATATTTTTCATTGGTGAGGTCTATACCCGTGGGCACAAAAGTCTTAGAAATGTAGCTATCGCCCTGAAAGTAAACAATGCTAAGAGGTTCATACTTATTATTGATGTTCCAATCCCCGCAGTGGATAGGCACATATCTTGCGCCGATATACGTGTTATATTGAGGCTGACTCATTAAAGTCCCAACCTTTCTTTAATAAAAATGATCTCGCTGCTTTTATATCATGTTCTTCGTACATTTTTACCGCGCTTTCCACATCCACCAAAATGTTATAGTTCACATTATCCGGATTCACCGGGGGATTTAGATAGTTTACCATTTTAACACCAGATGACCATATAACGGGTCCTCATAGTCATAAATTGTATCAAACGTGATAAATTGCCAAGATTTAGGTATCAAAGCGATGAAGTGCCCGTCATTGGAGATTCCAAATACAACATACTTTACGATTCTTCCGACTAAATCCTGAATGTTAGCGTCAATCCAGTTTATCAAAGAATCCAAGTAGAGCGAAACATAATTTCCGTTCTTCACTTTTTCAATTTCTTTTAGAATAAATGAGACTTCCGCTTGCAAATCGCCAATCTGTGATGCTTGTAATTCTGTAGTGTCAATAAGTTCATTTATGGAACTCATTGATTCATTAAGACAATCTACAACTTTACATAGCACTTCATAGTATGACAGCGAATCATCATACACAAGAGGTAGCACTTTCTGGCACCAAAATTTAAAGCTCCTGAGATGTGTCGACACATAATTACCCCCTTAGTAGATATTCATGAACATGTCTGATAAGTTCTTAATTATCATCATATCGATGTTGAAAAGCGACTCTCTAAACTTCAACATGATATCCAGATTTGTCTCACCTCCGGTCTTTCCGATGACATGGTTAAGGTATTCACTTTCGTTTTTGACGTTGGCTGTGCCGTTTTTAGCTAAATCTACTTGCCCATAGGTGGTATTTGTGTTGGAAATGTCGGTTTCCCCTTTACTTGCGCCTGACGATGTTCCTTCCGTGCTACCTGCTACTTTAGAATTAATCTTTCTGGCGTCTGTGAGATATTCCCCGGCATCCAGACGTTCTAAAGAGCCTTGTGGCGTATCGCTAAAAAGATTACTCGATTCATCCGTGGTACTTGTATCGGCGTTCGTCTGAGTGGTATTATCGCTACTGGTTGTTGTCTGCGAACCGCCGTCCTGCTTAGATGCATGCGTAGTTTTGTCAATTGTTTCCGTAATTGTATTTTGCGCGCCAGACGCCATGTTAAATGTAGTATAATCCACATTGGAGAATAAGTCTTTGAGTTGCATTGTGTAGAGATTATTATAAAATGGCATGATTTCCATCATTCGCGCGTTCAGGAAATGCTTCCAAAGACCAACAGTCTCCAAACCGATTTCTCTTGTATAGTAATGCCTCAAAATCTTTGTTTGAAGTACCCCGCGATAAGAATCATCAAATAAAGGGAAATGCAAAGTAAATATTTTCGGAGCCGCCAGATGCAAAATTTCTTCGATTTCATTATAACCTGCGCCTTCAAAGCGTCCGGCAAGTGTCTCGCAGATTGATCTTAACTCTGTCGTGTATACAGCCATTTTCCCCCTCCTTTAACTGTATAGGACTCGAGGTATATGCCACTTATTAGAATTCCCCCCTGTTCTGGTCGTTATCCAGCGCGTTCTCAGTATAGGCATTGTTTTGCTTAAACCCCACGGATATATTGAGATTAAATAGACGGTTTATGCCCGTAGCTGCGTCTTCTCTAGCCGCGATTCGAGTGCCCCTATAAGCTTCCACTCCCTCTATATTACTATTCGCTTCAGCTGACACCATACGCTCTTTCTTCTCGCTTATATTATTGTTCACGCCGTAGTGAGTAAGAGCCTCATTCCAGATTTGCCGTTTGAGCATCTGGAGCTTATCAGATACATAAGGCGATGATGTGTCTAACACATGAAGCGTAGAAAAGTTTATCTGTTTGTCAGCGAATATTGCCGGATGATTTCCTTCATACTTATTATAGATGTTTTTTAAAGTGAGAATTTGGCTTTCTTCGCCTGTAATAAGTTTAGGGGTTTTTTGATTTTTCACATTCACGTCTATTGTGCGCTCAATTTCGTAAAGACGCGCCGCGTACATTTCGATATTATTAATTTCATTAGTGCGCGTATAATTGTTATATATTGGTATATATTCGCCCCTTTCTAATTCGCGATAATATCCATTTGGTGCGTATGCGACAACCGTTGTAGGATTTCGATAGTGGTCAAATTGGCCGTTATTTCTCATCTGTAAGCAAAGGTATCCCGCGATTTCATCTTCAAAAAAGCATGCTCTCCCGTCGGTCATAAGCACCCATTCCAGAAAACGCGGGTCTATTGTTTCGGGTAATCCCTCCCACTTAATAGTAGATATGCATATATCTTGGAGGATGCATAAATACATGAGATAAGTCCTGTCATTTAGAATGTCAGCACCCGTGACATTAAGCGCATTTCTCTTTTTTTTAGCCATAACATACACTCCTAAAATGGCGGAAGATAAAGTCTTGGATTTACGGGCGTATTATTCGTTCTTGTTTCAAAATGCAAATGAGGTCCCGTCGTTAGACCTGTATTTCCCGACAGACCTATCTGCTGACCTTGTACTACAGTATCCCCGACATTCACCGCTCTAGTGGACATATGCGCATACATAACCGTGAGACCATCTCCTACGTCGACCACAATTCGATTTCCGAAGCCTTCTGTGTCATCCACACTTTCTATCACGGAACCACTTAAAACGGCAAGGAGGGGCGTTCCAACGGGCGTGGCGAAGTCTATTCCTGTGTGGTATGGATCAGGCGGGTAATCTCTGGGACCAAATTCTGATGTTACTGTCCACGGCCCATTTAGAGGCATGGACATGGTTTCTTCTGGCGGGTCTGGCGGATCAGGGGGCACTGGCGGAGGTTCAGGCACGTTAGCTGCCGGATTACTTTGCGTATAATCCCCAAAAGTAGACGGATTATGCCAAAATGTTATGCCTTGGTCATAAATGTTCTGAATGGCGTTGATAAATACTTGCGGGAAGCTTCCTCTAATTTTACATCCTAATGTTTGAATATAATTCCAGTTGGGTCTTCCGGAAATGTTCGGTATTTTCACATTTTTTACACGATAGCCAAACATATCAAGGTATCTGTCCAGCACTTCCGCAACTTCGGAACGTATTGTACGTTCTTCAAACGCGAAACCGAAATTTTCAGTAGAAAAGTTATTGGTAGCATTAGCAACTCCGCCTCTTATCTCAGTGGGCATAATACTATGAATTTCTTTTTCTTCTCTGATAGACATATTGATTAGCTGTTGGCGATATTGCTGCGATATCCCTTGACTAATTGCATCCGTAGCCATACTAAGTGGATTAAGTTTTTTTAAACCTATTAGAGAAAGACCGTAATTTGTGGCTTCCTGAACATTTTGAATAATGTTCCTATCTTGTTGATAACCCCAACGTATTTGTTGCTGCGCAAGCCACTGTGAATATGCATTATTCTGCCACGAGCACTGTGGGTATCCACTAATAGTAATGGTGTGGTTAAGATTTTGGTAGTTATTCTGATCTGTGTAGTCATAACCCACGGGGGCCATAACGATAGCCCCGTCGGGTCCCAGTGTGCCGTTCCATTCAAACCAAGGCTGATTAACGTCCAACCACCGTTCATAGTGTAAAGTAATACTCGAGCCGGTTTGATTCGTTACATTTAAACTGCGAAAGGGATAGCTCAAAAGTTTTTGATTTTTTGGACTGTACCCATCCAGTTCACGAATAGAAGGTACATTTCTCCATGAATTCCATTTTAATCCGACTTCCGTATCATTTATTATTTGCCCCGGGTTTGTATTTCCTGCCAGTTGCTTTGGAATCATGTAGATGGAAATGATAGCATTACTTTTTCCGGCTTCAGCAAGATCTCTCAAATCCCGCATTAGTTGATCATCTGGAAGACCCTCAGACGGTAAGTCATAAGCGAATAACGTAGCGCCTTGGTATACATTTCCATATGACTTACCGGGAAGCGGCGGAAACTCAGGGTCTGACATATCCACAATCGCCGCTACAACAACCCAAAAATCTGTGAATAACATCTTAGTTTTTGATGATGTGATAAACTCACCTAAAGCAAACCCCTCATCAATAAGATGCTCTCCTATCAAATCACTGTTAACATGTTCGCGTTCAACAAAACATGGCATAAGCTGGTAATCGAACATCCATGTCTGCATAACATCAATTTCATATGTGATTAAAGTGACACTATTATTCACATACTCAACATTGTTGATGAACGCGTAAAACCATTTATTTTCAAATGAGGTGTTCCGATATGCGATGTAATTGCAGTCATATAAGTTGTAAATAGGGATTTCAACTTTGATGGAATTATCTTTACGTTGGTAGGTATAATTATTGAGAGTATATTTCGCCCTGTTTATATAGTATGATTCCTGAATTCGTGGCGTAGAGAACGATAATGTGTCAGAATAAGATACGTTAAATGGCACATTACGGCAGATTAGAATGGTGGAATCGGGAGATATATTCATACGCTGCACACTCCATTATTTAGCTAACAGGTTCAACTACCCAATCCGAAAGATAGGACTCCGACCGGATGGATTCGTTTCACTCGTCCCCGTCCACGGTTGACCTACAAATTCGGCGTCAGTACCTGGTGTGTCCTTATCCCACTTAAGTCCGATATACAATCGCGGATGCCATTCATCTGACGTATTAGGACCAGTTTGACCAATGCGCCCCGGCGTGTTGGTCCAAACCGACATCTTCAAAATCTTGGTCATACTCCGCCCTCCATTACTTAGCTAACGGGTTTATAGTGGCCAGATAGCTCCATTCGCCGAACGCCAAAGCCGCGTACTTGTCATTGTCCCCCGTGTGATCAAGATATAACCAAGAGGCCACATCTTCCGGTTCAACCACCCAATTCGAAATAGGACTCCAGCCAGAGGGATTCGTTTCGCTCACGCCTATCCACTGTTGACCCACAAATTCGGTGTCGGTGCCCGGCGTTCCCCGATACCATTTAAAGCCGATATACAGTTGCGGTCGCCACTCATCCGATGTGTTAGGGTCCGTTTGGCCAATATACCCTTGCATGTTGGTCCAAACCATCATTTTCAAAATCTTGTCATCTGTATAGGCGTCTGTGTCCGCTTTGGTCGCGGGTGTAAGGTTACCGGAGTGCCACATGGTATATCTATCTGTGCCAATCTGAAATATAGGCGCGGTTGATGTAGAATTGAATCTAATCGAGTTGTTGTTGTTATTTGATGTGTCCCACGCGCCTAAATAAGTCTCTTCCGTTTCATTTATGGTTCCTACGCCACCCGTTCTGGACACACCATGTCTAAATCTCAATTCCGTAGCTTGACCGGTTGTGTCGATGGTTAAATTTCCGGTCATCGTATCCCCTGTCTTAACAACCGGATTTAAATTACCCGTATGAAAGAATGTATTATTGGATACTGTGCCGTTAGTCACACGCTGCCACGTGGGAGAACCGCTTTGTTCAGTGAAAAAAATTCTTGCGGAGTTTCTCGCGTCTAATTCTTTGACCAAGGAAGCTGAACCACTTGACGCTAATCCTAAGATCACGCTAGGGTATTGAGCGTCTCTACCCGCCGGATGGATAATAACAGCGCTCAAATTTTCCATGTGAAGGGAACCGGTCATACCATCGCCACTCTTAGATACCTTATCGTCAAAGGTTGTTTCGGTGAGCGTGTCAAGAAGGTCTTTATTGGGATGCGAATGCGCGATATCATCGGCATCATCCATTCCCTCTACAGTATATCTTGATTTCGCGATTGACATTATAATACCTCCTAAAAGAGGAAGTGGGTCACACTTCCTCATATTCTATGACCGTTACTTCTTACGCTTTCTTGTGACGGGTTCTACAGCCACAAACCGCCCTAAAGCGTCTTGCACAGCCTTGTCATCACGGTCTACCAATAACAAGGCGTCTAAGGGTTTACAACTGTTATTGTGGCGGTTGCCGTTACACTTGGGTTGGCCACGCTGGTGACTGTTACAATGATAGTGGAAGCGGTCTCATCTTCGCTCACGTGCAGCACACCGCCCTGAGTGATTGACGAAAACGCGCTGTCAATTGACCATGTGACAGTTTTATCGATTATGCCAGTGGTAGCAACGTCTGCCAGCATGACAATCCTTTGGCCCACATTAGCCACTGCTGAGTTAGGGGTTACCGTAATACCATCAACGGTGCCTGGACTCGATACAAACACCACAGCGTTGGCGTACGGCGATACGCTGAAAGTCTTCCAAGTATGAAGCCAATACTTCCAGCGTAGTTTGTTGCCAAAATACTGCTCCGTCATATTTTCGTAATTATCAAAGATTTGGAAGAATTGACGATCAATCAATACGGCCGGAATGTTGGACAGAGTGGCAAGCTGCTCTTCTGTAATCGGTTCATACTCAGGCACCCCCTTGAAGAGAACCGCGAGTCTCGCATTATCCAACTTAGCGAAAGAGTCAACCAGCTTACGATGACCCATGAATTCCGCGTAGCTCAGATTGAACGCCGCCGCCAGCTGCTCAGTGTCAAGCTGCCCTGAAAAAAGAGCGGGTAAAATCAAAAACTGATCTTCTTTGGCGCTGTGGGAATGTACACCAGCGATTGTAAAATCTGGCGACATAAAGGTGAAAAGATTAGACACACCACGGAATACCCCGGCGACTTGCGTCATGGTGTCAGGTGCCGGCGTGGGGATTTGAACAGTTTTAAGCCGCCCGTTGATCAAATGCCGCGCCAGAAGATATTTCATGACAAGGAACTCGTCGTAATTCATCGCCGTAAACAGAGAGTCGATTATCTTAGCGATTAAGTCAGTAACGCCCTGAGCGGATAAGAACGCCGCTCTCAGTTCATCATTCGTCACTGTCACGGGATACACAACCCGGTAGTTTCTAACGTGGAACGTAGTACGGACATCGGGTTCTTCATCTTTATACCATTCGTCGACCGGCTCCGTTGCATCGTATTGATAGGGCTTCGCCAATTCAATAAAAATCTCTTCGACGGTCTCGCCGTATTCAAGCAATCCCTTTTTAAAATCCGCCCATGGATTTGTGTAGAGCTTGGAGGTCAAAATAACTCGGCCTATTCGATTGACCAGTGAGTGTAAAAACTCATTCTGCAAAGTGGGGTACTGCATAATGATAGCGCCGATCTCGCGGATGCTCTCCGTGTTATCCTGTACAAATGGTACAAAGCTTTTATAGTCGGCACTTGCCTCATTGCGGATAGCGTTTATTACCTCAACGCTAGTTCCACTAAGCGGCGGTTTGATTGCGGGTAATCTTGGCATTATTGATATCTCCCTTCATAATTACGATTAATCGTGCCCAAGTAGTTATCCTTCTCTTTTTTTAAATAAATCATCAATTGTTAATTGTGGGCCTTGATCATCCTTTCTCACATCGTCCTGTGTATCGTTCTTAATCTGCTCTGGTGTCGTAGAAGGCGATAAAAACCGATTCTTGTACTTCATTCGCCACATAGAATCATTTTCGTCATATTTCACAGTCAAATCATCATATTTCACAGTCAGATCATCATAGTTTTTAATCTGCACATCGAAGTCAGCGAGAATAGCGTCATACGAACTTGTGACATCCTCAATGATTTGTAACTGCGAGTCCTCTACCGTGTCTCCTACCAGTTGATTAAGGCGCTCACGAAATTGTTCATTTGTCAGATAAAGCATCATTATTATCTCCTTTCTTTGATAATACGCCCGGCTGTTTGACTATTTTTTTACCGCAGCCATACAGAGTCCAAGCGATAAACCAGTAAATAACGCCCTGAGTAAGATATATAAATAATGAGTTCGCCACAAAAAAAACTGTTGTCAGCGCCACTGAGAATATACATAAAATCAAAGGAATCAAATCATTCGCTACATATTTCGCGGGCGCTGTCTTTAAAGCGGTACCAATAGCTAAGAGAACGGGTATCATAATAGATAATTCCGGCACGGCGTACTGTGTTATATCCATAATATACATACTCCTATCATATCATTTTTGTAAAGATAAATCAACGGAAATTCGTGCTAATACGTAATAAATTTTGCATGCATGAGCTAAAATCAGTGCCCGTCAGATCATCTGAATAAAATATAACCCCCCTTATAAGGAAATCAAACATCTTCTTTTCATTATCCGATAAAGGATAGAGTCCTTTTGTCGTATGATTATTTACAATGATACGGTCTGTAATTAGTCTAGTCCCCTTCTGCACAGGAGTTGTTTTAGGAGTTACATACCAGAAATAGGCTTTATTATCTATATCAGCCAAAAACTGGCATAAAAACATAAATCCCATTTGCTCAACGACCATTACATATATCTGGTTGAATGTCTCGTATCTTCGGTAGAGACGCGGGTGTTCACCTGACTGCCATACACTGTTTGTAATCCCTCTTGCCACAGAACCAAAAAACATCTTGCTATTCGTACCACCCCCCTCCGAAAATTCCACCGCTATCTTGATCACTACAGGCGTGCCGTCTTCATTCAACTGATCCGTCTCATGTTCGTAAATATCAATAGTCCCGGGCTGTTGTCTTGGTATACGATGCAATTTCCATTGCTGAAAATAAGGCGAAATCCTTGAAATTGTGTTTCCGATAAGCCAAACACGACCTTTATTACGCCGGAATACTGTGGACACATAATGTTGCAGACGATTTGGTTCATTTGAAAGATATCCGTTGGTCGTGACGAATTCCTCAAAGGCAATATTTGAACAATCGGTGAACACGCCAGACTTGTAATGTTCATCCTGATTTAAGGAATGCTTGTAGCCAATCGGATGTGTATACTTCATTCTTCCTGTCTTCTCATCTTTAGTAGTTAAATAGATTCTATCCCCCCTTGATAATATCCCTTGGTACTCTTCATTTGTAATCGCTCTCGTGTTTACATCATTGAAATAATTGTCCGCTCTTGACCCCCTTACATCTATATCCCTCCTTCTAAGATATACAAATTTTTTACGTTCGCTGTCTTTGATTGAAGAACATACACATTCGTGTTTTACCGAATAACTTTTTCCATTTGATCTTTCGCCCAGAATTATACAATACTGAGCGTCCGTTTTTTTTATCCGGTCTATCGTGTAATATCGTTGTTTCATTTCTGATCCCCCGAATATTCGTATGAAGCGCCCAACTAATCAAATTGTAATCCTATCTCATCACTTTATAATTGTTAGAAGAACAGAAGAAGCAGTGCTTTTGACATCGTTTATTTCTTGATTCGTCAACTTGTAGCTGAGTGTATAAGTGCTTGGCATTAAATTGATTCCGTACTTTTGATCTACCACTTCTGCAACGCCAGTATAGTCTACTATCTCTCCTACCTGTTGCTCACTATTATAAGTTAAAATAAGACGTCTGGCGTTTTCTTCTGAAAATATTAAACCGTCTTTAAATTGTTTTAACGACTTTAATTGCTTCGCACCGCCAGCTTTATGAACACCTGATACTGTGATTTCAATCAGGTCATAGGGACTCATTCTGCTCTTCCCCATTGTACGTGTTCTCTTCAATTTAATTTTTTTGTTGTAACAAATCTTTTCATAAGCATATTTTTTAGCCCCTAACGTACAGAATTTTGCCTTATCATCCCCCTCTTCCCAAGTACCTAAAGATTGTGTCCTACCTTTCGGATCAACAGGATGTGCAAGCTGTTTGTCTAAATTATAATGCGCGCAAACATTTTCTATCTTATTAGAAATCAGTTTATTATACTTCTCAAAATATTCAGTATACAACGATTTGTTCAAATAGTATACACTGTCAGTGTCCGAATAAACCATATCTGAGTCTATTTTCTTAATCGCTGTCCACAAATTCCTTCTGGCGTAAGCAGGAATCCAAACTCCCCAAGCGTAACTAAAAAACAATTTATGCCCGTCTTTCTGCTCTTTTAGCTTACTTTCTACTTGTTCCTCTGTCAATTCTTTTGTGTCCCAACCGTGCTTATCGAAAACTACATTATCACGTATAGTATTCGTCACGCACATGCCGTATAACGCGTTTATATACTCCTTACTTATTCTATAATTATCATACTCTTCATCTACGTTCTTTAATTGTGTCTTCTTGCCATAGAGGTCCAGCACTGATTCTATTATCCTTTTGTCCAAATAATCTTTACGTGCGTAATAGCATGCGTTAATTTCATAACCTTTAATCTTATATGTCCTTAAAGTTATCTCCAAATCAATGTCCGTAAGAATATATCTGCACCTTTCCGCGCGGTACATTCTGCCATTATCCTCCCCCATTTTAATATCATATTTTTTTACCGCTTTATGGGCCGACAAATAGACATTATAGCATTTATTGCGTATATCATGAAAAGTAATGTCTACTATGAAACAGTACTTATCGCCCCATGGAAGGTCCTCTATTCTGCTACGTTTGAACTCTCTAAACCTCTCCATAGGATACTTTTCAGACACCATAACCGCTGGGTAAGACGATCTTAGATCCGCGCAGCCAACATTACTTACGATTATGCCTTTGTTCAAATCACAAGCGTGCGTATATCCCCCCGCAAACACTTTTGTTAACAACGAAAATTCTTTAAAATCTCGTGGCACTAAATCCGCTATTTTGCCCATGTATTTTTGATCAGTAATGAATTTTTCGCGTATATACCGCCTTAAACGCCCTGTCTGAGTCAAGGGTATGTCTATTAAACGTCCATTATATTCATCCCTAACCTTTGATAACGCGTGATATAATACTAGACAATCGTTCTCGGCGTATTTAAGCTCCGCGTCTGTGAGCACTGTTTTTGAATGTCTCACCTTGCGATAATCTAAGTCTCCCACGAGTTTTTTCACAGGCAATTTCAAAGTGCTGGGCAGTTTATCTAAAGAAGTATTAAATAAAATATAGCTGCATCTGAATTCTATGCCGTATTCACCGCAGGTAGTCTTTATGGGCTTATGCTCCTTTCGGGCGAACACCGTATTGAAATTTATTGCATTCAGTAAAAAATGAAACTCATAGGAAAGGTTATGAACGTATACTATCTTATAAGATGAAATATGATTGTTGAGTCTTTCTAAAAATTCTCTAAGCTCTGAAAAGCGACGGCCGTATACTACTTCATCGTTGATACCAAATTGCCAAATATACATTATTCCTATCTTGTCGTTACGTTCAATGTCATTTTTTATGTGCTTTATCTCATCATACGCATAATTAATACCCCGAAATTTAAACACACTCGTTGTTTCTATATCTAATGTGTAAATATTATTATCATACTCTTTACTATAATTTTTATACTTTTTTAGTGTAGGTTTGGCATCCAGAGAAACAAAATTAAATTTGTCCCAGTAAACCATCTATCTCACTCCAATATGTCCCATATACTTTCACCCTCATTCCAGTAATTTTCGGTTATACCATCTGTTAACTTTTCGGTTAAATATGCATCCGCGTTAGGTTTTTGTAACGCGTCTCTCATAAACTCTATAATGTCTCTGTATGTGTCGCCGGGATGAGTCATATATTCTACCATCTGATTTACTATATCAGATACACTTTGTTTGTCGCTTATACGTCGGAACTCTTCCCACTCCTTCGTTTCAAAAACGCGGTAAATGTCTGCCGCACTAATATTCAATTCATTGTGAGGATTATACTTTCTATTAAATCCCTTTAATGATCTATCTAACACATTCCTCATACCTGTAACGGTAGAAGTTTCCATATTCAAATAGTGAATTACTTGCTTGAGTTCTATTTTTATATCTGTTAAAGATTCTTTACTAGTAGATCTAAATCTAGGAGCTAAACGTCCTTTTATATCAACAGTATAATTTTCGGCCTTTATATAGGCAGGTGAATTTTCTTCGCCTGCTGATTCTAATCGAGTCAATCGCTTATTGGCAATAGCCGAGAGCTGTGATAAATATTTCCTAAGTTCTTTCTCAGGTAGATTCTTCCACTCATATTTTTTCATATCACGAGATTCCCTTTTTTCAAAATTTAAAAAAGGCCCTGCTATTCACAGGGCCATGTAGAGATTTTTACAGGATAGCAGTATCTAACTCTAAAACAAAAGTTATTAGATTTTTTTGCTCAATCTGCCTAACCTTCACTGGAAGCGCCGGCTCCCATGTCGGCAGCCCAAACATCGCCACAAGGCGTCGCAACGAATTGTATACGCCCTTGGAGGCACATGCGTAAGAATTCCCTAGATCATCTATTAACACTATCCGCGACCCTGTGCTCACTTCCCCTGTTTCAGAGTCTGTGAATGTGGCCGGCTCAAAAAAAACATCCTTAACCATAATAGTAGTATTGATCAGTGAGGACAGCCGATTTGTGGGATTTGATATCATGTTGTACACAGCTGCTTTCTCAGCCGGTGTATCCATTGGTATAGAACAAAAAGAAAGTACATTGTCCATTGCTATAAGTTGGTGTTCTGTTGCCATAAGTTGGTTTTTCATGTGCAGCCTCCTAAACTGTTTCGGTTACAGCGAATAGTCTCGTCTCTCTTGTGTACCTCACGTCGATGACCTGTACATTCAACTCGTTTTCAATAAAAGCGCGAATTGGACGTACCCGGGGCAAGTCTTTAGATAAATAAATCAACTCCTTCATTTCATTATTGTCCCTGATGTGTACTCTGACTCTATAAAAACTATATGGTGCCATGAGATTGAGTTCTTTCAGTAGTTCCATAAATACCCTCCCTTCTACTGTACTTTACTCTCGCAAGCCTCTATTATATGCTCCAAATTTCAAAATGTCAATAACTTTTTTTTAAAAAAAACACAAACTTTTTTTATTAATAAATACACATAATATATGAATTATATACATCCACGAGCATGCACCCATAATGCATAATATACATTCTTATGCATTAGTACTTTAATGTATTAAAGTACTAAATCGCTAACGCTTTAACACACTAAAGTGTTAACACACACTAGCATCTGAAACTACTACATGTGTAGTCGAAGCTTACCACACTAAATTGCATGATACGATGACATATGTAGTCACAACGCCAAAAAAATTCGTATGATTGCACAAGGATTGACTTGAAAGTTTGGCAGTTTGGCTATTGACAAGGATTGTAGTGTTGGAATGCGACAATGTGTACAATAATATTGGCAGTGTTTGTAACAAGATGACGGACATGCAATTTATATTTGCGGTAATGCAGAATTG
>QMCD01001151.1_pt1 | contig 16705 bp, 11 predicted proteins | sample 1821841 | NCBI WGS metagenome assembly QMCD01 (sample SAMN01991225, study PRJNA193472) | Termite gut metagenome, whole genome shotgun sequencing project. | isolation source: worker | host: Macrotermes natalensis | reverse complement strand
TAATTTGGTTTTTAGCTATTTATCTCATTTTTTCTTTATTGAAAAAACGAATTACGTTATCGTTTGAAGAACAATTTTTGGCTGTTTATTTTTCATTTCTGTTCGGACTTTATTTTTTATTCATTTTCATTACACAAATGCCTTTTGGTGTACGTTATTTTATGCCGATATATTTTATACTGACAATTTTGGTGTTACATTTATTGCAGAAATATTGGAATAATAAAAAATTAAAAACTATTTTTCTTCTTCTTTATGTTTTTACATTAACGGGGCATTTTTGGATTTATCCCGAAAAAATAGCACAATCGTGGGACAGCACTCTGATGCATATTCCATATTATGAATTACGCAAAGAAGTTTTCAATTATATTGATGAAAATCAGATGGATTACAATCAAATATCGGCTGGTCTTATGATATCCGGGAACAGAGGATACATAGAGTTAAAAAACGAGAGAAAGACAATTACATCAACAACGGAAGATAAGCAATATTTTATTTATTCCAATATTTCAAACTTGCAAGATGAAATGATTGATGAATTGAAATATAGTAATTTATGGATACCGATAAAGCATTTTGAGAAATTTCCGATATTTATGACTATTTATGAAAAACATTATCAAAAATAAGCATCTTTTGTCTATTTTTATTGTTCTTTTACTTGATTTTGCTGTGCGATTAATAAGGATTTCTCCTTTTCCTACTGGATTACACCAAGATGAAGCATCTATTGGCTAGTTTTTTATGATAAAATTAGATTATGAAAAAATCACTCACTGTCATAGTCCCTTGCTATAACGAGGAAGCCGTTATAGAAACTTCTTACCAACGTCTGAAAAGCGTGTTGGGAACTTTGGGAAATTTTTCTGAAATTATTTTCATTAATGATGGAAGCACTGATAAAACAGAACAGATATTAGCCAGAATCGCAAAAAAAGATAAACGAGTAAAAGTGCTTTCTTTCTCACGCAATTTTGGACATCAGAAAGCAGTTACTGCTGGAATCAACCATTGTACAACCGATTTGGCTGTTATTATTGATGTTGATTTACAAGATCCGCCTGAATTGATTCCTGATATGGTAAAAACCCTTGAAGAAAGTAATGCTCAAGCAGTTTACTGCGTTCGTAAAATACGAAAAGGGGAAAGCCGGTTTAAAATCTGGTCAGCAAAAATGTTTTATCGTTTTTTGAATTTTTTTTCTGAAATCCAGTTGCCGGTCGATACAGGCGATTTTCGTTTAATTGATAAGAATATTATTCATGAATTTAACCGGATGCACGAAAAAGGAAAATATGTTCGAGGATTAATTACATGGTCGGGATTTAAGCAAGTACCTTTCTATTACGAACGCGAACCTCGCTTTGCAGGCAAAACAAAATATTCCTTTTCGAAAATGCTGAAATTAGCAAGTATCTCGATGTTGTATTTTTCAAAAAAACCATTAAGTATTGCTACTTCGCTCGGATTTATTTCAATTTTGTTTGCGTTGGTATATGGAATTTGGGCAATTTTGGGTAAGGTATTTGATTTTAGCCATGCCGATTCGGGCTGGACATCGCTGGTTGTACTCATTGTGTTTTTTTCAGGAATACAATTACTGACTATCGGAATCATGGGGGCATATATCGGTAATTTATTCGACGAAATAAAAAACCGCCCGGAATATATAATTGAGAAAAAGATTAATTTTGATGAAAATTATTTGGATGGGCAAATAGAAGAATGATTGTTTTAATGGTTAAATCTTTGATTTATTATTATCTTTGTGTCTTAAAGTATATAGAGTTATTTATTTTGATTAAATATGGATTCAGTAGAAGCAAAAAATACAAAAGAGTTGTTTTTAGTAGCGTCACAGTTTTGTACATTTATTGATAATATTCAAACGTTTGAAAAAGATCAGATTGTTGATTATTTATTGAAAATAAGTCCTTTGATGTATTTGAAAGGAAGTCTGATTCCCGAAATAATTTTGGAGGATAATTCCTTTTGTGAACAATTTTTTACGGAAGAACAATATGAGTTGCTGTATTTATCATTAAAAGAAAAATTATCAGAGATTGATTTTTTCGAGTTTTACAACTGGCGGTTAAACGAAGTTGAAACTAAATCATTGTGTGAACTTTTGACGGATATTTATCAGGATATGAAAGATTTTCTTTTTTTATATAATAAAAATATCTTGGCTTCACAAGAAGCAGCTTTGTTTTTAATCAGAATGAATTTTTTGCATCATTGGGGGGAAAGTATAACTGCTTTATTACCATATTTGCATTATTTATCTTATCCTGAAAATGAAGAAAATATTGATTGGTAAATGCACTTAAAAACAGGGAAATTACGTTACAATAAAATATCAAAAAATAAAAATATAAACTAATTATGGAAAACACAGAAAGCAAAAAGTCACATTCATTGAATATTATTGTATTAATTATTCGTTGGTGGAAAGTATTGCTGATAATAGGAATTATTTCCGCTTTATTATCGGCAGGAATTTCGATGCTGGTCACTCCTCGTTTCAAATCGTCTGTAATATTGATGCCGACAGCAAGCAATGCTTTATCGCAGATGGTCATGCTTTCCAATAACAATGAACGGCTTGATGCAACTCAATTCGGCGATGATGTAAAAATTGATCAAATGTTACAAATTCTCAATTCGAGAGAAATGAAAAAACATTTGATAGAAACCTTTAATTTGGCTGTTCATTACAATATTGATACCAATTCAAAATATGGGAAAACAAATCTGTATAAAGCTGTTGGAGGGAGTTGTCAATTTTCACGTACCGATTTTTTGGGAGTTCAAATTTCTGTTATAGACGAAGACCCTCAATTTGCAGCTGATATGGCAAACGAAATTGCCGATTATTATGATGTTTTAAAGCGTCAAATAATAAAACAACGGACAGAAGAAGGCTTTGCCATTGTTGAAAAAGAAATGGATAAAATGGAAGAAACTATTGCTTTACTTGTAGATTCGATGTCTGTTATTATGAGCCATGGAATATATGATTATGAAAGCCAGTCGGAGCGATTGATGCAGCAATATGCCAAAGACATAGCTTCAGGAAATGTTGCGGCTGCAAAACGAATTAAAGATGAATTAGCAATTTTGGAACAATGGGGTCCTGTTTACATGTCTGTTCGTGACAGGATTTTATTTTTGAAAGAAGGTCAAATGTATTTGCAACAGAAACTTCAAGCAATGCGGGCAGACGCTGATTATGCTTTGCCTCAGAAATTCATTGTGGAATCAGCAATCGCTTCCGATAAAAAAGAATATCCTAAGCGTATGACAATTGTCATTATGACGACAATCTGTGCTTTGGCATTGGCTCTTCTTTTGATTATTTGCCAGGAATCCATTAAGCGGGCATATACAATTATTAGGAAAGATTTAGCAGACTCTAAAAAATAATTTCCTCTATCTAATGGGAAGTATTCTTGCCAAAATACGAGCATATTTTGCGGCGAACAAATATTTGAGTTTTGTTCTTTTGACATGCTTTGCATTTATTGCTGTTTGTGTTTTGTTTATTTATAAGGAAATATTATGGGCACCTTATTTGGTATTTGGGATAATGGGTGTTTACATACTTGTTTTTCACTTAGAAAAATTCTTTTACCTTACTGCCTTTATTATTCCTTTCTCGGTAGAATTGCGAGAGATAATGCCGGGAGTAAGTTTCGGGTTTTCTATTCCCGCCGAATTGATGCTGGCAGCGATGACGGTTTTATTTCTGCTGCGGATTATTTTGGACAATTCCTATCCATTGGCTATTACCAAGCATAAAATCAGCCTTGCTATTTTCTTTTACATTTTTTGGATATTTCTCACATCAATTACAAGCACAATGCTGGAAGTTTCTTTCAAGTTTCTGGCTGCAAAAATTTGGTTTATTGTTCCGGTATATTTCCTGTTTGCCCAATATTTGAAAAAGGATATTCGTTCTGCGGTCACATTCTTCTTATGCTATGCTGTTGGATTGGCTATTGTAGTTTGTATTACTTCTTATAAACATCTGGGCATGGCAGATTTTAAACATGCTGCTTATTGGATTATGACTCCATATTACAACGACCATACGGCTTATGGAGCTATTATCGCATTTTTTACCACTATTTTGGCAGTAATTCCATTTTTAAAATCATTGCCGAAATGGCAACGATGGCTTTCATTAGCATTATTGTTTCCAATACTTATCGGATTGTATTTGTCTTTTTCGCGAGCAGCCTGGTTGAGTGTTATTGTTGCGTTGGGTTTATGCGGTATATTATTGTTGAAAATAAAAATAAAGACAGTAATCATCACATTAGGCGTATTATTTTTGCTGGCATTTTCTTTCCAGAGTGAGATTATGTATCGGTTGAGTAAAAACACACAGGATTCTTCTGCCGGAAATTTCTCGGAACATATTCGTTCCATTACAAATATTACTTCAGATGATTCCAATATTGAACGTTTGAATCGTTGGTCGGCGGTAATGAAGATGTACAGGGAAAAGCCTGTTTTTGGCTGGGGACCGGGGACTTATCAATTTAATTATGCTTCATATCAGAATCCGGCTTATCGCACCATTATCACAACCAATGCAGGAACAGGAGGAAATGCTCATAGCGAATATTTGGGACCATTATCAGAATCAGGATTGATAGGAATGCTTTCGGTTTTTATTTTGGTATTTACTGTTATTGCCGTCGGAATAAATACGTATCGAAAAGCGAAAAGACAGGAACTGCGTTTACTTTCGCTAATGTGTGTCCTGGCATTGACAACTTATTATTTCCATGGAATTTTGAACAATTTTCTTGATACTGATAAATTAGCGATTCCTGTTTTCGGGGCAATGGCAGTAATTACCGTCTGTAATATTTTGATGAAACAGGAAAAACATTCTCCTTTTTCCGGTATGGTAATACATGGCTTAAAAATGGGGAGGACTATGGGCTTTCCTACATTAAATATTTCTGTTTCGCAAGGAGAAATTCCCAAAGAGGGTGTTTATATTGTTAAGGCTTTTTTTGAAGAAAAACCATATTTTGGAATAATGAGCATCGGCAACCGTCCTACTTTTGCCGATGTCAATAATGTAACTGTTGAAATCCATTTGTTGAATGTTTCTGATAATTTCTACGATTGGCAAGTAAATGTTATTCCTCTTTATTTTATTAGGGAAAATAAAAAATTTGATTCTATTGAAGAATTAAAACAACAATTGCAAGCCGATAAGGATTTTGCAGAACGTTTTATCAAGCAAGTATAACTTCCGGAAACCATCGATGAGCTTTAGTTTCGCTTGGTTTTGATAAATGGTTTTCCAATTCGCCTTGTATTTAGGCTTCCGGTAAGCGTTTTAATAAGGCTTCCTGCTCAAATGACTTGTAATCGAATTCTTTTTTCTTGTTCATTGTATTTTGTTTTTTTCGGTAAATATATAATTTTTTACTACACCTGACACAGTTTAGTGAATAGACCATTAAATAATATAAATCAAATGCTTACAGTTTAAAGGCGAAACATTGCGCTTCGGAAGTCAAACATTGCACCTTTTAGGTCAAAACTTGTACATTTGAGGTGAAACATTGCACCTTTGAGGTCAAACATTGCACCTTTGAGGTGAAACATTGTACCTTTGAGGTTAAACATTGTACCTTTGAGGTGAAACATTACACCTTTGAGGTGAAAACTTGCACCTTTGAGGTCAAACATTGCACATTTGAGGTGAAACATTGCACCTTTTAGGTGAAAACAGGTACTTCGGAGGGGTCTATTGGATCTATTGGGTCTATTCTCTAAACTGAATATTAATATCCTGTACCTTTGTATTGTCCTGAATAATTATTTTCCCGCTGCTTAGCTTGTCAAATAGTTTGGAAGAAAACATAATTTTCACCCATGCTGTTTCTTCCGGCTTTAACTCTCTTGTATCAACCTCTGCCTGCATCAATCCAACAGAAGAATGAACATTATTAATAATCAAAGTAGCATCTCCAACATTTTTGACCTGAACATACAATTCATATTCATCCCTTTGGGGGTTTTCTTTTACCGTGATTGAATTTTTTGCAATAAACAATTCAGGAGCTTTTATTACCGTATCTTTTTCGGATTTATACAAAGTGATTTGTATTCTTCGTTCCAAGGCAGCTGCAATACTGTAAACAGAATTACGGACATCATTTGGATTGCCACTCACATATTCGGCAGCAAAACGTTTTCCACGCGGGTCTTCAATAAAGCGGAGTTTATTTCCTGATGTAGTCGTATCCAGATAAGGCTTAAACATTGCCTGATTATAAATAAAATTCTTCAGGCTGGATATGCGGCGGGAAGATAAATTTGCATTATAGTCATCACTATGCAACGGACTTGCAAAACCGATAATAGTAATTGTTACATTATTGCCCTGTTGAAGGTCTTCATACAGCCACTGGGAAAATTGTTCCAAATGTTCAAATCCTTTTCCAACCGTGTTAGTAAAAAAGGTATCAATATCATTACGGGCTTTTTGAACTTCTTCTCCTTCCAAGCCTTTAGAATATTCTTTTTTGTAGATTTCTTTCATGGCGTAATATTCTTCCAGTGTAGCTTTGTAGTCTTTGTCGGTAGTAGTTTCCCAGCTTCTTGGATTAGGTTCATCATTATGGAAATAAAGCGTGATAGGCAAAATATCATTAATAGACTGGGTAATAATTTCAATATCCTGTACCAAAAATGTGTCCCGTTGAATGCTTTTTACTCTTTCCAGCCATTTATATTCGTAGATATCATTACAGCAAGTCTCATCGGTAGAAAAATAGGAGCCTATCCGGTTGGAAGTTAAGAATCCATTACTGTCCATTTCATTTATCGTAAAGTACATGTCATTTGCCGGAGAGTTGAGCGGATAACCAATATTGACAGGATTGTCCCATGTAGTTAATATTCCTTTTGATTTGAAAATATCAAATCCGCCGAATCCTTCATGCCAATCCGAGCTGAAATACAAAATTTGAGTCTTCCAATCATAAAAAGGTGTAATCTCATCTCCCGCCGTATTGATTACATTACCTAAATTGACAGGATCCATAAAATATCCTTCAATAAATCGGCTTATCCAGATATCCATCCCTCCAAAGCCGCTTTCTCTATCTGAAACAAAAAACAAAAATTGTCCATGACTGCTGCTTGTAAAAAAAGGTTGTGTATTGTTAGTGTTGGGAGGGTTAATATTATTTCCCAGCCTTTTAGGTTTCTGCCATTTGCCGTCTGCAAAGTCAGAAACCCAGATAGTGCAGTATTTGTTTTTCTTATTATTAATGGGGCAACGGGTAAAATACAATTTCCGCCTGTTTGGGCTGAAAGAAAAATTGGCATTATTGTACCGGTTGTTGTTAATGATGGCAGGCAGTGGCTTTACCTCATTGGTCTCATCTATAAAATAAGGAGTTGCAAAAATTCTCGACATGTAAAACTCTTCCAGAATTTCATTTTTTTCGGAACCCGATACTTGGCGTATGCTCGAAAAATACAAGGCTTTATCGTAATATGAAATCGCATTAAATTCAGAATATTCGCTATTGACAGGATAAGGGAGTTTATCAACTTTTACCGGTAAGCTATCCTGAAATACTTTTTTAATGACTTCAAAAGAATTTAACTCGGTTAAAACACGTTTTTGCAATACAGGATTCCCAAAAGAAGCCTGTTTTTGCCGGTATTGCAGGAAAGATTGTTTTGCGTTATCATATTGTCCATTGTTTTTTTGTACCATTCCCAGCCAGAACAAGGCTTCCGGATAGCGATCCAGACTATCCGATTGTATAACTTTTTCAAAATAAAAGGCAGCATCGGTATAATGGTAAATATCTTTCATCAGCCGGGCACATTTATAATAAATTCCAACAGGAGCCAAAGAATCCATGGAGAGATAATCACGGTAGAAATAAGCCGCCGACTGAATATTGCCTTCTTTTTCCCAATAGCGTGCAGCCTCCAAAGAGGATTGCGGTTCCTGTTGAGCATGCATAATACAGGGAAATAATAAACCCAGAAGCGTCATTGGCAGGAATGAAGCTCTCCGGTTAATCGTATACATTTTTGTCTTTATCAGCATCTTTTAATAAAATACGGCGCAGGGAATGGCTTTCTTTTTGATATATCTTTTTTTCTTAATAATATACGAGACAATAATCTCGACTCCTCCACGTGCATGGCTTGCTTTGGAGAGTCTGGAAACATTAAAATCGTAGCTTATGCTAAACTTAAACCGTCTCCAATCCATTCCGGCAGCCAAATACAGGGCATCATTCCAGCGATAATACAAGCCGATATTCATTTTATTAATAAATCCCTTTACATCAATAGATAGGGAATGAGAATAAGTTGCTCCCAATAGAATCTCCCTGTATTTTTTTTGGAAAGAAAGATATGCAGACGGGATAATGGCAACGGAAGAATTCACTGCAATACTGACTGATGTATGAGTCGTAAACTTGACAGGCAAACGGATATCCTTATCTTTTGTCATGCTGATTTTAGGACCATTTAAATGGGAAACACTAAATCCGACCTGATAATATTCTAAAAAATCAGGTTGATAAAACCATTGAATACCCAATCCCATATCAGCAAACCAAAAATTGGTTCCGAAATAAGTCTCGGTATTCGGAATATCAGGATTAAAAATCCCGTTTTGGAACTGCTCATCCCAAACAAGTTGAGAATAACTCCAGGAACGTTGTGATCCGCCGAAGTAAATTCCACCCATCAAGAAATTATTATTGCGATAATTGAGAGCACGTGCATAAGACAGCATCAAATTTCCTTGTATGGTTGTATATTTGGAATCTCCGGCCTGGTCGTAATCCAAAGTAATTCCAAGACCAAAAATATCCTGCTTGCGGGGACGTTTTAGCAACGGCAAATCAGCAGAGATTCCAACAGTTTGATAAGCATCAAAAGTGGATTTCCATTGTGTGCGGTTATATGCCGTCAGGCGAGCATCTCCTTCAAAAAAGCCGGTCGTTGCCGGATTATTATTGACAGGGGCAAGCCAAAACTGGGAAAAATGAATATCCTGTGATACAATTTTCCCTGGCATCAAACAAAAGCACAATGCCAATATTCCGCATATCTTTTTGACCTTTAATAAATTTCCCATAATATGGAAAGTTTTCCGGCAATTTTAATTCCTTATTAATAAGTTTTTCAAAGATACAGAAAAAAAGTGAATGTAGCTTTATTATTTGCTTTTTCCATTCATAATCCGCTCAATATCATCCGAGCAAACAGGAACCTCTTTCATTAAATCAACAGGCTTATCGGCAACTAATACCATGGTTTCAATACGTACGCCAATAGATTCTTGCGGAATATAAATGCCCGGTTCACAAGAAAGAACCATGCCTTCGTCAAAGACAATATCCGTTGTTCCGACATCATGAACATCCAATCCGACAAAATGAGAAATTCCATGCATGAAATATTTTTTCACCAGTTCATGTTCCGATTGCTGGCTTTGAATATCTTCTTTGGAAAAAAGTCCTAATTCTATCAGTCCGGGTTCCATAAAAGCACATACTTTTTTGTATACTTTCGAAATGCTCATTCCCGGAACAAATAAAGTCTTCGCATACTCATACACACGATGACATGCATCATGAACTTGTTTTTGGCGAGGAGTAAATTTTCCATTTACAGGAATAGTCCGGCTGAGGTCAGCAGCATAGTTGAGGTATTCTGCCCCAAAATCCAACAATAATAAATCTCCATCACTACAAACAGAATTATTTTGAGTATAATGCAGAATACAGGCATTTCTTCCTGAAGCTACGATAGGCTCAAATGAATGGGAACGAACCCTGTTGGAAATAAATTCATGCGTAATTTCTGCTTCTATCTCGTATTCGGTAATGTCCGGTTTTACGAAATGCAGTATCCTCTCAAATGCTTTTCCTGTTATGTTACAGGCATTTTGTATGAAAGAAAGTTCCTCTATGGATTTTATCAAACGCAAATCCCGTAAAAATGGAAACAATCTGTGATATGTATGCAAGGGATATTTTGCCTGTATTTGCTGTGTATACCGCTGTTGTGCTGATTGTACCGGAGAAGAAAACTTGACACTTTCCGGTGTATCAACATATATGTTTTGGCTGTGGTACATTAAATCTTGCAGAACCGTATCAAAACGAGAAATAAAGAAAACTGTCTTAATTCCCGAAATTTCTTTGGCTTGCTGTTCCGTATATTTATTTCCTTCCCATTGAGTGGCATGAGCCGAATTCTCTTCAACAAATAAAATTTCCCGCATGTTTTCATTCGGGTGTTCCGGACAAAGGGCAAGTATTGTTTGAGGCTGATTTATTCCGGTTAAATAAAATAAATTGGAATTTTGGCGAAACGGAAAACACTGATCACCTGTTCGCGGCATTTTATCATTGGAAAATATAAGCACCAATGCCTGTTTTTCCAGTATGGGGATTAATCTGTTACGATTATCTTTAAAAAAAGCAAATGTGATTTGTTCCATAAGTTTTATTACGCCATTGCATGAATTGCTTTGGTCGGGCAAGCTTCCGCACATTTCATACACGCTGTACAAGCTGTTCCATTGATTAGTGCCAAATTATCATCAACTGTAATAGCTGAAAACTCACATGTCTTTTCACATTTTCTACAGCCTATGCATGCTGCCGAACAATTTTTCTTTGCTTCTCCACCCTTATCCTTATTCATACATGCTACATAAACAACACCTTGTTCATGTACAGGGACAATATCAATAATAGAACGGGGACATGCTTTTACACATGCTTTACAGAAAACACAGAGTTTGTCATTTATAACAGGTAATTTTGTCTGGGAATTCATTTGAATGGCTCCGAATTGACATGCTGAAACACAATCGCCACACCCAAGGCAACCAAAAGCACAGCCACTTTCACCGGCTTCCAAATTATTGAAAAAAGCACAGGATGCAATCGAATCGTAGGAAGTTTTTGCCGGAGCATTTTCACAATTACCATTGCAGCGGATTACCGCTTTGCGAGGAGTTTCTTCCTGAGCTATTCCACCAAATAATTGGGAGATAGCAGAGCTAACCGAAGAGCCGCCGGGAGGACAGGAAAATTCGTTCAGTCCGTTATTTTTTACTACATTTTCTGCAAAATTCCGGCAACCGGCAAACCCACATCCACCGCAATTGGCTCCCGGAAGCAATAAAGCAACCTCATCTATTTTAGGATCTTCGTATACCTTGAATTTCTGGGAAACAAAATACAACAGCAATGCAGCCAATATTCCAATGGATGCTAAAACTACAGATGAAATAATGATTGTATTCATAATAAGCATGTAAAGAAATATATTAATTATATGCTGCAAAGGTACTAAACAATTTTATACAAACGTGAGTTCGGGGTGACAATAGTAACTGAGTAAATAAGGGAATAAGTGAATGAGTAAATAAGAGGATGCAGTGAACAAACCCAAGAGCGTCCTGGCTGTAGAAGCCATCGAATTCACGTTAATTTGAGACCTTGCATTTTCATTGTCATTTTTTATGCTTTCAGCAGGGGCTGAAACCGAATTAATATTCATTTTTATAGTTTCGGCTACAGCCGAAAGCAGTTTCTTACCCTCAAAAATGGTAGCGGCTATGGGCGAAAGTACTTTTTTACCCTCAAAAATGGTAGCGGCTGTGGGCGAAAGTACTTTTTTACTCTCAAAAATGGTAGCGGCTGTAGGCGAAAGCAGTTTTTTACTCTCGAAAGTGGTTTCGGCTATGGGCGAAAGTACTTTTTTGCCCTCGAAGGTACTTTCGCCCCTGGCTGAAAGTATTTTTTTACACTTAGAAATAGTTTCCGCCGTGTCGACTACCGGTTACAAATTACGAACTCACATTAGGTTTAGAATAATTCTATACAAAAAACGGCTGAATAATATCAGCCGTTTTTTCTTGGGAAAACAAATTATTTCTTTTTCTTCTTTTCAGGATATTGAATCACTTCCACGTAATGTGTCGGGTCAAAGCCGGTTTTTATATTTGCGATAACTTCTTCCTTGGTGATTGTATCCAGCATTTTTTCATATTCCTGACGCTTATTCAAATTGTCTCCATAAAACAGATTGGTAGCAATATAATTTCGCCAGTAGGAATTTTCCTTAGCTACGGTTTCCCCTGATTTCTTAATCTGGGCAACAGCCTTTGAAAAATGATCATCGGAAATTCCTTTGGTTAATAAGTCATTTAAAATCTTAAAACATGTCTTGCTGATTTTCTTGGCATTTTTTGGATTACAACTTATAGTTATCGTGCCGGACATAATAGATTGCGGAAATTTGTCAGCAGAAAACCGTACAGTCGGAGAATAGGTTCCGCCCATTTTCTCGCGGATTTCTTCAAGTAGAACCATGCTCGCAACTTCATTGAAGATATCCACACTTAGGTTATTGTTTATATTCCATGGCATATCTTTTGCAAAAAGAATACCCAAATTTCCCTGGTTTTCCATACCGACTTCAATGCTTATGTTTTGTGTTTGGGGAGAAAATGCTTTGGATACATTTTTAAACGTTTCCGTTCTTTTAATAGACGGCAAATTACCAAGATATTTTTCCATCAAAGGAATAAACGTTTCCTCATTTACATTTCCGACAAAAGTAAACGTGAAATCGCTTGCATCTGCAAAACGATCTAAATAGACTCTTTTTACCCGTTCTAACGTTACCGCATCCATAAATTTTTCATCAGGGATTTGCGTTTTGCGAATATCATTCTGAAAACATGCCTTAATCAGCGTATCTACAAACATTATTTGCGGATTGGAAGACAAGAATTTCAACTGATTTTTTATTTCTTTTACTACCAGATTGCACATGGACTCGTCAAAACGAGGAGCATCGAAATACAAATAAACCAATTGCATCAATATTTCCAGATCTTTAATTGTAGAAGAGCCCGAAAAACCTTCATCCGTTTCATCTATATAAGGCATAACACTTGCGTATTTCCCTTTTAGTTTCTTATCCAATTCCACTTTGTCAAAAGCTCCCAATCCCGAACGTGCAAGTACCGTTGTTGCAAATACAGCTGCCGGAAAGTCTGCGTCGGGCAGCAAACTGCTTCCACCGGGGCTTACTGCCATCATCAATATTTCATCATCTTTAAAATCCGTTGCTTTAACAACAACCTTAACACCATTTTTTAATGTATATTCGGTTGCATCCACATCGGCTAATTCTTTTTTGGAAACCAAAGTGCCGCCTTCTAATTCTTTATCTACCAAAGGATCTTCCTTATAATTATCAATGTATGGTGTTACATCTTTATATGCTTTCTTATCCAAAATAGCTTTTGCTTCCGCTTCGGTCATGATATGAACTCCTTCTTTTTCTGGTCCCATAATAACAACTACCAGATTTTCGTCGGTAATCCATTGCTTGGCAAGTTCATTAATTTCCCCTACGGATATGCCCTCCATCATTTTCTTTGCCTGATTGTACATGATTTTAGCTCCGCAAATAGCCTCATTTTCCAGGAAATGATTTGTATAGCGGGAGGCAAAAGAGGAAGAATTTGTTTTATCGGCTTCATTGGCGCGTTTTTCCAGCATGGCTAAATATTCTTCTTTCGTGCGTTCCAATTCCGTAGGCAAAAATCCGTATTGTTTTATCCGTTCTTCTTCACGCATCAAAGCTTCAAATGCCTCTCCCATGCGATTTTCTTTTGATACTGCCTGTCCCATAAATGCATCTACATTTCCGACCAATTTACTATAATTGCCAAAGGCAGCAATAAACGAAGAAGCCGTATCCTGACGGCATTCTTCATAACGGGCATCTATCATCATGTTGACCATATCAATCAGAAATTCATGACGAAGATCTTTAAGCGTACTCATTTCCCTGCCTTTGTGTTTGCGAACCGTCATAATAACAGCCGTAGTGGCTTCTTTATCGATAGTCTGAACAACCAATGGCTCTTTGTTTTCTCCAATAGGATACACGATTTTTTCAGGTGCATTTTCCGGGTTGGTTTTACCTGCAAATAGTTCTTTGATTTTAGCTTCTGCAGAATCGACATTAATATCACCTACTACAACCACTGCTTGCAAATTCGGACGATACCAATCCTTATAAAACTTACGTATAGTTTCGTGTTTGAACGTTTTCAGATTTTCTTCCGTTCCAATCGGCAAACGGTCCGCATAACGGGAGTCGGTAAAGACAACAGGAAACCATTTTTTACGCATACGGTCACTGGCACCTAATCCGCCACGCCATTCTTCCAAAATAACACCGCGTTCGGCATCAATTTCCTTGCTGTCCATTAATAACTCCGAAGCCCAATCAGAGAGAACCAGAAAACCGTTTTCCAATTGTTCCTGATTGTCGGTAGGAATGGTAAGCATATAAACTGTTTCATCAAAGCTGGTATAGGCATTTATATCTCCACCAAAACGCATTCCAATAGATTGTAAATACTTAATCAATTCGTTCTTGGGAAAATGTTTACTTCCATTAAAGGCCATGTGTTCGGTAAAATGCGCCAATCCCACTTGGGAATCGTCTTCCTGTATCGAACCTGCTTTTACTACCAGACGCAATTCTGCTCTGTTTTCCGGTTTGGAATTTTTCTGAATATAATACGTCAACCCGTTATCCAGTTTTCCTATTTTCACTTTGGGATCAATAGGAATAGGTCGATTCAAATCTGTTGTTTGAGCAAAACAGAAATTCGCCACAAACAATACTGCAAATGTTGCTAAAACTTGTTTCATTATTTTATTTATTATTTAGTGATACATATAATTAATGTACAAAAGTAGCAAAAAATATAAAGAGAACTGAAATTCTGTCCAAAAACAATAGATCTCTTCGGGGAATAGTGATTCCTGTTTTTTGACGATTATTATACTTTTTTCCGTTGCGTAAGGGTCAATCCTAAAATCACAATAACTATTCCAATTAATTTCAAAATAGTAAGTTGTTCTCCCAAGAGGATAAAAGAAGTTGCTGCCGTAAAAATGGGAATAAGATTAGTAAAGACATTCGAGCGAGCAATGCCGATTCTGCGGACACATATCGAATAAAAAATAAATGCCAGCGAAGAAGAAAAAATGGAAAGAATGAAGATACTCAACCACATTTCTGCTTGCACTGAAAGAAAAGGAACAGTTGATAGATGGCTGAAATCAGGAGTTTGTCTCAAAACAAAAAATAAGGGAAGAAAAAATAATATTCCAAATGTATTTTGTCCTGCTATTAGCCAAACGGGATGAACATTGGTTGCCAGTTTATTTAATAATATTCCATATCCTACTGCCGAAAGCACAGCAATCAATAAAAACAATAATCCCCACGGATCAACATCTATTTCCATGTTTTTACCTACAATCATCAAAACAAGCCCGGAAAGAGAAATAAATATGCCTAAAAAATTAATCCATGTCAGTTTTACATGAAAAAAACATTGCATCACAATAGCTGTAAATACAGGAATAGTTGCAACAATCAGGGATGTAATCACCGGACTGACCCGTTGTAATCCGTAGGTTTCTCCAATGAAATAAATAAAAGGTTCAAAAAACGCCAATAATGCAATCCATTTAAGTGAGGAAAGAGAAACTTTTTCTTTTCGAAAAAAAACAGCGATGATTATCCATAACATAATAGCAGAAATAATCAAACGAAATAAAATAATTGATATGGGGTCTAACGATTTTAATATGATAGAGGTAAACACATACGATGTTCCCCAAAATAGCATGGAACATGTTAGAAGAGTATAAGTAAGGATTTGATTTGATTTATTTTGCACGCTTAACTTATTATAGTTTTATAAGGTTTTAGACTTCAATCCCGTATTTATTAGAATAGCTTTTGTCAATTTCATTTTTTATCATGGCAAAAATATAATATTTTTTAATGATAAATATTAACATGGGTTTGGGGTTTATTTATTTGCTTGAGAGAATTTACGCAAGTTAGATAAATTTACAGAAAGTTATAAAGTTGAAGGTTTAAACATTGTACCATTGTAGCATTGGTCCCGAACTCATGATACATTTAGTGCTTTGACAATAAAGATGATGCAAAATATTTCGTTGAAATATGTTTTTTATCAAAATGATTTGAAAAAAAATTATACCTTTGCAATCTCAAATGGTGCGGTAGTTCAGCTTGGTTAGAATACATGCCTGTCACGCATGGGGTCGCGGGTTCGAGTCCCGTCCGCACCGCTGGAAATGCTTTCGAAGCATAAATAAAAGCCTGTAAAATATATTGTTTTACAGGCTTTTTATTTTTTAAGCCATCTCCTTTTAGAAACATTTAAAAGCCATCTCCGGACAATCAGGTGTTCAGTGGAAATTTTTATTCATCGAAATAGAGAGCTTTAAACCGTCCTTTTCACGGCAATCTACCGGCTTACTCATTCGCTTATTTCTTCATTATTCGGTGCCTCTGCTTTACTGTCCTCGGGTTCATTATCCTTAACCCATTTTCTGCGGGCAAGCAGCTGACCGTACCTGTCGATACAGGTATTTATTCTATCTACAAAAGCAGAATATTTGCTGTTCCCTTCTATAAGTATCATAGCGTTGATAAGCTCGACAATGGAAATATAAGCTCTGTCGAGTTCGAGACGACATTCTTTCATGCTCAGGTGTGTCTTGACTGAATTTTCGTCATCACGCTTCATGAT